>Ga0307380_10003005_pt1 | contig 23628 bp, 23 predicted proteins | sample UN3MG_FD_202239 | JGI IMG/M metagenome (GOLD analysis project Ga0307380, IMG submission 202239) | Soil microbial communities from Risofladan, Vaasa, Finland - UN-3 | ecosystem: Environmental > Terrestrial > Soil > Coastal area > Acid sulfate soil | place: Finland: Risofladan, Vaasa | collected... | reverse complement strand
CCCGCCGCACATTCGCAGGGGCGGTTCCCCCTTGGCTTTTGCGGCTTTTGGCCGAACTGGCGGGGTCTAGGACGGCATAGACATCGTCCGTGACGCGGCTTTCGACCGCCTGAATCTCCGCCAAGGGCAGCCGTTTCAGCTCTACGCCCTTGGATTCGGCGAGCGCCACGATTCGCCCGGTGATGTGGTGGGCCTCCCGGAAGGGAAGCCCCAAATTCCGCACCAGCCAGTCGGCGAGGTCGGTGGCGGTGGAATATTCATGGCCCGCCGCCCGCTTCATGGCCCGGGCATCCACCTCCAGATCGCCGACCATGCCGGTCATGGCGGCCAGGCCGAGCTTCAGCGCGTCGAGCGCATCGAAGACCGGCTCCTTGTCCTCCTGCATGTCCTTGGCATAGGCGAGCGGCAGGCCCTTCATCACCATCAGCAGCGCCTGGAAGGCGCCGGCGATGCGGCCGGTCTTGGCGCGCACCAGCTCGGCGGCGTCCGGATTGCGCTTTTGCGGCATGATCGACGAGCCGGTCGAGAAGGCATCGGTGAGCTGGGCGAAGCCGAATTGCGGCGAGGTCCACAGCACGATCTCTTCGGCCAGCCGCGACAGATGCATGGCGGCGATAGACGCGGCTGCCAATGTTTCAAGCGCGAAGTCGCGGTCGGACACGGCGTCGAGCGAGTTCGCCGTTGGCCGGGCAAAGCCCAGCGCCTCCGCCGTCATGTCGCGGTCGATGGGGAAGCTCGTGCCGGCGAGCGCCGCGGAGCCGAGTGGGCATTCGTTGAGCCGCTTGGCGGCATCGGCGAAACGGCCCCGGTCGCGGCTCAGCATCTCCACATAGGCCAAACAATGATGGCCAAAGGTGATGGGCTGTGCCGTCTGCAAATGGGTAAAGCCCGGCATCACCGTGGCGGCCTGGTCGAGCGCTTTCAGGGCCAGCGCGTTTTGCAGCGCGGTGAGCTGCGCGTTGAGGGTTTCGATCTCGTCGCGGACATAGAGCCGGAAATCGGTGGCGACCTGGTCGTTGCGCGAGCGCGCGGTATGTAGCTTGCCGGCCACGGGGCCGATCAGCTCGGCGAGCCGGCTCTCGATATTGAGGTGAATGTCCTCGAGCGCTCGCGTGAACGTGAACGTGCCGGCTTCCATCTCCGCCAGTATGGTGTCGAGGCCGCCGGAGATCTGGTCAGCCTCCTCGGGCGTGACGATGCCGGTGGCGCCGAGCATGGCGACATGGGCCTTGGAGGCCGCGATGTCGTGCCGCCACAGGCGCTTGTCGAAGTCGATGGAGGCATTTATCTCCTCCATGATCTCCGCAGGACTTGCGGCAAAGCGGCCGCCCCACATGGTGTTGGTCATGATCGTCCACGCCCGAAGCTGGCAATTGAAAAGAGGATGACGTGAACTCAACGAACAAACGTCAGCACGCCGCGTCGCCGGCCAAGTATGTGATCGCCGCAGTTCTCGCCGCGATTGCCGGGTTCGGCACGGTATATTGGAGTTTTGCCCCCTCTGACAATGCTTTGCGGTCCGCATCCGCGCCCGAGCTGTCAGCGCAGATGCCGCCGGCGGGCGAGCAGGGGGCCGGCGCGAGCCCGCTGCTGGGTCTCAACACCGGCGCCATGGCAGCCTTCGTGGTACGCAAGGCGCCGGTTGCGCTGCCCGATTTCACCTTCCAGACGGCTGACGGCGCCAGCAGATCGCAGGGCGATTTGCTGGGCAGGGTGGTGCTCCTCAACATCTGGGCGACGTGGTGCGTGCCCTGCCGCGAGGAGATGCCCCAGCTCGACGCGCTCCAGGCCGAACTCGGCGGGGCCGATTTCGAGGTGGTGGCGATCAATATCGACAAAGGCGGTCCGGACAAGGCGCGCAAATTTCTGGAGGAGACCAAGGCCACGGATCTGGCGCTCTACACCGATCCGTCGGGCAAAATGTTCGCCAAGCTGAAGGCGGTCGGGATGCCGACGACGCTGCTCCTAGACACGCAAGGCAAAGAGATCGGCCGTCTGGTGGGGCCGGCGGACTGGGCGAGCGCGGACGCCAAGCGGCTGATCGAGGCTGCCATTGCCGCGTCCAAGCCCGCGGGCTAGCGGCTCCGCCCGATCGAGCCCGATCGTGCTATGCTGACGCTTGTCAGTCGCGCGAGGCTTTGCCGAGGGGGGCAGGATGAGCACCGACACGATCGACGATAAGATCGGCACGCTGCTGCATTTCTGGTTCGAGATCCTCACGCCGAAGGACTGGTACCGGCCGCCTGAGCGGGTCGATGACGACATAGACCGCCGGTTTCGCGCTACCTACGAGGCGTTGAAGGACGGCGTGCCCGAGGACTGGCTGGCGACGCCGAGGGGCATTCTCGCCGCGATACTCGTGCTCGATCAGCTTCCGCGCAACATGTTCCGGGGCTCGCCCCAAGCCTTCGCCACGGATGGGGAAGCGCTGGCGCTCGCCAAGCAGGCCATCGCCGAAGGGATGGACGAGAGGCTGCCGCCGGCAAAGCGCGCGTTCATCTATCTGCCGTTCCAGCATGCGGAAGACGCTGCCGATCAGGCGCGCTCGGTGGGCCTGTTCATGGCGCTCGGCAATCCGCTCAATCTCGATTACGCGATCCGGCATCAAGACGTGGTGAAGCGCTTCGGCCGCTTTCCCCATCGGAACAAGATCCTCGGCCGGCGCTCGACGCCCGAGGAGGAAGCATTTCTGGAACAGCCGGGCTCGTCGTTTTGAGCGCGGGTTACTGCACCGGAACCACCGTCTCTTTTTCGAGGCGGTAGGTATAGGTGCAGGTCTCTTCGATGGGCTTGTTGCAGGGAATGCCCGAGGTGGTGACGTGCATGGTGCGCGTCTCGCCGCTCGATGAGAATTTGTAGCTCTTGGCGAAATCCTCGAAGACCAGATCCCAGCCCGCCTCGCCGTCCCAATAATAGAGTTGCAGCGTGCAGCCGGAATCGTTGCAGGCCGGGTTCGGGGCGCCGTCACATTGCAGCTTGGAAAAATCGGCGATCCAGTCGGCGCGGCCGTCGCCGTTCAAATCGTCGCTGCGAAGAATGGCGGCGGTGTCGGCTTTGCCGCCGGAGGTGCGGCAGACTTGCGCCGCCTCGGCGAGGATTTCGGCGATGTCCTCGGGCGGCGCCTCGGCCCTAACCGGCCCGCTATGGCAGGCGAGGCCGGCAACCAACGCGAAGCTGGCGGCAAGAACGGCGGCGAAAGACGAGACGCGCGATGTGTTCAATTGGCGGTGCTGAGGATGGCCGGGCGCGGCGTCTCGGCCAGCCTGACGACCGGCGCGATGTCGAGATCGAACATCTCGGGGTCGACGCTCGACTTACGCACGGCGCGCTTGCGGCGCTTCTGCGGCTTCGGACCGCAAATCACTTCGCGTAAGTGAACCGGGCCGTCGGCCAGTTTGGCTTGCACGGCGAGCCCGTCGAGGCTCGTGCCGAACAGCGATTTCCAGAAATAACGCTCGAAGCCGTTCTCCAGAAGCTGGGCGGCGCGGGCGTTGCGCGTGCGCGTCGACGGCTCGCCGAGGACGACGGCCACGAGCTTGCGGCCATCGCGCGTGGCGCTGACCACGATGTTGAACCCGGAGTCGCAGATGAAGCCGGTCTTCATGCCGTCGGCGCCGGGGAAGCTGATGAGCAGGCCGTTATGGGTGCGCAAGCTCTTCTGGCCGACCTGCACATGAGTCGAGGCGAAGATATCGGCGTGCTCGGGAAACTCGATGATGAGCGCGCGGGCGAGCCGGGCAAGGTCGCGGGCGGATGTGACCTGGCGTTCATCGGGGAGGCCGTTGGGGTTGGCGAAATGGGTGGTGGTCATGCCAAGGCGCTTGGCCGCCTCGTTCATGCGCGCCACAAATCCTTCCTCGCTGCCGCCGACCGTCTCGGCGATCATCATGGCGACGTCGTTGGCCGATTTGACGATGAGCACTTTCAGCGCGGTGTCGAGATCGATCGAGCCGCCGACGGCCAGGCCGAGCTTGGTCGGGGCTTGCGCCGAGGCAAGCTTGGAACAGATAACCTTGGTATCGCCCTTCACTTCGCCGTTGCGGATGGCGTGGAAGGCGACATAGGCCGTCATCATCTTGGTGAGCGATGCGGGGAACCAAGGCGCGTCGGGCTCCTCGGCGTAGAACACGGTGCCATTGTATGGCTCGAAGACCAGGGCCGGGCTCGCTGTGGCGATCGACGGGGCCAAGATTGCCGCTCCGGCGAGAATGCTAAGAAAGGCGCGCCTCAGCATGGACCTCTTCCCTCGTTCTTATCGACGCGTTGCGCCTGAAAGCCGTCTCGCCGCCGCTCATGCGGACGACGCGATCAAGCCGTAAGATGATGGGCGACCCCAGCCCCCGGGGCGGCCAGCGCCCCATAATCACCCGAAATTCGACTGTTCCGTGACGGATGTGGAAAACATGCCCCACCACCGCCAAAAATCAGGCCGATCCGCCGAATTCCGTAGGTCCGGGCGACTTGGCGAATCGCATCCCGCAAATCCGGTCTTCAGCGCCGCAGACTAGCGCGCCCATTGCCTTTCGCAACCGCGAAGTGGGCTTGACGCCTTTCTGTGGTCTCCCGAGAGGCGGGCGTCCCGCAAATCGAGACGATGCGGCCGCGCTCGGTTATCGTCGGTCGCGATGACCGAGACATCTGCCGACTTGGGTGCGCTGCGCGCCGCGCTCGTGGCGCGGCTGGAGACACTCCACGCCGCCAGCGACACCACCGCGGATAATCGCCGCCCCGTCGAGCTCGATCAAACGTCGGTGGGGCGCCTGTCACGCATAGACGCCATGCAGGGCCAGGCTCTGGCTGTGGCGACGGACCGCCGGCGTCAAGACGAAGCGCGCCGGGTCGAGGCCGCCATCCAGCGGATCGACGCGGGCGAGTACGGCACTTGCATCGCTTGTGGCGAGCCGATCCCGGCCAAGCGCTTGGCCGTCGATCCCATCATTGCCACCTGCATCGCCTGCGCCTCGGGCTAGGCGGGCGCTTAGGCCTTTTCGATGAGAATCGCGCGAAGGTCGTTGACGTTGGTCATCGTCGGGCCGGTCTCCAGCAGATCGCCGATCCCTTTGAAGAAGGTGTAGGGGTCGTTGTCGGCGAGCATGGCTTTTGGGTTGAGGCCGGCTGCTTCCGCGCGCGCCAGCGTGTCGGGATAAATCAGCGCGCCGGCATTGTCCTCGGAGCCGTCGACGCCGTCGGTGTCGCCAGCCAGCGCATAGATGTTCTCCATGCCTTGCAGGGCGATGGCTAAAGCAAGAAGGAACTCCGTGTTGCGGCCACCCTTGCCTTTGCCCTTCAGCGTGATGGTGGTCTCGCCGCCGGAGATCAGCACGCAAGGCGGCACTTCAGGTTGCCCGCGCATAGCGCATTGCCGCGCGATGCCGGCATGGACGAGCGCCACGTCGCGGGATTCGCCCTCGATACTGTCGCCGAGAATGACCGGGGTGACGCCGGCTTTGCGCGCCACGTCTGCTGCTGCTTCGAGCGAGGCTTGCGGCGTGGCGATCATGATATTCTCGACGCGTTTGAAACAGGTATCGCCGGTCTTCGGCGTCTCTTCGTTCTTCTCCAGAACGCGCCGCATATTTTCCGGCACGTCGAGCCCGTATTTTTCGATGATGGCGAGCGCGTCCGCGTTGGTGGACGGATCGGGCACGGTGGGCCCCGAGGCGATGATCGAGGGATCGTCGCCCGGCACGTCCGAGATCATCAGCGTCACGACTTTGGCCGGGTAGGCGGCCTGCGCCAGCCTGCCGCCCTTGATCGCGGAGAGATGCTTTCTGACCGTATTCATTTCGCTGATGGTGGCGCCGCTGGCGAGCAGAGCCTTGTTCATGGCCTGCTTGTCCTCGAGCGTGACGCCCTCGGCGGGCAGCGCCAAGAGGGATGAGCCGCCGCCGGAAATCAGGCACAGCACGAGATCGTCCTCGGTCAGCCCCTGCACCAGTTCGAAGATGCGCCGCGCCGCTTCGCGGCCGGCTTCATCGGGGACGGGATGCGCAGCCTCGACCACTTCCAAACGCTCGGTGGGCACGCGATAACCGTAGCGGGTGACGACGAGCCCGTCGAGCGGGCCGTCCCAGGAATCCTCGAGCGCCTTGGCCATGGCACCGGACGCCTTGCCGGCGCCGATAATGACGGTGCGGCCCTTTGGCCGGGGTGGTAAATGGGCGGGGACACAGAGCGACGGCAGGGCCGCGTCCACGCCCGCCTGGAACATGGCTTTGAGAAGGTCTTCTGGCGTCATCCGCGTGCTCAAGCTCCCCCGTTTGAGTGGGCGATAAACCTGCACAGACGATTGCAAGAAGGCAAGTGAATGAATACGGTGCCCGCTCCTTTTGCGGGATTCCCGCAAACACCGGAAAGCTAACGAATTAGGGGCTAAAGACTTATGTCAGCTGGGTCGCGTGAAGGTGCCGAGAATCCGAGCAAAGGCTCGGTTGAGCAACACAAGAAGCCGAAATCCGATATCGAGATCAGCCAAGGCGCCACGATGCGCCCGATCCTCGACGTCGCGGCCGACAAGCTCGGCATCGAGGCGAAGGACCTGATCCCTTACGGCCATTACAAGGCTAAGGTCTCGCTCGATTATATCGAGAGCCTCAAGGACAAGCCCGACGGCAAGCTGATCCTCGTCACCGCGATTACGCCGACGGCAGCCGGCGAGGGCAAGACCACGACCACCGTGGGCCTGGGCGATGCGCTGAACGAGATTGGCAAGAAGGCCATGATCTGCATCCGCGAGCCGAGCCTTGGGCCCTGCTTCGGCATGAAGGGCGGCGCGGCCGGCGGCGGCTACGCGCAAGTGATCCCCATGGAGGACATCAACCTCCACTTCACCGGCGATTTCCATGCGATCGGCGCGGCCAACAACCTGCTCGCGGCGATGATCGACAACCACATCTATTGGGGCAACCAGCTCGACATCGATGCGCGCCGGGTGACCTGGCGCCGCGCGGTGGACATGAACGACCGCGCGTTGCGCTCCATCGTCACCTCGCTCGGCGGGGTGAGCAACGGTTTCCCGCGCGAGGCGGGCTTCGACATCACCGTCGCCTCCGAGGTCATGGCGATTTTCTGCCTGGCCAAGGACTTGGCCGACCTGCAACGCAGGCTGGGCCAGATCCAGATCGGCCAGACGCGCGATAAGAAGCCGGTCACGGCGAAAGAGCTGTCGGCGGCGGGCTCCATGGCGGCGCTGCTCAAGGATGCGCTGGCGCCGAACCTGGTGCAGACGCTGGAGAACAATCCCGCCTTTATTCATGGCGGACCGTTCGCCAATATCGCCCATGGCTGCAACACGGTGATCGCCACCAAGGCGGCGCTGAAGCTCGCCGATTACGTGGTGACGGAAGCCGGCTTCGGCGCCGATCTCGGGGCCGAGAAGTTCTTCGACATCAAATGCCGCAAGGCGGGGCTCAAGCCCGATTGCGTGGTCATCGTGGCGACCATCCGGGCGCTCAAGATGCATGGCGGCGTGGCCAAGGAAGACCTCAAGAAAGAGAATCTCGACGCGCTGGAACGGGGCTTCGCCAATCTCGAGAAGCACATCGAGAACGTCCGGAAATATCATGTGCCGGTGGTGGTGGCGACGAACCGCTTCTCGTCCGACACCGACGCGGAGATCGCGCTGCTGAAGCGCCTGTGTTCGACCTCGAGCACCGAATGCGTCATGGCTGATCATTGGGCGCTTGGCGGGCCGGGGGCGGTCGAACTGGCCGAGTCCGTGGTCAACACCATCGAGACGCGGCCGAGCGACTTTCAGCCGCTCTATCCCGACAACATGTCGTTGTGGGACAAGACACGCACCATCGCCGAGGAGATCTACGGGGCGGAGGAGATCACCGCCGACAAGGCGGTCAAGGACAAGTTCGCCGAGCTGGAAAAGCAGGGTTTCGGCAATTTCCCGATCTGCGTGGCCAAGACCCAATACAGCTTCACTACGGACCCGAACGCCAAGGGCGTCCCGCTCGGCCATACCATCCCGATCCGCGAGGTTAGGCTGTCGGCCGGGGCGGAGTTCGTGGTGGTGATCTGCGGGGATATCATGACCATGCCGGGCCTGCCCCGGGTGCCCGCCGCCAACAATATCGAGCTTGCGGCGGATGGCCGCATTAGCGGATTGTTCTAGCTGAGCAAAGGGGTTGCCACGCGCGCAACCTAACGCTACCACCTTGCCCATATGCGAGGCATAAGTCCGTCAAGGACTGGGTAGCCCCGATTTCTAGGAGTGGAAACAATGGCTGGAGCCAGGCGGCCGGGCCGTAATTTTCTATTTGTGCCGGGACCAACCAATGTCCCCGAGCGCATTTTGCGCGCCATGCACGTGCCGATGGAGGACCACCGGTCCCCCGATTTTCCTAAGCTGACGCTGCCGCTCTTTGACGACATGAAGAAGGTCTTCCAGACCAAGGAAGGCCAGGTCTTCATCTTTCCGTCCAGCGGCACCGGCGCCTGGGAGGCCTCCCTCACCAATACCCGCTCGCCCGGCGACAAGCTGCTGGCGTCGCGCTTCGGCCAGTTCAGCCATCTGTGGATCGATCTCGCCCGCCGTCATGGGCTGGAGGTTATCGTGCAGGAGGAAGAGTGGGGCACGGGCGCTTCGCCTGAGCGTATCCAGGAGGCGCTGCGCGCCGACAAGAACCACGACATCAAGGGCGTCATGGTGGTGCATAACGAGACCGCCACGGGCGTCACCTCCGACATCGCAGCGGTGCGCCGCGCGATCGATGCCGCGGGTCACCCGGCGCTGCTCTATGTGGACGGTGTGAGCTCGATCGCCAGCATCGACTTCCGCATGGACGAGTGGGGCGTCGACCTCGCCATCACCGGCTCGCAGAAGGGCATGATGCTGCCGGCGGGGTTGGGCATTGCTTGCGTCAGCCAGAAGGCGCTGGCGCAAACCAAGGACGCCACCTGCACCAAGGCTTATTTCTCTTTCGAAGACCACAGCCGCACCAACCCGGGCGGCTACTTCCCGTACACGCCGGCGCTGCCGCTGCTCTACGGCTTGCGCGAGTCGCTTGCCGTGCTGTTCGAGGAAGGTCTCGACAACGTGTTTGCGCGGCACCGCTATCTCGCCAGCGGCACGCGTGCCGCGGTGAAGGCGTGGGGGCTCGAGCTCTGCGCCAAGGATCCGAAATGGTATTCCGACACCGTGAGCGCGATCATGGTGCCGGAAGGGTTCAACGGCGCCGACGTCATCGATCGGGCCTACCGGCGCTACAATCTCGCGCTTGGCGCCGGCCTGTCGCAAATGGCGGGCAAGCTGTTCCGTATCGGTCATCTCGGCGATCTCAACGAGCTAATGCTGCTCGGCGCCATTGCCGGGGCGGAGATGTCCATGCGTGACGTGGGCATCGCGGTCGAGCCCGGCTCGGGCGTTGCGGCAGCCCAGGAATATTTCCGCGGCGCGCAAGGCGCGGCTGGAGCCCGTCTCGCGGCCGAATAGGCCTCGAGCGGCGAGGGCTGGCGGAAGCCGCTGTCCTCGATGATGTTTGTTTGACGCTCGTCCGGCGCATCGGCCTTGCGCCGGGACGGTTCTCTTTTTGGCGTGGGGGTGTCCCCGCATTGACGAGTTAAGGGGGAGGTTCAGTGGAACACGCGATCGTCTTCCTCGATCGAGAATCGGTCGGCGCGGATGTGCGCCGGCCGAATTTTCCGCACACTTACACAGAGTATGAGTCGACGTGGACGCCCGAGGAGATCGTCGATCGCCTCAAGGACGCGACCGTCGCCCTCATCAACAAGGTGCCGATGCGCGCCGAGGTGCTGAAGCAGCTCCCCAAATTGAAGCTGATCGCGGTGGCGGCGACCGGCACCGACGTGGTCGACAAGGCCTATTGCAAAGAGGCCGGCATCACCGTCGTCAATATCCGTAACTACGCCTTCAACACCGTGCCGGAGCATGTGATCGCGCTGATGTTCGCGCTCCGCCGCAATCTGATGGCCTATGTCGAGGACGTGCGGGCCGGCCGCTGGGCCGAGGTCGATCAGTTCTGCTTCTTCGACCACCCGATCCGCGACATCGCCGGCTCGACCATGGGCGTGGTGGGCTATGGCGCCATCGGCAAGTCCGTGGCGAGCCGCGCCGAATGTCTGGGCATGAAGATCCTGCCCTATGACGTGTTTCCGCAGGACGGCCTCGTCGATCTCGAGACGGTGCTGAAAGAGAGCGACGTCATCACGCTGCATTGTCCGCTGACGCCCGAGACCAAGAACATGATCGGCGCCAAAGAGCTTAAGATGATGAAGCCGACGGCGATTCTCATCAACACGGCGCGCGGCGGTCTCGTGGACGAGGCGGCGCTGGCCGATGCGCTGAAAGACGGCACCATCGCCGGCGCCGGCTTCGACGTGCTCATCAAAGAGCCGCCGAAGGAAGGCAACATCCTCCTCGATCTCAAGATGCCGAATCTCATCGTCACGCCGCATGTGGCGTGGGCGAGCCGTGAGGCCATGCAGATCCTGGCCGACCAACTCATTGACAACGTCGAGGCGTTCGTGGCGGGTAAGCCGCAGAACGTCGTCGAGTGATCCTGTAAAGGCAATCGTTTATGAAGAAACTGCTGTTCCTGTTCGACACCGATGAAATGCCGAGCGTGTTCGACACGGTCGTCGGCTATGACGGCGGCGCCGATCACGTGACGGGCTATGCCAATGTGACGCCCGACAATGTGGGCGCGCTGGTCGACGGCACGATCTTCACCCGTGGCGGCAAGGACAAGCAGAACACCGCGATCTTTGTCGGCGGCGGCAACATGGCCAAGGGCGAGGCGCTTTACGAGAAGGTTAAGAAGAGCTTCTTCGGCCCGTTCCGCGTTTCCGTCATGCTCGACAGCAACGGCTCCAACACGACGGCCGCGGCCGGCGTGGCGCTGCTTGCCAAGGCAATGCCGCTCAAGGGCAAGAAGGCCGTCGTGCTCGCGGGCACCGGCCCGGTGGGCATGCGCGCCGCCGGCTTCCTCGGCATGGAGGGCGCCGACGTGACGATCACCTCGCGTACGAAGGAGCGCGCCGAAGAGGCGGCCAAGATCATCGAGAAGCGTTTCGGCATCAAGGTTGGCGGCGCTGCCGGCAGCAATGACGAGGAGCGCAGCGCAGCGGTCAAGGACGCCAATATCGTCTACGCGGCCGGCGCCATCGGCGTGCAGCTGCTGCCGAAGTCCGCTTGGGAGAACAACCCCAATATCGAGCTTCTGGCCGACGTGAACGCCCAGCCGCCGCTCGGCGTCGAGGGCATCGAGGCCACCGACAAGGGCAAGGACTATAACGGCAAGATCGCCTTCGGTGCGCTCGGCATCGGCGGGCTGAAGCTGAAATTGCATCGCGCCTGCATCGCCAAGATGTTCGAAAGCGCCGAAGGTGTGTTCGACGCCGAGGAGATCTACGCCCTCGCCAAAGAGATGGCCTGATGACTGAGATCAAAGACACGGCCATCGAACCGTTCCTCGATGCGCTCGCCTCCAGCCAGGCGACCCCGGGCGGGGGGAGTGCTGCCGCCATTCTGGGCGCCATGGGCGCGGCGCTGGTGAGCATGGTGTGCAACCTCACCATCGGCAAAAAGAAATATGCCGAGGTCGAGGACGAGATGAAGGACGTGCTGGCTAAGGCCGAGGACTTACGTCACCGCATGACCGGCATGATCCAAGAGGACGTGAAGGCGTTCGACACGGTGATGGGCGCTTACGGCATGCCGAAGGAGACGGATGCGGAGAAGGACGCCCGCGGCGTGGCCATTCAGGCCGCGCTCAAGCAGGCGACTGAGGTGCCGATCCGCTGCTGCCATCTGGCGCGCGAGGTTATCAACCTGGCGTTGACGGCATCGGAGAAAGGTAACCTGAACGTGATCTCGGACGCGGGTGTCGGCGTGCTGTCGGCTTATGCTGCACTGCGAAGTGCTGCGCTCAATGTCTACATCAATGCGAAAATGATCTCGGACAAGAGCTTCGTGGACGCTAAGCTGAGTGAACTGGAGGGTCTCCTGGCCGGCGCGGAAGCGGCGACCGAGAAGGCCTATGACATCGTCAAGGGCAAAGTGAGCTGACGCTCTTTGGGCGCTGGCGCTGAAACAAAAGCCCGCCGAAGAGACTACTAAGGGAGGAACACGTGGACGTTCACGAGTATCAAGCGAAAGAGCTTCTGGGTAGCTTCGGCGTACCGGTGCCGAAAGGCGCCGTGGCCTTCAGCGCCGATCAGGCTGTCTATGCGGCCACCGAACTCGGCGGCTGGAACTGGGCGGTCAAGGCTCAGATTCATGCAGGCGCCCGCGGCAAGGCCGGCGGCGTCAAGATTTGCAAGACCTATCATGAGGTGCGCGAAGCGGCGCAGGGCATGCTCGGCAAGCGGATGGTCACGATCCAGACCGGCCCCGAGGGCAAGCCCGTGCAGCGCGTCTATATCGAAGTGGCCGAGCCCTTCGATCGCGAGCTGTATCTCGGCTACGTGCTCGACCGTAAGGCCGAGCGCATCCGGGTGATCGCCTCGCAGCAGGGCGGCATGGAGATCGAAGAGATCGCCAAGACCGATCCCGAGGCCATCCTTCAGGTCATCGTCGAGCCGGCCGTGGGCCTGCAGGCCTTCCAGGCGCGCGAACTAGCGTTCCAGCTGGGTCTCAGCATCAAGCAGGCGCAGAGCGCGGTGTCGACGATCATGAACGCGTATCGTGCGTTCCGCGATTGCGACGCCACCATGCTCGAGATCAATCCGCTGGTGGTGACCAAGGACGACCGCGTGCTGGCGCTCGACGCCAAGATGTCGTTCGACGACAACGCGCTGTTCCGCCGTCACAACGTGGCGGACATGCACGATCCCTCGCAGCAGGATCCGCGCGAGGCGCAAGCCGCCGAGCACAACCTCAACTATATCGGTCTCGAAGGCGAGATCGGCTGCATCGTCAACGGTGCTGGCCTCGCCATGGCGACGATGGACATGATCAAGCACGCAGGCGGCGAGCCGGCGAACTTCCTCGACGTGGGCGGCGGCGCTTCGCCGGACCGGATCGAGACGGCGATGAAGCTCGTCGCGTCCGACGCGAATGTGAAAGCCATCCTGGTGAACATTTTCGCCGGCATCAATCGCTGCGACTGGGTGGCCAAGGGCGTGGTTCAGGCCTGCGGAAACCTGGACGTCAAGGTGCCGCTTATCGTGCGCCTTGCCGGCACCAATGTTGAAGAGGGCCGCAAGATCCTGGCCGATAGCGGGCTGAAGCTGATCACCGCCGAGACTTTGTCCGAGGCGGCCGAGAAAGCGGTGGCGGCGTGCCAGGGCAAGCTGCAGGCGGCCTAAGACAGGTCATCGGAGAGAAAACGTAATGAGCATTCTGATCGACGAAAAAACACCGGTGATCGTCCAGGGCATGACCGGCGACAAGGGTACCTTCCATGCGAAGGAGATGATCGAGTACGGCACCAACGTGGTCGGCGGCGTGACGCCGGGCAAGGGTGGCGGCCGGCATCTCGACCGTCCGCTGTTCAACACGGTGAAGGAAGCCGTCAAGGAGACAGGCGCGGAAGCGTCCATCACCTTCGTGGCGCCGGCCTTCTGCTCGGACGCCATCATGGAATCGGCGGACGCGGGCATCAAGCTCGTCTGCTCCATCACCGACGGCATTCCGGCCCAGGACATGATGCGCGTGAAGCGCTATCTGATGCGCTATCCGCGCGACCGGCGCACGATGATGGTCGGCCCGAACTGCGCCGGCATTATCAGCCCCGGCAAGGCCATGCTCGGCATCATGCCGGGTCACATCTATCTGCGAGGCAACGTGGGCGTCATCTCGCGCTCCGGCACGCTCGGCTACGAGGCCGCCGCGCAGATGAAGGCCATGGGCATTGGCATCACCACCTCCGTCGGCATCGGCGGCGATCCGATCAACGGCTCGTCCTTCCTCGACCACCTCGCGCTGTTCGAGGAGGACCCGGAGACGACGGCCGTTCTGATGATCGGCGAGATCGGTGGTCCGCAGGAAGCCGAGGCCTCCGCCTGGATCAAAGACAACATGTCGAAGCCGGTGGTCGGTTTCGTCGCTGGTCTGACCGCGCCCAAGGGCCGGCGTATGGGCCATGCCGGCGCCATCATCTCGGCGGCTGGAGACAGCGCTGCCGAGAAGGCCGAGATTATGCGCTCTTGTGGGCTGACTGTTGCGCCTAATCCGAGCGAGTTTGGCTCGACCGTGGCGAGCGTGCTTAGGGCTTAAGGGAGACGCCGTGGCTCGTCGGTGATCGGAATTGCCGATGAGATCGCACGGTCTTTCCTAAACTCGAGAAGGTTGCGGGTGGGGCGGCATCGTCCCACCTGAAACTTAGTCCACGGCGGGCCTGGCGCTTAGGGACATGGATGCCGCGGCGAAACGGTTTCGCGCGGTCCTAACCTCCAAAGCCGATCGCTTCTCGATCGGCATGCCTGCGTGTGTCATGAACGATGAGTTTCTAGAACCGGCGCCTAACTTAGACGACGAGACGGTTGCGCGCATCAGCGGCACCTCGGCGGAGGATGCGGCAGGTATCCTCTTCGACCTCCTGCTGGAGGTGGTGCGCCGTCACCAGCCCGAGATCGAGGGCGTGTTCGACGGCAGCGCCGAGACGTCCGACTTCACGCCGGAGCTGATGGCCCGGGCGCTGCAAGCGCAAGGCCTGTGGTTTCAACTCCTCTCGATCGCCGAGCAGAACGCCGCGATGCGACGCCGCCGCCATGTCGAGCGGGTCCGCGGGCGCGATGCGGTGCGCGGCACCTTCGACAATGTGCTGGCCGAGGCGTCCCGTGACGGCGTTGCGCCCAAGGAAATCGAGGATCTTCTGTCGAGCCTGCGCATCCGGCCGGTCATCACCGCGCACCCCACCGAATCCAAGCGCGTCACGGTGCTGGAGAAATACCGCAAAATTTATCTGCTGCTACGCGAGCTCGAGGGCACGCGGTGGACGGAGCGGGAGCGCCACGCGATCCTCACCGACATCCGCGACCAGATCGAGCTCGTATGGATGACCGGCGAGCTGCATCTGGAGAAACCGACGGTCGAGCACGAAGTCCTGCGCGGCCTCCATTTCTTCGACGAGACGCTGTTCGAGAAGGCGCCGGAGATGATCGCCCTGCTCGAAGGCGCGCTTGCGCATCATTATCCGGGGCAGCATTTCGAGCTGCCGCCCTTCTTCCAGTTCGGCTCGTGGATCGGCGGCGACCGTGACGGCAATCCACATGTCACCACATCCGTCACCGGCTGGGCCTTGCGCCAGAACGCGCTCGCGGCGCTGCGCCATTACCGGGAACGCATCGTGAGCCTTGCCCGGATGCTGTCCATCACCGAGCGTGCGCTCCCCGTGCCGCAAGGCTTCCGTGACGCGCTGGCCCATGCGCTCAGCATGAGCGGCCAGGGCGAGAGCATATCCGCCCGCAATCCCGGCGAGCCCTACCGCCAGTTTCTGACCACCGTGCTGCAAAAGCTCGATGCCACCACGGTGCGCGCCGGCGGTGGCGAGCTCGAACTCGGTGCGCCGAACTACGCCAATGCCGACGAACTGATCCACGATTTGCGCCTGGTGGAGCGGGCGCTTGAAGAGGCGAAAAGCCCGTCGATCGCCGCCGATCTCGTGCGTCCGGTGCGTCGGGCTGTGGAGCTGTTCCGCTTCTCCACCGTGCGGATCGATCTGCGCGAGAACACCACGCGCACGACGCAGGCGCTGCAAGCGCTGTGGTGGGCGATCGCAGGCCATGGCGACGGCAATCCGCCCGAGCTCGGCACGCGTGAATGGCGCACCTGGCTGCTGCGGGCCCTGGCGCGGCCGCTGACCACCGAGCGCGTGACCGCCGAGCTGCCCACCGAAGCCACCGACCTCATCGCCATGTTCGCGCAAGCCGCCGAGATCCGGCGCGGGCTCGACCGCGATGCCTTCGGCTCGTTCATTCTGTCCATGACCCGCTCGGTGGACGATATCCTCGGCGCCTATCTCCTGGCTAAAGAAGGCGGGCTGTTTCTCGATACCGCCGGCACCGAGATCTGTGCGCTGCCCATCGTGCCGCTGTTCGAGACCATCGACGACCTACGCGCCGCGCCCGCGATCATGCGCGAGGCGCTCGCCATCCCGCTGGTCCGCCGCTCCACCCATTGGCAGGGCGGTTTGCAGGAAGTGATGATCGGCTATTCGGACAGTAACAAAGACGGCGGCTTCGTCACCTCCAACTGGGAGCTGGCCAAGGCGCAGGTGAGCCTGACGCGCGTCGGCGAAGTGGCGGGGACGCCCATCGCCTTCTTCCACGGCCGCGGCGGCTCGGTGTCCAGAGGCGGCGCCCCCACTGGCCGGGCCATCGCCGCACAGCCGGCCGGCTCGATCCGGGGCCGCTTCCGCGTCACCGAGCAGGGCGAGGTGGTCTCCTCCAAATACGCCAATAAGGGCACGTCGCTCTATCAGATGGAGCTTCTGGCCGCGAGCGTGCTGGAACACGCCTTGAAGTCGGAGCGCGAGACGGCGTTGGAGCCCTCCCGCGAGTTCGACGACGCGATGGAGGCCTTAGCCGGGGCATCCCGCGCCGCCTATACCGGGCTTATCACCCATCCCGACCTCGTCACCTATTTCCAGGCAGCCAGCCCACTCGAAGAAATCTCCCTGCTCAATATCGGCTCGCGCCCGGCGCGGCGCTTCGGCGCCAACTCGCTCAAGGACTTGCGCGCGATTCCGTGGGTGTTCGCCTGGGCCCAGAACCGCCACATCATCACCGGCTGGTATGGCGTGGGCAGCGCGCTCCAGAACTTCCTGGAAGTGCGGGGCGACCAAGGCGAAAAGCTGCTTGGCCAGATGTTCAAGAAGTCGCGCCTGTTCCGCCTGATCATCGATGAGGTGGAGAAGACGCTGGCCCTGGTCGACCTCGATATTGCTAGGAATTACGGTAGCTTAGTCCCCGACCAGGCGGTCCGCGAGACCATTTTTGCCATGATCGAGAAGGAGCTTGCACTGACCGCCGAGATGGTGCTGAAAGTGTCCGGTGGAACGGAAATTGCCGGGCGATTTCCGCAGTTCCGCGCCTCTCTGGCCGTGAGGCTCCCCACCACCAACGAGGTCAACCGCGAGCAGGTCGATCTCTTGCGCCGCTTCCGGGCGACAGAGACAGACCAGTCACGCGAAGAGTTCAAATCCGCATTACTGCTTTCCATCAACACCGTTGCCGCCGGTCTCGGCGCCACAGGTTAAACCAGGAGGGACCCCTAGAATGAGCTTTACCCTGATCCAACAGGCGACCCCGCGTCTCCACCGTTCCGAGCTTGCCGTGCCCGGGTCCAACCCGTCGCTGTTCGAAAAGGCCGCCGCCGGCGGTGCCGACGTCATCTTCCTCGACCTCGAGGACGCCGTGGCGCCCGACGACAAGGAGCAGGCCCGCAAGAACATCATCCAGGGCCTCAACGATCTCGACTGGGGCAACAAGACTATGATGATCCGCATCAACGGTCTCGACACCCACTATGCCTATCGCGACGTGGTCGACGTGCTGGAGAACTGTCCGCGCCTCGACATGATCCTGATCCCCAAGGTCGGTGTGCCGCAGGACGTCTACGCCATCGACATGCTGGTCACGCAGATCGAGCAGTACAAGAAATACGAGAAGAAGATCGGCCTCGAGCTGCTGATCGAGACGGCGCTCGGCATGGCCAATGTGGAGGCCATCGCCCAGTCGAGCCCGCGCGTCGAGGCCATGAGCTTCGGCGTCGCCGACTATGCCGCCTCCACCCGCGCCCGCACGATGGGCATCGGCGCGCCGCATCCGGATTACGGCATCCTCGCCGACAAGGAAGAGGGCGTCGCTGAGCGCGACTATTACTGGAACGACCCCTGGCACTATGCGCTGTCGCGCATGATGGTCGCTTGCCGGGCTTACGGCCTGCGTCCGATCGACGGTCCGTTCGGCGACTTCTCCGATCCGGACGGCTATCTGGCGGCTGCCAAGCGTGCGGCGGTGCTCGGCTTCGAGGGCAAGTGGGCGATCCATCCCTCCCAGGTCGATCTCGCCAACCAGGTGTTCACGCCGTCGGAAGCCGAAGTCACCAAGGCCAAGCGCATCGTCGAGGCCATGAAGCAGGCGGCCAAGGACGGCAAGGGCGCGGTGTCGCTCGACGGCCGGCTGATCGACATCGCCTCGATCCGCCAGGCGCAGGCGCTGCTCGACAAAGCCGCCGCCATGGGCATGTAGGCTTCGGCCTAGGCTTTCCCCGGCGAGACGCCGGGGCCAAGAGACGACACATGGCCGGGGTTCGCCCCGGCCATTTTTGTGTCCGGTCGCTGGTCCGTCCCGCTGCCGACCCTAGGCGAAAGCGTTGGACAAGAAAATTGTGAACTTTCACGGCGAATGCGGGTTCTGATATCGTCGTGTGTCTTCACCACAGGAGGGACTTCAATGTTCAGGCTGCTGCTCACGGTCGGCGGGGCTTCACTCGTGCTTGGCTTGGCGACTGCCAGCTACGCGCTCACCGCTCTGCCTCATACGCTTAATGGCTTTGCTGCTGTCGCTATCCCGGTTGCCGATGACATGGAGGAGGAAGCGGTAGAGCAGGCCTTGGAGCCCGAAGAGGTCACCCCGGCTCCCGAAGAGGACTCCATGGAGAGCGAGGGCTCGGGCCCGAGCGAGGAGACCGAGATCGATCAGGAAGAGGGCAAGCAATAAGCGGCCCGACGGTCGGCGCTGTTTAAGCGATAGACGCACAAATGGCCGGGGTGTGCCCCGGCCATTTTTCTTAGGCGGGCCCGCAGCGCGGATCGCGGCCGCGGGGCACACGAAGCCTCGCTGGGGGGCTAGACGGTGTCGCGCTCGCGGCGGTCCGTCTCGGCGTCGGTGACGTCAGGCTCCGGAAGGGGGCCGTTGTCGTCGGCCAGGCCCGCCACGTCGTCGTCGTAGCGCGTCAGCGTGGCGTTGGGAAAGAAGCTCAGGCCATAGATCAGGCCGGCTAGCACCACGCCCGACAGAAGTGACAGTACCGACATCATTTTCTTATTCCCCTCGTGAAGGCACCCTTTGTGCCTGCCGAGTTTGGTGGCCCTGAGACCGAATCCCGGCGATTTGTCGGCAGCCCGCCTTGGCGCCGCCGCAAGTATTGCCGCTTTATTACAAGGGGCCCCCGTTTGAGGCGGATTGCCCGCTAAGCGCCGCCTTCGCGATGCCGCGTGGCGAACTCCTCCTCCGGCGACATAACCAGGGTCCTGCGGCCATGCACGGCGAAATAGCAGATCGCCAGGGCGTACCAGATGGCCACGCCGATAATGCCGGTGCGGTAGACCGGATCGGCGAACTGGAAGCCGATGGTGATGGCGGCGATGAGCACGGTGAGCACCGCGCCCGGCACGCCGAACGGGCTCCGGAAGGGCCGCTCGATATTGGGGAATTTGCGGCGGAGCTGGATGAAGGTCAGGCCCTGCAGCAGATAGGAGAACATGGCTCCGAACACCGCCATGTTGAGCAGCACGCCGCCGATGAAGGAGCCGGCGTCTTGGCCCCCCATGGTCAACCACACGGTCAGCATGACCGCCAGCCCGAGCACGGCGCCGGCGATCAGCGCCACGTTGGGCGTCTTGTGCTTCGAATGGGTCACCGACAGGAAATGCGGGAAATAGCCGGCGCGCGACAAGGAATAGATCTGCCGGCCGCCGGCGAAGATGATGGCGTGGAAGCTCGCCACCAGCCCGACCACGGCGGCGAGCGCCAAGGCTCCCGCCGCATGCAGATCGAAGATGGCGCGGAAGCCGTCCAAGATCGGCTCGGCTGAGGTGCCGAGCGCGAATGCGCCGGTCACCGTCTCGCTCGCCCCGTTGGCATCGGTGACGACGCGCTCGACCGGGATCGACGGATTGATGAGGAGCACGAGGAAGCCGAGGCCGATCAGCGTGAACATCCCCAACATAATGCCCTTCGGCATGTCGCGTTTCGGATCGACGGACTCTTCCGCCGCTAAGGGCAATTGCTCGATGGCCAGGAACAGCCACACGGTGAACGGCATGGCCGCGAGAATGCCGTAGACGCCGAAGGGCAGAAACGGGCCGCCCCCTTCAGGCAGTTCGACCCCGGCGCCGGTCGCCGGGTCCACGCCGATATTCAGCGCGTAGCGGGAGAAGTCGAAGGAGGGCAGCGCGCTCACGAAGAAGGTGAGCAGCACGGCGATGGCCATCAGCGCCACCATGGCCGTGACCATGAAGGACAGCTCGACGCCGCGCGCGTTGGCCGTGACGAAGATGACGTAGCCGGCGACCCAGTAGAGCGGCTGCCAAGCGGCGGGCGTGCCGAAGATCGCGGTGAGATAGGCGCCGATGAAATAGACGATGACGGCGGGCGTCAGCACATATTCGATATTCTCGGCCACGCCGGTGATGAAGCCGCCCCAGGGCCCGAACGCCGTGCGGGCGAAGGAATAGGCGCCCCCGGTATGGGGCAGAGCCGGGCTCATCTCGGCGATGGAATAGGTGAGCCCGAGGAACATCACGGTGATGATGACGGCGCCGCAGAACATGCCGCCCCAGCCGCCCACGGCGAAGCCGAGATTCCACCCGGAGAAATCGCCGGAAATGACCGCGGCGACGCCCAGCGCCCACAGATAAAAGACGCCGGCATGGCGCCTTAGCTCCCGGTCCTCGAAATAGTCGATACCGGGGTGCTGATAGGAAACGCCGCCCTCGTGCTTCTTGCCGACCATATGCCCGTATCCCCTCGTGGACCCTGTGCCCGAGCCCTCAACCTTCAGATTCGGCCGGGACTATAGCAGGGGTGTGGGGGCAGGGGCAGATGGGGGTTGGGGCACAATTTAGGAGTCGATGGCCGGTGCGTGGGGGCTACGATTCGGGTCCTGGTCTAAATACGAGTCGATGGAGAAAAACATGCGCGTCTCGCGCTTATTGGCGGGCCTGGTGATGATGACATCCACTCAGGTCTTTGCTTACGACGGCTTCAAAGCGGATTTCGTTACCTGTACCCAGGGAATGGACAAAGGCGACATCGTAGAGGCCTGCACGCGGCTGATTGACAATGCTTCGGTCGAGAACGCCATGATCGGGATGTTTTATGGCCTGAGAGCGTCGAACAATGACGACCGGGCGCAGAATTGTTCCGACGCCCGCAAGTCCTTGGCGCTTGCCGACGACGAAGCGATCAAGGACCTATCCCAAAAGCTCATAGCCGCGAATTGCTGACGCGAGTCCTATGCCGGGGGTGACGACGAAGCGCCGCCCTCGTGGGGCTTAGCGACCATCTGTCCTGTCTCCCCCATGGCCTGTCCCGGTGCCCTCCCGCGGACCGCTTCAATCGCTCCTGAATTTCCGCGAGCTTGGCCAATACATCTTCCGTCCAACCATGTTCGCTTGTTGCTGTGGTCTTCACGAGCATGGCGCGATGTTCTTCGAAATCGTTCAGAAGATGACGCAGATATTGCTCCATGGGGGAGTCAGCTGCCACCGTAGGTATGCGTTTTTTGGTGACATGGGATGCACATGGCGAGGCAGTTGCTGAGGCCGTCGTAACCGCCTCAACCAAACAATTGGGACCAGCCAAACAAATGGCCGGGGCGAACCCCGGGACATTCTGGGAGGCCAAATCCGTGCCGAAAATGTGCGCATTTGCGGTAGGGGGGCGTAAAATACCCGGGGAAGGCCGGAAGCAAATAAGAACAACCCAGGAGACGTAAGGAAGCGACATGGCCCAGAGCAAACAGAGCCACGCAAGGAATTGGCGGACCGGAGTGACAATGTTGAGCGCGGGCGCAGCGATCGCGCTCGGCCTCACCCACGCGGACGCCTGCACGCGCGTCCTCTACGAGACCGGCGCTGGGACCTACATCGTCGGGCGCAACATGGACTGGAACGACCTGACCATGGAGACGGATTTCTGGGCCTTTCCTGCCGGCATGAAGCGCGACGGGGGCGTCGGTCCGGACTCGATCGCCTGGACCTCGAAATACGGCTCGGTGATCATCAGCGTCTATGAGGTCGCCACGTCTGACGGCGTGAACGAGAAGGTCCTGGCCGGCAATCTGCTCTATCTCGCCGAGTCCGACTACGGCGACCCGGCCACGAGCGGCAAGCCGGGCATCTCCGTCGGCGCCTGGCTTCAGTATTTCCTCGACAGCTATGCGACGGTCGCCGAAGCCGTCGCGGCGATGCAGGCCGATCCCTTCACGGTGGTCTCCGCCAATGCGCCGAGCGGGCGGGCGGCGTCCGTGCATATCGCCCTGTCCGATCCGACCGGGGACTCGGCGATCTTCGAATATCTCGGCGACAAGCTCGTCGTTCACCACGGCCCGCAATACAAGGTGATGACCAACTCGCTGCCTTACGACCAGCAGATCGCCATCGACAATTATTGAGATCCGATCGGCGGCAAGAACTTCCTGCCCCGCACGATCAGCGCCGCGGATCGCTTCGTGCGCGCGAGCTACAATCTGAAGGCGTCGCCGAAATACAAGGATAAGCGCGACGCGATCGCCTCGGTGTTCTCACAGATGCGCTCGGTCGGCGTGCCGCTCGGCATGAGCGATCCCGACAAGCCCAACATCTCCTCCACTCTGTGGCGCTCCGTGATCGACCAGGACACGAAGCGCTATTATTTCGACTCGGTGATCAATCCGTCGGTGATCTGGGTCGACCTCGACAAGGTCGATCTTGGGCCAAGCGCGAAGCCGATGACCCTCAAGCTCGGCGTGCCGTCGAATGTGGGCGGCGAGGTGTCGGGGCAGTTCAAGCCGGCCGAGCCGTTCAAGTTCCTGGCGCCGTAGTCAGGCCGGCATGATTTCCGTTCCTTGTAGCAAAGGCTGACGCACATTCCACTTTCCAGCGCGCCGGCGCGGCAGCCTTGCAGGCACCGATCCAGCCTGCGTTCACAGTCGGACTTGGCGAGATAAAGCGGCGCGTGCTGAAGCGGCGATGCCTGCGCGCCAGCCGTCGCAACCAGGAGGAGTAAGAGCGCCGCTATTGCCGCCGGATCTCTCACGTTGCGTTTCACTCTGTTCTCCTCGGGCCTCACGTCAGATGGCGCTCGGATCGAAACGACAGCGCAGCGGATATGTCGTGCCGGGAAGCATGCCCTGGCATTCGGGCATGTGCCAGCCGACGATATTGCCGGCGCCGTCGACAATCTTGGTGGGGCAACCGATTTTCACGATGGCCCAGCTTTTGTGAGCGGCCTCCCAGGTCGGCGCATAGGTCATGCCTACCTCCGCGCAGGTGCCGTAGTCCGCGAGGTTCGGCGTGAGTTGACGAAGCCAAAGATTGCTCAGAGCGGCGGCGTCGGTCACGGTTTCAACGACGCGCATACACTCCACGGGCATGTGCCATTCGAGTTCGCGCCAGTCGCCCGCGGCCGATGCTCCAGTGGGGGGTGCCTGATCTATCCGGCAGGCGATGATCGCGAGGGTCATCGGCGGGGCGACATTGGGGCGGCTTTCCTCCGATACGGTGCTGAACGATGTCTCTTCCTCGCCGTTTCCCCGGCCTGAGGGAGTCGTCAGCAGCATCACAGCCTGAACGCTGCGATCGTTTAACGGCTTTCTCCGTTCGCCAGCGTCGGCGGTCGCGCTCTGCACGATCGTGCCGACAAGCAGGATGGCGGCGAGGACTTTGAGGAAGATGTCGAACATGGCTCTTCTGCCTTCTGACTAAAGTTTATCTTGAGGCCGGATGT
>Ga0307380_10003003_pt1 | contig 23629 bp, 29 predicted proteins | sample UN3MG_FD_202239 | JGI IMG/M metagenome (GOLD analysis project Ga0307380, IMG submission 202239) | Soil microbial communities from Risofladan, Vaasa, Finland - UN-3 | ecosystem: Environmental > Terrestrial > Soil > Coastal area > Acid sulfate soil | place: Finland: Risofladan, Vaasa | collected... | reverse complement strand
TGTTATCCGTTTGAGGGTGTCCTTGACAATAATCCAATATTTCCTGTGAGGGTTAGCATTGGCAACTCATGGAAGGGTTGGAAGGGGCTCCGCGTATATCCGTAATTATCTATCACTAACTTAAGTGTGAAGTGTATTTTAGTAGTTATGGGAAGGAAAAAACATACTATTCCGAAGTGGATTAAATCGAATACCTCTGAGACTATGGCCACTAGCCAGGTTTTCAGATTCAAGGTAAAGTTTCCGAATAGCCACGAGGAAGAGATTGATCTATTAAGTGATATCGATATTGATTACGATATTCTTGAGAGTCATTTAGAGGAGATACCGGCGCAATATATGTTTTGGGCGGCCATTTACAGCGAGCTTAAGAGTATGGTGGCGATCGCTGAAATGAAGGTTGATCGTCGAAGAGCAACATTGACAAAACAGATCCTAGAGGATTTCAAAGCCAAAGCCATAAAGCTTACTGACAAGCAGCTGGTGAATCTTGTTACTATAGATAATAAATTGGCAACACTTCAGGTAGAATTAGCCTCGGCCCAAAAAAAGACCGGTAAGGTCTATCACATGGTTGAAGCGATTCGCCTGAGATCTGAGCACTGTAGATCATTGGCGGGATTTAAACGTCAGGATAAAGAGCAATCGAGTCAACAGACCTAGTAAAGGAGATTCTCATGTCACGCAGCGGCAAATATGACATCCACAAAATCCGAAACCAAGTCAGGGAGAAGGTAGGTAAGAAGAAGGACCCGACCGAGTTCAGGCCTCCCAAGGCCGAAGATGGCCAGCCCGCCATCCAGTTCCGTTTTTTTGTCCTCCCACCATTCGCGGAGGGCGACGAGTTGGCGACCGGTCCGGCCACACAAGGCATGGAAGAATTCTTTATTCGGAATGGCTCCCACTACCTTGACAACAAGCGGTTAGGTTGCCCCCGGGTCATTAATGATGATGAATGCCCCATCTGCCAACATGGTTTCGATCTTATGAAAGAGACCGAGGTCAAGGACCAGAGACGAGACATTGCCAAGCGTTTGCTACCTGGCACCTATTATATGGTTAACATCTACTTCCCGAACATCGACAAGAACCCCGAGGAATTGCGCGGGCAAGTCCGGTGGTACAATTGCCCGAAGACTGTGTTTGATATATGGGAAGATTGTCTCTACCGTGATGATGACGGCGGGGACCCCCAAGAACCGTTGCCTTTTGGTGTCTTCTACGATGAAGAGGAAGCTTACCTTTTCCGACTTGAGGTTGTCAAGCAGGGCCAGGCGAATAGCTATACCAAGTCCAAATTTTTTCTTACCGAGAGTCTCCAAGCTGTCCCGATCGGTGGCAAAGCCGGCCACCCGGACCATAAGAAGATCATCGAGATCCTATCGAAACGGCACGATCTCTTTGACAAGGTACCCGACGTGTCTGCGGCTGACATCGAGGGAGTTGCACGCAACCTCACTGGCGATGGCGATGATAGTAGTAGCGGTTTCGATGCCGATGAGACGCAGGACAAGAAGGTCGTAAAGGAACGAAAGACTAAGAAGAAGAGTGGTCTCAAACCGGCTGTCTCCGAATCCTCGGCCTCTACCAAAACCAAGGTTAAACCAGTAGATGATGTAGACGACCTTGCTGGTCTGGATGAAGAGCCCGTAAAGGAACCGGTTGTCGGCGAGGTGCCAGCCGACGAGGAACCTCCATTTAATGAAAAGGAAGCAGAACCAGAGGCCCGAGAAAATGATGGCGATGACGATGATGTCGACGCACTTCTTGACCAACTAGGTGATGACTGATCTCTAGGGCTTGAGGACTGGAGCTGGACCCCAGGGCTTATACACATAGTAGCCCCGGGTCCAGTCCCATGAGGGGTAAATCTGTGAGTTCTGCACCGATACTGTTGGTTGACGCGCGCAATCTGATGTATCGGGCTATCTTCGCCAATAGGAAAGAGCAGAAGTCTGGTGCCCGATTACATCACTTTACCGTTATGGTTCGATTTATGTGGGGGTGGTTGGATAAATTCAAACCTTCTGGTGTTTGCGTCTTCTGGGATGCCAAAAAGAACACCATTTGGCGCAAGAAGATACTTGCAGATTACAAGGTCCGGAACGAAAACGAGCTCTTCGAAGATATCAAGGACGATTTAATCTACACGCAGGTGTCTGCTAAAGCTATGTTCGCCGAGATGGGTGTTTGGCAGTTTAGTAAGGATCATATGGAGGCTGATGATCTGATTTACTCTGCCTGTCGAACGTTATCACCGCGGGAATTAATTATTGTTTCCACCGATAAGGATTATGAGCAAGTTATTTTTCGGATGCAGAACGTTCGATTGTGGAATCCTATGGTTGATTCTGGCAGGGGTAAGTTCATTGGAGCTACCGACCACGATCCGGCGGTTGCCAAAGCCCTAGCCGGCGATAAATCAGATAAGGTTCCTGGATACTCTGGTATCGGTCCTGTGAAGAGTGCCAAGATGGCGAGGAATCTCCGGGAGAGGGAAGAATTTCTGCGGAATCATGATGGCTGTTTACCGCAACAGAAACCTGTCTGTACTGTTTGCGGTGGGCTCGGCCGCAAGGTGTTCATCAGGAATCTTCTGTTGATTGACTTGTCCCTTAATCCGGAACTGTTGAAGAATGATTTGTATGTCCAACGAGTGCTGGTAAACAGGCCAAAATTCAATAAAGCTCAGATCAAGGCAATGGCCAAAAAGCACAAAATCGCTGGCCTTGTTGGGGAGTATGATCGGGTGATTGTGCCGTTCAAGCTTCTTCTTGAGCGGGCAGAGGCTGCCATCTAGGATATCGATCGTCTTTGGGTATGTGGCGGGTATCGCGACGGCCACATCCCTACTATTGGTTCTATGGTCTGCTCCGATGAGCTTCGCGGAGAGCCGAGAACCCACGAATCTGCGGATGACTCAGAAAAGATATAATAAAGTTCTCTAGGAGACGATCATGGCTATTGGTATTCACGTCGCGCGAGTTAACTTTGTTGCTGTAGATTTGGCAGGACAATTCTTAGATAAGAATGCCGAAACTTCCACTCCTGCTACCATCGGTGAGATGACAAATTTTAGTAATGAGCATAGGATAATGCTAAATCCAGCTATTCCGAATTCTGCCAATTACCCTCGGGTCTCTGCCTATCTTGAGCTTGAGGCTGATGATAATTATGTCTTGCATTATATGGATCAGAATACTGTTGTTACCTATGAGCATGACGCGGGGCCATTACCCTAGTATATAGAGTATGAGCAAGAAACCCCAGCGTACCGCTAGCCAGGTGGGTAGATCTAACGTTCAGACCTCTAAGGCCCATGAACGTCGCATAGCTCATCTTCTTTCTGATTGGTCTGGTGTAGAATTCCGCCGGCGCCGTGTGGAGGGCCGGATGGCGGATACTATTGCTAGGGATCTTACTGGCGATGTGATCCCTATCGATCGTTTTTGTCATTTCAATATTGAGTGTAAGAAGGGGGAGAATTTTAGTCTTGATGCTATGTTGTCTAACGTCAAAGGCTGCCAATTTGCAAAGTGGTACCACCAGTCCTCTTTTGACGCGAAGTTATGTTCTGAGCAGCACAAGCTGAAATTCCTACCTCTCCTTTTCTTCAAGCCTGTTCCCAATTGGGATTGGGTAGCTGTTGATACCGCGGCTTTAGAATTTCTTAAGCCGCTTGGTGAGAGAAGTATAATTGCGGCAGCTACTTGTCCCAGGGGACATCTCTGGTTTCCTCATTTTGTTTACGATCAGTACGATCGGTGTGGTGAGATCTCGCACAATGTTGTCCACACCAGGAAAGCTAAAAATAAGATAATGGTGTCTTTAAAACTTGGGCCGTGTTTCATTTGCCGGTGGAGAGATTTTGCTGCGAATGTAGATCCGGAGTCATTCTTGATGGGGGCCGATAAATGTGTGGGGGATGCGGAAGAAAGAGCACGGCCGTCCGGGTAGCTCGGAATGTTCCCAAGAACAAGCTCAAGACAATGACCAATAGAGTTATTGTCGTGCGGCACGAAGCGGGTAAGAAATCTAAAGTTAAACGTTTCAAACCCAGCACACCGACTGGTGGTGTCCGTGTTGTGCGAAGTGGGAGATAATTATGCCCTGCGGCGGCTGCGGCGGGGGCGATGTAAAAATCGCACCTAAAAGGTTGACTACGACAATTCCCAATAGGACATCGCCTAGTGTTCAGAAGGAGCTGCGCCCCAAACCGATACAGAGAATGGCTTCTCCCCTCAAGCCACGGACACAAATAAAAGTACGACCTCTAGAATTGGTTAAAGTGGCTAGAAGTCGTGCACGTGATATACGGTTGTGCCCCGTTTGTGGTGCTTCTCTGAGTATTGAAATAACAGGGAGAACTCGTCGCAAACGATTTAGGTGCATCCGATGTCAGAAAACATATACATAATTATTGGTAGCTGGATACTTATAATTCTAGCCGTCGAGCGTACGATTGAGATAATCAGTGATTCGAAGTTCTTCTTTCCCCTTCGTAATTGGTTGGCTCGGCGTACCCTATCAGAGGATGCTACACGCACCGCATCTAAGTTGCTGTTTATTTTTTTACACAATATTATTTCCTGTGCGTGGTGTTTGAGTGTATGGGTTTCGATGTTATTTTGTTGGTTTCTGCCGGGTGAGTATTTCTGTGTGGCGGCAGCCCATAATATTCTTGTTAAATGGTTGGCGCTGGTGGGTATGACCAATCTCTGGCATAGGATTTTTCAGAGGGCGATGACTTTGGGTGTATATAATGGTATTATAGAGGTCAAGCACACACTTAAGATGGTTGGGAGTGATTCCGACGAGGATGAAATGTCAGAACTCGGTATTATTATAGGGGATGGCGGGGATGGAGAATATCCAGAGAGCGATGAATAGGCAAAAGTCGGTCCAACAACAGGCCGAGGCTTTTGATGCACCAATCATTAACACAGTCAATGATATTAAACGCGTGCTTCACGAGCTTGATCCATCTATACGACTAAACCAATCGCAGGAGGATATTAAGTTAACAACGGATCTTATTGGTTCTGATGGTAGGAAGTCTACTAATTTCCAAGTTCAGACAATTACGTCCTCAAAGTCACACCGGCAGATTTTGCTTGAGGGATTCCGGGTGATAAAGCAGAGACTAGAGACTGCCGAAAAGCTGGCGAAAGAAGAGACAATTCGTGCTGTTGAGGTTAATGGTAGACCGATGACACCCCCGGCTGCTGTGAATACGGAAGGTCGGCACGCCATAGATGCAATTATCGAGCGTCTGCTCGGTGCGCATCGGGAAGGGCAATTCATTTGTTGGGATTTGTCTGACGGTTATACTTATCGTTATGAGATCTTTCAACACAGATTGATTAGGGTATTGCGTGATGCCGGAGATACAAGTCCCGCCACTGGCGGTGTATAGGAGTATTGCTGATTACATACCGACTTACGCGGATTTTGTAATCTGGACGCGTTGGTTTAGGACGTGGTATGGCGTGGTGGTCGATTTCGATGCCGATAAGCAGCAAGTAGCAGTGGCTTTCGAAAATACTCCTCGACTGCTGTTTACAATGCACGAGGATGAGATTCGCAATAGCCTAGTAATACTAAGCTTACCGGATATCAGGAAAAGGAAAAGAGGACGCTGGTATGTCCAAAAGACCAATGACAATCAAAACGTCTGGTATATCTGAGTTACCCACCCTGCTGCCATTGCCCCCACCTATCCCTATCGATGAGTTTATGGGAATTCGGGGGATGTTTTGTTATATTATAGAACACTATGGGCAGACTGGTGTGTCTCTGTTGATATGCCGTGATGGTGAGAACGTTCAATTTCTTGTGGGTGATTGGAATGGTAATGCCATCCCACTAGATGATCCTAAAGACCCATTGTGGGAAGTTGCCCATGCTTGTTTGAATTCTGTGGCCATTATGGCATATCAGGTTCTTAAACATATCAAAGTTGAGCAGGCAATCCTGTATTTTGTAATATCTGGCGAAAAGTTTATTCTAACTGATGTGAGGATTAGCCTAAATAAATTTGTCGGTCCTGGTATGCTTCAGGATGTTTTTGGGAAAGTGCTCGAGACGCAGCGGGTGATCTGTATCGAAACGTTAAACGATGCAATTATGGATTCTATTTTGGTCGGGCGGGATCGGTTTTCACCAAGTATTATATTGAAACCAAGTCGTTTTCGATTTGCTACCTTGGGGGATGATCCTATCCCGCTTTATGTAGAGGTGATAAGGTAAAATAATGTTTATATTAATGTGTGGTCTACCATCCTGTGGTAAATCAGTAACCATCGACATCATAATACAAAAGACAATGGGACCACCCGTCCGGGTTATCCGACCCGAGGATTGGTTACCGGACAATATTAATAGCCTCGGAGCCGAAGCCGAAAAGAATTATCGGATTGAATCTTGGAAATTTGCCATATCAATGGCAGAGAAAGCAGTCGAGGAGTGTAATTCGTCCGAATTGATAGTCTTAGATTGTGCTAATTCTAAGTTTAGGCCACTTGAGAGTTTACTTCGGAGGGCTAAACGCAATGGGCACAAGTTGGCAGTGTTATATGTGAATTCGAGACCCGCACAGTGTGAGGCCAGGGCCGGTGATAAGTGGGTGGGTGCGCAGGTAGTTCAAACTTATGTCGAGAGTATCCGAAATTCCTTGCCAAAATTTAAAAGTAAGTGCGATCGGATAATTATTGTTGAGAACACTGACACTCTCGCCGCGCTTGAGCAAAATGCTCTTGTCGCTTGGAGTAAATTGTGCCCGACTATGTAAATTCCCACGACTATGATCTACATCTTGTTGGTCCTGATGGTAAGAAGGTTATCATACGTCGCGGGAAAAGCATATGTCTTCCATCATTCTTTGACCGTTATGTCAAACGAGGGTTTCTGAAGCATCTGCGCACGTCTCAACGGCCAACCGTGACGGAAACTGTTCAGCCGAAGAAATACCATCCTTCACGCAGCCAGGCACTTGGAATTGCTAAGAAGAGGTCACTGGTTATGGCCGAGCAGGGTGCTGCCTCTGCATTAACTCAAGCCAAAAACGCTGAAAAGCAGCCAGCTTCTAACCGTATCGTCTCGTCGAAAACTAAACATACTTTGCATCGGATCAACAAAAGTCGGGCTAGGCAAATTAATGAAAGTCGGGCTAGGCAGCGCCTCCAAGCTCAGATAGTTGGCAGGGGATTCAAGCGAGGTGCCACAGAGGCATTGCACAAAACATTATCCACAATGTTCTACCCGATCAGCAATGGTGTCGGGGTTGGAATATTATCATTTAATCGTCCGAAATCGCTTCGGCGACTGGTGAACTCTATTGTTGGGACGACCGATTTACAGAAGACTACTGTTTTCATAAGCGACGATGGTAGTACCGATGTTGAGTTGCATCGCTATTTTACCAAGCTCGAGAAGACGAACAACTTTGTCATTCTCAGAAATAGGACTCGCTTGGGGATCGCTGGGAATTCTAACCGCCTATTGCGTTGCTTACAGCGTTTTCCGAGTAAGTTGCTCCTCAATGATGATGTTGAGGTCTTAGCGAAAGGATGGGAACATTTCTACTTTAATACAATGTACAATACAGGGCTGCACCATTTCTGTTTGAACCAGCCGGGCGTTTATGGTGCGTCTGAAGGTGTCAAACAGCCAATGAGGGATAAGCTACTCATCCGGGTTGACGTTCGCCCACATGGGGCTGTGATGGCTTTGGATGATCGGGCGTTTGCCAAAGTTGGATATTTCAATGAGGCTTTTGGTTATTACGGTATGGAGCATGTTGATTGGTCGACAAGAGTAGCCGCTGCTAAACTGCAGCCACCGGGTTACTGGGACGTTGACGGGGCAACCAAGTATTTCAGAATCCATTCCGATCGTTCGGCTGTCCCGGACCGCATAAAACATCTACAGATTGCTCGATCAAAATACACCGCTATGGGTGATCGGCCTGTTAAGATTGCGGCGTCTGGCAAGTCGAAAGTTCCGTCGATATCGTGTATAATCCCGTTCAAGGATATTGGACGGCACCAATCTATTATGACTGCAATAAATAATATCAGGGCTCAGCGATTTCCTTGTATCGAGATGATTGCCGCCGAGCAAGATGATCAAAGTTGTTTCAAACCAGATGAGTTGTGCTGCTTAACTCATTTGCTTGTGGCTACACCCGGAAAACCATTTAACAAAAGCATGGCTTTTAATGCAGGTGTTTCCCGTGCTAGCCATGATAAATTGCTGCTTCATGATGCCGATACCCTGGTGCCAGCTCATTACACACAATTGGTCTTTGATACTTTAGATCGTGCTGACTCTTGTCATCTCGGGGCTAGGGTAATTTACGCGGATAAGACGTCGACAGACAGTATCAATACACACAATCGGGTAGATAAGACCGTTACTGCCGAAAAGATTGTCACCTATTTCGAAGGAGGGAGTATTGCCTGTCTTACTGATACTTTCTGGAAAGTTGGTGGATTCGTTGAGGACTATTGGGGCTATGGCTGTTTTGCACAAGATAATTATGTTCTTACTGCCAATGGTTATAAAGACATCGCAGATGTGGTTGATGGAGAATATCTCTACACACACGAAGGGCGATTTCGTCCAGCCACAACGAGAAAGCGTTTTTACAAAGGAGAGATACTGAATATTTTTGTTGCTGGGAGATTAGGAATTAAGGGAGTGACGCCAGAACATCCATTTCTAGTGCGTGATGGTGAAGAGTTTGTATGGAAAATAGCCAATAATATCAAGGAGGGCGATGAGTTATTGGATACAGATTTCATGTCCGAATTATTACCACCATATGATATCGAGTTGGTGACTAGGTCAGATAGATCACACAATCGGTCTAAATTCGGCACCGTCACCAAAATTGATTCAAATCAGCATACTGGGATGGTTTATAATTTCGAGGTGTCTGGCGACCATTCATATGTTGTTAATGGTTTAGCGGTCCACAATTGCGAAGATTGCAATTTCTATTTCCGCCTATCTAAGGGTAGTCGTTGGCATGAAAACAGGATTATAGATCTTGTTCATTTGTGGCACATACGCACCAGTGGGTGGATGAAATATCATGATGCGAATAAGGTGTTTGAGAAGCAACTTGCCGGGTTTAGTGTTGAGGATCAAATCTTGAAGCAGCACAAGTATTTGAAGAATACATCATACGCCAAATTTGTAAGTCAAGCTTTAGCGAGGCAGTAATCACGAAAGGAGCAAATCGTGGTTCAACTCGATCCTAGGTGGCTTGATGAGATGAGTACTTCAATATTTTGCGGTGCGTTATTGTCGTTATCGGGGGAGCCCATATGTGGATTTATGGCGTACTTTGTGGATCATGCTTTTCCCGTTCTTGATTGTAGTGCTGTTCCGGGGACGAACAGCATTTTTTAAAATCATCTTTTGTCTCTATAATCCATTTATTTAGCAAATGGCGATGACGAATTAATTCACTCTGCATTGTTGAGTAATGGACTAAATTCTGGGTTTCGCCGGGGTCAGCCTCAAGATCAAAAAGCATCTCGGGATTTTCGCCATAAGAAAAAACAATATATTTATACCGCTGACTACGCACCATACGTCCCGCCCGTTCGGGCTGATTCTTAAAAGCCTGAAGTTCGGCTACGAGGAAATCGCGACCATTTAGGTGAGGATTCTCAATCAATGGTCGCAGACTGATTCCTCGTATGTCTTTTGGTACCTCTAAATCCGCATAATCGCACACTGTGGGGAATATATCAAGCCCAGAAACCAAATGAGTTTTGTCCACAACGTCTGCTTGTATAACGTCTTTCCAACAGATAATCATTGGTACGGTAACCGATTCTTCATAAAGCATTAGCTTAGTCACCCAATGGTGACTGGCACGTCTGCTGATCGGTCATGATAAATAATAGATTCAATTTTCTATCCGTTTTCACAGGCTGGGCAGGTATATAAGATAACAATGGCATAGACATTGATCTATTTCTGGTTTAACTTTTACCAAAGGGTTGTATTAATGAGAGTTCTCATTTGCCATCGTCCAGGTGGGGCCTTTGGATTTATCACGGATTCTTGGATTAACGCATTGTCAATGGTTCCAGAAATTCAGGTCCGGCGCTGGGACGGCAAACAAGGATCGTGGGATAACTTCAAGCCAGATCTATATTGCGGAGCTAGCGGACATCGCCAGCTCATTCCAGGGAAGGGCCAAAGGGGTGGCTGTAAAATCGCCATACACGCCAACCCCTATTGCCCGACCAAGGTACAACCCAACATAAACGAGCAACCAGAAGCCATCAAATGGGTCAAGGATCAAGAACCAGATGTTGTCTACGGTTATGGACTAGAGAAAGATCGTTCTTACTGGTCATGGTGGGATCGCGGCGGGATACCCTGGATTCCGATGGCCTGTGCGGGTGATGCTACTCAGTTCAATCCCCATAACGGGAGTCATGAGAAGGATATTGTCTATTTGGGCGGGCGCTGGGATTACAAGGCTAAGAGTATTGACCCGTATCTCCTGCCTGTACTCAGGGATCGTGGTCTATCTTGTGTGATATATGGCTGGGGCAATTGGCCCTCTGATCTGATAGTCAGCCGGGCTGCTGATTCACAGGTTCCGGGGATCTTAGCATCAGCGAAGATTGGACCGTGCATTGCAGAGTCCCACACTATTCGTCATGGTATTGATGTGCCGGAGCGTGTTTTCAAAATTGCTCTGAGTGGGACAATTGCTGTTCATGATCCAGTTGCTAATTTTCACGAAGTTCTTGAGAGTGTGCCGGTAGCTACATCACCGTCTGCCTATCACGAGAAGGTAAAGTCTCTGGCCGCAGAAACACCAGAGGTCACCACTAAGGCGAGGAAGCAATACAATGAGGTTTTTGGGGCTCATACTTACCATCATCGATTGGCCGGTTTGTTCAAGTTTCTGGGATTTAATAATGAATCACGGGCTATATTACAGAGTTTGAAGCTTCTTAAGGTGGATTTTTAATGGACGATCTTTTCAATGGCCTACTCACATTGAGCTTCACAGTTCACAGAGCAAGGCGCTCTCCCTGTGCGTGAATTTCGGCCGACCCGACCGTATTCCAAAACATTTCTGGCAGCATTAACATCCCGATCATGCTCAGTCAGACAAACAGGACACTCCCATACTCTATCCCTCAGAGACAAATCCTGTTTAACCCACCCGCATTTAGAACATGTTTTACTGGAGGGAAAGAATCTATCAATCTTCTCTATCTCGCAGCCATACCACTGTCCCTTATAGCTCAACTGCCTAAGGAATTCGGCCCAGCCAAGATCGTTGATAGATGTTCCGAACCTCTTCTTCATCTGCTCTAAGTTTAGATCTTCTACATAAATGGCTTGGTTTTCGCCGACGAGCTTCCTACTCAACTTATGCAGAAAATCTTTCCTAATGTTAGAGATCTTCTCATAAACAGTTGCCACCCTGTGTTTTTGCTTTGTTCTTCTTTTGCTACCATTCTTTCTCCGGGCCAAGATTCGTTGCTGTCTGACTAGCTTGAGTTGATACTTTCTAAATGGTTTCGGGTGATCATACTTATCACCGTCTGAGGTAGTGATAAATGTCTTAATTCCAAAATCAATACCAATTACTGGTTTTGAAATATCAGTAATAGGATCGAGTATATCTGTTTGAATATTCAATGATATAAAGATTTTGCCGCTGGCACTCTTTGAAACTGTAGCCGAGAGTAATTTGTGGTCATCTGGCAGCAAAGATACATCACATTTGATAGTTCCAATAAGTGGTAAATGGATGCCGGCAGCTTTCACCCGGCAAAATGGAAAGCCAATAATAAACGATTGTTTGCTGTGATTCTTAGATTTGAATTTTGGATAATCAGCTTGTTTCCTGAAGAAACTATTGAAGGCTTTGTCTAGATTAGCCAGAGAATGACCCAATGATTGTCTGCTGACATTGGCAAGCCAAGAGTACTCTTCGGCCCTTTTAAGCTTTGTAAGTTCCCTACTCATCTGTAAGAAGCTGGTAGATTTTCCTGTGAGTTTATATTGTTGTGTCTTGTAAGCAAGGAAATAATTATAGATGAATCTAGCACATCCAAAATGGTTATTCAGCAGTGCTGTTTGCGTTCTACTAGGATGTGCTCGGAGTTTTACGGCCTTATATATTTGCATGTATTATATTTAACTAAAATATGGTTCACTTTATTTAATGGATGGATAAATGATAGCTTTCAATTTTCTAACAATAGTGGTTGATAGCTGTCGTTGGGATACTTTTCAATTAGCAGTAACGAAGAATATTGATGCACACTTTGAAGTTGTCGAAGCTGGTGCGATGGCTACATTTACGTATCCGGCTCATGCGGCGATGTTTCAAGGCTTCTTCCCCACTACTGCTGGAGATCGGCCGATCTATAACCGGTTCGAGAAGTCTGTATACCGGTGGTTCTATAAGTCTCGGCGGCCGTGTTTAAGTGAATTGTGTGGTAATGGGTCAATTCCCAAAGTATTGCGCAATAGGGGTTATCGGACTGTTGCAGCGGGTGGTGTTGGGTGGTTCAAACAGCGTACACCCATGGGACTCGGTTTTGAGGATTTTGTCTATGAGTCTGATGGGGTCGTAGCAGTGGCGGAGTTTATCCGTCGTCTTGATAGGGAGCCCTTCTACGGTTTGCTCAATTTTGGCACCACACATCGTCCCTATCGAGTTCCGGGCATGTCTTCAGATTTGGCGAATATAAGAAGTCCCCGATCTGGTAATAACTATCGTTCGACATTTAATAAAAAACTTAGGAATAAGCAGATTAAATGTCTGGAATATACTGATGAATTGCTGGGCAGATTATTTAATTGGCTTGGGTCTAGTAAGTTGCGGACTGTAGTTTGCTTTTGTGCAGATCATGGTGATTGTATGGGTGAGGATAATTGTTATGGCCATGGTTTTGCACATCCCAATGTTATGGCGGTTCCGCTTGGTTGGACGGTATTTATGCCACATGGCCGGTCTTATCCGATAACTGAAGAGAACTTGAAGGTCTGTGGTTTTAAATGATAGTATTCGATTTCTCTCGCCTTACGAAGCCATACCGGCTTAAACGATGCTCTTATCAGCTTCTTCACATGGCCTTGATTGCTGAGGACCTTGGTGAGGAAGTAGTATGCATAGTTAGCCAGGAACATCTCGAGCAGCATTCGTTTATGAAGCGAGCTAGGCGACTTTGGACACCGCGCATTGCCTCTGGACGTGCGATGATTCCGAACGATATTGAGATTTATGTTGCCAAAGCCGATGCTTTCTATCGCGATGATAACTGGGCAGAAGTATCACGATTACCCGGGTTCAAGGTCTGTTTCTGCAACTCAGATCGATGTTTCAGGGAGAGTTCGAAGCCATTTAGGAGCCACCGCGGGCATCCGGTGCAAGATCGGGCCGATCTTTATATGCCGGTGAACCATACCCCGCAGCTTCTTAAGACTCATGGTGATAAGGTGATCCCTACCTCGCATCCCATTGATCCAAGAATGTATGAGTTATTTATGCGCGAGGGAGTGTATCATCACTATCTCCGCGATGAGTTGGATGAGTTGATTGAAGTGTTTCGGGAAGAAGAAACCGGCATTGCTGGTTTCATGGGTAACAAAGCACCATCCCATACCAGAATCGAGACAATAGATCAGTTTCCGGAGTGGGCCGAGTTCCAGTGGGAACGGGGTACCCCATCGCGTGAATTTATCCGGTGGATGATGCATTACCGCGGTTGTATTGATATGAGGGGGAATGGCGACAAGAGTTTGCGCTTTACTGAGGCAGCCATGCTGGGGAGAACTCTTATTTGCCAGCATTGGCCGTCTACTTATTATCCACTACTAGAGGATAGGCATAATTGTTTGTTTGTAGACCAATGGTCTGACCTCGATAGTATATATGACCGGGCGACATGGGAATGCTTGGCGAAACAGTCGATGCAGGATTATAGAACTGGCTGGTCGCTGCGCGCTCAGGTGAAACTCTTTATTACAAGAGCACGAGGTGGACATGAGCAAAGTAGCATTAATCACAGGAATAACGGGACAAGTAGGGAGTTACCTAACTGAATTATTGCTTGACAAGGGGTATGTTGTTCACGGTATCGTTAGGCGGTGTTCTACCTTTAACACAGATCGTATAGATCATCTTTATCAGGACCCCCATGATCCGGACGTCAAATTATTTCTTCATTTTGGCGATATGTCAGATAGTGATAGTCTCAATAATATTTTGGGCAAGGTACAGCCGGATGAAGTGTATGGATTGGCAGCCCAGAGCCAAGTCCGTGTCTCATTTGATATCCCAGAGTATACCTTCGATGTGGTTGGTACTGGTGTCTTTAGGATACTAGAGGCAATCCGGCGAATGAGCAAGCCTGTTAAGTTTTATCAATCAAGTTCAAGCGAAATGTTCGGATCTTCACCGCCGCCACAGAATGAGAAAACCACATTTCATCCACGTAGCCCATATGCAATTGCCAAGGTTGCAGGTTATCATGCTACTGTGTTTTATCGGGAAGCATATGGTTTATTTGCTTGTAATGGGATAATGTTTAATAACGAAAGTCCGCGTCGTGGCGAGACTTTCGTTACCCGTAAGATTACCAAGGCCGTGGCTAGGATTGCGCTAGGTAGGCAGGATAAGCTGTATCTCGGCAATCTTGATGCCAAGCGCGATTGGGGCTATTCAGGAGATTATGTAAAAGCTATTTGGGGCATGCTACAACACGACAAGCCAGATGATTATGTTATTGCCACCGGTGAAACCCATTCAGTACGGGATTTTGTCGAAAAGGCATTTAAGGCGGTTGGCCTTAAAAGTCAGGATCATGTATGCTTTGATGAGCGGTATCTGCGGCCAGCAGAGGTGGATGCTCTTTGCGGAGATGCCACTAAAGCCAAGGAAGTACTTGGATGGAAGCCTGAGCACGATTTCATTGATTTGGTTAGGATGATGGTTCAAGCAGACTACGAGTCAGAATCAAAGAAAGGAACCGACGATGTACCAACGGCAACCTAAACCCGATGAATCAGTAGAGTTGATGAACGGGAGTATCTGCACACCGGTTGCTACACTTAAGGATGAATATGGCGGTGTATCGCACATTGTAATCGATGACCATTGTTATGTTCTGGTTAATGATCGCACTATCGTGAAGCATTGGTTCACGGAGGCTGTCACAGCCTTGCAATTACTTCCGGCTAATCCCAGGACTTTAGAACCGGTAGTTTGTTGCGCTGGTGTTTCATTGGGGGATCAACCACCTGCTCCATTAGCTCGAAAAGACAAGCCGTCGACCTGAGGCTGCCACTCTCGTAGGCCAGGTCGGCGTACAAGCTGTTAAGCTCTGACAAGAACATTTGGTCTGGTCATGTGCTCCTCTATAATACCGGGTAAAGATACTTATAGAGGTAGTCTTATGTCAGTCGAGTTGAAACAATTCATCCGGGAAAGGTGTTTCGATTTCGGTACTCTATATTCCCTAGAGGAGGAGTTCAACAAGATCGGGTTGACTATTCAACCAACTTGTGGTGGAGATATGATACTCTGTCGGCTTGTGAATAATATACCGGTTGCTGAGTCTCTTGGTGTTGATCATCTTTATGTTGGTACTCAGTCTCGTCCCAGAGACGAGATGCCACACAAGCTGATAAAGTGTGTTCTTGAGTTTATTGATATGGCCTGTGGGAGTCCGGCCAAACCGACAAATACCAAGCAGTCCCATCACACCGGGCATACCGGTTTTTATGGTAAAGCTTTGGAGGTTGTCGGTCCTATCATGCAAGATATGGCTTTGAGTCAGGCCGAAATTAAGGATAATTTACTTGGCGCTATCAAAGAATGGTGTGATGGTCAAGTATAATAATTATTTAGCGTAGATAAAACAGAATTTTTTACCACCCCACTTTTTGTGATACCCATACTCCTTTGCGAAATCTGACTCTTTCATACTCATGGTCTTAGCTCGTTGGTAGAGTGTTTTCTTGTGCATCACAAACCCATCTATGTCTACATACCAATAATCAGGAGCGACAGTATGATGCAATTTGAAGTTGGATGCTTTGTAGATTGTCCCAGTGTGCCCAACAGTAGTATCAGCATAAGCAACAACTAATTCTTTAATATTTTTAACTGCTTTGGATATAAACCAACTAGCAAAATTCTTCTTATGATAAGAAGGATGAATGCATAATCTAGACAATTCCCTAACACCACCATCAACCAAATCGAACTGCCCAGCAGTATTCTGTCTTAATGGTGGACTAAAAACCATACAAGCAATTAACTCACCCCTATAATAAGCGCCGAAGCATTTCCCACCCCTCCCCTTACCAATATAATGGTAAGCATCAAGGAATGATTTAATATCTCCGCTCGATACTTCTCTTAATTCAATATTCTTAAAATCAAAATCTTTTGTTTTAATATCAATACCTAGTTTTAATTTTAATCTATCAAGCACCCTATCCTTAGCATAGAATTCGTGCTCCCAGACATATATTATCTCATGCTCTGGAAAATAACGATTAATATATGTAAACTTGGATTTATCGTTTCTAATTGCCTTTGGGAGCGAATGCCAGTAATCGCCCTGACACTCAATGAGCAAATGTCTATGCATCTTGTTTTGCTTGGGAATTAGACAATCAAAGGCATAATATCCAATAGCTGTCTCGGTTCCTTCTTTACAATATTCCACATCGAGATCGTCAAGGTATTTATACAATTGTAATTGGATTGAGCTTATTCTGGGCATATTGGCTCGGACAATAGCCATTCGCTTTTTGTATTCTGGTGTATTATGAATAGCAATCATTTTTTCTCGGTATTCTTCATTTTCCCATAGGTGTTTTGAGCTATCGCTGAGTATTTTACCCATCCGATTTCTAAATTCTGGTTGATCCCACAATGCTTGTATAGTAGCAACCATTTTTTCTCGGTATTCTTCATTTTCCCATAGGCGTTTTGTGCTGTTGCTGAGTATCTTACTCATCCGCTCCTTGTATTCTGGTTGGTCCCACAATGCTTTCATAGCAGTGGTTATTTGTTCTCGATATTCTTCATTTTCCCATAGGTGTTTTGTGCTATCGCTAAATATCTTACTCATTCGCTCTTTATATTCTGGTTGATTCCAAATAGTTATCATTTTTTCTCTGTATTCTGGCTGCTCCCAGAGAGATCGCATAATAGCAGCAGCTTTTTCTTTATATTCCGGTGTGCTGTGGGTATCTATTTGGTTTTCTCGATATTCTTCATTTTCCCACAGGCGTTTTGAATTATTGCTGATTATCTTAGTCATCCGATTTCTAAATTTTGGTTGATTCCATAGTGTTCGCATGGCAATGATTAATTGTTTTCTGTGTTTTTTTCTATATTCTTCATTTTCCCATAGGTGTTTTGAGCTGTCGCTGAGCATCTTAGTCATCCGGCTTCTAAATTCCGGTTGATTCCACATGGCCTGTATAGTGGTAATCATTTTTTCTCTGTATTCTGGCTGCTCCCAGAGAGATCGCATAATAGCAGCAGCTTTTTCTTTGTATTCTGGTGTACTGTGGGTATCTATTTGTTTTTGTCTAAATTCTTCAGATTTTAGTATAGACAGCATTCTTTTTCTATATTTTGGATTATTCCAATTATTCTTAGATGCTTCAGATAATTTGCGCCGATAGTCTTTACATTTTCGTTTTTGTTGCGATGCTTTCTTTTGGGCGGCCATCGCTTTTTCTGTTCTTAAAGCAGCTACGGCAGATTTGGTATATTCTGGATTATTAGCATGGGCTCTCCTAACCCCGCTTTTTACTTTGGCTCTATATTCATCATCCTGCCATTTCAATTTTCCCGCAATTTTGTGTTTTTCTTGCTGGTTGCGGACATATTCTTCATTATTCCATACTTTTTGCATGCTCAAACTTGCTTTAGCGGCAATATTTTGTTTGTATTCTTGATTCTCCCATTGTTTTTTGACACTACAGCTTTTGCAGACTGGTTTATATAGCTTTCCTCCTCTGCCTCGCACCGAATCATATCTAACTTCAACGAATATATTGCATTGATAACACCGCACCAGCACGCGATCCGCGGCTTTTAACTTCTGAGAGGCATAATTGAATCTTCGCTGGGTTTCTTCCCAATCAATAAAATCCCATTTATTCATTGTTGTCTCAAGCAAAAATAATGTGTTGAATTTTGAAGCCTGTCTTCATTAAAATACGTTCAAAGGAGATCACAATGGCATCACAACCCGCCAACACTTTAATCAATGTCTTTCGCAGGGTTCGGGCTTTCCGACAAGATCATCGGCACGAGAGCGTAGAGGCTCTGACTAAGCATCTTCGCCCGCTGGTGATGAGCGTTCCCGGTGAGGAAATCCTGTCTGGCGTATTGACCAGGGACACGACCCTGCAAGACTTCTCGACCTACATGGGTGAGGCGCGTCATGACGCTACTCGTGGATTCCCGATCGTCATCGGGCTTCTGCCGCAGAAGGCTTTCTCTGATGCCCAAGAGGGGATTACCGGCGTAGACTTCGGCTTCCAGATTGGTAGAGACAAATTCCTCCACCATGCTGCAGCTAGTCTGGCCGCACGTGATCTGCACAGTGATCTTCGCGACGACACTCAAGTTGCGAACATGTAATCGAAGGATTGCGGGGTAGGAATCTCAGCATGGAGTGCTGATGGATTGAAAAATTAACTAAATCAGCCATACTATCTAGTATGGCTGATTTTGTATTATAATATTGTGGTTATATGTAAGATATGTGGGTCTGAAAAGCGGGGCATAAGTTGTAGCCTGTGTCGTCAAAGAGTCTCGCACAAGTTTAAGTTGATAAATTGGGAAGCTACCAAAATCAAGTTCGGCTACCCCGACAACTATGTCTTACAGAAGCCAGATGTGGTCATAATTACTTGTCGGTGCGGCGAGTCTAAGGAAGTGTTATGGCGGTCTATACGTGCAAACCGGTGTTTGTGCCGTTCTTGTGTTAGCAAAGCACTTTGGGAGGATCCCGAATACCGTAATAAACTAGACGCTATAATGAGTACTGATGATTGGAAGGAAAAGCATCTGGCTAGTTGTCAGCTAGACGAGCACAGAGCTAGATTGTCGGAGTCCAGTAAGCAGAATTGGGATAATGCTGAATATCGAAACCAAATGGTTTCTAAGATTCGTGAGTTTGTGAAAACCGAGCAATATTTAGAGAGGCAGTCAGCACAATCTAAACGAAATTGGAAACGTACTGACTATCGTAAGAAACAACACGAATCAGCAAGACGCAAATGGATGAATCCAGAATATCGACAGAAAATGGCTAAAGTATGGGCCACTCAGTTGGGGACGGTGAGTTCCATACAGCGGCAATTATATAAATACTTAGATGACTTGCGGCCTGTTGATTTAGACGACGCCCGTTGATCGGGAGCGTATAATTTGTGAGTAAGACATTCGTTGGCTCCGATGGCAAGGAAGGAGTTGCGCCATGGCGACTGAGGATTATTGGGCCGACGCGACGTTCGATCGCGGCAGTAGCTTGTTCTCGGTCTATTTTCCCACCCTCGATTCGCTGATTTCGCCCGACGATCCCGTCCGCTTGATCGACGAAGTCCTGGATGCGGTCGATTGGTCGCCGTGGGAAGACGATTATCCGAGACGTAAAGGGCAGCCGCCGATCCAGCCCAAACGCATCGCCGCAGCCATCCTCTATGGCATGTACCGGGGCATCCGCAGCAGCCGAAAACTCGAAGAAGCGTGCAATTATCGCTTCGATTTCATCTGGCTCGTCCAAGGGCGGCACATCGATCACACCACCTTCAATAAGTTCCGTACCCGGTTTCGCCAGCCTCTCAAAGACCTGTTCCGGCAAATCGGGTGCATCGCCATGACGCTCGGTTTGATCCGGCTCGGCGAAGTCGCCTTTGACGGCACGCGCGTCAAAGCCAACAACAGCCGGTATCAAACCCGCACCGCCAAAACCTTGCAAGAGAAACTGCAGGCCCTGGACGAATTGTTCGAGCAACTGCTGAGCCGCTCGACGAAGCCGACGCGGATGGCATGGGTAGCTCGACCCACTTACCGGACGAACTGGCCGAGGTCGAGCAGCGGCGGCAGCTTGTCCGAGCGGCCCTCGATCAGGCCCGTGCCGCCGACGAAGCCCGCCGACAGCAAGGCGTCAACCCGGAAAAGAACCCGGCGCAGGTCCCCACCAGCGACCCGGATTCCCGCGTGATGCCCAACAAAGAAGGCGGCTACGCTCCCAACTACACCCCGGTTGCCACGACCGACGGCGAGCGGGGTTTCATTCTGGATTGCGACGTGCTGGCGGAAGTCAACGAGGGTTCGGCGGCGTTGCCGAGCGTGGACCGGATCGAAGAAACGTTCGGCCGGCGGCCGGAGCGGTTTTTGACCGACGCCGGTAACAACAGCGGCCAGATCATGGTCGGCATGGAAGAGCGCGGGGTGGAGTTTTACGCCCCAGTCGAGTCGAATCAGCCGCAAGCGGGCAACCCCGCCTTGCGCGGCGACCCGCGTGAGGCGGTAGCGGAATCGCAGTGGCCGGACCTGCCGCGGAACGACCAGGGCCGACTGGATAAGTCGTGTTTTGTGTATCACGAATCGGAGGACCAATACTATTGTCCGCAAGGTCATGCGATGCCGTTTGAAACGACCAAGCCGGAGAAGCGTGGTGGCGAGGTGATTCAGAAACGGATTTACCGCTGCGGTGCCTGTGCGGGCTGTCCGCTGGCCACGGCCTGTCTGTCGCCGAAGAACAAGCGTGGCCGCACGATCACCCGCGACCAATACGAAGAGGTGCGGGAACGGACGGCGGCGCGGATGGCGAGCGAATCGTCTCGGCAGCTTTACAACCAACGGCCTCGGATCGCCGAGACGACGTTTGGGATTCTGAAGTCGGTGATGGGTTTCCGTCAGTTTTTGTTGCGTGGATTAGAGAAGGTGAAAACGGAATGGCTGTGGGCCGCGACGGCGTTCAATGTGATGAAATTGAGTCGCGAGATAGGGAAACTGCGCGCCGAGTTTGCGGAAATGGCAGCGAGTGGGTAAGACTGGAAAGGAGAGAAGAATGCGCAGTCGCGAACGCTTGTCGCGTGGACCTCCATGGATCGCGGATCAGTCACGAAACTGAGTTGTGTCGGGTTCTGCATCTCAGTTTTGTCGTCCACGACGTTTCGCAAACCGCCAAACGTCGAAAAGCATCGTAATATCACTGCATCAAATCAACAGGCCGCTTGGGTGTTGATTATGTTGAGGAGAGCCCCGACACAGCTATTGGCTATTATGCATTTGACTGTCTGGTATCAAAACAGAACAGCATGACCAAGTACTTATTAATTGAATGTCAGGGCGATTACTGGCACTCATCACAAGATGCTCAACGTAGGGATAAATCCAAGTTTACCTATATTAATCGCTATTTTCCTGAGCATGAGATCATGTATATCTGGGAGCACGAATTTTCTGCCAAGGATAGAGTACTTGATAGATTAAAATTAAAACTAGGTATTGATATTAAAACAAAAGATTTTGATTTTAAGAATGTTGAATTAAGAGAAGTATCTGGTGGGGATATTAAATCATTTCTTGATGCTTATCATTATATTGGCAAGGGGAGGGGTGGGAAATGCTTTGGCGCTTATCACGGAGACGAATTGATTGCTTGCATAGTTTTTAGTCCACCATTAAGACAGAATACTGCTGGGCAATTTGGCTTGGTTGACGGTGATATTAGAGAATTATCAAGGCTTTGTATTCATCCATCTTATCACAAGAAGAATTTTGCTAGCTGGTTTATTTCTCGAGCTATTAAGCTGATCGATTCCAAGTTAGTTATTGCTTATGCCGATACTACTGTTGGTCATGATGGTACTGTTTATAAAGCTAGTAATTTTGAATTGCATCATACTGTTCCTTCTGATGATTGGTATGTGGATGGGGATAGATTTGTGATGCACAAGCGTACTCTTTATGGTAGAGCTTGTAAAATGGGTATGATAGAATCGGATTTCGCAGAGGAATATGGCTATGTGAAGAAGTGGGGTGGTGAGAAGCTATGTTATGTGCTTGAGGTATAGAGGATGGTGGCGATCTGGACCAAAGATAATTACAGAATAACCGTCCAGAGGAGTTCCAAATGGCCAACCAAGTTCCATTCACAGCCCACATCAAAGTCGTCCCGCATCGGGGTCAAGCCACCGATACAACCGGCCCGGGATACAAAGAACAAGGAGCCGTTCGGAGATCCGCTCGAGCCGATTTCGTCCGAGACCTCCAACGTCTCGCAACTCTTGTCTATAGCGAACTAGAAGCCAACGAACCAGACAGGATTACTCTACCCAAACCCGGTGGCGGCCAATTCCGGATGTTTGGCAGCTATAGTACATTACAATATGGTGCCGCTGCCAAACCGCAAATCGGCAACCAACCTTCTTTACTTATGATCGAGGGATTCTTTACAGCACCCGAAGCCAGCCACGCTGCACTAGTCCAACCATTTGCTAGGATGCCAGTTATTCATGGTGGTAGCTATTTCGCTGGACAAAATGGACAGTGGGCATGGGATCCTAGTGGATTACCAAACACTGATGTTGAGGCCGAGGTTATTGAGCTTAAGCAATTGATCGAGGCTGCGATCTCTGCTGTGTCGGACGAGTCTGGACATGCTCTTGGTCTTTTCCGATTGCAATATAAATCTGCCACTTGGGGCGATGGCGGCCACCATTTTCCCAGGCCTTGAGGGTCATACTCATCGATAATTACCAATTTTGTGCAGTTCGCTTTGTGTGTTAGATACTTCAAACATATAATCGGAGGGTTAGAAAATGCCCCGATATGATTTTGAAGTTCCACGTCCCCGCGGCCTTATTAGTGCCAATGATTGTCCGGTCTCAGAGGAGATTAAGACATACTGTGTAAAGGATTTTATTCTTCATATGCTGCTTGCACGCGTCACCACCGAAGGCGGTGATACAGTAGAATTTGAGACCATTTTTAACCCAGTGGTAAATGCGCTAGAGATTGATGCTCCTGACGAGATCTTAGAGGCGATCGAGTCCATTAATGTTGGACCGAATCTCCAAAGATTTCTTGATTGGTTGAATAATGTCTCTGATCAGTTCAGCATCATCGATACCGATTTGGGTACCTGGGGTGCTGGACTTGTCTTGAGGCAGGTCGATGATACGGCCTATGAAAATGCCTGGACCATGATCCGTCAGACAAATGGTCATGGTGCGGGTGACGGCTCCCTTCGCTTCACTTATGGAACTAACGCTGCTGGCCATCTCAACCCCCTAGTAATTTACTTTGGTTCCGCCGGCACTCTCGGTATAGGTCGAATACCGGCTGCCGGGGTCGAGCTTGATGCTGGTATTACTCGATTCGGCGATAGCACTACTAATTATACCACATTCTCTGCTACCGGTGATTTAACGCTGGTCGGCACAGCGCGAGTCGAACGGCATATTTGTATTGGGGCGGCTTCTTGGCAAGGAGGAGTCGCTGGTCCTACTGCATCATTTGAGGGGGTATTTTCAACATTAGATTTTGATGCTGCATCAGATGATGAGGCATATTACACACTAG
>Ga0307380_10003002_pt1 | contig 23630 bp, 23 predicted proteins | sample UN3MG_FD_202239 | JGI IMG/M metagenome (GOLD analysis project Ga0307380, IMG submission 202239) | Soil microbial communities from Risofladan, Vaasa, Finland - UN-3 | ecosystem: Environmental > Terrestrial > Soil > Coastal area > Acid sulfate soil | place: Finland: Risofladan, Vaasa | collected... | reverse complement strand
CCGCAGAAGTGGCTGGCCCGGTCCTCGACGAGCATGCCCATCTCGACGATGACGTCGGGGTAGGTCGGACCTCGCTTGGACGCTGCGAAGTCGTCGAGGATGTCACCGGTGTAGGCCACCATCCCAGTGAAGCAGTCGACGAGGTCGCTGTGCCAGCATGCTGCGATGGAGCGCTTCGAGAGCAGGATCGCGGTCGTCACGGGCGGAGCGAGCGGGATGGGCCGCGAGCTCGTCGTCCAGCTCGCCACGGAGGGGTGTCACGTCGCGATGTGCGACCTCTCGGTCGAGGAGATGGAGGAATCCAAGCGCCTCGCGCTCGACGTCGCCCAGGCCGGCACCGTCGTGACGACGCACATCTGTGACGTGTCCGACGAGGAGTCGATGCTCGCGTTCCGAGATGCCGTGGTCACCCAGCACCAAACCGATCACGTCAACCTGCTGTTCAACAATGCCGGCATCGGCGGTGGCGGCTCCGTCATCACCGACGACCGCGCCGTGTGGGACCGCACGTTCAACGTCTGCTGGGGCGGCGTGTACTACGGCGTGCGCGCCTTCATGCCGCTCCTGATCGCCTCCGACGAGGGACACATCGTCAACACCTCCAGCGTCAACGGGTTCTGGGCGAGCATGGGCCCGGACCGGCCTCACACCGCGTATTCGGCCGCGAAGTTCGCGGTGAAGGGGTTCAGCGAGGCGTTGATCACCGATCTGCGCGTGAACGCTCCCCACGTGAAGGTGTCGGTGGTGATGCCCGGTCACATCGGCACGTCGATCGTCGAGAACTCGATGCGCCACCGTGGCCACGAGCTCGACATGGAGGCCGCCGAGATGGTGAAGCTGATGTCGGACATGTTCCGCGATCAGGCTCCGATGACGGCCGCCGAGGCTGCCGGCGAGATCCTCGACGGTGTCCGCAACGGCCGCTGGCGGATCCTGGTGGGAGACGACGCCCGCAAGCTCGACGAGGCCGTTCGCGCCCATCCAGAGATCGCCTACGAATCGCTCACGCTCGGCGACCTCACCTCCGGCCGGGCCGGCACCCCCTTCTCCCCCGACGCGTGATCACGGACGACGGACAGCTCGGCGGGCCCACCCCTCGGGGGTGAGCACGAGGTCGCTGACGTTGCCGTCGGGGAATGCGAAAGGCGCGCGGACGCCACCGTGCGCTCGGACCTCGGGCAGCGTCAGCGGCGCGAAACCGGTCGCGCCGATGGTCCAGCGATGCCATCGATGGGCGGGCACCTCGACCAGCTCGAGCCGGAGTTCGCCCAGGATCTCGATCGAACCGTGCACGACGCCGACCTGTTCGTACCCGGAGTCGATCGACGCCCGCTCGCCGGCAGGCTCGAGCGGCGAGGGCGGACCGGTCGCATACCACTCGAGATCGAAGGCGATCGGCGTGGGATCGCCGTAGGCACGTCCGAGCGCCTCGTCAGGGTCGTCGATCGCGGACGCGTAGGTCTCGTTGCCGATCGACCACTGCCGCATCGGGTCGTCGCAGGTGTGCTCGGCCCACAGCGCCTCGCCCTTCACGATGAACGGGTCGGCCCGCACCGGCACGTCGAAGTCGACGATGTGCAACAGCGGTCGGCCCGACCGAGCGAGCGCCGCCCAGTACCACGCAGTCCGGCCGACGACCCGATGTCCCGAGATCACGCCGAGTTCGGCGTCTGCGGTCCAGGCCGCGAACACCCATTCCTCGACCATGGCGTCGACATGGCGCCCCTCGGCGGCACGGGCATCGGCGATGGGCTCCACGATCAGGCAGACTACGGACCATGATCCGATACCTCAGTCTCGACTGGATCAACGCACTCTCCGACGAGGTCGCCGCCAGCGACCAGATGCGCACCGTGGCCGAATCCCACCGCATCGGCGTCACCCAGGTGGTCAGCAACGGGCCAGAGGGTGACGTCACGTACCACCTGTCGGTCGGCGACGGCGGTGCGTCGTTCGGCGCCGGCCCGGCCGAGCCCGAGGACGTCAAGATGGAGCAGGACTGGGAGACCGCGGTCGCGGTCGCCACCGGCGAACTCAACGCGCAGGAAGCGTTCATCGGCGGCCGCATCCGGCTGTTCGGCGACCAGCAGAAACTGCTCGAGTCACAGCCCGTGTTCGGCGCGCTCGACGCCGTCTTCGCCACCGTGCGCGACCGCACCACATACGAGTGACCGCCTCGTCATGCCGGAGATGCCCGAGATCCAGGCGCACGCCGAACGCCTGACCACCCAGTTCGCGGGACACGTCCTCGCCGGCTTCACACCGTTGAACTTCACGGCCCTGAAGACGGCGGTTCCAGCCCCATCGGAAGCGTTCGGTGAGCCGCTGCTCGAGGTCGACCGGCGGGGCAAGTACCTGCTGTTGCGGTTCGAGCCGGTGACGTTCGTGGTGCATCTGATGCAGGGTGGCCGTCTCGTCGCGGACTCGAAGCGGTCTCCGAAGCCGCGAGGTGGTCAGGCGCGCTTCACGTTCGAGCCGATCGAACTGACCGACGGAGCGATCGACGAGACCGCCCTGCTGCTCACCGAACAGGGCAAGGAGCGCCGAGCTGGGGTGTGGTGTGTGCCGACCAGCACTGCGCTGACGTCGCCACCGCTCGACAAGCTCGGACCGGAGGCCGCCGGCATCGGCGAGGGCGAACTCGCAGAACTCTTCGCGGCCAACTCGATGCGCGTCCACGGATTCCTGCGCGACCAGCGCATGGTCGCCGGCATCGGGCGGCGCCTGGCGAACGAGGTCTGCCACCGCGCCCGAGTGTCGCCGTTCGCGAACACCCGCAAGCTCGGTGCCGATGGCGCAGCGAAGGTGGCCGACGCCATCAGTTCCTGTGTCGCCGAGAGCCTCGACTTCGAACGCACCCGCGGCGACATGAGCTCGTCGAAGGACCGGCCGAGCGCAATGCACAGCCGTACGGGGGGTCCCTGCCCAAACTGCGGCGACACCGTCCGTGCGGTCGAGTACTCGGGCTACACCGTCAACTACTGCCCGACCTGTCAGACCGGTGGCAAGGTGCTCGCCGACAACACCACCAGCAAATTCCTCAAGTAGCGCCCGTCGAATACGCTCGGCTGTATGCCGATCCATCTCCGCGCCGAGCCCGGCGACTATGCCCCCAACGTGCTGTGCCCAGGCGACCCCCTCCGCGCGAAGTACATCGCAGAGACGTTCTTCGACGATGGCTTCCGCCAGGTCAACGCCGAGCGCGGCATGCTCGGCTTCACCGGTACGTTCGACGGCAAGCCGATCAGCGTGCAGTCGACGGGCATGGGCTGTCCCAGCGCCGGCATCGTGTTCGAGGAGTTGATCATGCTCGGCGCCACTCGGCTGGTGCGTGTCGGCACCTGCGGCGGACTCGGCGACGGCATGGCGATGGGCGACACGGTCGTCGGGCTGGCCGCGTCGAGCGACGACCAGACCCCGCTGCGCTACGCCGCGATGGACGGTTACGCGCCGAGCGCGACGTTCGCGCTCGTCGAGACCGCGGCTCGACTGAGCCGGGAAGGTTCGGCCGGCGCGGTCCACGTGGGACCGGTCGTCACGTCGGGGCTGTTCTACGACCCCGACCCGGGCACCTTCGGCCGCTGGAAGCGACTCGGCCACATCGGTGTCGAGATGGAAGCGGCGATGATGTACACGATCGCAGCCGTCAAGGGCATCGAGTCGTTGGCGATCATGACCGTCAGCGACCTGCTCGGCGAGAGCGGCGACACGGTCCGCATCAGCGACGAGGAACTCAAGGCCGGCGTCGATCAGATGATGCGCATTTCCTGCGCCGTCGCCGTGTCATGATTCGGTGACTCGGCGGCCGCCGAGGGAACCGACTTCGCTTCAGGAGCGTCGAACGAACATGACCCCCCGTACAGCCATTGCCCTGCTGGCGCTCGCCGGCCTCACCGTTGCCGCCTGCGGCAGCGACGACGACGGATCTTCCGGCGGCAGTGTGACCGCAGCGGATCTCGACGGGCGAACCTTCGTGTCGACCGAGGTGACGGGGTACGACCTGGTCGAGGGAACCGAGATCAACATGACCTTCCTCGCCGATTCGATGAGCGTCAGCGGCGGCTGCAACTCCATGAACGGTGGCTTCGAGATCGACGAGGGCGTACTGACCGCCGGGCCATTCGCGGCGACGATGATGGCGTGTGATCTGCCGTTGATGGACCAGGACACCTGGCTGAACGAGTTCCTCTCGTCGTTGCCCACGATCGAGCTCGACGGCGAGACCCTCACGCTCGCGAGTGGCGACACGACGATGACGCTCGACGAACTCCAGCCCAGCACGCTCGTCGACACGACATGGACGGTGACCGGGACGGTGGCCAACGAAGCCGTCAGCAGCGTTCCCGCCGATTCCACGGCCTCGATCACCATCGCCCCCGACGACTCGGTTTCGGTCGACACCAGCTGCAACACCGGGTCCGGCAGCGTCGAGATCACCGACACCACCTTGACGTTCGGGCCGATCGCCACCACCAAGATGGCATGCCCGCCCGAGCAGACCGAGCTCGAGAACAGCGTGCTGTCCGTCCTCCAGGGCGAGGTGACCTACACGATCGACGGCGACAGCCTGTCGCTGCGATCCGGCGAGGGCGCCGACGAGGTCGGCCTCGAACTCACCGCCGGCTGACACCCGCGCACCCCAGCGCAAGCGATGAGTTTCCGCGCGACCTGTCCGCGCGAAGACTCATCGCTCGGGAGAGCGCGGCGCAAGCGATGAGTTTCCTTGCGAACTGTCCGCGCGAAGACTCATCGCTCGGAGCGGAGCGCGGCGACGAGTGCGAGGATGCGGCGCGTGGTCACCGGAAGAGCGTTGCCGAAGTCGGCCTCGACGGCGCGCTCAACTGCCCAGCCGATCTGTGTGGCGGCGACGTCGCGTGCGGCATCACGCCGGCGCCCGGCGGTTTCGCTGTGCGTCGGGTGCAGATCCACCTCGATTGCCAGGCGCACGGACGGGACGGCCAGGTCGAATCGCGCCGGTCCATAGCCGGGCAGGTCGATTCGATACTGCCGAACGAGTCCCACCAGGCCGGCAGCGGCGAGCGCATCGCCGAGCACCGTCTCTCCGTGCGACTCGGCCGGGCCTCCGTGCAGTCGACCGTCGAGTAGCTCGAGGAACCGACGGATCCAGGGTCGCTGTGTCGACATCCAATCGACGGCGACGGCACGCAGCTCGTCGTCATCGAGATCTCCGTCCCGGATCACCTGCTCGATGATCGACAGCAGGTCCGTCGGGGGCACGAAACGTGCGAGGTCGAGAGCCGTTCGGGCGCGGCTGGTGACGGTGATGCCATCAGCGCGTCGTACGAGATCGCACGGATGTACTGCCGAGGTCCGGTAGGGCACCACCCAGCGAGCGTTCGTCGGGTGGCTCACCGGCGGCGCGAGAACGTGGATGCGATGGTCACGGGGCAGGCGGCGCAGACCCCACAGACGACCCGCCGTGGGACCGCTGATCGCTAGCTCCGGATGAGCGGCACACACCGCGGCGCACCGCGCCATCTCGTCGAGTGTGACGGCAGGAAGGCGATACACCCCCTTGAGGACGGTGGTGAGATTGCCGGCCTCGACGAGGGTGCGGACAGCCGGACTCGACAGCCCGCATCGCCGCAGGTCGACAGCGGACGCAATGCCATGGTGTGTACGAAGGAACTCGAGCGCCTCGGTGGTGAAGTGGGCCACGTGACCTCCTGTTGAACGACGTGTTCGAGGAGGGAGTCGGTGACCACACGCTACCGAAGTCGACGTCAACCTCCGAGAGCGATGAGTTTCCGCGCGACCTGTCCGCGCCAAGGCTCATCGCTCGGGATGGCAGACGGCGAGCGATGAGTTTCCGCGCGACCTGTCCGCGCGAAGACTCATCGCTCTCGGTGGTCAGATGAGGCCGAGTTCGGCGACAGCGTCACGTTCGCTGACGAGTTCGTCGGCGCTGGCATCGATCTTGGCGCGGCTGAAGTCGTCGATGTCGAGACCCTGGACGATCTCGTAGTCGCCGTCCTTGCACACGCACGGGAACGACGAGATGATGCCCTCGGGCACGCCGTAGCTGCCGTCGGAGACGACCGACATCGAGACCCAGTCGCCCTCGGGAGTGCCGAGTGTCCAGTCGCGGATGTGATCGACCGCTGCCGACGCTGCCGAGGCGGCCGACGACGATCCGCGAGCATCGATGATCGCAGCACCGCGCTTGGCCACGGTCGGGATGTAGGTGTTCTCGTACCACTCGTGGTCACCGACGGCGTCGTACGCGCGCTGGCCGTTGACCTCGCAGTGGAAGAGGTCCGGGTACTGCGTGGTCGAGTGGTTGCCCCAGATCGTCATCTTGGTGATGTCGTTCACGGACCCACCCAGGCGCTGCGCGAGCTGCGCCTTCGCTCGGTTGTGGTCGAGCCGCGTCATCGCCGTGAAGCGTCGAGGGTCGAGGTCGGCAGCGTTGCGCTGAGCGATGAGCGCATTGGTGTTCGCCGGGTTGCCGACGACGAGAATCCTGACGTCCGGCGTCGCCGAGCGAGAGAGCGCTTCGCCCTGCGGCTTGAAGATGCCCCCGTTGGCCGAGAGCAGATCGGCGCGCTCCATGCCCGCCTTGCGCGGCATCGACCCGACGAGGATCGCCACGTCGGCATCGCCGAACGCCGTGTCGGCGTCGTCGGTGCACACGACCTCGGTGAGCAGCGGGAAGGCGCAGTCGTCGAGCTCCATCCGCACACCTTCGAGCGCTCCGAGTGCGGGAGTGATCTCGAGCAGTTGGAGCGAGAGCGGGGTGTCGGGGCCGAGCATCGAGCCCGACGCGATACGGAAGAGGATGCTGTAGCCGATCTGGCCAGCAGCACCGGTGACGGCAACACGAACAGGAGTGGTCATGGTTCGAGCGTACGTCCGCCACCGACCGCCGCCCAAGCGCACCAACCACCGAAATTCGGGCTCAGGGCTGGGCGAGCACCCGACCGATGATGTCGGCGTAGAAGTTCTGGCCGGACTGGGTGAGGTGGATGCCGTCGTCGTAGAAGCAGCGGCCCTCACAACTCGATGACAGGACCTCCCAGTCGACGACGGTTACGTTGGGATGCGTCGACGGCACGGCGCGGAGTTTGTCGTTGTTGCCGGCGATCCATCCCCGGTCGGCCTTGCCGGTCAGCAACAGCACGACCGGGACGTCGGCCACCGTGGCCAACATCGCGTCGAGCGTCTCCTGGCTGAAGCTCCCGTTCGTGCCGAGGTGGACCACCACCACCGATCCGAACGTGCCGTTGTCCCGCAGCGCCTGCATCGTCGGGACGAAGGTGTTCATCTGCCGGCTCTGGAGCGCGTCGACCTGGAAGCCCCGGGCCTGGAGCTCCTCGGCCGCGCCGAGCATCACCGAGTCGCCGAGCGCAACGAGCGGGAAGCCCGACACGGTCGGCGGGATCGCGAGCGGAGCGAGTCCCTCGAGGCTGGTCACGACCCCGAGCTGACCGACGGGGGCCGGTGGCGCCGTGGTCGGCGGCACCGTCGTGGGTGGCACGGTGGTGGGTGGCACGGTGGTCGGCGGAGCCGAGTCGAGCGTCGGGTCGAGGACCGCCGGAGCCGTCGTGGCGGGCGGCGCCTCGGTCGTCGTCGTCGGCGTGGTGCTGGTCGTGGTGGTCGATGCCACCGGGATGTCGTCGACGGCCAGGAGGTCGGTCGTGAACTCCTCGCCGGCGTCGAGCGCCTGCGCGATCTCGTTCTTCTCGAGCGGTGCGGTCATCAGCACCGAGCCGACCGCGAGACCGACGACCACCGCCATGGCCACCGCAGCCGAGGCAACGACCTTGGGACCACGCCGAGTACCGCCGAAGATCTGCCTCCATCGGGCCGAGAATCGGCCCTGGCGGATCGGGGTCTCGACGAAGCGGTAGGACAACTCGGTGACGATGACGGTCAGCACGAGCGCGTACACGAACTCCCCGAAGGTCAGCTTGTTGCCGGCCACGCCGCGGATCATCTGGTAGATCGGCCAGTGATAGAGGTAGAGCCCGTACGAGCGCGTGCCGATCCACCTGAACACTCGGTTCCCGAGGAGCCGGTTCGCGTACGCTCCGCGATGGGTGACCGCGGCGATGATCGACAGCGTCGCCAAGCCGGCGAGGAAGATCCCGCCGCGGAACACGAACGGATCGGCACCGCTCGGAGTGGCCAGATAGGTGTTCCAACAGAGCCAGGCGAAGCCGATGATGCCGGCCAACGCGACCGCGTCGAAGAGCCGGCCCTTGGAACGGAGTGGGCCTCGAACGATCGCCAGCGGACGCCAGACCATCGCAAACGCTGCGCCGAGGAGAATGCCGCTCAGACGGCTGATCGTGCCGAGGTACAAGGTGTCGATCTTGTTGATCGGTCGATCGCCGAACCACCAGTAGGCCTCGGGGGTCACGTTCGGTTCGGCGATCGGGCCCGGGTAGAAGAGCAGCGCCACTGCGACGGTGATCAGCACGGCGCACACGAAGAGCCACCGGCTGACTGCTGCGACCTGGCGCGTGCCGTTGCGGCCCAGCAGGAAGATCATCACGACCGGCCACAACAGATAGAACTGCTCCTCGACGGCGAGGCTCCACAGGTGCCGTAGCGGCGCGAAGTCACCAGCGGCGGTGTAGCCGAGGCCCTCCCAGATCTGGTACCAGTTCGACACGTAGAAGAAGCCGGCGATCACGTCGCCGCGCAACGCGCCCAGCGCCTCGGTCTTGAAGATGGCGGTCCAGACGGTGACGAGGAACATCATCGTGAACAACGCGGGGAGCAGGCGCCGCGCTCGCCGAAGCCAGAAGTGGCGGAGCGAGATCCGGTAGGTGCGCTCCCGTTCGGAGATCAGCAGCAGCGTGATCAGGTACCCCGAGATCACGAAGAACATCTCCACGCCGAAGAAGCCGCCGGGCAGCCAGTCGCTGTTGGCGTGGTACACCATCACCGCCACGACGGCGAGCGCACGCATCCCGTCGAGCCCCGGAAGATACGGGACCCGGCTGATGTGGGCGCGGTCGTCGGGAACCGGTTCCACCCGGGGCGGGGCGAGCGTGGACATGGGTCATCCAGTATCGCCGAGCACGTCGCGCCACCGGCGTCATGCCCCAACCACCACCACGTTTGCGTTGCATTTCCGGTGGACCGGGTCACCCGAATCCGCACGCAAACGTGGTTGCGAGCCGATCAGCCAGGAGCTTCGAGGGCCCCGTCGATCAGCGCGGCGTAGTACTTCTGACCGTCGGGGCGCAGGTGATAGCCATCGCTCTGGAAGCAGTCGCCCGGGCAGGAGTCGGTGAGGTCGGCCCAGTAGAGCACCGATGCGTTCGAATACGTGTTCGCCGCATCGAGGAGCAGGGCGTTGTTCCCCGCGGTCCAGGAACGATCGACGTCGATCGTCAACAACAGCACCTGCGGCACCTCCGCCAGCGCGTCCATCATCGCGGTGAGATCGCCAGGATTGATGTCGCCGTTCGTGCCGAGGTGCGCGACCACGACGTCGCCCAGCCGCTCGTCGGCGCGCAACTGCTCGACGACGTCACGCCCGTCGGAGAACTGGCGGCTCTCCTGGGCGTCGACGGTGTAGCCACGGGTGGTGAGTTCGCCGGCGGCGCCGAGCATCACCGAGTCGCCGAGCGCCAACTGAGCGATCGGGAGCGAAGGAGCCGTCGTGGTCGTCGTGGTCTCCACCACGGCCGGCGGAACCGCTGAACCCGATGCGTCGGTGGAGTCCGCCGGTGCGGTCGAATCGCCCGTGGCCACCGCGGAATCGGTCGATCCGGTCGGATCGACATCCGAGCAGGTCGGATTGTTGACGACGTCGCAGGTGAACTCGGCACCCTCGTCCAGAGTCTGGCGCACGTCGTTCTCCACGACGGCCGCGTTTGCCAGGCTGACCCCGGCGAACAACGTCAGGGCGCCGACGACGGCACCGACGCCGATCATGGCGTTGCGCGGCCCGGGGACCGGCGACCGCCAGATGCGTGCGATCGACGCACCGAGCGTGCCCTTTCGGATGGGGGTCTCGATGAAGCGGTACGAGAGTTCGGTGACGATCCCGGTGAGGATCATGGCGAACACGAACTCGTAGAACTTCAGGTGGTTGCCGGCGATATCGCGTATGACCTGGTAGATCGGCCAGTGGTACAGGTACAGCCCGTACGAGCGGGTACCGATCCACAGCAGCACCGGGATGCTCAGCGCCTTCGAGGTAGCAGCACGCTCGTGGGTGACCGCAGAGACCATCATCAGCGTGGCGACCGCGCAGAGCAGGAATCCGCCACGGAAGAGGAACGGATTGCCGCCGTCGGGGCCGATCAGCCACATCCACCAGAACATCGCCAGGAGCGCCACGAAGCCGACGAGCGCAACGAGATCGAGCAGGCGCCCCTTGGTACGCAACGGCCCGCGCATCACGGCGACGGGACGCCACACCATCGCGAACGCGGCGCCGAGCAACAGTCCGCCGGCGCGGCTGAACGTGCCGAGGTAGGACCAGTCGAACTTCGAGATGTCACGTCCGAACACCGACCAGTAGGCATCCGGGGTCACCTCCGGCGTTCCGATCGGACCCGAGGTGTACACCAGCGCCGTGACGATGGTGATGCCGAGCGCGGCCAGCACCAGCCAGCGACTGATGTCGGCGATCCGCCTCGAACCGCCGCGGAGCAGGGCGAACATCACGAGCGGCCACACGACGTAGAACTGTTCCTCGACGGCAAGACTCCACAGGTGCCGCAGCGGGGCGAACTCGTTCGCCGCGGTGTAGCCGGCGCCGGTCCAGATCTGGTACCAGTTCGACACGTAGAAGAACGCGGCGATCACGTCGCCTCGCAGTTTGCCGAGGGCGTCGCGTTCGAACAGCGATGTCCAGATCGTGAGTGCAATCATCATCGTGAACAGTGCCGGGAGGAGTCGCCGAGCCCGCCGGATCCAGAACTGCTTCATGTCGACGGTCGAGGTGCGTTCCTTCTCCGAGATCAGCAGCAGCGTGATCAGGTAGCCGGAGATGACGAAGAAGACCTCGACACCGAGGTAGCCGCCGGGCAACCAGTCGGGGTTGGCGTGGTACACCATCACCGCGACGACGGCGATCGCCCGCATGCCGTCGAGGCCCGGTAGATACGGCACCCGGCTGATGTCGTTGCGCGCCGGACGACGTCGCACGTGTGCCGTCGGCCGCGTCGAAGCTCGCGTCGGGGTTCCCGATGCGTCAGCGGTCGCAGTCATTCCGGACCAGTATCGCTCAAGCGGTGGTCAGCCCGAGGTTCAGGCAGATCTCGACGACGGACTCGGGACGGTTGAGGGCGTACAGGTGCAGGCCGGGCGTCCCGGCGTCGATCAGGTCGAGACACAGCTGCGTGGCGACATCGATCCCGATGCGTCGCACGTCCGCGGGGTCGTCGGTGGCATCGAGGCGATCGGCGAGCCATCCGGGCAGCGCCGCGCCGCTCATCTCGGCCATGCGCTTGACCATCGCCTTGTTGTTGATCGGCATGATGCCGGGGAGCACCGGCTTGTCGACGCCGAGTGCGGACAACTCCTCGACCAGGCGCACCCAGTGCTCGACCTCGAAGAAGAACTGGGTGAGCGCAAAGTCCGCGACGGCGAGCTTGTCCGCGAGGTGACGACGATCGGTGGCCCGGTCCGGCGACCGCGGGTGGATCTCGGGGTGAGCGGCGACTGCTGTCGCGAACCGACCCGTGGAAACCACGTCCTCCAGGAGATCCATCGCGTACTGATAGTCGCCTGGCTCCTCGACCCCGCCGGCCGGCGGGTCGCCGCCGAGCGCCAGGATGTTCTCGATGCCGAGTTCGGCGTAGTGCTCGAGCAACGAACCGACGTCGTCACGTCGATGGCCACGACACGTCAGGTGCGGCATCGGCGTCCACGAGGTCTCACCGATCATCCACTCGACGACGTCGCCGGTGCGGTGACGATCGGAGCCGCCGGCCCCGTAGGTGATCGACACGAAGTCGGGATGCAGCGACTCGATCGCCGCCACGGTGCGGCCGAGTGTCATGTTCGCGGCGGGAGTCTTCGGCGGGAAGAACTCGAACGACAGCGTCCGCTTGCTCGCGAGGAGATCCGGGATCCGGGCCATTCCCACGAGGCTACCGAGCGCAACGCCGTCGGGCTGGCCGAACGCGAGCGTCACCCAAACCAACCGGACCCGGGTGATACCTTGCGCCGAGACCCGGCCGGGTCACCGAATGAGGGGACACATTCACATGGACATGATCAACATCTGGAAGACAGTGGTGCTTCAGCGCTACGCGAAGTTCGACGGTCGGGCAAGCCGCGCCGAGTTCTGGTGGTTCGCGCTCGCCAACATCATCGTGTACATCGTGCTCGCGGTCTTGGTGGCGATCTCGTCGATCTTCATCATTCTGTACATCGGCTACGCGATCGCCGTGATCGTCCCGAGCATCGCCGTGGCCATCCGTCGGTTGCACGACACCGACAAGTCCGGCTGGTTCCTCCTGATCGGTCTCATTCCGTTCGTCGGGTGGATCATCCTGCTCGTCTTCTACATCATGGAGGGCACGAGCGGCCCCAACAACTTCGGCGCCGCCGCCGAGCCCGCCGCCGCCTGACGCCAGGCATTCCAGCGTCCGGTCGGGCACGGCCGCCCTCGGGAGCGCCACGCTCCAGCGAGCCGTGAAGCCGGGCCAATCGATTCAGTGGCGGAAGTGCCGTTCGCCGGTGAACACCATCGCGATGCCGTGCTCGTCGGCGGCGGCGATGACCTCGTCGTCGCGGACCGAGCCACCTGGCTGAATCACCGCCGTGATCCCGGCCGATGCGGCGGCATCGAGACCGTCACGGAACGGGAAGAACGCGTCACTGGCGCAAGCACCACCGGCAGCGCGGCCGGCTGAGCGATCCGCAGCGATCCGCGCCGAGTCGAGACGGTTCTGCTGGCCGGCTCCGATGCCGAACGCCTGGAGATCCTTGGCGTAGACGATCGCATTGCTGCTGACGGCGGCGCAGACCTGCCAGGCGAACTCGAGGTCGGCCCACTGTGCGTCGCTCGGTTGCGTCGCGGTGACCACCCGCCATGCGTCGCTGCGTCCCGCCACCGGATCGGGCTGCTGGACGAGCAGACCACCGTCGACGGGGCGGACGTCGAAGGGCAACGGCGAGGCGGCGTTCGCCGACATCACGCGCAAGTTCTTCTTCACCGCGAGGATCTCGAGCGCTTCGGGCTCGAAGTCCGGAGCCACCACCACTTCGGTGAAGACATCACCGATCGCCGTGGCCATCTCCGCGGTGACCGTGCGGTTCGCGGCGATGATCCCGCCGAAGGCGCTCACCGGATCACAGGCGTTGGCGCGAATGTACGCCTCGGTGATGTCGTCGGCGACCGCCACACCGCAAGGATTGGCGTGCTTGACGACCACTACTGCGGGCTCGTCGAAGCGGTGCACCAGACGCCAAGCCGCCTCGGTGTCGAACACGTTCAGATAGCTGAGTTCCTTGCCACCGTGCTGGGTCATCGAGTCCCACCAGCTCGTCGCACCCGCCTGGCGGTAGCGGGCGCCCTGCTGGTGCGGGTTCTCGCCGTAGCGCAACGGTTGGGCAAGCTCGAGCGCGAGGTGGATCGACGTCGGAAGCGCCACCTCGTCGCCGTTTCCGTCGCCGGACTCGTCGAACCAGGTGACGATGGCGGCGTCGTAGGCGGCGGTGTGCGCGAACGCGGTCCGTGCGAGTCGACGCCGCGTCGGGGCGGTCAGCGCGCCGCCGCTACGGAGCTCGTCGAGCACCGATTGGTAGTCGGAGGGGTCGACGAGCACACCGACGTGGGCGTGGTTCTTGGCGGCGGCGCGGACCATCGCGGGGCCACCGATGTCGATCAGCTGGATGCTCGGATCGGACGAGAACGGATACAGGTTGACGACGACGAGATCGATCGGCTCGATCCCATGGTGCTCCATGTCGGCGACGTGTTCGGCGTCGGTCGGGTCGGCGAGGATGCCACCGTGGATCTTCGGATGCAGCGTGACGACCCGGTGGCCGAGGATCGCCGGGAGTCCCGTGAGCTCGGCGACGTCGGTCACGGGGACGCCGGCGTCGGCGATCGCTCGTGCGGTCCCGCCGCTCGACACCAGCGACCACCCCAGCTGGTGGAGTGATTCGGCGAACTCGACGATTCCGGACTTGTCGTAGACGGAGAGCAGCGCAGTGGGCACGCAGGAGACCGTAGCGAACGCGCCCGCGCGACGAGACATGACAGCGCGGACGCCACTACCACCGGAGTGCGCGGCCGGGCTCGCGCCTGGCACTACGGTGCGACTCGGGGGAGAACCTCAGACCGAGATTCCGGAGGGGATTCACATGGACTTCAGCAAATTCAAGACACCCGACTGGCTCATGATCGGAGGTGGCATCGGCATCTTCGTGTTCGGTTTCCTGGAGTGGGTCACCGTGTCCGGGTTCGGTTTCTCCAGCTCTGGCGGCAACGTCTTCGACTTCTTCTGGACCGGAACGATCCCGTGGATCCTGGTGATCGCGAGCGCCGTGGTCACGTTCCTCCTGGTGCAAGGAACGCTCAAGGAGGATCAACTGCCGTGGCCGCTGGTGCTCTTGGCCGCCACTGCGCTCGCCTCGCTGTTGCTGCTGCTGCGGATCATCTTCAACCCGATCGACGGCAAGGACGCGATCGAGGCGGCCGGCGGCGACGTCGGCCGCGGCATCGGCATGATCCTGTCGGTGATCTCCGGGCTCGTTGCCACCGCCGGCGCCTACTTGAACTTCCAAGCATCGGGCGGCAACCTCAAGGACCTCACCGACGTCGACAAGCTCAAGTCGAGCTTCTCGAAGGATGACGGCAACGACGACGAGATGCCTCCCCCGCCGCCGCCCGCACCACCGGCACCGCCGGCACCGCCAGCGGACTGATCTCGCCCAGACTCGAAAATTCGGAGCCGACGTTGCGCATGGCGCAATGATGGCTCCGAATTTCGGTGTACGAGACGGGTCAGAGCGAGGCGACGATCTCCGCCATCAACTCGCCGGCCTCGGTCGGGTTGAGACCGACCTTCACGCCGGCGGCAGCGAGCGCATCCATCTTGCCCTGCGCCGTGCCCTTGCCGCCCGAGACGATGGCGCCGGCATGGCCCATCTTCTTGCCGGGTGGCGCCGTGACGCCGGCGATGTAGGCGCTCATCGGCTTGGTGACGTTGGCCCGGATGTACTCCGCGGCCTCTTCCTCGGCCGAGCCGCCGATCTCGCCGATCATCATGATCGCGTGGGTTTCGGGATCGGCCTGGAACTCGGCGAGGCAGTCGATGAAGTTCGTGCCCGGCACGGGGTCGCCGCCGATGCCGACACATGTCGACACGCCGATGCCCTTCTGCTTGAGCTCGTACAGCGCCTGGTAGGTGAGCGTGCCCGAGCGGCTCACGATGCCGACGTTCGGTCCGTCGGCCGACGGTGCCTGGGCGATCTCGCCGGCGGTGATACCGATGTTGCACTTCCCGGGGCTGATGATGCCCGGGCAGTTCGGACCGAGTAGGCGGGTGTTCGGGTGGTTGCGGATCAGGAGGTTGTACGTCTTCGCCTCGTCCTGGGCGGGGATGCCCTCGGTGATGCACACGACGAAGCCGATCCCTGCCGCGGCAGCCTCGAGGATCGCATCGGACGCGAACTTCGGGGGCACGGCGACGAACGAGGCGTTCGCCCCGGTCGCGGCGACCGCATCGGCGACCGTGTCGTAGATCGGGATGCCGTCGACGTCCTGGCCCGCCTTGCCCGGCGTGACGCCGGCGACGATCTGGGTGCCGTAGTCGCGGTTGCGCAGGCCGTGGTACTTGCCCTGCCCACCGGTGAGTCCCTGGACGATGACCTTGGTGTTCTCGTTGACGAAGATGGCCATGACTATCTCACTTCGCTTTCGCGACGGCCGCGCGGGCAGCGTCGAGCATGGTGGGTTCGGACTGGAGCTTGTCGGCGGGGATGCCGGCGTCGAGCAGGATCTGACGACCCTCCTCGGCGTTGGTGCCGTCGAGACGGATCACGATCGGCGCACGCAGGTCGACACGACCCATCGCCTCGACGATGCCTTTCGCGACCTCCTCGCCGCGGGTGATGCCGCCGAAGATGTTGATCAGGATCGACTGGACCTTGTCGTCGAAGTTGATCACCTCGAGCGCTCCGGCCATCACGTCGGCGTTGGCGCCGCCGCCGATGTCGAGGAAGTTCGCTGCGGATCCACCGACCTGGTTGACGACGTCGAGGGTTGACATGGCGAGCCCGGCGCCGTTGGCGATGATGCCGACGCTGCCGTCGAGGCCGATGTACTGCAGGCCCTTCTCGGCGGCCATCTTCTCGCGCTCGTCCATCTCGGTGAGGCCGCGGAAGGCGTCCCACTCGGGATGACGGAACTCGGCGTTCTCGTCGAGGGTGACCTTGGCGTCGAGTGCGTGCACCTCGCCGGTCGGCTTGAGGATCAGCGGGTTGATCTCGGCGAGGTCGCAGTCGCCCTCCGTGAAGCAGCGGTACAGCTTCACGAGGATGTCGGCGGCGCCGTCGAGCGCCCGCTCGGGCAGCTTCGCATCGACACATGCCTGGCGCGCCGTCGCGATGTCGAGGCCGTCGACCGGGTCGATGTGCAGCTTGACGATCGCGTCCGGGTTCGACTCGGCGACCGCCTCGATCTCGACGCCGCCCTCGGCCGACAGCATCAGCAGGTGCTTCTTCTCGGCACGATCCAGCGTGAACGAGGCGTAGTACTCCTCGTCGATGTCGGACGCCTGCTCGATCCACAGGCGCTTGACGACGTGGCCCTTGATGTCCATCCCGAGGATGTTGCCGGCGTGCTCGCGGACCTCGGCCTCGTTGTCGGCGAGCTTGATGCCGCCGGCCTTGCCGCGACCGCCGACCTGCACCTGCGCCTTGACGACGACGGGGTAGCCCGCCTGGTTGGCCTCCTTCACCGCCTCGTCGACGGTGTCGGCGGGGCCGCCGGGGCTCACCGGGATGTCGTAGCGGGCGAAGTACTGCTTGCCCTGGTACTCGAAGAGGTCCACGTCGGGGTCACTCGCTTTCTGGTTGCGTACTGGTGGTCGACCGGCGGGGCGGTCAGTCGGGTTCGGATTCGTCGAGCGTCGTCTCCAGCCACTGGCCGATCGCCTTCAGCGACGAGCCCGGACCGAAGATCTCGGCGACACCCTGTTCACGGAGCGCGCGGGCGTCGGCATCGGGGATGACGCCACCGCCGAACACGAGCACGTCGCCGAGATCACGGCTGCGCAGCTCCTCCATCACCCGCGGGAACAGGGTCAGGTGCGCCCCGGACAGCAGCGAGAGGCCAACGCCGTCGGCATCCTCTTGCAGCACGGTCTCGGCGATCTGCTCGGGCGTCTGGTGCAGGCCGGTGTAGATGACCTCGAAGCCGTGGTCGCGCAGCGCCCGGGTGATGGTCTTCGCGCCACGATCGTGGCCATCGAGACCGGGTTTCGCCACGACGATGCGATACGTGCGCTTCACGAAGCATGAACCATAGGGCACGTCAGGGCGGATCGCCGAAACGGCGCACGACCCATCGAACGGGCCGATCCCCGGCAGACTGTGGCCGATGTCGAATGCAGCCGCGCGACGGCCGGTCAGATTGAAATCGCCGTTCGCGCGGGCGGTCGTCCCGGTGCTCGGAGGCATCGCATTCTTCGTGGTGCTCGGCCTGGTCACCTGGGGCATCGCCGCGTACATCTCCGGTGGCGGTGCCGACGTCACCGAGCGCCTGGCACCGACCCGCTTCGAGGTTGCCGGCGCACAGAGCGCGGCACGCCTCGTCGAGGAGGACGGGCCGATCATCTTTCCCGGTCTGAACACCACCACCGGTGAGCGAACCCTGGTGCTCGATCACCAGGGCGACGACCCGACGCGAGGCTGGCGGATCTACTACGCGCATCCGATCGACCGGCCCGATTGTCCGGTCGAGCAGGTGATCGGCACTCGCGAATTCATCGACTGCGACGGCACCACGATCGGCGTCGAGGACCTGTCACCGCCGGATTCCGGCGTGTTTCCCGTGGTCGAGAACCAGCGGGTGCTCTACATCGACCTCGCGGGCGTCACGACACCCACCACCCCCGGCTGACCCCAGAACGTTTGCGTTGCAGTCTGTGTGGAGCGGGTCACCCGAATCTGCGCGCAAAGGTGGCGGCCTGGCGAGTGTGCAGTTCAGCCGACGGCCATGGCGTCGACGAGACGCTCGGCGAAGATCTCGGTGTGCTGGCCGAGCTTGCTGCGGCTCATGGCGAGCCCGCCGATCACGTAGGCGCCGGTGTCGCCGAGCGCCCGATCGAGCTTGTCGAGCGACTTGCCCGGGTCGAGGGCGAACGTGAGGAAGCCCGCTGCGCGCTTGCCGCGCATGGTGGGCAGGTTGGCGATGTTCGAGACGGCCCATGGCGCCTGGCCGAACAGGAACGCGCCGTGCACCCAGGTGCCGACCAGGATCAGGTCCGCCTGCTGAATCGACGCGTAGTCCGGCTGCTTCACCTTCGACAGCCCGGTGATCGTCCAGCGCTCCTGCGCCAGGAGGTCAGCGACCTTCTCGGCTGCCGTCCACGTGTTGCCCGTCAAGCTCTCGACCAAGATTGCTGCCTTCACGCCCACGATTCTTGCAGGTCGCGGGCCTGCGCAGCAGATCTCGTCACCAGCTGACGTCGTCGCAGCCCTCGTGATCGTCGGGCTCGACCTGGAATGTGCCGTGGGCGATGCCATGGCCGTCAGCGAGACAGCTGCGCGCCCGGTCGAGCACGGCATGCGAATCTGCGGTCGTCGATGTCACGAGGTGCACCGATGCGGCGTCCATCTCCGAGGTCAGCGTCCACACGTGGAGGTCGTGGACGCCGACCACGCCCTCGAGCGACGAGAGTTCGTCGGCGAGCCGGTCGAGATCGATGTGCTCGGGGGCGGACTGCAAGAGGATCCGAACCGCACGCCGCCCGAGCCGCCAGGTGCGCGGCAGGATCCAGATCCCGATGACGACACCGGCCACCGAATCGACCCAGGTCCAGCCGAACACCTGCAACAACAACGCCGCAACGATTACCCCCACGGAGCCGATGGTGTCGGCGAGCACCTCGAGGTAGGCACCTTCGACGTTCACCGACTCCTTGGCGCCCGGGCGCAGCAGCGCGAACGCCGCCAGATTCGCGAGCAGCCCGAGCACGGCGACGACGAGCATCGGCGCGCCGAGCACGTCGGGCTCGCTGCCGAGCCGACGGACCGCCTCGACGATGACCCACACCGCCACCGCGAACAGCAGGAGCGAGTTGAGGAACGCAGCGAGGATCTCCAGTCGATACAGACCGAACGTGTGCGGCGACGTCACCGTCGAGCGGCGTTGCTCGAACCGGGTCGCCAGACCGATCGCCGCCAGCGCCATCCCGATGCCGATCACGTCGGTGAGCATGTGGCCGGCGTCGGAGAGCAGCGCCAACGAGTTGGTCGCGAACGCCGCGACCAACTGGACCACGAAGAAGACGGCGATGATCGCGAACGCGGCGATCAGGCGGCCTCGATGGCGCTCCCCCGCCCGCGCGAGCCCGAGGCCGTGATCGTGCTCCCGGTGATGGTCGCTGTGGCTGTCCTGATGGTGCTCTGCATGGTCGTCCGATGAGGACATGACCTCATTCTCACCGAATGAGAACGAATGTGCAACCCTGCTCAGTCGGACACGGGGATCTGGACCGTGAACAGGACCTCGTCGAACTCGCCGTAGCGAGCGGTGACCTCGAAGGTCCATACACCGGCAACCGGCAGGTTGACGTTGCTGCCGACCACGTGGTTGACACCCGCCGGGAACGTCTCGACGCCGAACGCCGGGATGTCGGCCTCGGGAAGTGCCGCTTCCACCGTGATCTCGTCGGCGCGGTCGAGCGCACCGGACGGCGAGGTGATGTAGACGTGCATCTCGGTGCCGCCGGTGACCGCCGGTTCGAGTTCGACCTGGGCGACACGCTCGCCGACCACGGCCGACACCGACACGATTTCGGGCACGTCCACCGGCGGCGGCGAGTTCACGAGACCGGCGGTCGCTCCCAAGATCAGCACGATGCCGGCGATCTCGAAACCAACCGAGCGCCGCACGAGCCCACTCGCGTCGTCACCGCGGGTGTGGACGGTGCGGCGGCTGAACGCAGCCACCCCGACCACGATCGCCACCAGCACAAGCTTGATCACGAGCCAACGGCCATAGCTCGAGTCGGTCAGGCCGTCGAGAGAACCGAGTTGACGCCATGCATTGGCCGCGCCGGTGGCCGCCAATGCGACGACCGATCCGAGCGCCCACGGCGAGAAGCGGGTGACGGTGGCCCAGAACTCACCACGTGGGGGCACGAACAGTACGACTGCGAGACCGCCGAACCAGATCGCCATCGCGGCGAGATGCACGAGCGTCGAGACGAACCCGAGCACGATCGCGTCACCGGAGATGCCGTGGCCACCGGCAGCAACGACCCCGAGCACACCGAGCCCGAGGGCACCCACCACCACGACCCCTCCGCGGACCGCGAGGCGCGACCGCAGCGGGATGAGCACGCAGAACAACACGATCGCCACGAGGCGAGCGATCCACCACTGGCCCGACTGCGTGTCGGCGACGGCCCCCCACGACAGGAACGAGCCGCCGATCAGGTTGGCCTGGGAGGCGATCATCCACAGCGTTCCGACGATGGCCAGCTCCGCGGCGACCACGAGCAGCACACCGACGCGCCGAGAGGCGATCAACGATGGTGTCATGGCGACGGCGAGCACGAGGCCGCCCACGAGCAGCCCCACGCCTGCGTAGCTGACGAACCGGCCGATCCCGAGCAGCAGGTCATCGGTGCTGCTGTCCGAGCCGCCGTCGAAGAGCCCGTCGACCACGCCAGGCGTCACCGCCGACGGCACGCCGACGGAGAACGTGAACGAGCCGCGTATCCGGTGCGAGTCTGCCGACACGGCCTGCCAGGCCACGACGTAGGTGCCATCGGCGAGCGTGTCCCGAATCGGTGCCCGCATCCGGTCGGAGCCAGCCGACTGGTCGACCGCGCTGATCGCAACCTCGTCACCGTCGGAGTCGAGCAGCCTGATGCCCGGCTCGATCGGGTCGACGCCCTCGGTGAACTGGAGTGCGATCTCGCTGGGCGACTCTCGGAGGAGTTGCTGGTTGGCGGGAGAGGATGACAGCAGTTCGGCGTGGGCCGAGGCCGTGGACGCCCCGAGCACGACGCCGAACAGCACCATGATGACGCCCACGAGCGCCGCAACGCGTGTGCGGGCCGGTGACGTGACGACGGAGGGCAGCATCGGTGGCTTCGTTCAGTCGTCGTTCGAGACGCGGCCCCTGGCCTGGCGGGATCGGAACACGACGAAGGCCCCGATGCCGAGGATGACGGTGACCGACGCGATGAACATGATCGTGCCCGTCCGGGAGTCGGCCCCGTCGTCCACGCCGGCCGAGACCGGCACGGGCTCGCTGGTCGACGGCGCCACAGCGGTGTCGGTCGTCGCCGGTTCGGTCGTCGCCGCTTCGGTCGTCGCCGGTTCGGTCGTCGCCGGTTCGGTGACCGGGGTGGTCGGCGGAGCGGTTGGCGGCACGCTGGCGACCGGGCCGGTCAGGGTCATCGCAGGTGCGGGCTCGTCGAGTTCGTCGCCTGGCTCGCTCGGGATCTGGATCCAGCGGATCTCGCCGACCTCGCATCGCTGTACGAACGGGAAATGGATGGTCGCGTCCGGCGTCGGCGGCAGCGTCATCGTCACCGAGAAGGTGCCCTCGACGTCGTCGGCCAGCGGACCTCCGGCGAAGGTCACGATCGTCTCGCCGTCGACGATCTCGACCGAACCGTCCCAGCCGTCGGCGGGCTCGGTCACCGGGTCGGCGACGCCCTCGGGCAAGCGCATGTCGAGCTGCACGGTCGGCGAGCCCTCGCAGCCGTGTTCGACGGTGAAACCGACGGTGAGCCGCGATCCCGCCTGGGCCTCGACCGGGTCCGGGTCGATGTGGGCCGACGCGAGGCCACCGGTGGCGAGCAGCACCGCAGACGTGGTGGCCGCGCAGAGAACGAGACGACGGATCATGGCGCCGCAAGGTTACGGGCCCCGCTGCGGTTCGTCAGATCGGCCGGTTCCGTACACTGTGCCGATGCGCTCGCCGACCCGACTCGACGATTCCGGCACCGCCGTCGCCGACGGCGAGGCGTCCGACGACGATTCGATGTCCGACGACGCCGCCGAGCGCCTGCTTCGTCTCGTGTTGATCGTCCTCGCGACTGCCGTGGTCACCGGGCTGTTCGCAGCGGCGGCGATCTGGGCGCTGGGCGCCGACGACGATCCACCGGCGCCGATGAACGCCGTCGACGTCGGGTTCCTGCAGGACATGCTCGACCACCACGACCAGGCGCTGCTGATCTCCAATCTGTATCTCGACGACCAGCCACAGGGCGACGCGGCGCCGTACGCCCGCGAGGTGATCATGTTCCAGACCCGCGACATCGGCTGGATGGAGGACTGGCTCGCCGAGGAGGGCTACTCCCGCGGCGCGCCCGATCGCACGGCGATGGAGTGGATGGGTGAGCCGACCCCGGTGGCGGAGATGCCCGGCATGCAGACACCCGAGCGGTTGCAGGAGCTCGCCGACGCCACCGGCGCCGAGCAGGACCGCCTTTGGTTCGAGATCATGACCGATCACCACTTCGGTGGCGTCCACATGGGCGACCACGCGGCGGCCAACGGCGCCCGCGAGGAGATCACCGAGTTCGCCGAGTCGGTCGCGCGCAACCAACGCATCGAGGTCGTCGAGTACCAGCGGGCGATGGAACGCCTCGGCCTCGCCTGACCCACGTCCGTCGAGCCAGACTCCACCGCTCGGCCCATCGCGTTCTCGTGAACTCGTGCGGGCTGTCATCCCGCACGAGTTCACGGGAACCACTGAAGGGCGGGATCAGAGTTTCTTGAGGGGGGCCCACGCGAGGGCGAGGTGTTTGGTGCCGGCGCCGGGGAAATTGATCGTGGCCTCGGCCTTCTCGCCAGAGCCGGAGATGTCGATGATCACGCCGGCACCGAACGCCGGGTGCTCGACGTCGTCACCGATCCGCAGCCCGAGTTCCTGACTGTTCGACGGTGTGGGCGCCGGCTTGGAACCGGATCGGATGGCCGCCTCGACGACGCGGTCACGGTGCTCCTCCTGGGCAGCTTTCGCGTCGAGGATGTCGGCGTTGATGTCGCGGCCGCCACCGCTGTCACCCCCGCGGCGATAGGGCGGCGGATCGCCGTAGCCGGAATCGCGCCGTCGGTAGCTCTGGCGCCCGTAGGTCGACCGCCCGGTGACGTTGCCCTTCGACTCGATCAGCGACGCGGGAATCTCGTCGAAGAACCGTGACGGCGGGTTGTACTGCGTCGACCCGAACAGCTGGCGGCTCCAGGCATGCGACATGTAGAGCCGGCGCATCGCCCGGGTGATGCCGACGTAGGCGAGGCGACGTTCTTCCTCCATCTCGGCGGGCTCGGTGAGCGCTCGGATGTGGGGGAAGATCCCCTCCTCGCAGCCGACGAGGAACACGACCGGGAACTCGAGGCCCTTCGCGGAGTGCAGCGTCATCAACACCGCCTGGTCCTCGACCTCACCATCGGGGAGGTCGTCGGTGTCGGCGACCAGCGCGACCTGCTCGAGGAAC
>Ga0307380_10002993_pt1 | contig 23693 bp, 21 predicted proteins | sample UN3MG_FD_202239 | JGI IMG/M metagenome (GOLD analysis project Ga0307380, IMG submission 202239) | Soil microbial communities from Risofladan, Vaasa, Finland - UN-3 | ecosystem: Environmental > Terrestrial > Soil > Coastal area > Acid sulfate soil | place: Finland: Risofladan, Vaasa | collected... | reverse complement strand
CAAGGGATCGCCTGCAAGCCCGGATTCCAAGTCCGGGACGAAGGGTAATGCTTGACAAGGACATCCGGATGGGTAGAATCCCCGTCTAAATGAGTGTAGTAGGAAGACAATGACTTGGAGAGAACTACAGAAACTTGCTCAGGCTAGGCTCGACAGGCTGCAAGCTGAGAGACCTAAGTTGTGTGGTGCCGTGGACTTCGGCCCTTCGGACGAGGAGACGTACGAGTTCTGGCGTGAGCTGGGGTTTCCTGACCCAGACGCGGCCGCCATGGCGTACGCGTTCTCGGATGATGACGCCAACTGCGGCTCTCCGTCGTCCAGCAGTACACTCTCCCACATATAGCGGCTCAGTTCCCAAGCTGCGGGAGTTGAGTTGGCGCTAGCGCCGGGAAGCTGCGCTAGGCTATCCCATCCAAGCAGCACCTTCAAATCCACAATGACGGTGACGGAGTCCCTGCTGGCGTAGTGGAGACGACGGAAGTCGATGCTGCCGGTCACTTCGGTAAGGTATGCCACGGGTCGGACGTTGAGCGCGTGAACGGTCGGTTCGTATGATGCAGTACGATCTCATGAGATCACGCCTTCGAACGTATCTCCGCCAAGTCGACTTCATGCGCTACGAACTCAGGTATACATTGCTGAGGGCAGAACTCAGCCCGCACGACGCTTCCTTCCATCGGCTCCTAATGGCTCGGATCAACTACCTTCTGGCTCGCCTGACCGAACGGCGGAACAAAATTCAGGGGCTGCTTGACGGCACACCCGCTGGTTCCATCGAGTGGTCGAAAACACGGATAGAGGTGGAGATAGAAATCAGCAGGCTTGCCCCGATTCTGGACGGGATGACGCACGCCATCGTCCAAAGGCGCCTCAAACCATCAAGGGCAAGGGGTTCAGCGGACGCTGACCATCATATGCCACTCAATGAGTGTCATCCCGCCTATGCGGATTTCTACCGCGGCGTAGAGAACACAGTCCGTGAGGCGTTCGCCCGATTGGCGCCATGCTATTTCGGAGGCCTGCGGCAGTTGCCGGGGAGCCCGGATTCGCTCATGCCCCTACTGGTTGTCTCGAAGGAGCCCCGCTTTAGTCTAGTGTCATTTGGCGTGCATGAAAGCGATGACCCCCCCGATGATTTCATGGAGTATGCCAAGAGGGTATTCTTGCTCAGCTACTTGACCTTACCACGATACTCCCCTGCTACACTATGGCTCTCCCCGCCAGTCGCGCACGAGACAGCCCACTTCCTGATGCACATGTTGCGTTTTCTGCTCGTGCACATGCGGGACCCCAAGACGCACAGCACGCGCGACGTGCAACCCGACGACCAAAGTATCGAGAAAGCGAACCGATGGTTCGGCCGTCCCAACAGGTATGTAGAACTAATCACAAGCTTCGCCAAGCTTGCCGAATCATACCAGGCGGCGTTGTCCGACATGGTCAAATCCAGCCTAACGCCATCCTCCCTCCGGGGGGTACTGGCGCAGCACAAGGATGACCTGGCGGCCTGTGCAAGCAAGCAGGTCGTGGAAATGGTGTGTGACATCTTCGGCGTGGTGCTTGCCGGACCGGCATTCGCCTTCTCTTTTCTGCAGACGGCATTCGTCGCCAATCCGGCAGAGTTCGCTGGCAGGCGCATCAAATTCGACCATCCCCCTGCGCTGTTCAGGATCTCTCTGCAGATGATGGTCCTCCGACACCTTGGATTCGCGGACGCTGACAAGCTGGTCGGTCAATCGCTGCAGCAGTTCCGAAAGGTCATCAGCCCGGCCACTTGGGAGTCAACGCAGCACATGCTGCCTTGGCTGGATTCGGTCTCGACGGTCATCGAAAAGGTGGTCGCGGATGCCCGGCTATGGGTGATTCCATCCCCTGCGGAGTCTTACGGCTTCGTTGCCGACCAAGACCGTCGAATGGACGAACTGAAGTGGCGTGTCGCACTTCATAGCCTAGCTGATCGAGTCCTGTTGGGTAAGGCCCAAGATGGCTTCGGTACTGACTGCTTTGACCTCCTCAATGCGTGGTGGTTGCAGATGCTGGGCAACGACGGCAGATCCGTAGGCAGCTCATTGCCCTGGATGCTGTGTCTCCGGAACCGGCAACCTCAGCTTGTGTGGGAAAGAGATAGCCCGAAACTGGAGGATAATCCATATGCTTGAGGCAAACGCCTACACGCTGGTGCTCATCAAGGCTGACATCGCGAAAGAACGCGAGCTCGTGGAAAAGCTGATTGAGTTTCGGTCGATCGGAGACGCCACCAGTTGCAGCTTCTGCAAGTACCCGAATTCAAAGCGATGTGATGGGTTGAAGCTCATTGCCCTTGGATGGACAACAGGACGCTTTGACGTCTGTGCCGTGATTCAGTCACCGAGAATCGACAAGATCCATGATTTCGTACTAGACTGCATACGCGGTGCGCTGAAGGACGCAGTCCTCGACACCGAGAGCATGTTCTTCTATGAAATAGCAGGAGGGAAGGAGTGGCCCGAATAGAAGGGAAAATAGGATGACTTGGCCGGAGATGCAGAGCGTGTAGCCCGCCTTTCTTTCACGCTCCCGGCTGGCGCGGAGCGGTGGCCCTGGTATAATGCCTGCGTGGACCGCGCGAAAGAACTCAAGGCCATTGGCGCCAGGATTCGGAAGCTGCGTGAGGCCAAGGGCATCTCGCAGGAAGAAGCCGCGCGCCTCGCCGGCATCGACCGTTCGTACTACGGGCGCATCGAGCGCGGGCTCATCAACGTCTCAGCAGTCTTCCTCCTGAAGATCGCCCAGATGTTGCGGTGTCCGGTCGGCGCTTTCTTTCCACCAGGCCGCTGATACCGGTCGTCCCGCGCGACCGTGCCCCACGTCTGCCAGTTTGACCTTTGACTTCTGCATTTTGAAGTCTGACTTGGCGCGCAGTGCGCATTCATGCTCCACTGCCCAGTCGGGTCCTTCTTCCCGCCCGCATAACTGCGCCGAGCCACTCGTCAACCGTAACCCGTCGCTGGTAACTGGCAACTCGTGTGCTCCGCGCTGTAACTCGTAGCCCGCGACTCGAAACCCGCAACAGCTTTCCACAAAGCTCCTCGGAAAGCTCGTCGGAAAGCTCCGTCGGAAGTACACCCGAAAGCTTAGTCGAAAGCTTGTTCGAAAGCTTACTTCAAACCTCGTTTCATCGCTTAGCGCATTGCTCGTTCAAAAGCTTCTCGCAAAGCTCATTCCAAAGCTCGTTTTGAAGCTCGTTCAGAAGCTCTTCGCAAAGCTCGGTTCAAACCTCACTTCAAAGCTCGGTCCAAACCTTGGTTCATTCCATAACTGAAACCTCGTTCAAAACCTCGTTCGGAAGCAGCCCCCGGGGCAGTCCCTCCTTCACCCACTGGATGGGAGAATTGTGGTTCCGCGCCGACTGGGGTCTATATGCTGTATGTCCTTGTGAACGGGAAAAGTGGCCCGGCGGCCGTCACGCCGCACGGCGCGTGGGCCGTCCGCAGACAACGCAGACTGTACAGATTCTGGTTTGGGGTCTGGGGGTTCCCGCGCCGCGCGGGCCGCTATTTGCGGAAGACGGCTTCTCGGTGCCAGGCCAGGAACCCGGGTTCGGGCTGGAACTTCGCTGGTAGGCGCAGCGGCTTGCCTTGGAATGAGACAAACTCTCGTGTAATCGCCTCGCTAGGCAGGAAATCCTCGAGGTACTTGCTGACGAGCAGCCGATTCTCACGGTCGAATGCAATCAAGCCGTCATCAAACGCCGCGTCGTAGGTCTTGGCAAGGCAAAGCCCGTTGCGCGGATTCAGCCGTTCTCTTGGGAAGCCGCGCCACGGCTTGATGTGGCTCGCGTTCAGCAACTCGGGCACAGGATTCTCGGTAATGCAGCACTGGCAACTGTAGGACGCAAGCACGGCCTTGCGGAAGAAAGCTTGCCCGCGCCGTGCTTTCACGCTGGTATCGATCTCGGTGTCACCGACGGGAAACCTACTCGGCATGACGAAGCGTCGCTTGGGCCTTCGGCTTGCCGCTGACTCGTCCGCCATTGGGTCGCGGGCACCAACAAGCTCATGGTAAAGCTCCTCGCTCTCCAGTCCAAGCTCACCCCAATCCTCGTGGAACTCCTGCCATATCTCACGGTCGGCTCGGCTCAAGTTCGGAAGTCCCTTGATGCCTCGCGCCCGCAGCGCCGGGTCCATTGACGCGAAGTTGCAGAGCTTCATGGACAGACTCGCGGGCGTCCGCCCCATCAGTTTCGCCACGGCCACAATCTCCGGCGTAGTGTCGTTGAGTCTGCCGAATGGCAGCTTGCAGTACAGATTCATGGCGACCAACAGGTCGGTTCGGGACCACGGCTTGCGTTGGGCTGGAGCAAGCATATGGGGTCAACGTACCGTGTCCGAGTCGGGCTTGTCAAACGCGCGGGCGGCGGACTCAGTTGGCGTCACCGGTTTCCCTCCATTTGCCCTCGTCGTCCCCGGTCATTCCTGCACTTGCGTCGAAAAGGACAGACCCCGCACTCGGGATTGCGGGCCTTGCACACCATGGCGCAGAAGTCGAGAAAGCCGTAGACAAACGCCTTCGGGTCCGGCGCCGCCTCCACGACTGGGAGCAGTGCCTCCCGTATCTCACGCACTTCGCTCTTCTTCCAATTGATATCGCGGCCCGTGAGACGAGAGAAGAAGCGCACCGCATTCGTGTCCGCTGGGAAGTCTCGCTCGCCGAACGCGAAGACTCGGACAGCCGCCGCCATATACAGGCCTACGCCGGGTGTTCTCATGAGTTCGTCGAAGTGCACTGGGACTCTGCCGACGTGCGTATGCACCAGATGCCTCGCCATCTCGACAAGGGTCTTGGCCCGAGACATGATTCCCAGTTGTCTGAAAACAGGGCGGAGTGCCGAAGGCGTCAGGCGGGACACCTGGAATGCGCTCTGGCACTTAAGGGATGCCTCACGCCAGACCTCGGCGACCTTTGCACCATCGGTCTGCTGCAGCAGCAGTTCGGCAAGGAGGATGCGAAATGGGTCCTTCACCCGGCGCCAAGGGAACGCGCGGCCCCTGTGCAGGTAGTGGTCAGACAAGTCTTGGATGAACAACTCCGTGCCAACTGAAGCCAGTGTTTGAGTGACAGCCTCCTTGACAGGTGAGGTTTTCGGCTTGCTGGCCAAGGCCCTCGTCCGTATGTATGCCCTGCACAATGCCTCGGCCAGAGGCGGAGGTACCGCATTAGCAACCATGCTGGGCTGTAGGCTAGCCGGTGACTTGAACACAAACGAATCCGGGAACCCCTGCAGCCGGGCGGCCTCTCGAACAGAGATGGCCCTAGGCTCTGATGGGTGAACGGGCAAGGCACGGTGACCAGATATGAGCGTGAAAGCCGGCTTGTCCCATTCGAGCCGTCTGTACGAGATCGGCCCCCGGGGTCGCAGCGTCCTGAGCATGGACACCACGTCCTCGCCGTGCGCCATGAAGGTATGGTTCAGGCGGGCGTTTGCCTGGCGCCTCCGCAATCCCCTGAAAGCATCCCTTACTGTAACCCGCCGCGGTGCGACGTGTAGCGCCTCGAAGACACCTTCTGCCCGGATTCCCTTCGTGGCCACAACCACCAGTCTCCTTCTGGTCTGCGGGACGCCGAAATCATAGGCACAAAGGACCCGCCATGCGACGTCGTATCCCAGCCTGTGGAATCCATCCTGAATACTGCCAAACGTGGCCGTGTTGCGCTTGGTAACAAGGCCCACTACGTTCTCAAAGAATACGACACGAGGCTGGGTTTCCGCGACTGTCCGCAGCAAATCGCGGTAGAGGAAATTCAGGCCGTGGTTGGGATCTCGCAGACCCGCAGCGCTGAAGCCCTGACAGGGTAGCCCGGCCACGAAGATATCTGCTTGTCTCGCTGGATGCTCCTGGTCGCGCATCACCAAATCTGGCAGGTTCCTAAGGTCGCCCACGACCCAGCTTCCGGGCAGATTCGCAGCAGCAGTCATTACCGCAATCGGATCAATATCCATGCCACCTGTCGTTTCAGCCCCAGCCGCTAGAAACCCGGCGGAGAAACCGCCGGCGCCGCAGCAGATGTCATAGACCTTGAGGCCTGTGCTCACGGGAAACCTACACAGCATCCTGGAAGAAACCGCGGACGGTGTCTGACAACGGGTCGCCGACGACTACCCCGCGGTCAAGGAAACGATTGAACTGCTCGCAGGCTGTCTCTGGTACATGTGCGCAGCTATGACACGCAGCGAGGTTGCAGGAAAGCGGTCCCTGTCCGGCACGTCGGCCAAGCTCCATGCAGATCGGGTCTGCTGAACACCACGATGCCCCACCAATGCTCCTGGCCAGGATGGCCTCAAGAGACCCAGGCTGCCCGGCCCGGACCAATCCTCCCAGCGTACCCTCTGAATCTCCCGCCGCCGTATAGATCAGCACGCCCGCCATTGGTGAACCACTCTCGGATGAGACATACAGGCGCTCCCGCAGGGAAGCCGACCCATAGCCGCACTCATACGCCATTCGGTTTATCAACAGGTGGGCCAGCGTGTGCAGCAGAACCATTCTTGGTGTAACGCCCTTCGCCTCGCGCCCGGCGCGGGCATAGTTGCTGACCAGAACGCTCACCCGCCGAATGACATCCTCGCGTTGCTCCCACTGTGCAAGGGCGTGAGCATCCAGCTCAAGAAAGATCCCCTCTCCTCGGACAATCACGGCCGGTAGCCAGTCCTCGGCCGGAGTCAGCGGAGTCTTCCGTAGCACGGACTTCAACTCCGCCACTGTCTGGTTATTGTCCGGGTTGACCCGCCTGAATCCGCCGAATGCGCGAGTCTCGCGCAGGCGCTTGACGAGAGACACTCCAGAGAACCAAGGCACAACCGGCGGTCTGTACGCATCCACGCGTACAGGCTCTACTAGCAGCTCGTCCGTGTTGTGCTGCTGGCGCAGTAACGCGTATTCGTCAAGCCGCAGTTCGTCGTCTCCGGATTCTGTCGATAGCGTGCGGCCCGAGCTGCGCGGGATATACAACGCGCTGTGCGTCACAGAGAAGTAGACGTTTGCCGCGTTGCGCAGCGTTCCTCTGAGATGTTTGCTGCAGCTGACAGAACTGCCCGACCCCAACCAAGGTCGTCCCCCTCGGCATAGGAACTCGATGCCGTCAGCCCTAAGGTTGTGGGACAAGTGAGTGGTACCGTCGGTATTGGCTGACGTAATGTCCTGTAGCGACCTTGGCTCAATGCCGCAGTCGCAGGTAACCAATTGGGAAGCCAGGGAGGTCCCTCCGGTCGCAAGAAGACGAAGCCGTCCAGAGCATTGCGGGGTCCCCGATCGGTGAACCCATTCTCGCCAGGGGAAATCTTGTAGGTGGCCAGCCTCGCACATCGCGACGAACGACACTTGCACAAGGTCAAGACGACAGTCCGCGCACCGCTCGGCACTGGGTGCGTTGAGTGGTAGCTCGGTTAGTGTCCGGCAGTCGGGGCAGAAGTGCCACTGCGGAAACCTGAGGTACGGAACCGTCAACCAACAATTAGGCACGGAGATCCAATGCTGCTTCTTGCGGAAGTCCGGAGGCAAACGAAGGTGACTCACGCCCAGTAGGCCCTCAAGGCGCCACTCGTTGAACCGAAACTCGCTATCGTCCAGACCGTCAGAACTGCCGTCCTCGCGCCTATACCAGTGATCCAGACCGGCGGCAATCACGGAGGTTCCGTCCCTCACCACTGTCATGGCTCCAACGCCAAAGGGCGCTACCAGGTGAGACCTTCTTATGGGCCCTTTGCTCATCTTAGACCTCCACCTACAGGTTATATAGCTGGGTGATGTCTATCTCACAGCTCGCATCGACGTTACGCATGGACATGGGCGTATGCCACAGTCTGTCGGCCCAGCCGCCACAGACGTATGACCCTGCGGGGGTCATCTGGGGTGGGTTCTGATTGTTTACGGCGCCTTGCCAGACCATCCGCTGCCACCTATCCCACTCACCCGCTCGCCTGCGCAGCACGCTCTCGGAATTGGTCGCCTCGTCTGGGGCCACAATGGCTATGCGACGAGCCAAAATGCCGCTGAGTAGGTCCAATACATCTGGTCTGTAAGGGGCCGGCCGCCTGGCCAACCCTTGGTCAAAGGCTTGGCGCGCGTACACCGCAATAAGCGCGTGCATCACTCGCTCGGTGGCTGGTGGCGAGAACGGTGTCACGCTGGTGGGCTCGACCTGTGCATACAACCGCTCGTGGTAACTCCTAAACTTCTCGAAGTGGGATCTGTCGCGAGGTTTGGATGCGCTGTATATCGTCACGACGAGCCCGGGGCGTTCCCACCAGCTTCTTCCCACTCGGCCTGACACCTGAATGTACTGAGATGTCGTCTTTGGCTGGCCAACAATGCAGAGCAGAGAAAGGCGGTCGACATCTATGCCGACTTCGATGATGCTTGTTGCGAAGCACACATCCACGGCGTCGCCGTGTGCGCCACCATGCCTGACTTCAAGGTCCCTAATGGCAGACGGAACCTCGTCACCCCCGAGCCGACCCGTAAGCTCCATCGAGAAGACATCCAGGGGCCTCATGCGCGCACCAGCAAGGCCGCGCCGGTATGCCAGCGCTCGGAGATAATCCGGAATGTCCGACTGAAACAGTGACCTCGTCGTGCCCAGCTCCCGCAAGCTGTTGAAGAACAGAAGCAGTGTCCACCAGGGGTCCCTTGCATCGGTCGGCAAGTCAAATGATGCCTGGTACAGAGCTGACATCGTTCTCACCTGCGCTGTCTGCAGCGAACCTAACCCAGGCGCGTGTACGCCAACATGGATTCTGCCGGGTAGTAATCTGCCATCGCTGCCACGTGCGTACCTGGCAAAGAATGAATCCTCCGCATCTAACCCGGGTGGCGGGAATAGGGCCACACTCTCTCGCGCATACAAGGCCCTGACTTGCTCTCGATAACGCCTTATGGTCGCCGTTGAGCAAACGATCTTGGGCTTCTTGGAAGGTTCGGTGCGGAAGTCGGTGCACAGCTCTTCGATTACTGCCTCGTACATCCCGGCCACCGAACCAAGTGGACCTGATATCAGGTGGAGTTCGTCCTGGATGATCAGTTCTGGCGGAGTCGACGACCGGTCTCCATTGTTGTCGATGCCGAATAGGGCGCGTGCATCGGGCCGCCACGCCAGCATGGCAAACTTGTCTATCGTGCCGATGACCAGTGCCGGCTTTGCACTGTAGATATCCTCATCCACCACGTAGACTGGCAACGCGTCAACGAAGGCGCACTCCCTGTCTGGACAGGACAAAGCGACAGTATCGCCCCGAGGTGCGTAGCCGGTTACCGTGTAGCGTCCAGCGCGCCCTTGCCTCAAAGTGGCCCCCATCTGCGCGCCGCACCACGGACAGCGGTCGAGGACGAACATGTTTCGCGCCCTGGGACCTTTTCGATTCATCTCACGCCAAGCATGTACGGCGTCCGCGCGGGTGTTCGGTGTAGAATCACCTCCAAGCCATATGCCGATGGCGAACTCACCCTCCCCGAGGTCTCCTACTCGCGTCCGCCGCAGAAACTCCATGGCGCAAATCAAGCGCGCGGCCCTCTGGAACTGCTGGGCGGTGAGAAGACGAAGCGTGTAGCGCATTAGCACGCTAACCCCCGTGTCGTCTTGCTTCCTCAGACGCCGCAGGAACATGCAGTAGGCGGCAAGCCCCAGATACGCCTCTGTCTTGCCGCCGCCAGTCGGGAACCAGATCAACTCGACTCTCTCGCGTTCGCTCCCGCCGTTGGCCGCAACCGCTTCGAGATTCATCAGGATGAAAGCGATCTGAAACGGTCGCCAATACCCCCTGGATGCGGGCAGCGTCAGGTCTTCGTCCGGCTTATAGGTGCCCGAGAACGCAAGACGACCGCGGGCTGTATCGAGGCTTGTCGTTCTTAAGGCAGCACCTCTAGCCTGCTGCAGCAGGATGGCGTGGTTCGCGAACTGGAAAGCCCGGCGTGCCGCGGCATTACTCCTAAGAAATTCGATCCCTCTGCGAATCTTGCTGGCACAGTTCGCGCATTCAGATATGTGCGCTCGCGCGACGGTGCGTAAGTCTGGGCCGACGCCACTCAACTCGAGCGAGCGTTGTTCGATCCAACGCTCGTAGGCTAGGGCGATGGCTTCGAGCTGTGCCATGCCGTCGCAACGGGGATCCAAGCCCGCCAAGACGGCCATCGGCACGGCAAGGCTCTGCCCGCCTGCATCTAATATGTCAGGCGTGACGCTGGGGACTTCACAGACAGGTAGCGGCTCAGCCGCGACCCAATGCGCAAGCCCAGTATCCGTCGGCGCACCCCATTCCGCCGCACATCCATGCCCAACCGCGAAGGTTTTGACCTTTCGGTACAAGAGCCTAGCCGCGGCTTCTTCCTCGTCTTCAAGGACGTGCTGAGCGTCGATGTACGGCAATATGCACGCCTCGCCCGACGGCGCGCTAACGGTCGCACGAAGGCCTACCTGAAACAGAGCCATCTCGTCCACAGAACCCGCGTTGGCTGTTCTGTTCACGACACAGGCAGTGATAAGGTGTTCGTCAGCCGGCGTCAGCGGGCGCGTTATGACGCGAATGTCCAGCCTCAGCCCATCGGCGCCTGTGGACTCCTGCCTCGTGGGCGCGAGGTTCTCAGTAGAAGGCGCGGCCACCTCCTGCTTTGCGAACTCCGCTGTAATCGCCACGGGCTTCCGCAACCACCAAGTTCTGTTGTCGCCCGCACACCTGATAACCTTCTTCAGATAGCGCCCACCAGAGACATCGACGCGAAGCACAGACCCCTCGGGGAATCGCCCTCTGAAGCTCACCGCAATGCTGCTTGGACGATAGGAATTCGCCGTCGATATATCGAAGTCATCTGCGTCTGGGGGCGGCAACACCTCCTCCGTCGTCGTGCCACCTGGCTGCGCCGTCTGACGTCTTGTGCGCCTCCTTGCTGACACCGCTTCAGTCGGCGTAGCGACATCATAGTCGGGGTTGTCGGCCCCCTGCGGGGACACGTCGTCTTCACTTGGTACCTCCGGCGGGTAAAGGACACCCACACCATAGCGCTTCGTGGGTCTGTCTCGCTGTACGATCTCCTCCCCAGAACCACGTTGCCTGCGAGGTCTGTTAGCTTCCTCTTTCGTAGAGAACGCCACATCTCCGCTGCAGTCTGTGTCCTCGCCTATCGGCGCGGGGCCAACCAACTCACGCCTGAGGTCGTCGATTATCAGCCGCCTGTTTCTAATATGGTCAGTCACGCTTTCCGCCTTTCCTCCGCCGATGCGCTTGGAGAAGACAGCACGCCATCGAGTTGTTCACCGGATGCTCCGACTTGGACAGGTCAGCCGATAGCGGCCTTTGGCATGCGGTCATCACTCGCCGCTAGGGAATAGAATCCCCGTTCTGGAATAGGGAACCCCGTAACTCGTGGGCGCCACCTGTTCGACTCGAAGCGCCGTCATACTGCCGCCGGCGGCGTCCGGGAGCTCAAACTCAATCACGGGATCGCGCTCCAAAGCCTCCGGTCCTACGGCCTTAACCTGCTTCAGCAGGCGACGACGGATGTAGTGACCAGCACTCCTGTGGGCGCTGTCGATTAGCGTCATCAGGCGCCAGTACTCGTCAGCGACGCTTTCCAGCCCAATCGTCTTCATTATCGCTCGGAAGTCCCGGTGGTCCTGAGTCTTGATGCTCCTATACGAACACCAGTTTCTGACATTGACCTCGTTGGCCTTCTCGGCCCCGTTGTCCAGCAGCCGAAGGGCAACCTGAAGTGCATCACTCGCCTGTACTTCCTTCCTAAGCCGGTCCTTCCATAGCGTCTGCGCATCTCGCGCTTGCTTTGCCATGTGACCGAGGATTCGGTTGGCTACATCCGCCACGTAGTCCCCTCCACCAGCGGTACGAAGAAGGAGGAGCATGCCAGGGGCAACATCACGGACGCTGATTCTGGCGACAATCGCCCCGGTTTCGGCGAATGGATCTACGACCATAGTAGACGTTGCTTCATCAAGGAGGACCGCCTTGCTATCAGCCAGCACAAACAGACGCGCCTGTACTTCTTCTTCGTGAGAACTGTCCGTTGTGCGTTCGGCCGGCGCCCTCGTCAAGAGAAGAGAGAAATCGTGAACCGGCATTATGTCGAGCGCGCTACCGCCATCGTATTCTGTTGGTTCATAGGCACCAACTTCGGCTACGCTCACATCTCTCCGGACCCGCGACCCGCCGCCGGCCCCGGAACTTGCGCAAAGCAGCGGTCCTACGCTCCATCCCCCAGGAACCCACGAGTAGGTCGCTATGTAAATGACCGGCGCCGGTGGAGCACGAAACAGCGCCTCGGGGTACCACTGGGCTGCCCCAAAGGCGACTACGGCGTCAAAGGTCTGCTGCGCTCGGAGGTCTGATGGAACCAGTACGCGCGCATCTTGCAGTTCACGCCTTGCGCCTGCAAGACGAATGACCTCGTCGCGCGCTACGCGGCTCGGCAATACAAGGGCCGTGCGTCCATGTCGACGATCCCGCATAAGGTCAACTGTGATGTCCAATAGCGGGTTCTCGTCCGAGCCGACCAATACCTGGATTGCAGAGACAACCGCTTCGGCATAGGGAACATGTCTCGGGAAGATCGCCTTCCCCGAGTTGAGCGTGTGCCGCAAGGTGGCCATCGTCTCAGCAGGAATCGCGGCCTCACTATTGAGAGCGACAGGCCTGCTGCACAGCACCCAGCGACATGTCTTCATGCACCGTAGGCACCCCGTCCAGTAGTCGTCATCTCTTAGATCTGCAAGTGCGCGTTCGAAGCGCCGGAGGGCCAGGGCGAAGTCTCGCACCTTCGAACTCGCAACTCTCCGTCGTATCACTTTAAGATCGGCCATGCAGCTGTAGCGTATCGTCGTTTCGGCCAGGTCAGTTTCACTCATCTATCTGGCACAAGATACGACATTACTTCAACACCCAACGGTATCCCGACATTTGACAACGTCCAATCGCCCGCGCGCTGCTGAAACTCCTGGTTGACTATCCCCACTGCCTCTTCGAGCCTAGCCCTACGGGCATCTATGATGACGCATGTCCACCTTCCCCGGAGAGCATGGTACCAGCGCACAAAGTGCGCGGAGCCGTCGTAGATAACGGCGGGAGACTTCTCGTCTGTAGCTGGGTAAGCGTCCTCCGCGCTAGAGGCTATCTCGCTTCTGTACGTTCCGTGGCTCCCGACAAAACGCCGGACCCTGAGCAAGTCAACTAGCCGACACGCTGCAACCGCGCGTAGAGTCGACGATTCGACGCCTACAAGCTGCGCACTCCACTCCGACCACAGAGTCGACACCGATCCGACGATGAGGCAATCCAATCGATCCTGTGCCACCTCGGCCGTAGGAGCCTTTCCATACAAGAGGTTGAGGCACTCTGGCGTCGCCTCGACGTGGTGCCCTGCTTGGTGTGCCGGAAGTCGGACCACCGGCACAGGGCTGTGGTCCAGCGCTACAGAGTGACCCTGTTCCTCGTCCAATAGGTAGGTCAGGCCTCCGCCGCTGCCGACAGGCGCGCTTCGTGTGTCCAGATTCTTTGTTGTCTGAACCTTCAGGCGTCTGACACCGTCAACCTGGACGGTGCCCCGCAGCACGCCGTGATATGTACGCCCGTCGCGTTCAACAGTCACCGGTGTTCCAGGCGCGAGCTCGCACAGGTGGCGGTAGTGCTCTGCACGTGAGGAAGCCGCCTCCATCTCCGCGTTGCGCTCTAGTAGGTAGCCGAGCGCGGCGAAGGATGCCGCAAACCCCCGCGTGGGGACTACACATGCTGTTACCGCACGGCTGCCCGCGCCCACGCGCGTCGCACTGGCCCCTACATCCATGAAGAACCTAGCCCAGGCTGGAACCGGCAACCACTCTTCTCCACTGCGGAACAGAAGTTTGGGTCTAGCCATGCTCGCGATTGCTAGACGACACCGCGCAAGATGCTGTTCGCCCCGACGCCCAGCGCCCGTGCTATGCGCACAAGGTTCCGGACGCCAATGCTCTTCTCGCCACGTTCGACTTGGCCGATGTAGGTGCGGTGGAGGTTGGCTTCTTCGGCCAGCTCTTCTTGGGACCAGCCGCGTTTCTGACGCAGTTCCCTAATTCTACGGCCGACTTTACGTACCACGTTGTCAGGCATACCGAGCATTGTGCCCGAAAGACGCCTATCAGTCTACAGACTATTGATAGCACGCGTTTCCCGGGGCCGGCGATGGTCGCCCCCAACTTCGCTAGTCCATTTGACTCGCCCGCCCACGATTCCTACAATCCAGCCGTGCCCGAGCCGAAACTCGACCTGACGGATGTGGGATCAGGCGTGTCCCCGAATCCCGCACGATCAGCGCGCAGGGGGACTGGAAGGTGAGAGCGGCTGTTTGCACGCGCTACGGTCCTCCCGAGGTCCTCAGGCTCGAGGAGCTCCCGACCCCCACTCCTCGCAAGAACCAGGTGCGGATTCGCATCCGCGCAACGGCTGTGACATCGAGCGATTGTTATATCCGGGGGCTGAACCTGACCTTCGCGTACCGGATCATGGCGCGACTTGCGCTCGGCTGGAACGCGCCTCGACAGCCGGTGCTCGGGATGGTGCTCTCTGGAGAGGTGGATTCTGTCGGATCGGAAGTCACGTCGTTCAAGGCCGGCGACCAACTGTTCGGCTTCAACCGACACCTGTTCGGCACGTACGCGCAGTACGTCTGCTGGCCAGAAGACGGACTTCTCGCCGCCCGACCGGCGAGCCTCACGAACGAGGAAGCCGCCGCTCTTCCCTATGGCGGTCTTCTCGCTCTACACTTCCTGCGCCGCGCGGATGTCCGATCGGGACAACGGGTCCTCATCTACGGCGCCTCCGGTGCGGTCGGTACGTCTGCCGTCCAACTTGCGAAGCATTTTGGCGCGGAGGTAACGGGGGTGTGTAGCACGTCGAACGTAGAGCTCGTTCGCTCTCTCGGCGCCAACACCGTGATTGACTACACGAGAGAGGAGTTCTCGGAAAGACCGGAGCGCTACGACCTCTTCTTCGACGCAGTGGGCAAGAGGAAGAGCGCCGCGGCGCTCGGGCGCTGCCCGCGGGTACTCGCTCCTGGTGGCCGCTGCATCTCGGTGGACGACGGAACACCGAAGCTGCTTCGCCAGGACCTTGTCCTGCTCAGCCAGCTGGCGACAGCCGGCGAGGTCCAGCCTGTGATCGATCGGTGCTATGCGCTGGACGACATCGTCGAAGCGCACGGCTACGTTGATGGCGGCCGCAAGCGAGGAAACGTCGTCATCTCTGTACCATAGCGCCGCCAGTTCCCAGCGTAATTCCGGGGTCGCAATAAGCAATTCCTGACGCAACGCTGCCGATGGCAGCGAGTGAGGCGCGTTCGGGGGATTTCGGGGACACAGTACTAAATAGATTCGGACGCGCGTCAATGGTCTCGGACCACGCCCGAATCCCGCCCGCCCCGCGACTGCGTCGCAGCTTCAAGCCACAAACCGCAAGCTAAGCTCAGATAGCCCAAGCGCAAGCCCAAGCCAGCGGCCGACTGCTGACAGCTTCAGAGGCGTTTCAGATTGCAGATTGTAGAGTGCAGATTGCGGACGGCGTCTCCCCTGCCCTCAGCGCAAGCCGTGAGCCCTAGGCCGTCAGCGGCTTGACTTAGGGGAATAGACCAATATCCTCCGCTCTGGATGTTCGATGAGTACCGCCCGGCTGACTTCGCGGCTGTCGCGGCGTTTGCCCGACGGCAGCCGGAGTTCGACTATCTGAAGGCAATCATCCGAGCGCACGGGGAATTCCGGGTGCGCGGTGCATGCGCCGTCTGGCGCGAGGCGGACCGGGTCGTCGCGTTCTGTGCCGTTGCTTTCCCCAATCCGCGTGACGCCTGGCTCTATGGGATGCGCGTTGATGACCGGTTCAAGGGACAGGGCATCGCCACCCGGCTGACGCGCGCCTTGTTCGGACTGGCCCGGCAGGCGGGCCGGACCTGGGTCGCGCTCGACACCAAGGACGTCGCCTCCAAAGCGCCGGTGTTCCGCATCTGCGACCGGCTCGGCATGTCCCATCTCACCACCCACGCGACCACCATGCTATGGAACCACGAGCTCGGATTCGTCCGGCCGCGGCTCGAACCGGCGCCCGGCCCGTGGCCGTGTACCGGCGTGCGGTTGATGATGCGCCAGCGATTCCCGTTGTGGATATGGGAACGACCCGCTGCCGGACCTCGGCTGTCCTTGCTTGCCGGCACCCGGGTGCGCGTCGAGTACGATGTTTGCCCGGACAGGCGCTGGGCGATCGTGAACGCCGCCGAGCGGCCGCCGGACACCAAAGCGTTCGTTCATAGTCTGCTCGGATTGGCGGACGGACGACACCGCGGCGTGGTGCTGGTCTCTCCGGCCGCATGGCAGCCCGCGCTCCGACGCGCTGCGCGCGCACTTGTTCCGGGGCTCGTTCGCGGGGTGAACAGCAGCTTCGACGCATGGAGGATATACGGGCGACGACTGAGATCGGAATCTCGAAGGCGCAGTGCCCAATTCCGCCCGCCCATTTGACACGCCACGCCCGCATTGGTTCACCCCAAGCCCCATTAGCGAGGACGCAAGTCCTAATTCCAAAGGACGAATGACGAAGACGTGCACCTGTAACCCCTTGGGGTGCTCTGTCCGAGCAGGTGCCGTCTGACGGCTCAACCCGCTGGTTTGACAACCGCGCCCACGATTCTTACAATCCAGCCGTGCCCGAGCCGAATTCGGCCTTGACGGAGATGGGATAGATGTCCCCGAAATCCCCCGGGGTCTAGCTACCATGCGACCCGAGTGGGGCAGCGAAGCATGATCGGAGCCGTAGCCGGTGATATCATTGGCTCGGTATACGAACACGACCGGATAAAGACCAAGGATTTTGCCCTATTCAGTCCTCGAAGCAGCTTCACGGACGACTCAGTCCTGACCATTGCCATCGCCAAAGCCACTCTCGAAGACCACGACTACAAGCGAGCAGTGTGGGAGATGGGACGGAAGTACCCTCAAGCCGGATACGGCGGTTCCTTCATTCAGTGGCTCCGGTCTGGTGACCCGAAACCATACGGCAGTTGGGGCAACGGTGCCGCCATGAGGGTTAGCCCCATCGGTTTTGCCTTTGACGATGCCGACACGGTCCTGCTGGAAGCGACACGCACGGCGCTGATATCACACGATCACCCCGAAGGGATAAAAGGTGCACAGGCGACCGCACTGGCAGTATTCCTGGCACGGACCACGCGAAACAAGACTCGGGTGAAGGAAGAAGTTGCAGGGAGATTCGGATACGACCTGAATCCGACCATCGAGGAAATCCGACCAACATATGGATTCGACGAGTCATGCCAAGGCACGGTCCCTCAGGCCCTGACCTGTTTTCTGGAGTCAACGTCGTTTGAAGATGCCGTACGCAACGCGGTCTCGCTGGGGGGCGACAGCGACACACTTGCCTGTATCGCAGGGGGCATCGCAGAAGCTCACTTCCAGGAGATACCCTTGTCGGTCTTGCGCGAGGTTAGGTCACGTCTCACCCGAGAGCTATGGGATGTGTCCCTGAGATTCTACAAGGCGCATGGTATCAGCGGCATCGCTGGACAGATGGACGCTCTTGGGTGAACTCGCGGTGCGCTTGCCTGCAGAGAATCAGGGACTGCCACCCGATTTCCGAGTGCTGTAAGGACTCGGAACCCGCGAATCGGTGTCCCAGCGACGCGGTAGGCTGGGGGTCAGAGCATCGGCAGCGTGACCACCAGGTAGACGCGGTGGAGATAGCTGGTCAGGACGCCGGCAATCACCCGAGAGGCGGCGACGGCCGCGAGCGCAAGGGCGACCCCGGCGACTACGTACTCGAGCATCGTGACTCCAGTCTCGTCGCGCAACAGCCGGATGACCAGCCGGTTCATTGGTCCACGCTGACCAGTGACGAATCTAAACGGCAGGAGCAGCGAATATCTCCATGGGAAACTTGATACCGCGCTCGCGCATCCGCTCTACGATTACGGGGACGGTGCCGGTCGGCTGGAACCGGCCGACGACCCGGCCGTCACTATCGTACCCCTTCTGTTTGAAGGCGAATATCTCCTGCGACAGGAAGACGTTGTTCTCCCCGAGCCCGGCAATCTCCGTGATGTCGGTGATCTTGCGCGAGCCATCGGGCATGCGCGACAGGTGGACCACGAAGTGGACCGCGGACGCAATCTGCTCCCGGATTGCGCGCGACGGAAGTTCCACCCCGGCCATCAGCACCAGGGTCTCCAGCCGGGAGAGCGCGTCCCGGGATGTGTTGGCGTGAATCGTGGTCAGGGAGCCGTCGTGCCCGGTATTCATCGCCTGCAGCATGTCCAGCGCCTCGCCGCCTCGACACTCACCGACCACAATCCGGTCCGGCCGCATCCTCAGCGTGTTCCTGACCAGTTCGCGGATCGACACGGCGCCGGTGCCTTCGGTGTTTGCGGTCCGGGCCTCCAGCGCGATGACGTGCTGCTTGTTGAGCTTCAGTTCGGCGGAGTCTTCGACGGTGATGATCCGCTGGTTGTCGGGGATGAAATTGGAGAGGACGTTAAGCAGGGTCGTTTTGCCGGTCCCGGTCCCGCCCGAGACAACGATGTTGGCCCGGTATTTGACCATCATCTCGAGGAACCGGGCTATCTGCCGGTTGAGCGTGCCTAGCCGGAGCAGGTCGTCCGTACTCAGTTTGTTCTTGAAGAACTTCCGGATGGTAAGCTTCGCACCGTCAATCGCGAGCGGCGGGATTATGGCATGCACGCGCGAGCCGTCGGGCAGCCGGGCGTCAACGTAGGGAGCGCTCTCGTCGACATGCCGGCCCAGGGGCTGGACTATCCGCTGAATCACGGCGCGAACCTGGTTCTCGTTCAGGAATCGCGCATTGGTCAGTTGCAGCCGGCCGGCACGTTCGACGTAGATCTGGTCGGGCCGGTTCACCATCACCTCGGTAACCGTATCGTCGGCCAGGAACTGCTCGATCACGCCCAGACCGAGAAAGTCGCGGAGCAACTCCGTCAGGAGGCCGTCCGGGCTCCACCCGGGCGGAATCACGGTCGAAGGGTCCGAGAGTATGTCCACCACGATCTCGCGCACTTTGGCCCGGAACTCGACGTCGCCGATGCCGTCGAAGCTCGCCTTGTGCTTGTCTATGCGCCGCAGAAGCTCATTCTGAACCCGCTGCTTCAGGTCATCCAGGACGTCGCCGGGCGCGCTCGGCCCGCCGCCGGGATAGGTCAGCCCTGCTTCCAGCAGCGCATCGTGGTCGTTCTCACGGACGACCGAAGGCATCAGGCCTTCGTATTTGTCGAGGGCACCACCCCTTCGGGGCCGCGAGGGCGAGGGCAGCAAAGCAGACTTCTCAGTATCCACCATGGATATCATCTCCTTTCGTCCCACCGGACTCCTGGGATATGGCAGCCTGCTAATGCCGCTGACATCTTGGCCTGCCCTTCGGAGTCGGGCCGGAACCGCGTGCAAGGTCTTAATGTTAACCGTAGGACCCTTTTCAGACTCCGATTCAGGTCCACCGGTTCGCCTGCCGAATCGGCCACTGGGCAGGATCGTCATGCCGGTCTCTCTCCTGGCCGGGTTGTCTTCTTTCGGCCCGGTCAGGGCTGCCGGGACTAGTCGCGACCAAGCCGATGCGGGTCGTTATCGAACCCTCTTTCCTCAACTGCACGACAACCGCCCGGTCCCCGTTGCGCCTGATGAAGGTCTTCAGAAACCCGGCGCGACCCGCGGCAACCCGCTCCCAGCCGAACCCCCCGGAGCCCGGCCGAAGTGTGAGAGGACCGTGGCTTGATGCTGGTCTGATGAAACCGGAAGCGTGGACTCCGTCCGGGCTGCTACCTTTGATGATGCATGCCGCGGAGTGTAACCCGTGGTGTAACGCGCCGGGCGGAGCCGACCTCACCCTCTCAGCGCGGTTGACAGGGTCGGACGGCAAGGTGTCGCTTTACCGTGACGAAGGGTGAGTACGGCACTTTCTGAGAGGGTCTGTCGAGGCCAGTTTACACCGACCGGCGGTGGGCAACCTGTGCATAACTCGCCAAATATGTGGATGGACGGCACCTCGGATGCCGGATAGGCACATATGTTGTACTCCACAATGGGGTCGGAATGAACGGGAAGTCAAGGGCGAGCGCAGAAGATTCTTCCCGAGGCCCCGCGTCAAGGCGATAGGGGTCAACGCTGTCGCGGCTCGAGGGCCAGAGGCCTGACAAAGGCCGCGGCACCCGATGCGTCGGCGATGAACCGCGACTAGCGGTTGAGACGAAGGATGGCGGCATTGAGAACCGCTGCGAAGGTGACCCAGGCGATGTAGGGCAGGAGCAGGATACCGGCCGGGACCGAGACCCGGAAGAAGAGGATGATAGTCGCGAGAATCGCCAGCCACAGGACGATGATGTCCACGAGCCCGGCCAGCGGCGAGCGGAGTCCAAAGAAGAGGATGGACCAGAGTGCGTTGAGTATGAGTTGGACCAGGAACACCGCGAGCGCGAGCTTGACCCCGGTCGCGCCCAAGCCCTGCTTCCAGACCAGGAACGCCGCAACCGCCATCAGCAGGTAGAGCGTGGTCCAGGCCGGCCCGAACAACCAATCGGGCGGATTGAACGAGGGCTTGGCCAGGTCTCTGTACCACGTCGGTATCGCCCGCGTCGTGGCAAGCGAGCCGATGCCGCCCGCTGCCAGCACCACCGTGAGGCTGGCGAGGAGTTTCAGCAGGCCGGACCATTTCATCGCCTAGTACTCGCCACGGTTGAAGAAGAAGACCGCGGCAGCGGTGGTCAGCACGCCGAACCCGACAAGGAACACCAGGTCGAACACGGGCGAGTGGTACGAGAACCCCAACACCAGCCGCCGCACGAGGTCAACGCCGTACGTGAGCGGGTTCACGCGCACCAGCACGCCGAGCCACACCGGCAGGTTGCGCGCCGGGAACAGCGCCCCGCTCAGGAACCACATCGGCATGATGATGAAGTTCATGATGGTGCCGAATCCCTGGAACGACGTCATCCGCGCCGCAATCACGATGCCGATGCCGGTCAGGCCGAACGACAGCAGCGCGATGACAATGATGAGCGGCACGATATTGGCCAGCGGAATCCGCACGTGCACCAGCGGCGCGAGCAGCAGGATGATGCAGCCCTGTATCAGCGAGAGCGTAGTCCCGGCGAGTCCCTTACCGATGACAATCGAGGCACGCGGGACCGGCGCGACGAGAATCTCCTTCAAGAACCCGAACTCCCGGTCCCAGATGATGCTGATGGCTGACTGGATTGAGGTAAAGATGGCGGTCATCGCGATGATGCCAGGGAAGATGAACTGCGTGTAGTTGACGTCGCCGATTTGCCCGGCGGAACCGCGCAGCCCCATGCCCAGCACGAACAGCCAGAGCACCGGCCGGGCCAAGGAACCGTAGAGCTGGCTCTTCTCCCGGAAGTAGCGGATGATGTCCCGCTCCCAGACCATGCGGATGCAGGCGAAATCTATCATAGTCGACCGAAGGCAGAAGTCAGAAGGCAGACTGCAGAAGTCAGAGTGTTCCGGAGTTCTGCATTCTGCACTCTGATTTCCGCTTTCTGACTTCGGTTGTTGCCTATCGCCACGCCCGTCCCATCCGCTTGAGCCGTCCTTTCAGTTTGTCGTGGTTGCTCGCTTCGTCGTCCCGGATTTCCCGGCCGGTCATTTTCAGAAACACGTCTTCGAGGGTCGGCGGCCGCACGCTGACGGTCCGCACCGCCGCCGACAGCTCCCGCACCAGCCCGGGCACGAATGCGGCACCGTTCTCGACCTCGAAGTGAAGTCCGGTCGCGTCCCGCACGACCTCGACGCCGTACCGCTGCTTCACTTCGGCTTCCGCCGCCGCGTCGTCCGCGGTTTCGAGGTGAATGCAGTCGCCCTGCACCTGCGCCTTGAGCCGGGCCGGCGTGTCGAGCGCGATTATCCGGCCGTGGTCGATGATGGCGATGCGGTCGCAGTTCTCCGCCTCGTCCATGTAGTGGGTAGTCAGGAACAGGGTCGTACCGCGCTCCCGCCGCAGCTTCAGCAGGTGTTCCCAGATTCGCGACCGGGTCTGTGGGTCGAGGCCGAGGGTCGGCTCGTCGAGGAACAACACTCTCGGTGCGTGCAGCAGGCCGCGGGCGATTTCCAGCCGCCGCTTCATCCCGCCGGAGAAGTTACGGACCAGGTCATTTGTCCGGTCCGTCAGTTCCATCCACTCGAGCGAGTCCGCGATGCGCGAGTTCATTTCGGCCCTCGGGACCTTGTATATCATCGCGTGGAACCGCAGGTTCTCGCGCGCGGTCAGCCGGTCGTCGAGTGACGGGTCCTGGAAGATGATACCGATGGAACGACGCACGTCGTTGTGTTGGCGCACGACGTCGAACCCGGCCACGTGAGCCGTGCCCGCGCTCGGCCGGATGAGCGTGCAGAGCATCCGCACGGTCGTGGTCTTGCCCGCGCCGTTGGGCCCTAGGAACCCGAACACCTCACCGGGGTTGACGGTAAAAGAGATGCTGTCGACCGCGGTGAACGACTTGAACCGGCGGGTCAGTCCCTCGACTTCAATCGCCGGCAGACGTTCGGCAGGCGCGGCCGTAGTGATGCCCGCTACTCGCAGCCGAGGGCCGCGAAGGGAAACGGCGTCTTGAACTCCGGTCGGCGGTACTCGGGCAGAAGCATCGGCGAGCGGCGGCCCGGCGGTATGTCTGCCGCCTTCAGTTCCGCCTCGTACGCCGCGATGTGCTTGAACCCGCTGCCGTCGAGCTTGACGGACTTCACCGCTTCCGCCGCGGCGATTCCGGCCCGGCGGCCGAACACGAGGATGTCCAAGAGCGAGTTGCCCATCAGCCGGTTCCGGCCGTGGATACCGCCCGCGACTTCGCCGGCCGCATAGAGGTTCTTTACGTCGGTTTCGCTGTTATCCTTGATCAGGATGCCGCCGTTCTGGTAGTGCTGGGTCGGGTAGGTGAGAATCGGCTCCTTGTCCATGTAGAGGCCGAAGCGCTCGTACTGGTGGTACATCGCGGGCAGGTTCTTCTTCACCGCGCCCGGGCCTTTGAGCACCTCGATGAGCGGCGTGTCGAGCCATACTCCCAGGCGCCCAGTCGGTGTGGCCACGCCGAGGTTCCGGCCCTTGCACTCGCGGATGATGGCCGAAGCGGTGACGTCGCGGCTTTCCAGTTCGTAGATGAACCGGTTTCCCTCGGCGTTAACGAGGTGCGCGCCGACGCCCCGTACCTTCTCGGTAATCAGCAGGCCGAAAATCTGCTCCGGGTAGGCCGCGCCGGTCGGGTGGTATTGAATCGTGTCGATGAACGCTAGCTTCGCCCCAGCCCGGTACGCAAGCACCAGTCCGTCCGCGGTCGCGCCATAGTGGTTGGTGCAGGGAAAGCCCTGTACGTGCAGGCGGCCGCAGCCGCCGGTGGCGATAATGGTCGTCTTCGCCCGGACGGTGAAATGCTCCTGGGTCTCGAGGTTCACGAACGCCGCTCCACTGCATGCCCCCTGCTCGTCGGTCAGCAGTTCGACCGCCGCGCAGAACTCCAGCAGCTCAAGGTTCTGGTTCCGGAACTCGTCGCGCAGGGTGCGCATGATTTCCGCGCCGGTGTAGTCGCGCGCCGCGTGCATCCGCCGGCGGGAGGTGCCGCCGCCGTGAATCGAAATCATCGAGCCGTCGGGCTCTTTGTCGAACATTACCCCCA
>Ga0307380_10002992_pt1 | contig 23694 bp, 22 predicted proteins | sample UN3MG_FD_202239 | JGI IMG/M metagenome (GOLD analysis project Ga0307380, IMG submission 202239) | Soil microbial communities from Risofladan, Vaasa, Finland - UN-3 | ecosystem: Environmental > Terrestrial > Soil > Coastal area > Acid sulfate soil | place: Finland: Risofladan, Vaasa | collected... | reverse complement strand
TGGGGCAGAGGCTGGCCGAGAGCCTGGGGGTGGCAGTGGGAGATCAGATCAGTCTCCTGGTGAACACCGCCGACGAAGCACCCGATGAGGCCACCTTCACCATTCGCGGCCTCTACGCCACCGGCGTTCCCGTGTACGACGATACCACGATTTTCCTGCCCCTCTCCAAGGCGCAGGCCTTCACCCACACGGAGGGACGAGCCAGCATGATCCTGGCTTTGCTCAGGGACCGCGAGCTGGCCGATGGCCTTGCTGCGGCGCTCAGGGCGCCGGGGTACACCGTGCTGACCTGGCGTGAGATGAACCAGGTGATCTTGCAGGCCATTCAGGCGGGGATGGGCATGCTCTACATCATGTACCTGGTGGTCCTGATGGTGGTCGCCGTGGTTATCGCGAATACGCTGCTGATGTCCGTCTTCGAGCGTATCCGGGAGATGGGCATCCTTTCTGCGTTGGGTATGAAGGGGCGCGAGATCCTGCTCATGTTTGTGGTGGAAGCGGGCATCCTGGGCGCGGTAGGCGTGGTCCTGGGTGTGGGCCTGGGATCCCTCGCTGTGTTCTATATGTCCAAGGTGGGTTTGCACATCGGGGACATGGCCACCATGACCACGGTGTCCGCGGCCTACAGCGATACTATGTACGCGCGGTTCGCCCCGGCGGAGACGATTGCCGTGGCTATCGCGGCTATGGTCATCATCCTGTTAGCGTCGCTGTATCCGGCCCGGTTTGCGGCGCGGCTGCAGCCGGTCGACGCCTTGCGAAATGAATAGTCAGCGAGGGAGATCCTCGCTGAAAACGTGTTGAGCCATCGGCGACGAGCTGGGAGGTCGGGAATGGAAGTCATTCGGCTGGAAGATGTAACCAGAGTTTACAAGATCGGTGAGGTGGAGACCTATGCGTCGAGGAAGGCGAGTTCACCGCCCTCGTGGGGCCCTCGGGATCGGGGAAGACCACTGCCCTCCAGGTCATGGGCTGTCTGGACAAGCCCACCAGCGGACGGGTGCTGCTCAAGGGGGAGGACGTCTCCAAGCTCAGCGGCAGCAAGCGGGCCGACCTCCGCCGGGGAAGCATCGGCTTCGTGTTCCAGTTCTTCGCCTTGCTCCCCGGGCTGAACGCCTATGAGAACATCGAACTCCCGCTGCTCCTGGCGCGGAAGAACGGCAAGCAGCGCAAGGAGCGGGTCAACGAGTTGCTGGAGGCGGTGGACCTTGCAGACCGGGCCCAGCACCGTCCGGACCAGATGAGCGGCGGCGAGCAGCAGCGCGTGGCGGTAGCCCGCGCCCTGGCCACCAATCCCATTCTGATCCTGGCGGACGAGCCCACCGCCAACCTGGACACGGAGAACGGCCGGCAGGTGATGGAGATCATGTTGCGATTGAACGAAGAGACAGGCACCACCTTCGTCTGTGCCACCCACGACCCCCGCGTCGTAGCCTTCGCCCGGCGCGTGGTGGAGTTGCGGGACGGCAAGGTCTCAGACGACCGGCGCTTGGGGGGAAATCCGAGATGACTGGTCGGCGCTGGGGCCTAGCCACGGTGCTTGTCTTGCTGCTCGGCGTTTTCGCCACAGCCTGTGGCGGCAGCCCCCAGCCTTCGCCGACGCCGGTGCTAACAGCGCCAACGCCAGCACTTCCCCCGCGGTCCATGGGAGGCGCGGTGACCGCCTCGGGTGAGGTGGTGGCTGCCCAAGAGGCCCTGATGGGCTTCAGCGTGGCCGGCCAGGTGGAGTTGGTGGAGGTGAACCTGGGGGACGAGGTACTGGCAGGTGATAGCCTCGTCTCATTGGAGTCCTCTACCCTTGAGGCCGGGGTGGCTCAGGCCGAGGCGGGCCTCGAGGCCGCGAGAGCTCAGCTCGCGCAGGTGCAGTCCGGCCCTCGACCGGAGGAGCTGGCCATGGCCGACGCTGCCTACGCGAATGCGCTGGCCCAATACCACAAACTGGAGGCCGGACCCAGTGATGAGGAACGGCGAATCGCCCTGGCCGCTCTGAGGAAGGCCGAGGCCGCGCTGGTGCAGGCTCAAGCCGCCTACGATGAGATCGCCTGGCTGGAAGAGGTCACGGAGATGCCCCAATCTCTGGCCCTCCAGCTAGCCACGCTGGACTACGAGAGCGCCCTGGCCAACTACGAGCTGGTCACCCGAGGTGCGCTTCCAGAAGACCTGGAGGCGGCCTGGCGCAACGTGAAGAGCGCCATAGCCCAGGTGGACAAACTTCGGGCAGGGGCCACGCCCGAGCAACTGGCCATCGCCCAGGCAGCGGTGGCCCAGGCCGAGGCGGCGCTGGAGGTCGCCCGCGCCACCCTGAGCCAGGCCACGCTTACCGCCCCCTTCGCAGGGACCGTGGCCGACATCCAGGTTAGCCCAGGCCAGATTGTGCTGCCCGGCCAGGTGGTGCTCACGCTGGCCGACCTGACCCAGCTCCAGGTAGAGACCACCGACCTCAGCGAAAGAGACGTGACCGGGGTACAGGTGGGCCAGGAGGCCACTGTCTTTGTGGATGCCCTCAACGTGGACGTCCCTGGTCGTGTGACCCTTATCTCGCCCCTGGCCTCCACGGTGGGCGGGGATGTGGTCTACACCGTCGTCGTCGACCTGGACGAGCAGCCGGAAGGGCTGCTCCTGGGGATGAGCGTGGAAGTGGAGATCGTCACGGAGTAGGGCGGCGGTCGGCTTTCCTCAACATACGCCCCAAGGCTGTTGACTCCCACCCGCCGGCGCGAGGTGGGAGTTCTTCGTAATGCACGTGGACTCGCGCAACCAGGGTATGAACCTCCAGAGCGTCACCCAACAGTTGAGTATTTCTTACACGGGCGTCGAGAGGAGGGTTCTCTCCTGCGGGACGTAGACGCTCTTGCCGTCAGGCCGGCGGCGCATGGGGCGCTGTCTGAATAGGCGTCGGGTCTCGGCCCGCCTGCTGTGGCTTCGGGGAACTTGACATCGTATGGATCACAGGGTATAATCTAGCTAGTTTAGCGATTATGGAGAGATAGGAGATACCCTGATGGAGAGAGCTTTCAAGTTCGGGTTGAGCACAGCCCCCAGGGAAATCACCGCTACAGACGCCAGCAATCACTTCGGCGCCCTTCTGGATGAGGTCGCGGGGAAGGTCGGCCATTACCTGATCACTCGATTGGGCCGTCCCAGGGCGGTCATGATTTCCATTGAGGAATACCGAGAGATCGTGGAGATCCTGGAGACCCTGGAGGAACTGGAAGATGAGGAGTATATGGCCGGTATTCGGGAGGCCAGGGAGGACATCGCGCTGGGCAGGACGATGACGTTGGAAGAGCTTGAGGAGAAGCTAGGATTGTCTGTTCTCCCCAGCGGGGAAAAGGCTCGTGCCAGAGAGGTATGAGGTGGTCATTGCCAACCGTTTCTACAAGGATCTCCGGCGGATAGACACTCACGATCAGAGAAGGATCCTGGAGGCCCTGAGGCAGATCGGGGAGGAGCCATACAAGGGGCGCAAAGTCATCGTTGGCGAGACCGGACAGTACCGCTGGCGGGCGGGTCCTTACCGGATTCGTTACGACATCGAGGGAGCCGAAGTCCACATCTTACGGGTACGGCACCGCAGAGAAGCTTACTGATGTTGGGGTGAGGTAGGGCTTGGTGAAGACAAACCGGAACGGTGGGCGAGGTCTGACTTGTGCCAAGCGAATGCCGGCCAGTACATCCCCACCGCGCCCTCGGCCAGGACGTTGCGGACTCCTCCTTGCTTGTGGATGGTCCCCTCCATGATGAGCAAGAAGCAGTTGCGAAGGACCTTGTAGTACCTCTGGTACACGCCGGGCTTGACGATGATGTTCATTAGCCCGTCCTCGTCCTCCATGGTGATAAGCACGAAGCCCTTGGCCGTGGGGGGACGCTGCTGGATCACCGCGGCACCCGCATCCTCTCTCGGTTGCAGTTCCTCACCAGGCTAATGATAATCTAGGCGATGAGTGAGGTGTTGGCCTCGCGAGCGCACTACACAAGGAGGATTCGAATATGATCAGTCGAGTGTGGCATGGGTGGACTACGCCAGCCAATGCTGACGCCTACGAGTCGCTCCTCAAGGCTGAGGTCTTCCAGGGCATACAGCGTCGTCAGATTGCTGGCTATCGAGGGATTCATCTCCTGCGGCGCGATGTGGGAGACGAGGTGGAGTTCGTCACCATCATGTGGTTCGAGTCAATAGAAGCGGTGCGTGTTTTTGCAGGAGAGGATTACGAAGCAGCGGTGGTCCCGCCGAAGGCAAGGGCTCTGCTTTCACGGTTTGATTCGCGGTCGCAGCACTATGAAGTGAAGGTGGAAATGATGGCCTGACCTTCCCACGGACTTGCTTCCAAGAACGCCCAGTCACTCTGACCTGGGACGGGGCAGGGGCACGATCTACTCGCCCACCGGTGGCCCCTTGCGAGAGGCGAAGTAAAACGCTTGACACTCTCTCCAAAACTCCGTATGATGGATTCACTATCACCTGTGAAGTGGCATGGCTCCTTTGACCAAGTAACGTGTGAAGCAGCGGGAGGGGGTGGGCGGAGATGACAAGGTATGCCTTGGCTGTCGTGGGGCTGGTTTTGCTGTTGGGGCTACTCGCCCTGGCAGGAAGTGCTTGGGGCGCCGGCAATACGTACACCGTCAACAGCACGGCCGACACCAACGACGGCTCGTGTGACGCTCTGGGCTCGGCCACCGACTGTACGCTCTGGGAAGCCATCCTGGAAGCTATGATCAGCACGGGCACCGATACCGTGGCCTTCAACATCCCCGTCACTGACCCCAACTACGGGCACAACACCACCGGTGTCTGGACCATCGTTCTCACCACCACTCTGCTATCCCCTGTTGACAATATCGTGGACGGCACCACCCAGGCCACGAATATCCTCTCAGACACCAATCCCTACGGCCCGGAGATAGAGATCTCCGGAGAGAATCTGTCCGTAGGAGTCAGCTGCTGGTCCATTGGATCGAACGGTACCATCAAGGGGCTGGCCATCAACCGCTGCCCTGCTTACGGCCTGCAGGTGACCGGGGATGGCAATACGATCGTGGGCAACTACATCGGCACCGATGCGACGGGTTCCTCTGACGTCAGCACGTCCTATGATGGGATCCTAGTGGGCGGCGGAGCGAAGAACAACACCATCGGCGGTCCGACGGAGGAGGAGCGCAACGTCATCTCCGGCATGGGCGGCGGCATCCGCATCTTCCAGATTTCGGGAAACACCACCGGTAATGTCATCGAGGGCAACTACATTGGCACCGATCGCACCGGCACTTCGCCTCTTGGCAACGGTTATGGCGTCAGGATCCACGGCGGTGCGCACGACAACACCTTCGGTCCCAACAACGTCATTGCCTACAACAGCGGCGATGGTGTTTGGGTGGATGAACTAAACACCAACGGCAACACCATCACCCAGAACAGCATCCACAGCAACGGAGACTTGGGCATCGACCTCACCAATGATGGCAATGACTCGGTCGTGGCCCCGGTCATTTCCTCGAACACCTGCGCTTCCGCCAGCGGCACCGCTCCCATCAACAGCACTGTGGAGTTGTTCACCGGACCTGACGACGAAGGCAAGACCCATTTGACCTCTGTCTCAGCCGACGGTTCCGGGAACTGGAGCGCTTGGGGCTTTCTGGCCGGCGACAGCTATCTGACTGCCACGGCCACGGATGCGGCTGGCAACACCTCGGAGTTCTCTTCTGGTGCTGGTGTTGTTGTCTGCGATGAGCGCGCGTATCTGCCGCTGACCACCAAGAAGTACTAACTACTGCACATTCGCCTAGCCGAAGACCTGGCCTGACCCTACTTCCTGCGATGGCCTGCACCAACCGGCACTGGGAGCCAGCTTATCGAAGGTTCCCCGGCCCAGGTTAGCAAGCTGCCCCTACATCCCCACCGCCCCCTCGGCCAGGACGTTGAGGATCCCCCCCTTGCTTCTGTATCGTCCCCTCCACGATCAATAGGAAGCAGTTGCACAACACCTTGAAGAAAGGACCCTCCCGAAGGGTTGTGAACCTCCGGGAGGGTGGGCGAACCCTGTGGTCTTGGGACGACTCTGCCCGCCCCTTGGCGCCCAGAAGGCGCTATCTTGACAAATGTCCTCACAGTCCGTATAATGTTATCAGAAATTCTGAAGCCAGAGGTCGAGGCACCATGGAGAGAACCCAAGAAGACAGCGGGCCCGTGGTGGTACAGGTGCGGGAACGTGGTCAGTTCACCATACCTGCCGAGATACGCCGCCAGATGGGCATCGAGGAAGGGGACGTCTTCTCCCTGATTCAACTGGGGGATACTCTCGTCGCTACCCGCAAGAAGCTCGTGGCACCGGAGGTCGCCGGGGCCATAGAAGGCCTCATGCGAGAGGAAGGGGTAACCCTGGGAGACCTCCTGGACGGATTGGAGAAACAACGGGAGGCCTACGTAAGGGAGAAGTACGGCCTTGAGGCCTAGGGTCTTCCTGGATACCAGCGCTCTCCTCGCTGGTCTAGCCTCGCCCAGGGGGGCCAGTAACAAGATTCTGGCCCTGGCCGAGGCGGGGCTTCTCACCTTGGTCGTTTCAGAACAGGTGCTCGTGGAGGCCGAGCGTAATCTGGAGGAGAAGCTCCCCAGAGGCATCCCCCAGTGCCGGCGTTTTCTGATCACCTGTCCCTTGGAGAAGGTTCCCGCTCCCTCTGCGTCGGACGTGGCGATGGCCAAGGAGATGATTCATGCCAAGGATGTTTCTATCCTTGTCGCAGCAATGAACGCTCAGGTGGACTATCTGGTGACGCTGAACCGCAAGCACTTCCTCGACGATCCAGAGGTGGCCCGCAGATCGGGCTTGCGAATTGGGGCGCCTGAGGATCTGCTGGCCTGGCTGAGGGCGCAACTGGAAGGCTGAGAGTTGACTTCCATTACATCCCCACCGCCCCCTCGACCAGGACGTTGAGAATGCCCCCTTGTTTCTGTACCGTCCCCTCCACGATCAGCAAGAAGCAGTTGCATAGCACCTTGTAGTACCGCCCGTAGACGTCGGGGTTGACAACCACCTTGCGGCATTACCCAGCCCGGTACCGCGGCGGGCACCGCCAACATGGTGAACGAGGATAGTCAGCCTGCCTTCAATCCTGTATCTCTATGAGGGCAAGGTCGACGCTGTCGCCGATGACGGAACCGTCCACAGCAACTGGCAACCGTTCCACCGCAGGCCATGTGTACAGCCCAACACGAACCGAGTAGGTGCCATAGGGGATGTCAGGGGGGAGCGGCAGCGGGTATGAGTCGCGCAATGTGTCGCCGATTCGCCAGCCAGAGGTGGGTGCTGTACCTCCACCAGGGGGGCTGTCGAACTGGGCTACAAGCTCTCCACGATCATTCAGAACGTGGATGAAGACCGTGTAGTCGGCATCTGGGCTTTGCAGTACGTGCCAATACAAAGTCACGGGCACGACAGTGCCAGGCGACAGGGTCCCTGCAGGGAGTTCGAAGCCACTCAGCGCCAACACGCCCCCAAACACTTCGTCACGAGGGTTGACCACGGTATCCGCAGCAACTGGCGTCACTGCGCCAACAGACAATAGACCGCCAATCTCGACAACCGTGCCCTCATAGTACGAACCCGAGAGATCCCGAGCGGGCAAGTACCCTTCGTCGTCCTTGGCACCAACCATCAGATGGACTTGACCAGCTGGCAGCCTATCGCCGGGCATTCCCAGGCTCACGCGAGTGACGTACACAGCATCATCTGACCACACGCTTGGCGGCATGCTGGGCACAGGCCATACTGTCCGCGCATCCAACACGTTGCCCTCATCGTCTGTTGCCTGTAGGTGGGCAAGCGGATCTGGCCGGTGCTGCGGCGAGCCGACGGCCTTCCAGTACAGGTCCACGTGCAGCCACCGCTCCGGCACTGCCAGGTCGGAGTGAATCTGGTATCCGGACAACTCCAGGCCACCCCCGAAAACGATCCCGACCGGCTCGGCATCGCGCAACTGCTCCACTGTGGCAGTACTTGGAGGTGCGTACTTGGGCAGGACGAACGCAAGAGGCAGCCATACTGCATATAGCGCGAGACCTGTCGCCAGGGCGATCGATATGGCGCGTTGGTGCCGCCAATCAGTGAACCCATTGAGGCCCGCGATGATGAGGGCACCGATCCCGATCCCTGCTGGAAAGAGATAGCGGGCATGACCAGCACCAACCATGGCTGCCGAAAAGCGAACACTCGCGACAAACAGCGTGAGGAGGACCGCTATCGCGACCGCCCATTCTGGCCAACGAGCTCGCGGTGCCGACCGGCTTCGAAGCAACCCCACGACCAGCCCGATGCCAGCTAACCCAGATAGGGCCCATATGTACCTTGTTATCTCAGGGAACGTGATGTGCATGTACCCAAAGGCGCCCCAGAATGTACGCGACAATTGTGCCAGGAATTCATGCATGAATGCGTACATAGTGTACGGCGCCGTGCGGGCCACGTGGCTGTATAAGCGCATGTGCATCTGCCACCCTAGAGGGTCGCCGTACAGAGCAAGGTTGCGAACGAACCACCAACCACATATCAACGCGGCGGTGCCATAGATCCGCAGCGCTTGGCCGGCCACCCTCCGCCAGTCGCGGCTCCGCCAGGCTCTCAAGATCAGTGCCAGTGCCACAACCGGCACGAGGCTTAGACCGCTGAGCTTGACTAAAATAGACGCACCTAGCAAAGACCCACACAGCCAAGTGTCATACCGGCGCTCCTCCTCCCTCACAAATCGTAGTGCCCACCAAGTCGTCAATGCGAAAATCGCCGTCTGCAGGGCGTCATGGTGAACGGTACTGGCCATGAAAATGAATGACGGATTCAGTCCAATGGCGGCCGTAGCTCCCAACGGAGCCCAGAGTTGGTTTGGGAACAGCAACCGACCTGCCTGATATATGCAGTACAATGCGAGTATTCCAAAACCAGCCGTCAAGAAACGGAGGACGTACAGGCCGAGCACGGAGCCCCTCCAAGGGAAGCGATCCTGACCGAAGTGAAGCATCACGTTCCACCCGTTATCGCCAACATTCTCTTGCCAGACGAAGTGGGGATTAAAGCGGAAGACGTCGGGAAAATCGGTCGTATCCACCCAGGATATGGCGAGGGCACCCAGGACATAGTAGAGCGGAGGATGATGCCCCATCCAAACCTCGACACCCTCTTCAGGCGTTTGTGGTTGTATCGGCAGGGACCGCTCTTCTTTGACGTATACGGCGTAGGCGAGGTGCGCCGTTTCGTCGACGCCTTCACCTGCCGGGATCAGGACGCTGTATCCCACTACGAGGACAAGGAACGTCACGAGCAGCCCGGCCAGGATCACGGAATGTTCTTTGGTCAACCGTTGCCTCTGGAATAAGGTTAATCGCTGTGTGCCGCGGGCCTGGTTGTCGAGGTGCGACTCGCCTGTGCTGATGCGCCTGCAGGACGTCTGAGTGCCGTGGAAACATTATAACAATGTCTGAGGGTGGCGGGCAATGTGAAAGCAGAACGATACGGAGCGTGCTCGTTGCGTCATCACTAAGCAGCGATTTGGTGGGTGACAACGCGCGCGGCGCCAGAGTCATGGCCAGGATCAAGCAGAGGTTGGTAACAGGCTCGACCGTGAGACACAACTCTCTCGACGCCTAACGGCTACTGCGTTGTCCACACGGTGATGCGTGCGGGTATCGATGGAAGAGCGGTCAAGCTGCCTCCTTGGTCTTCTTCATCATTTTGAAGTCATTCCGTGCGCCCGAACACAGGCAGTCGCTACATCCCCACCGCGCCCTCGGCCAGGACGTTGAGAATCCCCCCTTGCTTCTGGATCGTCCCCTCCACGATGAGCAAGAAGCAGTTGCGCAGCACCTTGTAGTACCTCTGGTAGACGTCGGGCTTGACGATGACGTTCATCAGCCCGTCCTCGTCCTCCATGGTGATGAACACGAAGCCCTTGGCCGTGGGCGGACGTTGCCTGACCACCACCAGGCCCGCCACCCTCACTCTCTCGCCATTCTGCTTCCGCTCCAGGTCCTTGCTCCTCAGTACACCAAGTCGCTCCAGCCGCGGACGGTAGAGGGCCACCATTTGGTCACCCACAGGTAGGCCCAGGATGCCGTACTCGGCTCTGATCTCCTCGTCCGCAGTTAGCTCCGGCAGGTGAATCTCCTCCAGGGGCGGCGAGAGGTCCATCTCCCCCTCCTCGTAGCTCAGGGTGCCCAGTTCCCAGATTTGCTCCCTCCGGGCCTTGCCCCAGCCGTCCATGGCCCCCACTAGAATCAGGTTCTCCACCGACCTCCGGGGCAACCGGGTGCGGCGGCAGAAATCCCTCAAGGAGTAGTAGGGGCCGTCCCTCCCGGCCTCCTCCAGGGCCTCCAGGCTGGCCTGACCCAGGCTGTCCACGTAGGAGAAGCCTAGCCTGAGGTGGCCGTTTTCGACGATACACCTGGCCCGGCTGCGGTTGACGTCCACCGGCAGGATCTTCACCCCGTGGCGTTTGGCGTCGCCTACCACCACCGCCGGGCTGTAGAAGCCCATGGGCTGGGCGTTCAACAGGGCGCAGAAGAACTCGGCGGGGTAGTAGGCCTTGAGATATAGTGTCTCGTAGGCGGTCCTGGCGAAGGCGGCGGCGTGGCTCTTGCAGAAGCCGAACTCGGCGAAGCCGGCCAGCTGGTCGAAGACCGCCTGGGCCGCGTCCTCGTCCAGACCTTTGGCCAGGGCGCCCTCTACGAAGCGCCCTCTGAGCTTCTCCATAGCCTCGTGGGAGCGGCTGCGGCTGATGGCCCGGCGCAGCAGGTCCGCCTCCCCTGGGGTGAAGCCGGCGATAAGCATGGCCACCTTCAAGATCTGTTCCTGGAAGATGATCACCCCCATGGTCTCTGCGAGGGCCGGCTCCAGAGCGGGATGGACGTAGGTCACCTCCTCCAGCCCTGCGCGGCGCCGGAGGTAGGGATGGACCATGTTGCCCTGTAGAGGCCCCGGCCTGATCAGGGCCACCTCCACCACGATGTCCTCAAAGGTCTGGGGGCGCATACGGGGCAGCGTCTGGGCCTGGGCGCGGCTCTCCACCTGGAAGGTGCCGATGGTGTCCGCCCGGCAGAGCATGTCGTAGACCACGGGGTCGTCCAGGGGGATGCTCTCCAGGTCCAATTCCACACCCCTGTGCTCCTCGATTTTCTCCAGCGCCTCGTAGATCAGGGAGAGGGTGCGCAGAGCCAGGAGGTCGATCTTGATCAACCCCAGGTCCTCCACGTCGTCCTTGTTGAACTGCACCACCACCCGCCCGGGCATGGTGGCCCGCTCCAGGGGGGCGATCTCCACCAGGGGCCTGGCGGTGATGATCATCCCTCCCACGTGAATGCTCAGGTGGCGGGGGAAGGAGTCGATCTCCCGGCAAAGCTCGAGCAGTTGCCGCCAGGGGAGATGGGTTGTCTTCTCAGCCAGGCCGTTCACCATTTGCAGCTCTTCCTCCACCTGGGAGGCCCTCCTGGTGTCCAGGGCCTTGGCCACCTGGTCCAGGAGAGGCAGGGGGAAGCCCAACGCCTTGCCCACGTCTCGCACGGCACTGCGGGCGCGGAAGGTGACCACGTTGCTGACCATGGCCGTGTGTTCCTCCCCGTACTTGTCGTAGACGTACTGGATCACCTCCTCCCGGTGGTCGGTGGAGAAGTCCACGTCGATGTCGGGCATGGTGTTGGCCTCCTCGCTGAGGAAGCGCTCGAAGAGCAGGTTGTGGGCGATGGGGTCCACCCGGGTGATGTCCAGGACGTAGGCCACCAGGGAGTTGGCGGCGGAACCCCTCCCCTGGGCGGGGATACCTCTCTCGTGGGCGTAGCGGCAGATGTCCCACACGATGAGGAAGTACTCTTCCAGACGGGTGCGCCCGATGACCTCCAACTCGTGGTCCAACTGGTTCAGAACCCTTTCCGTAACGGATTTGTACTTTCTCTCCATCCCCTGGAGACACAGGCGCCGCAGGTAGCTTCCGGCCGTCTCCCCGGGGGGTAGCTCGAAGGGAGGCAGGCGGTGCGCTGAGAAGTTGAGATCCACCTCGCACCGTTGAGCGATGACCCTGGTGTTGGCCAAAGCCTGGGGCAGGTGGGAGAAGAGATCCTCCATCTCCTCCTGGGACTTGAGGTAGTACTCCGAGTTGGCCCGGAGGAGGCTTCCCGCCTCGTCCAGGGTGGTGTGGTTGGCGATGCAGGTCAGCACGTCGTGGAGGCGGTGGGCCTCCCGGCAAGCGTAATGCACGTCGTTGGTGGCTACGTACTGCACCCCCAGGTGTTCGGCCAGCTCCACCAGGGAGGCCAGGAGCCGTTGGTCGTGCTCCAGGAGGTGGTGTTGCAGTTCCATAAAGAAGTGGTCGCGGCCGAAAGTGTGGAGGTATCTCCTGGCCGCTTCCAGGGCCTCTTGACTGCGACGGGCCAGGAGATGGGAAGCGATCTCCCCTTGGGAGCAGGCCGAGAGGCAGATCAGGCCCTCCTTGTGCCGGGCCAGGGCAGAGAAGGAGAGGGAAGCCTCTCCTTTGCTGTGGCTCAACTGGGCGTGGCTGATGAGGCGGGAGAGGTTGGAGTAGCCCTCGTTGTTCTCGGCCAGGAGAACAAGGTGGTAACCACCGTCCAGGGTCAATTCCGCACCGATGATGGGTTTGAGGCCTCGTTGAAGGGCGCCCTGGTAGAAGCGCACCGCGCCGTACAGCCCGTCGTGGTCGGTGACGGCCAGGCGGTCCATGCCTAGCTCCAAGGCCCGGTCGAGGAGTTCCTCCGGGTGGGAGCCTCCGTCGAGCAGGGAGTAGTTGGTGTGACAGTGTAGTTCTACGTAGTCGGGCATGGTCTGGAATCGCGCCAGGTTTTTTTTCGGCGCTTCAATCAACGAAGTCTCTGCAGAACTGAGATAGGTCGTAGGCCGCTGGACCGCTCCTTCGATACGCTGCTTCGCAGCTACTCAGGATGCGTCCAGCGGCGGTGTTGAGAAACGGTCCTTGGGCCGAGTCGCGCCGGAGAAAATTCCAGCGGTACAGTCAAAAAGTCCCCGCGGGACTCCGATAGTGCACCCTGCGTGGGAATCCTCTGCGCCGGGGCGTCCTTCGATACAGGCCTGCGGCCCATCCTTCGATAAACTCAGGACACGGCTCAGGATGCGCCCCGGCCTAGTCATAGACCCGCTCCAGATACCATTCACCGGTGAGGAGGTCACGGTAGATGACGCAGGTGAAGCCGGTGTGGACCTCCACCTGGAAGTATTCGCGCCAGATCTCCACCCGCCACCAGTCCAGGTGAACCCGCCAGCGGTTGCCCAGGTGGAGCACGCGGTGGACCTCACCCCTCCATTCAAAGGCCAGGGGCTCGCCCCTAGCGCCACTCGTGGACTCGATACTTGGTGCTGGTTGGTACAGCCTGCTCATGGTCTCTCTTGGGCGGGAAACGCTCAGTTGGTGGTTCATGGTGCAGCAGGGCGAACCTCCTCTCTGGCAGGGCGGCCTGGAGGTCGAGCAACTGCGCCTGGAGGAAGCAGTGGGCGCCATACTTGCCCACGATGTTGGTCAGAGCGCGATCTATCCTCCCCTGGCGCAGCGTGCGGGTGGGGAAGAGACTCAGTTGCTGTCCTTTCCCCTGGCCCAACTGCCCCAGGGACAACTTCAGGGCAGAGACCCGGTCTTCATAGCGGAAGCTTGAGATGAGTCGGTCCAACGCCAGCCCGATCTTGTGTTGTTCAGAACTGGGCTCGCTCAGGTCTACGTGCCCCTCTTCCTCCTGCCCCGTGTCATACTCCAAGGTCACACTTACCCTGCCACACACCTGACCGCGGCTGTGAAGCCGTCTCAGAAGCTCCAGGCTGAGCTGTTGCGCCATCGTCTGGAGGGTCTGGAGATCCTCAACGGGGTCTTCGAAGCGAAACTCCAGCTGTTGAGGGCCCTGCCGCCTACGAGCGATGACCTTGCTCCCGTCCTGGCCTCGAGCCAGCTGGTGGGCCATCCGCCCCTCCAGGCCAAACTGGGCCAGGGCAGCGCTTACGGGCAGAGAGGCGAACTGCCCCATGGTGCGAATGCCCAGGAGATGCAGCCGTCCCAGTTTCTCCTCGCCGATGGGCAGGAGCGTAACCGGCAACTTCTGGAGAAACCTCCGCTCCTTCCCAGGGGCGATGATCTGGACGTCCCTATCGGTGCTCTCCAGGGCAGCCATCCTGGCCGGGAACTTGCCCCTGGCTATCCCCACCCTTATGGGCAGGCGAGTGGCCTCCTGGACGGCCTCCACGATGCCCCGGCCCAACCGCTCGTCGGGGCCGTAGAGGCGCTGCAAGCCACTCGCCTCCAGATAGGCAGCGCCCAGGCCGTGAGGCTCGATGAAGGGGCTGAAGGGCTCCAGCGCCATCAGCAGCTCCTCGAAGGCAGCAGTGTACCTCTCTTCCCTCAGGGGCAGGAAGACGGCCTCGGGGCAGAGTTCCTCTGCCTGGCGCAGGGACATCCCCCTCTCCACACCTTGCTCCAGGGCCTCTGGCGAGACCTCGTATACGTTTCCCCTCTCGTGGGGCAGTCCGCCGATGATCACAGCCTGGCCCTTGAGAGAGGGGTCCTCTCGTTTCTCCACGGCGAAGGGGAAGCGAGGAACGAAGACGTAGGCGATTTTCATAGGTTCCTCCCAAGAACGTTCTTAGATCTGTGAAGCACGGGAAGTCTCCTTTCTGATGATGGTCGAACTGTAGCCGCACGGCATGCCGTGCGGCTACGCGTCGCTTTTGCACCCTGGCCTCCAGTTCGATACAGTCAAGGTTATGGTGATCGTGGATCGTCTCCACATCAGGTTGTACGGCGCCGCTTTCGTGCCGCGATGCCATGAGTTACCCATCTCTCCGAACACCTGTTACCCATGTCCCCGGTCTGTACCATGGGAGTGATCAAATCACCCTCCCCTAACCTCCTTCGATAGACTCAGGACAGGCCTCCCATCGAGGGAGGGGAATTATGAAGAGAAGCCATGACTCTACTTGTTTGTTGCGTATCTACGGAGAGCTTCTGTCCCCTTGTGCAGAAATTGAACGATAAGGGCACGGAATGCCGTGCGGTACGGCGTCAGTTTCGCCTCCATCGAGAAACAAACACGCGGGAACCCCCGGCTACCTCTCAAGTACCCGAAGGCTCCCGCGCGGCGTTCGCTCTGGGAGCGATGAGGCCTCAGCCTCTTCCCCTGCCTCTCAGAGGGGCATTATAGAACATTTGTTCTTATTATAACGCGAACTCTTCCCTTTGTCAAGGCCGTGGCTCACCAGCTTTTCGTCCCGCTTGATCTTCCAAAATGAAGCTGACATCCTATTTACAACGTATCCCTAAACATTCGAGTCTTATCTTACTTGACAAGAGTCATAACCTGTGCTATAATACGACAGAAGGTACACACGAACTTGCCTGTCTCAGAAAGAAGGGGCTCATCCGTAGCTGCTTTCTTTTTCTGGACTGCGCGGCGTGGTGTAAGTGCTGAGGCTTGCCTGGGGCGCAGCCGCACCTTCAAAACCCTCGGGAAAGGAGAGAGAAGCAGCTGTGGAGGAACATCAAGAAAGAGTTGAAGGTACCGTGAAGTGGTTCAGCGACCGCAAAGGCTACGGGTTCATCGTCCGCGAAGGGGGTGACGACGTCTTCGTGCACTACTCCGGGATCCGGGTTGGGGGGCCTCGCTCTTTATATGAGGGCGACAAGGTAGACTTCTCCATCCAGCAAGACCCTCGCGGACCCAGGGCCGTCGACCTGATAGTCACGCAGGAGGCGCAAAGACCTGCCTACGCGCGGTGGTAGAGCCAGATGAGTCAAAGAGAAAGGTGCAGATCCCAACAGAGCCTCACCGGACTGTTGGCGGTGGGGCTCCCTCGTCTCTGAGGACCAAGCACCGATTGAGGAACGTGCTGAAGCACGTTCGAAGTCTGTGTAACCTGGGGTTTGGAACCCGACGCGAGGGAGAGAGTACGGCATTCGCGCCGGACTGAAGTCCCGCGCTAAACGCAGGGGGCAACCGGCTTCAGCCGGCTGGGTGACCATTCTTCAGTGCCCCATGTCTCTGTGGCACTGGGTTGGCGACTGGCCCGAGACGAGGTCGGGACAACCGCGGAGGAGAGATCTGCACTCGGGGTCACGCGGCGCCGTGCCTGCGCAGGAATTCCTGCAGCGGCTCGTAAGGTATACGCTTGAGCTTACCGAAATTCGTGTCCGTCTCGTAATCGGCGCCAGTCAATGGCTCGCCGGCCCTCCACTTGCGCTGGCTGCCCTTCTTTACTACCTGGGGCACGCCGTTCAGCCACCTGCCGCCGGACGCGACGAGGCGGTCGTCGCGCGCCTTGATGCACTCGACCATCGGATAGAGGCCCACGTCTATGATGAACGGGTAGCATCGGCCCTTGACTTCGCCAAGTTGAACGGCCGCGACCATCAGCACATCTCGCCCTGGGTCGATCTCCTGAGTCGTCACCGCCTGCTTGAGGCGCGCCGAGGCCTCCCGCCTTGACGGCGGCCGCTTGAGTCTGAGTGCTGGGTTGTCCACGAACAGCCCCTTCAGCTCGATGCGCTTTCCGCCCTTGTGGATGTAGTCGGGATACCCCTCGCGCTCGCCTATCTGGCCTGCCGCTTTCGACAGGCCGATGTGCTCGAGTCTCTCTCGGTTCTCGTCATCCGATGCGAGGAGCTCGATCTGGGGCAGCGCGCCGTCCAACAGAGTGTTGACGATGACTGCCACCTGGCTGGGCTCGAACCCCGCTAGCGCCTGCTCGGGTATCGATAGCCAATCAACCCTCAAACCGATCAGAACGTGGAAGTCAGCCGCGAGTTCCTCTAGGTCGCTGAGTCTCAGATCTGGCATGCCGCTCTGCTAGCCCTCATCAAGGCGCCGTAGAACCATTTCTCTCTCCACGCAAGCCACCCACTCGCGCTCGGCGAGGGCAGCCAGCGCGCGGTGGGTCTCACGCCTGACCTGATAGTCGGGCACCGCAACCTCTGTGCCGCGGAGAGTGGATGGGGCCAGCCTGGGTCTAGTCCCGCCGGTGCCCAGCGGGAGGTTCTCGAGGAACCTGCGGGACCTCAAGTAGGCCCACCAGAAGTATAGACAGTCGTCGTTCGGCGTGACGCTGACGAACTCTGACTTGACGGGGAAGTAGAGGGGACCCTTCACTCCCAGCCACCCGGCTGCGGGCGTGACGATTACGTTCCCCAAGTATGCCCTCATGGTGCCAAACAGCAGACTCTGCTCCGCCACGGCGGGCCACTTCGCCCGGCTACCCTTGGCGCGAGGCTCAAGCACGAACGTCAAGTGGCTGGCTCTGTGAGAGATGTCGCGATACTCGGTGGCCCGAAAGGGGGTACTGACCCCGCGGTGCCCGGACCTGCGTACTTCGGTCACCGCGGCATACTCGCCCAGGGACTGTCGCGCGGTGGTGGCCCGATAGGAGTCCGGGTCCCAAACCGACGGCATGAGACGATCGCGTTCCACGACCGACAGGAAGAAAGTGCCATTCCTACTCACCCTGGGGCCTCCCGCTCTAGGCCTAGAGCTCGCCTGACGCGGCGGTCTCGTACCACTTCAGCCAGCTGGTTGTCCACCGTCGAGCTGCCCGCACTGTTGAGCGACACGCCCACAGACGGAGCATAAGCAAAGACTGCCTCCCTTGGGCGTCTCACGCCCCTCCCGCGCTTCGTAAGCACCACTATGTCCGCTCGCGTCGAGCTCTCTGCCGACAGGAAGAAAACGCCTTCCGGGAGGCTGATCACGCCCAGCAAGTCCCACCAACTCTCCGCCACGCCTCGTAGCGCGGCAAACTCCTTGTTCGACACAATGGAATGGGGCAACAGGCAGACGAGCCTCCCCCCAGGGCGGAGCAGCCTCAGACACACGTCGAGAAACAGGGCATCGCTCGTTGTGTAGCCGAGGGACAACAGATCACTCTGCAGCCCCTCACCTTGAATCTTGAGCGAGAACGGGGGATTGGCCAGTATGCAGTCCACGGCTCCATACAGTTGCTCAAGGGCAGCGCCGGGATGATACACGTTGCAGACGAGGAATTCCCTGCGGTGATGCTCCGGCGCGCTTAGGTGCAGGACCATGCGAGCCAGGTCAACCAGCGATTCGTCCACGTCGTTGCCGACCAGCGTGCACCGCTCCTCCCCCCAGGCTCTGGAGGCTTCCACCAAAAAGGTGCCACCCCCGCAGGTCGGATCCATCACCAGGGCGCCCTGTTTCACCGGCACGAGCGCGGCCATCGCGGCGGCCAGAGGGCGCGGCGTGAAGAACTTACCCGAGCCTTTCCTGAATCGCCGACCGATGAAGTGCTGGTACCACTCAGGTAGACGTTCAGCGCTGGGGTCCAACGCCACGACGGAGTCGAGCATATCGAGGACCCACCCGTGCTCTTGCACGACCGCGCGGGCACGGCCACCCCTCCTGACGACACGCTCAGGGGGGCCGCCAAGAGCGTCGCCACGGCACACAGCGTAGTGATAGGCGAGCAAGTAGAACGCATCGTCCGCCTCGATGCCGAAGCGTCGCAGAGCGCTGTCGAGCTGCTCCTTTTGAGCGGCGAGTTCCCTCTGCTCCATGGTAAGCCTTCGCGCGCCACGCTCACATTCGTGAGGCGCCCTCTGCAGCGGGGCACCGCGCCCGCCCGGTGTGCCGACACATTCTACCCCCACGTCGCCTCAGTGTCAACCAGCGCCTCTTCGCCCTGCCGCGGCTCAACTCTTCACGCTGCTATACTGAGCCCGTGCCTGGAATCGAACCGCAGCCTCTCGTGGTCAAGGGGAGATGGAGACTCATTCGAACCGTATCCTGGCGGGATGACACACCTCTGGAGGGGAGAAGGTACGTTCATGGGTGCGGGTTGCCACTTGCAGAGGGTGTTTGACAACCACTTTCCCCATCAGTATACTTGAGCAGTATACTCGACTAATACTCTCAGATCTTGGATGTTGCATGGGTGAATCCGTGTCCGGTTCTAAGTTCGCAGCCCAGGGCCTGGTGACAGGCGGCCGGCTGAAGTACGTCGTCGGAGGCGCCATCATCCTGGTCGTCATCGCGTGGCTCATCTTGAGCAACATCGAAGGCGCCAGCGCTCATTATCTGACCGTGGAAGAACTGCTGGCTCAAGGACCGTCGGAGCAGATGGTGAGAGTCTCTGGCCTCGTGGTGGGCGAGACGATTGAGTGGGATCCACAGCGACTGATCCTCCGCTTCGAGATCGCCGACGAAGGTGGTAGTATTCCTGTCATGTACGAGGGCGTTCGTCCTGATATGTTCCGGGACGGCGCGCAGGCCGTAGTAGAAGGCAGGCACTCCTCCAGCGGTGTCTTCGAGGCTACCGCCCTCATCCTCAAGTGCCCTTCCAAGTACGTCGCGGAATAGGCTGTTCATACTCCACCTCCACATAGGGGGCAAGAATGTCTCAGATTGGCTATGGGGTCCTTCTGCTCTGCCTGTGCGTCTCAGTGTACGGGGCTATTGCCTTGTTCATGGGCGCTCGTCGTGGCCCTCGCCGGCTACTCCAGAGTGGAACGAACGCTCTCTTGATGATGGCGGTCCTGGTCAGTCTGGCAGCGGCCATTCTCCTCTATCTCCTGCTGGCGCACGATTTCGGAGTGACCTATGTCTACCAGTATACCAGCACGCACCTGCCTTTCATATATACAGTCTCGGCTTTCTGGGCCGGCGAGGCAGGCTCCTGGCTCCTGTGGCTTTGGTTCCTCACCATTCTCGCCGCGATAGCGGTAAGACAGAGTGAGAGGCTGGGGAGGATCGGACCGTACATCCTGGCCACTCTGGCTGCCAACGAGGCCTTCTTCACCCTGGTACTGATCCTCACTGCCAATCCCTTTGAGACCATGCACTCCACACCGGTGGAAGGCGTAGGTATGCTGCCACTGCTGGAGAATCCTGGGATGGTCATCCACCCACCGGTCCTCTTCCTCGGCTACGCTGGCTACGCGCTACCTCTCGCCTTCGCGCTGGGGGCGCTGATGAGCGGAGAGCTGAGCGGCGAGTGGGTGAAGGGCGTAAGGCCCTGGAATCTCTTCGCCTGGCTCTCTTTGGGACTGGGGATACTCATCGGGGCCTGGTGGTCCTACGTGGAACTGGGTTGGGGCGGCTATTGGGCCTGGGACCCGGTGGAGAACGCCTCTCTCATCCCTTGGCTCATTGGGACCGCCTTTGTGCATTCGGCCATGATAGAGGAGCGACGCGGAATGCACAGGATGTGGAACGTAGTGTTGGCTACCCTCTCCTTCGTGTTGTGCCTGTTCGCAACGCTGGTGACCAGAGGAGGCATCATCGTATCCGATCTCCACGGCTTTGCGCGCAGCCTTCAACCCATTGCCTACTTGCTGATGGCCTTCATGGCGCTCATCCTAGGAGTCAGCTCCTTCCTCCTGTGGCGACGTCGGCGCCATCTCGCGAGCGAACGGCAGATGGAGAGTCCCCTTTCCCGAGAGGGCAGTTTCCTGCTCGCCAATGTGCTCCTTTGCGGGATGGCTCTGATAGTGCTCGTGGGAACCTTGTATCCAACATTAGCGCAGAGTATTCGAGGTATCCAGGTCAGCCTCGACGCATCTTTCTTCGACCGCGCTACTGGTCCTCTTGCTCTGGCTCTCATCTGTCTGATGGGCGTCTGTCCGGTCATCGCCTGGCGGCGACTAACTCGTGAAGGGCTTCGCCTCGTTCTTCCCTCCACCTTGGGAGGAGCATTATTCGCTGCGGTGCTGCTTGCCCTGGGAGTGAGGGAGGCGCTGCCGCTCGTCTCTGGTGCCATTTCCGCCTTCGTTGCCCTCTCACTGCTGTCGATCTTGGCACGGGACGTGATGAGTCGCCGCCGCTCAACGGGAGAGGGCTACCTGCGCGCCATGCTCACGCTACTGTCAAAGGCTCGCCGAAGCTACGGCGCCTACGTGGTACACCTCGGTATCGTCCTCATCACTATCGGAGTCACGGGCTCAAGAACATACCAGAGCGAACAACTCATCGCCTTGAATCCCGGTGAATCTACAGCTATAGCGGGCTATGAACTTCGATACAACGACCACTCCGTGCAAACACTGAACCCAGAGCCCGAGACATATCAAAGCAAAGTGCGTTTGTCCACGGTGCTGGACGTGTATGTGGGTGATTCAAGGGTGGCCACTCTGACCCCCCAGAAGAACTACCACTATGCTCTGGAGAATCCGTGGGTGACAGAAGTGGCCATCCGCAGCACGCTGAAGGAAGACCTCTACGTAATCCTGGCCAGCTTGGATGAGGATGGCCTGGCGGCCTTTCAGATAGTCATCAACCCTCTGATCACGTGGATCTGGATTGGCGGTGGGCTCCTGCTGTTGGGCACAGCTATAGCTGCCTGGCCGAGAGTGCGGCGGACGGCGGAAGAGAGGTAAGATGCGCAACCGGTTGACTGTCTTCGTTGCGATTCTGCTCCTGCTGCCATGGGTAGTGAAGTCTGCCTGGGCTCAAGGGTCAGGCGTGATCGAGGGTCAAGTGTTCGACGGTTCGGGAGATGGGGCACCTCTTGAAGGGCTGCCCGTGACCTTGACGGTCTTCTCCGGCTCAGAGTCGGAGAGTTCCTTGGAGACAACAACCGACCAGGAAGGGAGGTTCCGATTCGAAGGTCTCGACACGGAAGGGTATGTTTATCAGTTCGAAGTCGAGTACGTGGGGGTGCAGTACTGGAGCGAGGTAATGGCCTTCCCCGAGGGTGAAAACCTGATCTCCGTACCGTTCACCGTCTTCGAATCGACCACTAGCGACGAGAATCTATCGGTGCAACGAGCCCATGTGATCTTCGATTTCGAGCCGGGGATCATTCGGGTGCGAGAGATACAGATCTTCTTCAATGCTGGAAACGCGACCTATGTCGGGCCGACGGGAGAGGAAGGAGAAGAAACCGTGCAGTTCGCCCTGCCCGAGGATGCCACCTCAGTGCAACTGGTGGAGGGGTTGATGGAGTGCTGCGTGGTCGAGACAGATACAGGCTTGGCCTCGACCCTCCCCCTCTTTCCCGGCTCCAAGCAGTTCGTCTTCACCTACGAACTCCGCCCACGAACGGCCACGTATGACCTCGCGCACCGTGTAGTCCATCCCACCGAATCCTTGGATGTTCTGGTCGCCGATGTGGGGGTGGACGTCACCGCTGCTGGGCTGACCGGCGGCGAGTCTCTGTCGTTGCAGGGAGGCAATTACCTACACCTGGCGGGAGAGAACCTGTCCGCGGATGAGGACATCGCTCTTCATTTCGCCAACCTGCCACTAGAAACTGCGCCGGCCCAGCCACCCGGGAGCGGCACCCCAGTGTTCACATGGATAGTCATGGGAGTCGTCATCGTCGGTGTAGGCGCGGCCCTGGCTTACCCCTTCCTGCGAAGGTCGGAGGAGACCTCCTAGAAAATCGAGATCCAGGGCCTGGTGAAGTCCTTGATCTGCGCTTCACTTCCAACTTGATGCCCAGGAGCTGTCTTGCGCTGTTGCTGAAGAACTACCCGCGCTGAGCCTTGTCACCGCCTACTCAGTTGCTCCCTAAGAGAGGGCGGATCCCCACACCGGACACGCCCATTCCCTCTCCCACCGAGCGCGGGTGTCAACTCGTATTGACAGCGGTCGTCAGCGCTGCTATACTCAGCCCGTGCCTGGAATCGATCCGCGGTCTGTTGTGGTCAAGGGGAGGTAAAGACGGACTCCGCACACACAGTAGTTGGGCAGCACATCACCGTCCCCTTGTGAGCTCGTGGCTCGTAGGGGGACTGGGAGGCCAAAAGATACCATGTCTCGATTCTCGAAGTGGGCCCAGGCAGAGCACAGCCCCCGTGCGCGCATCATCGCCTTAATCCCCGCGGGCGCCATCTTCCTCGTCTTCTTGCCATACCTGTTTCTCGTGATCTGTCCCTCACTGGATCAGCGGCTATTCACAGATAGTCCCAAGCCCGGGATAGCGACCCTCACAATCGGGGGCATCCTCATTGCAGTTGGAATGTTCTTCGGGCTCTGGTCCATACAAGTGCAATTCACACGGGGCCGAGGCACACCCTTGCCAATGATGCCAACCCAAGGGCTACTCACAACTGGCCCGTTCCGATACTGTCGAAACCCGATGACACTCGGAACCCTACTGGCGTACCTAGGCATGAGCATCGCTGCCGCAACGGTGATTGGTGTCACACTCGTGCTTATCCTCGCCGGACTCCTGGTTCTCTACCTCAAGCGAATGGAAGAGAAGGAGCTCGCCGAGAGATTCGGCGAGGACTACTTGGTATACATGCGAGAGGTGCCATTCATCATTCCGAAGACACCGAGGGGACGTTGAGCCCCAGGTCCGTCTGTGTGCTGCCCAACAACTCGCTGAAGCTGACCCGGCGGGCTGGGGCTCATTTGGAGGTTGCTCGGCCCGCCAGCGTGCAGTAGAGTAGGTAGGAGCTGCGCGCTTCCGCCGGGCAGCTTAGCTCGAGGCCGTTGGCCTGCAAGAAAGAGGAATATGAGACCATGAATCCAAAGATCGTTATCAGGAACGAGACGCATGACGATGTTTGCGCGATAACTGAGGTGACTATCGCAGCGTTCAAGACCTTGGAGATCAGCAACCACACGGAGCAGTTCATCATCGAGGCGCTACGTGCCGCCAAAGCTCTTACGGTATCGCTGGTCGCAGAAATGGATGGCCGAGTGATAGGGCATATTGCTTTCTCTCCCGTGACCATCTCCGACGGCACACCGAA
>Ga0307380_10002990_pt1 | contig 23697 bp, 11 predicted proteins | sample UN3MG_FD_202239 | JGI IMG/M metagenome (GOLD analysis project Ga0307380, IMG submission 202239) | Soil microbial communities from Risofladan, Vaasa, Finland - UN-3 | ecosystem: Environmental > Terrestrial > Soil > Coastal area > Acid sulfate soil | place: Finland: Risofladan, Vaasa | collected... | reverse complement strand
CCCATCGCATAAGACTCTATTTCCAAGAAAAACAGGCAACTGTCTCTGTCAGAACAGAGGAACAGGGTGAGGGTGAGGAAACAATAGAAATCGACTATACAGACGAACCGCTGGAGATTTATTTCAATGGAAGCTACCTGACAGACGTGCTTAAATATGTTGAATGCGAACAGGTAAAAATCTGTATGCAGACAAGCGAGTCAGGGATCCTGGTAGTGCCAGCCACTGAAAGCGAAAGCCAGCGCTATTTTAATGTTATTATGCCGCTGAAAGTGTCTGAACATTAAAAATATGGATTAATGTTAAAAAAAGGGGGGGTAACTTTATTTATAAATATATTTAATTATATAGCAATATAAGCCCCTAAAATTCTTGACCATTTTATCTAATTATATTATTTTAATAGGGTTTCAAATTTAACAACTCCGCTAACACAACGACTTTGATTATACAGGGACTCAAAATAGATCGATTCCGGAATCTCGCCGATACAAACCTTAAATTCTCTAGTCAGGGGCAAATAATTCTAGGTGACAACGGTCAGGGCAAGACCAACCTTCTTGAAGCAATATATTACCTGACCATTATCAAATCTTTTCGAGGCAGCAACGATTCAGAGTGTGTCCGTTTCGGCGAAGATTATTTCAATCTGAAGGGTGAGTGGTTGGATGATGAAGGGCAGGCTGGAACGATTTCTGTCGGTTATGACTGCCGGCGGAAGAAAGTTGTTCTTTCAGGTCAGGAGATAAGAAAATTAAGTGAAGCTTTCGGCGCCTTTAAAAGTATTGTTCTCACCCCGGATGATATCTCGATCGCTCAAGGAGGACCCGCTGTCCGGAGAAAATATCTGGACATTGTTCTCTCGATAATATCCCCGCTTTATCTTATCAGCCTGAAAAGATATAAGAAGGCCCTGGAGACAAGAAATTTTCTCCTGCGGGATGAATCAGACAGCGATAAAGCTATCTATCCATGGGAAAGACAGATTGCTGATGCAGGCGCTTATATTACGCGCGAGAGGTTCATTTTCATCCAGAATCTGTCTCCGTTTTACGAAGAACTTTTTAATAAACTGAGTGCAGGAGAGAGAGGCCGGGTAAAATACCGCTCGAGTCTATTGGGGAATAGCGGATCTTTAAAAAATGAAGAACCGAGAATAGAGCGCATCCGGAATGTTTTCGAGCAGATGCTTGAGAAAAACCGGGCGCTTGAGCGCTCCCGCGGCATGACAATCAGCGGCCCGCAGACCGATGAACTGATTTTTGAGATAGAGGGAATGTCGCTCAGGAACTATGGGTCGCAGGGTCAGCAGCGCACGGCGGTTATCTCACTGAAACTGGCAGAGGCGCATTTGCTGGAAAAAATCAAAGGCATTCATCCGGTTCTTCTTCTTGACGATATCTTTGCCGAGCTGGACAGAAGGCGCTGCTCCAGCCTTCTTGAAGAGCTCCTTGAAACGCATCAGAGCTTTATAACGGCGCCACGCAAAGAGGCTATTTTCGAACAACTAAGTCATCTGCCAGTAAACTATATCCGGGGTGGAGTACTCTCTGTAAGTTGAAATTAAGATTTTTAAATAAAACAGAATCAATAAAAAGAAGTAAGAAAATAAAATGCCCTATCACAAAAACAGCGCGCCGTTTCGGATAGCCAAAGTTATCGGTTCAATTATCAAAGAGGCAGAGGGAAAAGAAGCGCACAAGCCCGATGCGATGGCCCTTGTCGCTTTCTGGCCGGAAGCCGCAGGAGATAAACACTCGAAAGTTAGCCGTGCAGTGAGCCTGGCTGACGGAAAGCTTTTTGTGGAGGTTACCGCGCCAGCCTGGAAACAGGAACTGCTGATCGTGAAAAAAGATCTTATCCGTAAGATTAACGCACGTATGGGAAAGAATCTGGTTTATGATATCGTTTTTAATGTGAGGGATTATACAGATGGACGAAGATAAGGGAAAAGCCAGCGATTACGAAGCCAGTAAAATTCAGGTCTTAAAAGGTCTCGAGGCCGTAAGGAAAAGGCCCGGGATGTATATCGGCTCCACCGGACAGCGGGGCCTGCACCATCTTGTTTATGAGGTGGTGGATAATGCGATTGATGAAGCCCTGGCTGGATACTGCAGAAATATCAAGATCGAGATCAGGCAAGAAAACGAGATCAGGGTAACAGACGACGGCCGGGGGATTCCGGTGGACATCCATCCTACCGAGAAAATACCCGGGCTTGAAGTAGCCATGACCATGCTCCACGCCGGCGGCAAGTTTGATCGCACGACCTACAAGGTCTCTGGCGGCCTTCACGGCGTAGGAGTCTCGGTGGTCAATGCCTTGAGCGAGTATCTGAATGTCGAGGTTTATCGAAAAGGTAAAATCTACCAGCAGGAGTACTCACGCGGGATAAAGACATCAGAGCTCAAGGTGATCGGAACCACCCAAAAAACAGGCACCAGGGTTACATTCCGGCCGGACAGCGGGATATTTGATGCAATAATTTTCGACTACGAAGGCCTGGCGAACAGATTCAGGGAACTGGCTTATCTTAACGCCGGGATTCGAATTGTCTTTATCGATGAGCGGGAGGGAAAGCGGAAAGAGGTTTATGAATACTCAGGCGGTATCAAAAGCTTTGTCGACTACCTCAGCGAGAACAAGAAACCTCTGCACAAACCGATCTATCTGGCCAAAGAGATAACGCCAACCGTAGTCGAGATCGCCTTACAGTATACAGAATCCTATATGGAAGCCTTGTACTCTTATGTGAACAATATTAACACGCACGAGGGCGGGACCCACCTCTCGGGTTTCAAGGCTGCGCTGACTCGCACGCTTAATGATTACGCAAAAAAGAACAATCTACTCAAGAAGGCTGATTTCACCCTTGCAGGAGACGATGTGCGTGAAGGCCTGATCGCGGTGATCAGTATCAAGATGTTTGATCCGCAATTCGAAGGCCAGACCAAAACAAAGCTTGGGAACAACGAGATAAAAGGGGTGGTCGAGACCGCGGTGAATGAGCAATTGTCCATTTTTCTCGAGGAGAATCCAGCGATCGCCAGGCGGATTATCGAGCGGTCGGTGAACGCAGCCCAGGCTCGCGAGGCGGCCCGCAAAGCGCGTGACCTGACCCGGCGCAAGAACGCCATGGATGGAGCAGGCCTGCCCGGGAAGCTCGCCGACTGCTCCATGACAGACCCGACGCTTTGCGAGATCTATCTGGTCGAGGGAGATTCTGCAGGAGGCTCGGCCAAGATGGGCCGTGACAGGCGCAACCAGGCCATTCTTCCACTGCGCGGCAAGATTCTCAATGTGGAAAAAGCCCGTCTGAACAAAATCCTCTCCAACGAAGAGATACGCACGATGATCACGGCAATCGGCACAGGCTTTGGTGAAGAGGATTTCAATATAGAAAACGCCCGCTACCATAAGATAATTATCATGACTGATGCAGATGTGGATGGGGCGCATATCAGGATTTTGCTCCTGACTTTTTTCTTCCGTTATATGAAGGAGCTGATCAACCAGGGTATGATATATATCGCTCAGCCTCCGCTCTACCGGATCGCCAGAGGCTCACAGGAATTTTACGCCTTCAGTGATCATGAGCGCCTGGAATGCATTAAGCGCCTGGGAGGAGAGAAGGCAACAATACAGCGCTACAAGGGACTTGGTGAAATGAATCCCGACCAGCTCTGGAAAACGACTATGGATCCAGCAACCCGCACCATTCTAAAGGTCAAGATGGATGAGGCAATCGAAGCGGACCGTCTTTTTACAGAGCTCATGGGCGATGATGTGGAGAGCCGTAGGATTTTTATCGAGAAAAACGCACGCTATGTGACAAATCTGGATATTTGATCCAGTTATCGAACTCTCGCTTTTTCTGCCGAAAGAAGAATCCTGACCCCGGGTAAGTTGCCGCTTTCAGATAGCGGTATTTTACCAGGTACCTTCCAGCGTCACTGGTTTAGCCTGGGCGACAGAATTGTCGAAATATACGGCGTTCTGGGCCTGGGTTATTCCTGTCAGACATCTCTGATCCTCCAATCGTACGAGAAAAGAAGCTCCTTTATTTTTAAAAACTCCCGGCTTTAATAAAACAGATCCGGTTCCGGAAAACAGCCGATTTTTGAGAATAATCCGGAATAACCCGGAGCAGGGTAAAATATATTTTCTCGTAAATACCATTAAGCGGCGGTATTTTTTTCCCAATGAGGGTTAAAATTTATTGAGAAAAAGGGATGAAAAGAGGGCAGAACAGGGAAGTGAGAGCGAAATTCAGGCTGAAAATATCGATATTGATTTTTCCAGAACCGTAAAGCCGCATGTAAGAATAGCTTGCTGTATAATTATTTCTCATCTGCAGGGTCGAGTTTATCCTCATCGGTATCGCGTTGCAGGCAAGGCAGCGTGAATCCATGAAAGGGTCGGATGGCATATATATTGCAATTCATTTTTACGCCCGGATTGTACTATCTCTTCAATAAGAAAGATTTTCCGAAAAAAATGTTATCCAAGCAAAAAATAATCGGTCGCTTCTTTCTCCTGCCAGCCGGTATAATCATCCATTTCAGTTTTTGCAGTCGTAATTTACCGGTGACTCCGGAACCATCAGGACCGTTTTATTATATCAGCGGCCAGATCACCACTCAGGGATCTCCCAAAGCAAATGTCGATGTGTCGCTTGCCGGGGAAAAGGATGCCACGACTCGCACCGATAGTCTGGGCCACTATAAGTTCATTGATCTCTCCACCGGGATTTATTCGGTAAAACCACGCAAGAGCGGTTACAGTTTCAACCCGCAGGAGATTCAGCTCGAAATCGCCGACACCAATCTAATCGACCAGAATTTTACAATGGTTCCCCAGTCAGCCAGTATCCTCCCGCTTAAAACAGAGCTTGATTTCGGAATAGTCCACCTGAAACAGACAGGTACAATAGTCCTTGGCTTGAGTAATCTGGGGAAAACGACACTTTTGATCAGCAAGTTTGACTTTACAAGCAGCGCATTCAGTGCAAAAGTGAATAGTGAAAATATTCCTGCCGATTCCCTTAAATCATCCGCAGTAATGGTTATTTCCCCGGAAAGCCTGGCTTATCTGTCAGTTCTTTTTACACCTGTAGACACCGGCAAAGTAACAGCCCAAATGACTATCAAAAGCAATGATCTCAATACACCGGAAACGCAAATCAAACTCAGCGGCACCGGAATTGACACGACCACAAAAACAGCTCTGATTGCCGTCCAGCCCCTTGCACTGAATTTCGATACTGTTCTGGCAGGTTCAAGTAAGGTATTAAGTGTCGCGATCACGAATCAGGGAAACGATACTCTGCATTTAGACTCAGTAACCACGAGTAATGCAGTTTTCAAGCTGAGTGTGCCCACATATGTCCTGGCGCCAGGCCAGCGGAACGAGATCACCGTCACTTTCAGCCCCACTGATATAAGCAGTATCACCGCTCAGCTTAGGATTGTATCTGATGCAGTAAACACGCCCATTCTTGTAGTAAACCTGAAAGGCAACGGCCTCAGGGAAAAAATACCGGTAATCCAGGCAGTTCCTTCCTCTTTTGATTTCGGCACTGTTATCAAGGACAGTATTTATACGCAAGGGATCGAAATTCGGAACAGCGGTACGGACACCCTGTTTTTGACCGGAGTTCGCTTTAGTATAGCGGGTTTCAGCTCGACTTTTTCAGGACAAGAATTAATCGCCCCAGGCCAGAAAAAAAACTACACGATAACCTTACAAACCGCGACACTCGGGAGCCTGGAGGGAACCCTCACCATTTACAACAACGATCCGAGTCGGAGCGAACTCAAAATACCGCTCAAGGCCCAGGTCAGAGAACTTCCTCCCAGGAAAATAAGGCTTAACCCTACTGTACTTTCTTTCGGCGAAGTAATAATTGGCATGAACCTGACCAAGATCGTATGGGTGGTTAATCCCAACCAGGTAATACTCAAGGTGAAGTCCGTGACTACGAGCGATCAGAATTTTATAGCAGGGACCGATTCGCTGTCAATCGCACCCAGTGACTCCGGTTTTATCAATGTGGTTTTTGCCCCGATTGGCCAGGATCCTGTGAATGCTTTGCTTATCATCGGCACGAACGTGGAGGGAAAAGACACTGTAAGCGTTGCGCTGAGCGGCAAGGGAGTCCAATCGCCCAATCCGGTATTCGAGTTCAGCCCGTCCACGTTGGATTTCGGCTCTCTGGTAGTGGGCGACCAATCATCCTTAATAGTAACGATCAGGAATAACGGAGAGGGGCCGCTTGTGATTTCAAAAGTCGAAACTGATGCCCCGGTATTTTCAATACAGATATCGCCTTTTGTACTTGAAGCAGGCGCCTCTCGAAACAACGAGGTGTCTTTCAAGCCGATAAAGACAGGAATAGTAAGAGGAACCCTCATATTTCACAGCAATGATCCTCAAATGCCGGAAAGCAGAATCGCATTAAGAGGGTCGGGGGTAGACACTACCAGCATAGCACCGCTAATGAGACTTTCCAAAAAGTCGATCGATTTTGGGGAGACAGTGGAAATGCTGTCTTCAAGCACTACCCTGCTGGTAGACAATATCGGCAAGGATACTCTCCATGTCTCGGATATCCGTTCTTCCCAGCCGGAGTTCAGTGCCCTGCCGGTTCAGTTTGCACTGGCTCCGCGACAAACCCAGACAATCAGCTTATTTTTCAACCCGCTGAATGTCGGTGAAATTAGCGGGACACTGGTCGTTTTTTCCGATAACCTGATCAGTGCCCAGGATACGATCGAGGTTAAAGGAGTAGGTGTTTCCAGTTCAAGCGTGATCACTGAAAAAGAGGTTTTCATCCCCGGAGGCACTTTTCTGATGGGACAGCCAGGGGAGGCGGAACCGGTGCGACTGGTTACTCTTTCGAGTTTTTATATAGATGCTGTGGAGGTAACCAACGAAGAGTATAAGGAGTTTATCGATGCCGGCGGTTATGACCGCCGCGAGCTCTGGACCGCTGACGGCTGGAACTGGCGTACTACGAACAGAGAACTGGATTTCAGGCCGGAAGACCCTAAACCCAGGTACTGGGGTTCAGGATCTGCGCCCTGGGAGTCCGACCAGTATTCCAGACAGCCCAATACACCGGTGGTGGGTATCAGCTGGTACGAAGCTTACGCCTATGCCAAGTTCAGGAAAAAAGCCCTTCCCACCGAGGCCCAGTGGGAGTATACTGTCCGCGGTACAGAAGGCCGCATCTATCCCTGGGGCGTGACCTGGATAGAGCTTTATTGCAATCATGGGAAAAGCCGCAGCCCGTATTATGACGAGATAGACGGATTCAAATACACTGCTCCTATAGGGACATATACCGAGGGAGCCACCCCGGAAGGAGTCTACAACCTGGCAGGCAATGTCAGCGAATGGTGCGCCGATTGGTTCTCTCTGACTTATGATGGGCAGGACAGGTTAAATCCCAAAGGCCCCTCCAGCGGTTCTGAAAAGGTCATCCGCGGAGGCTCCTGGCAGGGAGCGATCGTTTTCTGCCGCTCATTCAACCGCAATAAGAGCCAGCCTACTATACGTTACATGGATGTCGGGATCAGGCTGGTGCGGAACTTTTAAGCGGATGTTAAATCCAAGGCGGCTTTAAGACTAAAGCATAAGGGTGAGACCTGAGCCTCTGGTTATCAACTCTCTTACCCGTTTGACGCCCTGATCGAGTTTCCGTTACCCTTCAGCAAAGCCTGCATACCTTTTTTCTGGAAAACCGGAGCACTTTGCGGGCTCCTTGGGTGGTATGCCAGGCCCACTTTTTTCTCTCCTAAAACCTTACGCAGCTCCTCGAGCAGTTTATCGGAAGGGTTGGCGAAAAGCTCCCGGCTGCGCAAGATGTAATCTCCATTCGTCTCCACAACTCTCAGGTAAACAGGATTTTTCCCGCTGTGCCTTAAGAGAATTTGCTGCAGAAGCTTGAGAAGATCGGCGCTGGTCTCCCTGGTGTCAAGGGACAGTTCGATCCCTACCCCTTCATCATCCCGCACCTGCTCGAGCGCTATCAGCCAGTCTGCGATAACCTTGCCTTTATCATCAGTGCCGCGGCGGCTCAGCTTGCCGTTAACAAGCACGAGAGCCCCCGAGTGAATTATCTCCCGGTGGCGCTCGTAGACATCTGAGAAAATAAAAATATCTACGCTGCCGTAATGGTCTTCAAGGGTGATAATGCAGCATTCGCGGCCTTTGCGGTCGAAAAAGGTGCGCAGCGCACCGATCATCCCGCCCAGGAGAAGAGTCTGGCGATCAGCGCTTTTTTTATTGTAGTTAATCGTGTTGGCGTTGGTGAAAGAGTTAAGCTCTTCAGCGTATTTGTCGAGCGGATGGCCGGAGATATAGAAGCCGAGATATTCTTTTTCGTATTCCAGGGGAGTCAGGGGATCCCATTTCTGGTACTCTTTCGGCAGCGGGGGATACATTGCATCGCCTGCGGGCAAGCCTGCGGTCCCTTCGCTGAAAAGACCCATCTGGCCGCTTGATCGCTCGGCTTCAAGCCGCGCGCAGAATTCCATGGTCGGTTCAAGCACTTTCAAAAGCTGCTCGGGTTCGCCTTCCAGGGAATTCATCGCTCCCGAGCAGATCAGGCTTTCCACCAGGCGGCGGTTTATTACGCGGCTGTCCAACCGGTAGAGGAAATCGCCCAGGCAGCGAAAAGGCCCACCCTCTTTGCGGGCCTCAAGAATCGCTTCGACAGCGCCTTTGCCCACGTTTTTAATCGCTGCGAGACCGAACCTGATACCTTCATCTATCACGGTAAAGCCGAGGCCGCTCTCGTTTACATCCGGGGGCAGCACCTTGATTTTCATCCTCCGGCATTCCTCGAGGAACACCGCCAGTTTGTCGGACTTGTTCATCACGCTGGTCAGGGTAGAGGCCATGAATTCCATGGGGTAATGAACCTTGAGCCAGGCTGTCTGGTAAGCCAGAATCGCATAGCCCGCGCTGTGGCTCTTGTTGAACCCGTAGCCGGCGAAATGAGCCATCAGCTCGTAGACTTTCTCGGCCACATTGAGGTCCACACCGCGCTCCGCAGCTCCGGCCAGGAATCTCTCTTTCTGCTGCTCCATCACTTCCTTTTTCTTCTTGCCCATGGCCCGGCGGAGGTGGTCGGCGCCCCCAGGGGTAAAGCCTGCCATCTCAGAGGCGATCCGCATTACCTGTTCCTGATAAACAATGACGCCGTAGGTCTCTTTGAGGATCGGCTCGAGGATCGGATGGTGATAGCTGACCTTGACCTGGCCTTGCTTGCATTTGATGAAATCCTCCACCATTTCGCTGCCCAGGGGGCCGGGACGGTAGAGGGCGTTCATGGCGATTATGTCATCGATATTCTCCGGCTTAAGCTTCCTCAGGTACTCGCGCATCCCGGGCGATTCGAACTGGAAGATGCCCACAGTCTCTCCGTTTGCGAATATCGAGAAAGTCTCGGGGTCGTTAAGCTCGAGCTTATCCAGGTCTATCTTCTCTCCCTGGAGCTCCTCTATCATCCGCAGGGTGTCCTGGATCACAGTGAGAGTGCGCAGCCCCAGGATATCTATTTTCAGCAGGCCGATCTTTTCCACCCAGTCTTTGTCGTACTGGGTGAGGATATCATCGTTACGGGTCGAGCGGAAAAGCGGCAGATAGTCGGTGAGACGGGTGGGTGTGATAACCACGCCCGCAGCATGGGTCGAGGCGTGGCGGTTTACGCCCTCGAGCACCTTGCTGATCTCGAGAAGTTTCTTGATCGAGGCCTCTTTCTGGGCCATCTCGGCGATATCAGGCCGCATCTCGAGGGCTTTGTCCAGAGTCATGCCCAGCTCTTCGGGGATCATCTTGGCGATCCGGTCCACTTTATCGTACGCCAGACCCAGCACCCGCCCGACATCGCGCACAACAGCATGGGCTGCCATGGTCCCGAATGTGATGATTTGGGCCACGTTTTCCTTGCCGTATTTATCCCTGATGTAATGGATGATCTTATCCCGGTCCCGGTCTGCAAAATCGATATCTATATCCGGCATGCTGATCCGCTCTGGGTTGAGGAACCTTTCGAAAAGCAGGTTGTACTCGAGTGGATCGATGTTTGTAATACCAAGACAGTAGGAAACGAGGCTGCCGGCTGCCGAGCCCCTTCCCGGGCCGACCGGGATACCCAGCTCGCGGGACTTGCTGACTATGTCGCTGACGATGAGAAAATAGCCTGGGAAACCCGTGTGCTTGATTATTTCAATTTCATAGTCCAGACGTTGTTTGACGGTTTCGTCTGTCTTGCCGTAACGGCGCTGAGCCCCCTCGCAGGCGAGTTTCTCCAGAAGCTGGATCTCTGTGAAGCCTTCCGGCAGGGGAAAGGCGGGAAGATAATTATTGCCGAACTTTATCTTTATCTCGCATCTTTGGGCGATTTCAACGGTTCGCTTGAGCGCCTCCTGATGGTCCGGGAAAATCGCGTACATCTCCTCCGCGCTTTTCAGGTACAGTTCCTGGGTGGCGAAATGCAGCCTCTTGGGATCATCCAGCACCTTACCGGTCTGGATGCAGACCAGAGCGTCCTGGGCCTCGTGATGCTCGCGGAGGAGGTAGTGGGTGTCATTGGTTGCCACCAGCGGAATTTGGAGCTCATGGGCGATCTCGATGAGCTGGGGAAGGACTTTCCGCTCGATTTCAAGCCCATGGTCCATGATCTCGATAAAAAAGTTTTCCTTTCCGAAAAGATCGCGGAGGTCAGCAGCCATCTGGCGGGCCTCAGACATTTTGTTCCGCCAGATCAGATCTGCAACCGGGCCCTTGGCACAGCCGCTCAAAGCAAGCAGGCCCTTGCTGCGCTGTTCGAGAATATCGAGACCGATACGCGGCCTGTAGTAGAAACCCTCGAGGTAGCCGATCGAAGTCAGCTCGACCAGGTTATGATAGCCCTCTTTGTTCTGGGCCAGCAGAGTGAGATGGTTGTAAATGGCTCCATCTTGCGCCGTGCGGCTTTTCATGTCGCCGGTAGTGATATAGGCTTCCATCCCGATAATGGGTTTAAGACCCACCCGTCTGGCCTCGGTGTAGAATTCGAGGGCTCCGAACATGTTGCCATGGTCGGTCAGGGCCAGCGCCGGCATACCGAACTTGACAGCTTGCGCCACGAGCAGTTTCGTTTTGCAGGCGCCGTCCAGGAGGCTGTAATCAGAATGGTTGTGGAGATGAATAAAAGGTTTTTCCATGTTTATAATTTCTGATCCGGGGCTGCTGTTGAATCTTTTTGCGCAAGACTGAAAGAATTCATGATCCTGTCGAGTTGAAAGATGAAGCGGTACTTGTTTAACCTTGCATCCGGACAAAAGAGCAGGCAATCGATATAGTAGCGGCGCTTGTCGTAAGGGCTCTCGATGATCTGCGAAATATAGATTCCCCCGCTTATTTCCTTTCGGTTTTCCCAGACACCGTAAACCCTTAAGCGTGACAGGCCGCCTGAGATAACGGTCGAGGTATCAACCCTTTCAGGCAGGGTGAAGTTGCCTGGATAAATATCGGCCAGCATTTGATCGCGCATACCGGCGAGGGATTCCTGAGAATAATCGGTGATGATCGGAGGACTATCGGACCAGCCAATGAAAATACTGCGCACAGGATCCTGGTGCGTAAAAAGGAGCTTATTTTCGGGCAGTGAGTCCTGGAGGGTCCTTTCGTAGACATTGGGCAGCGTAAAGGAGAAGCCGCAGCACTGGAGAAGGGAATCGCTAAGATTCTTGTTAATTCCGCTTGAGAACATGCGCACCTTTTCCTGCTCTTCGAGCTGGTGCAGAAAGTCTTTAAAAATCCGGCTCCCGTAAAATTTAACCAGCGGATGGAGCTGGTCGTCCTTTGCAGCGGCAAGGCCAGCCACACGCTGGCCTCTGGCCCAGATATCGATATTGCTGAAAAAGAGGCCCTGGCCCTCGCCTATTTTTTTCAAAGTTGCCTCATCCACTACCTGTGGCAGCAGTTTCATGTTCTCCAGGGATTCAATCAGGATAATCTTGTCCCACTCCTTATAATGGCTTACTAACTTTTCCTCTACTTGTGAGATCTCGAAAATAGGCTCCCAGCGTACGGCATGGATCGGCACCTCAACCTTTTTGCGTAAATCATTCTCAATAGCCGCCCAGATGTTGTTTTCGCAGATCACAAGAATTTCCTTTTCTCTGCCGAATGCGCGGGGCTTCTCGATTTTGTAATCGCCGCAGCCGGATAGGGTAAGCGATGAAAAGAAAAATGTAAGAATGAGAAGGTATCGCAAGTAAGGAAAAGCTCCCATCAGCCCTCCTTGAAAATAAGATTTTTTAAAACTCATGGCCTGTAATTCAGCAGGATTTGCATAAGCTCTTGTAATATCCACAACTAACGGTAAGATAACAACTTAAGAAAAGTATAAATGACTTATTTCTGAAGGTAACGAGTTTATAAGCCAGGGTCAAGGTGGTTGTTTCAAAGAGCGGGAGGGTTGCTTCTTTTTCTTTCGGTCGGTAAATTAACCGCCGGGTAACTTAAAACAGGGGGCAGCAAGGTGGCACAGTTTGATGTTCGCCTGGAGATGCAGATACAAGCCCAGGGTTTCCGCCTCAAGGAGAGTGAAAGCCGGAGTTTTCCGGTAACAGAGCTAGATCCCGGCCAGAGCTGGCAGAATGCTTTGAGCGCGTTTATCCGCAGGGTTCTGGGAGAAGAGACCTACCGGGCCGATCTGGTGGAAGTGGAAACGCTCCGGGGGTCAAAGCCTGCAGTGCTCATCCATGTCAAGGTCCAACTCGCTGGAAAAGCGCCAGTGCTGGATAAGGAGTATTCATGGTTCCCGCTTGCTGACAGTGCGGGCTCCTCCTCCTGTGGGGCCGGTCTTGACCCGGAGTATGAAGTCGAACTTTTTACTGATGGTGCAAGCCGGGGGAATCCCGGTCCGGCTGGCATCGGGGTATTGATGCAGCAGCCGGTGACAGGCTACGAAGAGGAGTTATCACGCTATATCGGCACAACGACCAATAACGTAGCCGAGTACACAGCCCTTGTCGAGGGCCTGCATCTGGCGCTGGAACGGGGGGTGCGCAGGGTGGCCCACTATTCAGACAGTGAACTGTTAGTCCGTCAGCTCGAGGGGTCCTACCGTATAAAGGCACCGGCATTGAGAGAGCTGATTGAGGCTGCTGAAAAGGTAATTTCAACCCTGAGCTCTTTTCGCATCCAACATATACCCCGCGAACAAAACAGCCGGGCCGACAAACTGGCCAGCCAGGTTCTCGACAAACTGGGTTGAATTACGGGAGCAACTCGATCTCAGGGCGGTTTGTATTATCACCTGTCGCTGAATCATTTTTCCCGCCGGTCTCTTAACCCGGATCATTTATAAATATGGTTTCTTGGAATTTTAACCAATTGATGATTAAGAAATTACATGCGCTGAAAACGCAAATTTTCCGGCAGCTTCGACCTGATGGTTGAATTAAATTACAGGGTGTTTCTTAGTTTTTGTAACTATGGCATAAACCGCTCAATAAATGACCCTGTTTTGCATAATCCCAGGAAGCTCTTTCTGTGTGTGCGCTATGACATTATCACAACATATCAACCTTCGGGCGGACACATTGGTCCGCCCCTACGAGGTTCCGCTTCGTCAGCGGTCGCCTGGCGCAGATAAGCTCGCGCAAAGGCATTAATGGGCTTTATACATCTATCAAGGCATGCATGGAAATTACTACTCAGGTCATAAAATTGTTTGCATCTATCCGTAAAGGAAATTTGTTTTCTTCTTTTGGTGGCAAAAGAAGCAAAACCATTTCTTTTTAAACAAAAAGAAAAAAAAGTTAATCCTGGCATTTAAGTCCTTTACTCCGCTTCGCCAAGCTCGCCTGGTGCGCAGGAAGCCTGCGCAATGGCCTGCCTGGGCGTTGTACATCTAGTATGGCGATGATGGAAATTACCTGTCTTTTACACGCTCCAGAAACAGGGTCCCCGGACTTCAGGGCTTCTTATGGCCGCTAGTTTCACCTGGGACAGCTTTATCGTACCGGGTATTTGTGCTTAAACCTTTTCTCGGTAGTTGTAAGGGCTTTTCTCTCGGGATATTGTAATCGTTGTCATGAAAATCAACCGTCGGCGCCTTAAATGTAAAAATCGGCATATAGTAAATCATTCCTGCTTACCAGACTTATGTGAAAAATCCGGTCAAATGCTTGAATACGGAGGATTCCATGCTCAAACCGCTCTCTTTTATTCCGGTAAGCCTCCTGTGCGGGAATTTTCTCCTTTCAGCGCCTGTGGATGGGCGCTCTGCAAAGATCCAGAACGATTTCTGGCAGGTCGAGCTGGACAGTGAAAACGGGGCTGTCAAATCCCTGGCCGCCAGAAACGGCAAGGACAGTGTCTGGACTGACATCCTGGCGGCACAAGAGGGAAAAGACCTCGGATTGGGAAGACGGGCCGGAATTGAGGTTTTCGATATCGCCAGAGAAAAGGCTTTTCGTGCGGGAAGCCCTGGGATGGAGCTTGTGTCTGTAGAGGGCGGCGGTGCACGGGCTCTGGTCAGCCACAGGTTGAAATTGGATGATCGGTTTGTATCCCTGGTGGTGGAGTATCGCCTGGATGGAAGCGAGCTTAGCTGGAAAGCGACTATCACCGGCAATGGGGAGGGGAACCGCAGCCTGCGGGTCGCGTTCGAGCTTCCTCTGGGCGAGAGTTGGCTGCTGTGGGTTCAGAGCAGGGCCGGGATGGTTAGACCCGCTGCAGAAGATGGGCCGCTCTCTTTCTGGTATTTGCGCGCTCCGGAGGGTGTCGGCAAGTTCGACGACCAGTATCCAAGGCACGACCTGACCCTGCCTCTGGTTACGCTCCTGGACCGGCAGCGGGATCTGGGTCTGACCGTTTCGCACCCTGTGGATGACCGCAAACCGTCCGCAGGGTTTCTCACCCGGCGGCTTGAGGATGGCTCAACAGTCCTTGAGTCTGTGACAGCTCTCGTGGGCCTGCGCAGCAGGATAAGCCTCCAGGTGACCGGCTACCTGGTTGCCCACCGCGCCTGCTACAGGCCGGGACTCAAGTGGATGTTCGACAAGTGGCCGGAATACTTCCTGCCCGATCCGGGAATCTATGAAAAGAAAGGAATCTTCTCAATCGGGAACCCGGGTACAGGGGCCCGTAACCTGGATGGTTCTTATAACTACGAGGGAGAGCTGGAATACGGCGCCGCCTTTTTCGAAATGCACGCCCACTTCCCCTGGTACGGGCTTTACTTTCCGGAAAACCCGCAGACCGATACCTGGCCCGATCTCTTGAAAATAGAGCATGGCAGACCGCGCGAGGACAGCCTTAGCGTGAGGCTGATCTGCGGGCGCCTGCGCAACCTGGCCAAGGCAGGCTTTCATACTTTCTACTATTACGCCATAAACGACGGGTACCCTCCGGAGGCTCACAAGCGCTGGAAGGATGCTGTCGCCTGCTGGCCCGGCGGCAGGGAGGCGCTCTCGGGCTGGCGGGGCGGCGGGATCGAATACCGCAGCATGAATGCGGACCCCTCCTTTTCTTTCGGCAGGGAGCTGATGCGCCAGGCGGATGGCGTAATCGAGCAGGTAGGGCCTTTGGGGGGCATTTTCTTTGACACGATCCATCACAATGACCTGGATTTCGCCCATGATGACGGGATCACGCTGGTCTGCCTTGACGGTCAGAGCGTACCGGCATACAGCATAAATTTCTGCTACGATTTCTTTCTGGACTATATCTCGAAAAGACTGCACGAGCGCCGCGAATACCTTTTCATTAACGGTCCCTCGGCAATCCGCAATGTAAGGGGTGTGGATGCCATAATGCTCGAGGGGCAGGGCGCGCCTGAGTGGGAGTACGAGTTCGAGAACAGAAGATTTCTCTCCTGCATTTCCCGGCCCATGTACTGGCTGTTTCCTGGCAGACCGGCACAGAGAATGGAAATTTTCCTTCAGCGCTGCCTGGTCTACGGCGCCTTTCCCAGCGCTCCGCCCTCAGCCCGGGCCGGTTTCCGGGACAGCCTGAGGATTGAAAAAGACAAAGCCCTCTGGCAGCCCTATCTCCCGCTTTATGAAGCCCTGCGGGGAAGGGTGCTCTGCTTCGAGCCCGACCCGCTGAGCGTGCCTTTAGGCTGCCGCGGGGAGGTTTTTACCATGCCTGGGGGGAGCTATGCAGTAGCCCTGATCCATGAGGGCATGTCGGTGCTCGATCCGGCAAACAGCGCGAATCCGGCAATCACCCTGCGGCTGGAGAAAAAAATCAGCCGGGTGAGGGTGCTGACACCCCTTGATCATGAAGGCAAGATCATCGAGCCTGAATACGATGAAAGCGGCGATTTGCAGCTCGATCTTCCGGATTTCAAAGGAGCCGCAGTGCTCTTTTTAGACCCGGTATTATAAACACACTATAGGACAACAAAAAAATTTGAGATTTTAAGCTTCTTTTCAATTTCGATACATTTATTGCTGACTGATAAAGTGTCAAAGGGACAAAGGCACAAAGGACCAGAGGTTTACTAAAATGTTTTATCTTACAGGCTTTCTTTGTACTATTGGTCTAATCTATTATATATCAATGATATAGAAAAATGTGAGTAATAATCTCTCAGAGTGAAATGTGTAAAAAACTGACAGGAGGTCGTAAATGAGATATGGAAGAAAAATGACACCAATATTGATAATGAGCTTTGCTTTTGGCCTTTTCTCAGTTCCGGAGTCTGGTTATGCCAGGAGCGATAAACCCGACTGGTGGCTCCAGGAGGGTATCAGTTTCGTGGGAAACTGGGAGCCCCTGAGCTTTCGCATCCGCAATGGCCGGGTGCCGCGCGACTGGTGCACCGATTACGAGTTCGAGCATCAGGAAAGCACGGTTATCGAGCTAAAGAAGGCTGGCGTCAACACGGTCATCACCCACTTTTACAAGGGACTCGGCCCCCAGCTCGAGGAAGAGGACCTGGTCTATACGCGCAAGCTGGTCGATAACCTGAAAAAGCACGGGATGTATGCCGGGGCCTATATCGGCAGCACCCTGTTCTCGGAGACGCTTTACCGGGAAATCCCCGAAGCCGCGGGCTGGATGCAGCTCGACCGGCGCGGGGAGCCGATAATTTACAGCGACCAGTATTTCCGCGAGCGGGCGGACTTCACCCAGGAAGGCTACCGCAGCCTGATCAAGTCTGTGGTAACGAAGGCGATCCGCGAATACGGCATGAACCTGATTCATTTTGACAATTTCTATACCATGTTCCCCCTGGATGCCGGCTATACCGATCAGATCCAGAAGCTTTTCCGCAAGTACCTGGAGGACAAATACACACCCGAGAAGCGGAAAGTGCGCCTGGGTTTCGAGGATCTTTCCCTGATCCGGCCGCCCCGGGTGGCCGCCCGCCCGATGGAGCCGGTAACAGACCCTCTCGTCCAGGAGTGGATCGAGTTCCGGGTCGAGGTATTGACCGGATTTGTCAAGGAACTCTCGGAGCATATCCGCTCACTCGACCCGGAGACAATCGTGGAGTTCAACCCGCACGGGATCTGGGGCCAGAACAATGCCTACTCGAACGGGATGGACCATGCCAGGCTGCTGGCTCAAAGCGACATTTTCTGGAGCGAGGACCCGGATCATGCGCATTATTTCCCGGAACAGAGCAGGCTGGTCTCAAAGATCCGTTCCTATAAGCTCGCCCGTCATTTCGGCAACGCCCTTTTCAGTTACAACAACAGCCCGCTCGAGCTGGCAGAGGCCATGGCGTTCAACCGCATGAGCCAGGGTGATGTGGGCTGGCCGATCCTCGAGCCGGCGCCTGAAGGACAGGGCAAGTCAGTGAACCGCTCCTTCCTCCGCTTTTTCCACGAGAACAAGGAGCTCTACCGCGGTCTCGAGACGATAGCCGATGTCGGTGTAATGCGCGATTTCGCCTCCCTGACCTATGGCGGCTGGGTGCCCTTCCTCGCCACTGTGCAGGCCGAGCAGGCGCTCATTCAGAACCGTGTGCCGTTTACGCTGCTTTTCGACTGCGACTGGCAGCGCCTGTCCGATTATAAAGCGGTGGTTCTGGCAGCCCAGGAGAATCTTACAGACCAGGAAATCAGCCTCTTGAAAGAGTATGTCACCCGTGGAGGTGCTCTCGTGGTGGTGGGCAGTACAGGGGCTTACGATGACTGGCGCAGGGCCAGAAGAAGGGCAGCGGATGGATTCTGGAATCTCCTGGGCGCAGCAGGGCCTGACCAGGAGCCGGGCAGGGCGGTGCGCTTGAGTTTGGGCGCCGGCCGCATCTTTTACCTGCCGCGCTTCCAGTCCCACCCCGGCGTGCCTGAAAAAGACGATCAGGTGCACCCTGACTACTGGTACCTGCCGCTTAACTGGGAAGAGTTCATGGAAGGTCTTGTCTGGGCCTGCGCCGGGGAGTTCACTGTGACAGTGGAGACAAAACCCTGCGTGGCGGCTGCCCATTACAAAAAGGGCCGGATGCGCCAGGTGCACCTGGTGAACTACTGGCCCGGCCACCCGGCGCGACATATTCCGGTGATCTTTGCCGAGAAGGGCCTCAAGCCTGAGCGGGCCAGGCTCCTCTCCCCTGAACACGCTGAGATAAAACTCGACCTGGGGACTTTCCAGGGCGGCTGGATGGTACTTGTGCCGGAGGTGAAAACTTATGGAATAGTGGTGATCGAATAGGAGTATCCTGGCTGGGAAAGGATAATTCAATAGTTACAGGCAAGGGCTGACAGTATTAGGAGCATGGGCCTACCCCTTTTTTGAAAAAACCAAGAATATGTACGGGATATGGCATGCTTGAGAGCAAGGCATCGGCCTTTTACATGAAAATCCCATCTTGAGAGGAGTGGGGCGCGAGGCGGACGGGGTGTGCCTTTTTGATTTTCATGCTTCGTTGTGGCCGCAAAGCGGGCAGGAGAGTTTGTTAGTGTATTAATAATTCGGGATAAAAACGAAAAACCCGCTTTTCGCTTTGAAAAACGGGTTTATCGCGGGGTATTTTTTGGGATTTACCACTAAGTGGCAAAAATTTTCAAGAAAAAGTTATGCTCCATAGGCGCCTCCTTGTTAAAGACGCCCTTATTATAACACACAGATAACAGGTTATGTCAAGAAATTTTAAATTTTTTTTTAATAAAAATTTCTGAACCGCTTGATTTCTAATCGGTTAGTGTTTTACTGCCATTCGGGGAGATGTTTTACTGTGACAGTAACTCATTGATAAATAAGAAAATAAGAAGACACTCCCCGCAGATACCAATTGCAAGTACTTGCCCGGCATGCCATTCGGATTAAAAGGCAGCGCTGGTTGTCGGTTACAAAAAAATCGCCGTTCAACCCTGAATGCGTTAAAATTTTATAAAAAACAACGTTTTACCCAAATTTTCAGGATTCCATTGGAAACTTTTTTCAAGAAATTATTAAATATAACACGGCGATTTACTACAGGGAGCATTAAATAGTTTCCATTTATATTGTTTTTATCTGCTTCAGCCTTGGTTATTAATATAAGTTGGGTAAACAGGAATGATTTACCGGATGTCGATTCTTACATTTAAGGCGCCGGCGACTTACTTTACCTGACAACGGTTGAAATACTCCGGGAGAAAACTTTTACAACTGCTGAAGAGAGGTTAAAGTGCCACTACCTGGGATGATAAAGCCATCCCAGGTGAGACTGAAGACTATAAGAAGCCCTGAAGTCCGGGGCCCCTGTTTTTGGAGCGTGTAGAAGACAAGTAATTTCCATCATCGCCATACTAGATGTACACCGTCCAGGCATGCCTTTGCGCAGGCTTCCTGCGCACCAGGCGAGCTTGTCGCAGCGGAGTAAAGGACTAAAGTGCCAGGATTAACTTTTGTTTCTTTTGGTTACAAAAGAAATGGTTTTGCTTCTTTTGCCACCAAAAGAAGAAATAAAATTACCTTTAAGGATAGATGTAAACAATTTTATGCCCTGAGTAGTAAATAATGGATTTATTGAAAAGATGGAAGATAGAAACACTTGAGATGTTTTAAACATTCCACATCCTTGTCCGGCTCCGGACTAAATATAAACTTATAAAGGACTGCTTTATGAAACCGATCTTCTTAATTAATTTCGTTCTTTTCCTCGCCCTCTCCTCCGCCCTGGCACAGCGCGGCGACCTGCCGGTCCCTGCGGATTACGAGAAATCCCTTCTCGAGCTGGGAGCAGTGGAAAAGTTCCTGCCTGTGCAGGATGACACCCTTATTCCTGCCGATACCGACCTCTCACGCGGCTGGCTGCTCTACCACCGCGACCGGAATTTCGAGGTGCTCCCGAACTCGAAGCCCGCTCCGGGTGAGGCCCTGGAGAAACTCATAATGACAGCCACACCCGGCGAGATCGAATCCGAGCCTTTCAGCGCCTACGCCCTGCGGGATGTCGGTAAGCTCTCGGCCTCGCCGAAAGTTCAGGGAGCGGAGGGTGAAAACGCCTGGCTTTACGGGGCCGCGGCAATCGAGGATGTCCTGTTTCACCCGGTGCAGTACCAACTCAAAACCCCCCACACCTGGCCCACCCTGAGCTACCTGCGCTACCCTGTTTTCATCCGGCCCGCTGCGGGATACCCGGTGCCTTCAGGCACGAGCCGCCTCTTCTGGGTGACTGTCACTGTGCCGCCTGAGGCCGGGCCCGGCACCTACCGGGCCTCGATCCGCCTGACAGATGACAGGGGCGCGAGCGCTGACTTTCCTCTCGAGGTGCGGGTGCTGCCTTTCAAGCTCACAACGGAAAACCTGCCCCGCTTCGGGGCTTTCCTGAGCGGCGAGCCATTCGCCAAAGGGGAGTGGAGGTTCATGAAGCGCTACGGCATGGATGCCCTGCAGTGGTTCTGGGATTCGCACGGGATAAAGATCAGGAACGAAGGCGGCCGGATAGCGATGGATTTCAGCGAGTACGACTCTTTTGTCCAGGGGATGAAGGAGGCGGGCATGCGGGGCCCGCTCGTGCTCTCGCTCGGCAATGCCTGGCTCGGCCACTACGAGATGAAGCTCGCCGAAGTTTTCGGGCTGCGCCTGTTGAACAGGGTTTACGAGGGCAAGATGGTCACCATTGCCGATTTCACTGACCCGCGCTGGGAAGAGCTTTGGGTCGAGGGTCTGAGGATCATTTTCGGGCATGCGAAAAAGGCCGGGTGGCCCGAGCTGGCGCTGCTGATTCACGATGAGCCCACCAAGCATATTATGGCCTACTACCCGTACAAATACCACCTGGTCAAGCAGCACTTTCCCGAGATTCCGGTCTACGGGGTGTTCTTCCAGCCTGAGAAAGACCCCGGGCCTTTGCTTAAATCCTGCGATATCATGGTCGCCAACCGGGACCTCCAGTATATCAAGATGCTGGCCAAAAACCACGGCAAGCGCTTCTGGACCTACAACAACATTTGCGCTGACCAGTCGTTCGGCAAGTGCCGCTTCCTTTACGGCCAGATACCCTCATACTACGGGAGCGAGGTGATGTGGTTCTGGTGCTGGAACTACTGGATAAACAACTCCTGGAACGATTTCGACGGCAGGGGCGAGACAGTGGGCGGTCCTGCGCAGAGCGACGCAGACTGGGTGGCGGTCTATCCCTCGGTGGACGGGGTCGAGCCTGTGCGCACCCTGGCGATCGAGGCAGCGCGCGAGGGGATCGACGATGTGAGGTATATCAAGACCCTGGAGAACCTGGTCAAAGGGCGTGATCCCGGACGCTGGGAAAGCCTCGAGCGCGAGATCCGCAGCCGCCAGGCCGGGATGTTCAACGGCATCTTCCAGGACAACCGCACCTACTCGGACCGGGATTTCTTTATCACTACCAGGAACGATGATATCGAGCGCCTGCGGGAGTTCGTGATTCGCGAGATATTGAAAACTTTAGAGAAATAGTGAGCAGGATAAAAGAACAGGTATTTAACCTGTATTATACACAATATTTAGTAGAAAGGAACAGTATTTCGGTCTTTCAAACATTTGCTACAGACCGGAAAAGAAGTCAGAAGCCAGGAGTCAGAAGTTAAAAAAAACTCTGGTGATCATTTCCAAAAATATTCTGAATTCTGACTCCTGGCTCCTGAATTCCAAAAGGTTATTATAAAAATTTCAGGTTGCCATTTGTTCATAATGGTCAGGAGCAGCGACAAGTTTTATGAATAATTCGGGTTAAAAGCGACACAAAGGGGGAGCTCCGTCAGGTTCGGGTTCCCCCTTTTTTTCCCCCCTCCTCAAAGAAGCTCATTTGAAATTTCGACACGCTAAATGATTTTTCTTGCAAAATAAATCCCGAGCTCCTCTTGATTCGTTATATTTAATGAGGCTTATCAAGAGACCGTTACAATTTCACCATGAAAATATCCAGCCAGACTCTCCGGGGATTGCTGCAAGATGAGTGATTTATCGACCGGCGGCGAGGAAGCGGCCATGGAGGCTGATCAGCCGGGCCTCCACGAGTTGTGGCAGGGCGCATGGCCGCAGTCTGCCGATCAATTCAGGGCCTTTGTCAGGGCGTTCGTGCGCCGGATGGTGCGCTATGCTTTCCGCAGGCTGGGGAGCCTGGATGAGGCAGAGGACGTGGTCCAGAGCGTATTGATCAGGAGTTATCAGGATCGCGAGAGGCTCAAGAGGGTTTTTCCCGCCGGACCATACCTTTACCGCATGACAGCCAATGCCTGCAAGGACTGCTTGCGCGCCCGGAAAAGAAAGGAAACGAGGCTTATTGAACTGGCGGCGGATCAAAATAAACCTGACTGCACGGCGGCTGAACAAGAAGCTCTCGCCTGGGCGGAACTCAGGCTTGTGGAGTCTTTTATCGAGGGCCTGCCCGGGCGCCAGGCAGAGGTGATCAGGCTCAGGGTCCTGGACCGGCTCGGTTTCGCCGAGATTGCCCAAATACTGGGCTGCTCCGCGGCCACTGTCAAGTCCCGCTTCCGCTACGGCCTTCAAAAACTCAAGACCCGGATCTCAAGGAATCAGGAGGTGTCACCATGAACTGCCGGGAATTCCGGAAACGGATAGCAGACCTTTTCGACCTGCATCCAGGCCCGCAGTTGCAGGGCGAGTTGGGAAAACACCTCGCAGCATGCCCGGTCTGCGCCGAGGAATATAAGGTTTTGCTGAAACTCATTAAAGAACTCGAGCCCAGGCACCGGGTGGAGGTTTCGCCTGATTTCGAGGAGCGCGTGCTAAACAGTATGGACAGTTATGCTGAAAGCCCGGGCATTCGGCTTAATTTTCCGGGCCTTTCCCGTATCTCCTGGTGGAAACCGGCCGCTGTGCTCGCAATTGCAGCCGTTTTGCTCGTTATTGTGCTGACAGTCGACTGGCGCTCCCTTTACCGGGAGAGCGGCGGCAGCGGTACCGGGAAGGATGCCTCGTTCGCCCTGCTTAGCAAAGCCCTGGCAGCGCAGGAGGAATTTCTGGCCGGGGAGGGTATCAAGCATATTATCAAAGAGCTGGTTATCAACCTTGTGCCGGACAGTATACATGCCTGGAATCGCTATTTGGGTCTGAGTTTGACAAGGGCAAACGGTAAATCCATTCATATCGATTTAAGATACCCCCCTAAGCCAAAACGGAAATACACTATCCGCGATGAAGCCTGGTACGATAAAAGTACAGGCCGGCTTGCGCGCCTGATGTGGCTGGAAGGGAAAGTGCTTTTCGCTTATTCCTATAATGGAGAGTATGTCTGCATGACCGAACAGT
>Ga0307380_10002988_pt1 | contig 23697 bp, 49 predicted proteins | sample UN3MG_FD_202239 | JGI IMG/M metagenome (GOLD analysis project Ga0307380, IMG submission 202239) | Soil microbial communities from Risofladan, Vaasa, Finland - UN-3 | ecosystem: Environmental > Terrestrial > Soil > Coastal area > Acid sulfate soil | place: Finland: Risofladan, Vaasa | collected... | reverse complement strand
ATACATTTGCTCTGACTCCCTTACAACTACCTCCATCTGTCTTACTATATGCAAAGTTAACATATACACCTGCTAAACCAGTAGTACCAGTCGTTAAAGCAGTAGAAGAATCACCAACCTGAATAACGTTGCCTGTATATGTACCATTGAAGTCTATACCAGTAGTACAAGCACCAATACTTATACCAGTAGTACAAGTAGCAATACTTATAGCTGTAGTACCATATGTAGTAACTATCGGATAAGCAGTAGTAAATGAACCTTGAGCACTCGATAATGGTAAATACCATGCTGTCCTTACACCAGCCGACTCATTGACTGCAATCTGTAAAGTATGGTTATAGAATAACTCGCCTGAACCGATTGTCGGAATTGTATTTGCGGCAGCGTGTCCTACTTCAAACAAGATTTTAGAACCAGTACCAGTAGCGCCACCTCTGGTTTCACTAAATACCAAATAGGGTACATTTGAAAAGTCTGCACTTGCACCAGGTAACGACTGAATATAAACTATGGAATTTGGAATAGCAGCATTATTAGAAGATACTTCTGCCTGAAGAGCAGCCGATAAACCATTTCCAACTGAAACGCCAGTCATAGTCATTTCAGCCCAAACACCAGCCGCACCCGACATACTGGCAGCGCTTATTGCGACTTTACCGTGAACTCCAACCATATCTCCTGCTGTCCAACTCGTAGCTGCGTTCACCAAAGAATATAATCCTTTTGCGGCAGTAGCAGTACCGGTAATAGTAATAGTTACAGGGTCAGTAAAAACCGAAGATGCCGTAACTGATACATTGACCGTTGGTGCTTCTAAAGTGATTGAGGTATCTGACGCTATAACCAGTGCCCCGTCTGCACTTGCACCGATATACATACCACTATCATAAAAATACGCTTTCCCGGTAGTATCGAACATTACATTCTTAATCTTCATACCACCGAAAGAATCACCAGCGTCATATGCTAATGCAGCGTGTAATTCCCCTTTTCCAAAACCCTCCCCAATGTGTTTGCTGATTGTTTCAGCCATTTAAAATCACTTCCTTTTTATTTTTTACGGGGGTAAGAGTTTCGTCCCACCCCCTTCCTATTGTGTTATAAGATTAGTTTACAGAGCAGTCGGACAAGCGAATATATTTACACCCCACGCACCGTTAAGCACGAGAGGGCAGTACATATTCTTCCAAGACATAGTTCCGAACATTGCCAACGGGTTAGTTGTGGTAAATTCAGGCGGGCAAATTTCGAATGCTTGGTCTTTACCAGCTAACTTAATGTTACCAAATGCTTCTCTACCAAAAATGGAAACCATCTGAGGTGCAGCAGAAGCAACATAGGTTGCTAAAGTTCCAGCAGTATGTTTAAATGGGTGAGTATCTTTATGGAATCTTACGTTAGCAAATTCACCTACTAAATTCCTATAGAGGTCTTTCGGTGCAGCATAATGTTTCAAGTTGATATATTCGGTATCGTTCATAAAGTCATACTTCATCGCTCCAGCAGGAATAACTCCGTGATAGAAACCATCAGGGAATAAAGGTGTTTCCTGTTCTTCTAATAAAGCAACTGCCTTCTTAACCAATGCAGCAGTAATCTTATCTCCGGTAGTTAATTCATTGGTAGAAAATATTCTTGCAGTATCTCCAGATTGAGGAATCTGCGGTAAGGCAGGAACAGTAATAGTAGTAGAACTTGCATAAGCATAAGTTCTTACTATCCCTTGACATCTTCCACTGGTAAATACAATCACGCCAGTTCCATCTGTATCTGCAGCAATAGCACTGGGTAAAGAAGTGAATACGGGAACAGTAACAGAACTTGAACTTCCAGTAACAGTTACCACTCCTGACCAAGTAGTATCACCATCAGCACGTATACCCATAAATCCCTGAGCAAGAACGTTCTGTATCTTCAGATCTAAACTCTTACCTGATTGAATACCAAGTAAAGCTGCCAAACCACCTAATTTGGGGTCAAATGCAGTCAACCATAACCTTGAAGAAGGTGCAACATAGTTACCGTATTCATCAAGAACTGCAGTAACGGTCTGAGCAAAATATTGTTCGGGAGTACCAGTTTGTCCTTCTACAAGTAGAAAATGGTCTGCATCATTAGCTAAAGGTGCATATCGGGTAAATTCAACATTATCACCTTTGCTTAAAGGTATATCCATATTTGCCTGTTTTTGGGCAAACTGTTGGAATACCAGTTCCGGTTCTCTATTCAGCAAATACGTTGCCTTGTAGAGAGTTTTTATATCATTAGCCTTAGCCCCACTTGAAACTCCGGCTATTCTTGCCATTTGGGCGTATGGGGCTGTATCATCTCGAAAATTTGCAATAGTCATTAAAATTCACATCCTTAGGTCTTTATATTCCCCTTGGATGCCAATTTATTTTTTAGAACTCATAATTGATGTTGTATTTCTTTTTTATTCCCTCTTGAATTTTTTTAGGGTCAACACCACTATCAAGCTGTTCTGCAAAATCAACCGGCTTACTCGCTCTCTTTAAAGTTGTGATATCGGAAGACATAATCTGAGCCTGACTCAAATCTTCTCCTTCTTCCTTCAACTCTTTCCTTGCTTCCTCAACAGCTTTCTTTTTAATATCTTCTTCTTTCTCAGGTAATCTTTCGGCTACCATTTCACCATAGACCACTTCTCTTGCTTCCAATTTATGAATATCAAACAGTTCGGGATTTTTCTTTAAGTGTGCTTCTACTTCGGCTTCTATTTCGGAGTAAGGGATAACTCTATCTTTAGTCTTTTCTTTTAAGGCATCTATAACTTTCTTCTTTTCATAACCGTAGTTTTGTCCGTATAGCGGATCAATGGCGGCTTTTAATACTGCATCGTTATAGGCTTTAACTTGCTTGTTATATTTGATAGGGTCATCGTAATACAGTTCGTCAGGGGGGTAGAGTGGCAGGTTAGCTTTGATAGTCTGCTGATCTTTAACAACCGCAGACTTTTCATATTCATCTATCTTGGCATTAATTAATTCTAAATCCTTGACTTGCTTCTCTAATTCCTTATTCTTCTGTGATAGTTTAGTAGAATAAGCCTCTGTTTCCTTTGACATCTTTATCAATTCTTCAGGGGTCTTATTCCTAAACTTATCGGGGATAGCCTCTGTGGGTTCTGTAATTCCTTCTTCTGCTTCTGTTATCTCTTCTTTCTTCTGCTTGATTTCCTGTTTGGTTTTGACCTGCTTTTCCTTTAGTTCCTTTAGGTCAGGTGCAATCTCTGTGTCCTTGCTTCCTTTAAGTTTCTCAATTTCGGCTTCAATATTACCTTCTTCTGCTTCTAAAACCTGTTGAGCTTCTTCTAACGAAATCGGGGCGTTAGCGTCTACTGGTCTTTTTTCGACAGCCGTATTATCCGCTTGTTCTTGCGAGGCGGTTTTAAGGTTGTTGTCAATTATTTCCATTTAATTCTAACTCCTTTTTAAATTCCCCTTGTCCTCTCTGATAGATTAGATATTCGATATAATATCAAGCACATTTGATAATTTAACTGCTGTGTTCATCATAAATTCATTACTTACTTTCTCTATACACATATCTATTTTTTTAAGTAATTTTATTTGTAGTGCGTATTGGACATTACTTAGTGAATCATTGTTTACATTTTCTATTATCTTCTTACATCCTTCATTCCCTAATTTTTCGAGTTTTTTATCAATTTTATTCATTATTTTTCCCTCCTTTCATTTCTTCTTTTTCTTTTCCTTCCTCTTAATCAATTCTTCCTCATCTTCCAAGCCAATCTTGACTTGCGTAGTTATCTCATTTAGCATCGTTTCTATAAAGTCAACCATTAGCCTTTTAGCCTGTATCAGTGCCATATCGGTATTTTTGGTATCACATAGATATTCTCTGCACTCTTTCAGCCTGACATCGAAATACTTCTCACGAAGCAGTTTCCAGCCATTGGTGTTGCATAGTTCGATTAGGTTATGAGCTTCTTGTGCTGATAAGCCGAGTTCCTTTTCTTCGTTGGTTAGGTTGTCTGGCATTTAGTCCTCCTTTCTATCAATAATCTTCATTTCTGGTATACCACTATTCCCACTGATATCATCTATAATATTTCCGATAGTCTTTATACCAAAAGCAATATCATCGTATTTATTCGTTACCAATTCTATCGTTACAGTTTTCTTGAATGTTTTGGGGAAGTATTTTTGCTCTATTTTTTCAATAATGTACAAGGTAAGTTCTTCCCAATTTAACCGATTAAAAACTTCTATTGAAAATTTTGTATAACAACCCTTTTGTTTGAAATCTAAAATTAATTCCTCCCACATCTGCATATATTTATTTCTCTCATCAATTAATTTATTTAAGTCCTTAATGTCTATACTCACTTTATCGTTCATAATTCTTCCTCCTTCTACCCCTTCTGTCCTCCCATTCCTCGTGCTAAGTAGTTTCCCCCAGCAGGCAGGGCAGGGGTATTCCTTGCCTGCTGACCAGACCGAGAGGCAGTCCGTGGGGGAGGTTCTGAGGCGTTAGTTTGAGGAGTAACTGGTTTCTTTTCTTCTTCAGGTATCAATTCATCTAAATCCTTTATCTTTAGCAGTTCGCCGATACGCCTAATAACTACTTCTAATTTCATAAACGTTTTCATAGCCTGCGAACCATCGGGATTGTTTATTGGTATATCATTGCCTAATAAATCTTTTTTAGTTGCAGGTACAGTATATTTTGCCCCGAAAGTAGCAAAGTCAATTAAGTTCTGTATCTCTACTCTCTTCTCCATGAACCCGCTTATTCCCGTAGGAATAAAGTCAGGGTTACCTTTCATCATGATATCTGCTTTGGTTAGTTCAGTGAGGTTAAATTCTTTAGCTTTCTTCTCTCCTAATATCCTGACTGCATCAGCCCGCTTGAAGTGCTGTATATTGTGTCTGTATATAATCCCTAATATCTTTCTGAAGGCAGGCTCGATATAAAACTTAACCTTTGTATTAATCGGCTGCATAGACTTTTCGGTCATCATGGCCAGTCCAGTAGCAGTCGAATGGACATCTTTTTTGTCAGCCGTAGGCATGATTTGCGGAGTTGAACCTGTTATCTCTTCTATAATTCCGTTGATCATGGAGATTAACTGCGGTATTAATTGTATAGTTGAAGCCTGAGCAGTAGTGCTAATCTCTCTTATAGTATTTAATTCTTTAACCGGCAAGACTCTTCCCGGTCTCATGAGAATAGTCTTTGCCCTACCTAAATAACGACTTACAGCCATTTCATAAGCTGGATTAGTTACAATGTTTACAAGGTCTGTTAATTTGTTATAAAGGTTGGTGAGCATGGGTGCAAGTGCCTTGATATCATCTCCGCTTCCCATGCCTACAATCTCATCTACCATATGGTCATTAACGAAAGGAACGAAGATATCGTTACACCAATAAGGATAAGCACTTGCCCTGATAACTGTATCTTCATGAGCCAGAACAATGATAGCCTGTACATATTCATCATCAAAGGGATTCGGTTCGTCGGGGTCATCAATTTGCCCTTCAATTAATCTTTTAGGAACGAGTCCGTGATATTCTAATGTATCTACTACATCTACATTAAGGCCAATACTTTCTTTAAGGGCGTCAATGTTGAAGTAAACTTTATCTTTCTCTTTTTGCTTGAGGTAAGTTATCGGGATATCATCTTTCTCGTATATTTTCCATGAAGATAAATCCTTGCAGTTGGGGTCACTTACGAGCTTCTGCAAGTCAGCACATTCTAAATCCGGCCCGTCAAAGGTTACTACGTCCTTAACCGTTTTCTTACCTGTCCTCATTTTCTCTACGGTGTGTTTCCAAGGGACATAAGCGACTGCATAACCGTAAAGTACAAAGTCTTGCAGAATAGGAATCATCTTCTTTTCGATTTCCATTGTGTTTAAGTCATAGATTATCTTTAGCCGCAGGTTTTCGGCATTCTTCTTATCTGATTCTTCTCCCGGCCCCAGGTCAAACGATTCTGCCCCTTTAGACAGGAGCATGGAGAGATAGAGTGATACGAGGTTGCGGACTACTTTCTTAAGAGTAGGAACGATAACATTGCCCTGCCAGTATTCCTTGGCCTCGTTTAGTACGCCGACATACTCTTTTTTTATATCTGCCCAGTTATCCCGAAAGGGTTGCCAGTAATCTATACCGATTTTATATTTCTTTAATACAAATTCCTTTAGAACTTCGCCCTTTTTCTTTACTACGGTTTCTTCGTTCAATGTAATCCATCTCTTTCACCCCTGTGAATAAGACTTATTTATCTTTATCCCCTTCAATCTTTCTTTCTAACTTTTTCGCAGCCCTTCTTAAATCCTCTGCACTTAGACAATCTTTATTTTTTGTTTTAACCATCTTAATTTTTTTCATCATTTTTTTATCTTCTTCTTCAGATGAAAAATTATACCATTCGCCATAACCTTCTAACATTTTTCCCTCCTTTCTATAATCCTACATACGGCGAGCATTTCGCCTTGTAATCGTCATCTCGCCAATCTCCATAACTTTCTGCTATCACTGCATTATTCAAAGTATGCAGTCCGATAATGTAAGCGTCTGCCTTGTCAGGACTTCTGCCTAAACGTTCTTTAATCTTTTCCTTCGGTTCGATTAATATTTTTCCGTTACGAATCAGATAAGACGCTGACGATAATTCCCTGGCTAAATCCTTATCTTCACCCGATTTGCCTTGCCAGGTTAGTTTGATATCCTTTTCGGCAAACCTTCTCCCTGTGTTCCACCACATCTCGGCACGCAGATTATGATATTTAGTCTCTTCTTCTGCCTTCTCCGCACTGTTAAAATCTAAGACATTATCGCCCATTTCTCGCAAGCGGTCTGCTACACCTGCACCTAATCCAATGACATCTACGCCAATTAAATCAGGGTGTTTCTCCTGCGCCCAGATGTGTATCTTCCCTGCGGTATACATCGTATCTTTCTGCCCGAATATCATTTCATCTTCGATATCCGTATCATCAAGGCAGTAACAGACCGTAGTATCATCGCCGAACCTTGCTACATCTACCCCGAATACTCGTTTAGGTCTGCCTATATAGCTTTTAACTACACGTGCGGCGTCCCTTATCCAGATATCTTTAATAACAATATCTGCACCTTCGAGGCTATCCCAGCTTCCCTCAATATAGGCCAGTAATAATTCTGGTCTGTGCTTGAAGGCTTCATATATGCTTGCCATATATGTTGGAGGCAAATAAGGATTTTCAGCAGGTAAGGCAGGTATGTATATTTTCTTGGGATCATTACCTAAAACAAATTCATCTTTTAAAAAACAGTTTTTAGGATTAGCCGTAAATAATGACTTATACGGTAAAGGTATGCCATTGACCTTCTGTCGAAACCGGGACATCAAGACTGCAATATTATCTCTGTTACACTCTTCCGCTTGGTCAAGAAAGACTAAACCAAATTCAGCACTACTAAATTTGGATACATCTTCTTCCCTGTCTAATCCGCCAAAGGCAAACTTGACTCTATCTTCAATCACAATTTCCTTATCGTGTGACCTGATAACATAATGGCTCTGCGGTATATTACGTTTCCAGGTTTCTAGAGTGGTATCATTAAAATCTACTGCCCTTGCACGCCCCATGAAGCCCAAGTTAATCGGGTATTTATCAGGCTTTAGGTTAAACTTTTCTATTACCCAGCTTGCATAGCTATCACATAGCAGACAGCCTATGAAGGTTTTCCCGCCACCCATAGCCCCACCGAAGAGGATAGCTATATTGATGTTATTCCAAAAAGCGTCCCAACATTGGGTCTGTTTCTCAGTTAGTTTAATGCGGATATCTTTGGTTTCAGTCATATTCCCCTTAAAATATAGATACAATCATAAGCGCACCTTCTTTTGCGTGCGTTACAATCAATCCTGAGCATCTTTTTTTTCGGGATTATTGTCAGGATAGCTCTTTTCGATAACAAATCGCAGCGGTGATCCGCCTGTTCCGGTAAGTTCATTAATGGTCTTTGTAGGTACATAACGATTAACAAAGTTTTCAAGAAGCCTGTTATCTTTATAAAGTTCATCTACATAATGTCGTACAATAGCCCTTTTATTAAATTCCTCGTCTTTTATAACTGCTTTAGTTAAATATTTTAAGGTAAGCCCCTTTTTTGGCATCCTGCCTATTTTATTACCTTTTGCAAAATAACCATTAGGTAAGCGGTCATTATCATTATCGGATTTTATCGGCTTTATCCGTTCGTCTTCCATTACCAATCACTCTCCACTTGTTCTATCGTCACCTTAAAACTTTGCCCCTTCATCATTATCAGTTGTACTACTGCCGCCACATCGCTTGCCGGTATATCTAACTTTATTCTGCTGTTACCGTCCTGGCCTGCAATGTTGATGGCTGACAAAATGTCAGGCAAAGAGGCTATGAATACTATCTTCTCCATTAAGCATCTTCCTTAATTTATTAATTGCTCTGTCCTTTATACCCTGAACTGTCGAGGTAGGTTTATTTAAAATTGAAGCTATTTCACGCACTAAATAGCCTTGATTGCATAACTGAATAATTTCTCTTTCGGTTGAGGTTAGCTTTTGTAGGCTCTCTTGGAAGTCCATTGAGGTGATAATATCATCTTCGTTGACTCCATTATCTCCCCAAAGCGGTGTGGAGGTTTCTGGCGGGTCAAGACCATAATTTATTACTTTATTATTTATCATATTGATAAGACATTACACTCCCCTTACCCTAATTGTACAAATATTTGTCAAGTCTGTACGGATTTCAGAAATAATTTCTCCTTTCTATTTATTTAGTAGCATCCTTACAACCCTGTATATATATTATTGCCCCATCATATAATCCACCATAAATCATAGATTTAGCATTAATCTTTTGTTCTTCATTTAGTAATTTCTCTTTGCTAATCTTTTTAATTACTTTATCTTCTAACTCAAATCGTTTTAATAATCTACTGCAATAATATGTTGGTATAGAATTCAATACATTATTCAAAACTCTCACCTCCTTTTTTTATTTATTAAATGGTATTTTCTTTAAGTGAGAATCCTTTGTTGTGCATTCATAAAAATATAAACTACGCTTTGTTTCTTTATTTATCTTTTCTTTTATAATATTTTCTGGCATATTATTTATCTCTCTTAACTCTTTTAATAAATCTTGTATATGCCCCGATATATAATTTATGTAATATCTTCTATAATCTATCGCTTCTTTAATTTCCATTAATTACCTCCTTTTTTTGCAAGGGGTAAACTATATTGTTCTAATCTACCCCTTGCTTTATTTATTTTCATTACCTCACCATATAAAAGTTTTATCTTCTTTTTTCTTTCTATCTATTGCTTTTCTCATTTTATCTATTACCTTTTTAAACCTTTCTATGTGCTTATCATTGCAAGATGTAATTATCTGTTCCCTCACACAATAGAAGTCATCTTTTAATTCGTCCTTTGTAAAATTTACAGTTAACATTTTCTTACCCCCCTATTAAAAATTTATTATGTGTTCCCAAAACTTAAATTCCAATGGCTCAATAATTTCACCTCCCTTCTAACTTATCTATCGCCTTAACTATATCGTTCAAATCATTCACCAATATATATATCCCGCCTGCACCCTCAACGCATTCCTGAAAATGCTTCTGATTATCACTCTGTTTACCCCCCAGTTTCTTCACTTCAATAAATAATACCTTCCCGTTCTTGGCTGCTATGCGGTCAGGAATGCCCTTGTATGCTCCCATTCCTTGCAGGATATGAAAGTTAAACCAGCCAGTAGCGTTTAAGTAATCCTTCACTTGACGCTTAACCTCATTTTCGCTTATCATATATTTCAGCACTTTGGCTTTAACCTTTTTCATCGGTCGCCTCGTTTTTAGGGAAGTATTTTTGCTCTAAATCATACATAATATCCCCTACTTCCTTTTTCCACTTTAGGTTATAGCACATACCATTAGCATTAACCATGTTGTCCAACCACCCCCACATTTCTTTATACTTCTTTAGTTCTATATTCTCCACTTTCAACTTCTCGCCTTGCTGGAGTAAGGGTACAATTGGTTTCAAATCCTCACCTATTGTCTGATATACTTTCCTCCCCATATTGCCAAATAATCTATCAATCGGATAGCCCATTATTTCTTTAAGTAAATTATTTATTTTGGTAAAATCCTCTTTTGGAATAGGTGTAAAAATATCTTCTGGATATGGATTTGATTTTAAGAAATTTTCTAAAAATTCAATACCTTTGTTAATTTCCTTAACTTCCATCGCTTTTCACCTCCTTCTCTTTAAACCACTCCTCATAACTATCTTCTAACATCTCCACTTTATTATTACACTTATCACACTGCCCAACTAAAGACCGCTGAAACGGACAGGACTGCGGGTCTATCTTTAGTTTTATCAAGTTATTGCAGACGGGGTTCGGGCATTCGTAGATGTAGTTAGACATTAATTAATACCTCCTGTTTCAAAATAACTATCTTCGCATTCTATTGAACAAAATCCGCCATCTTTGGTAGGTATAAAATCTAACTTTACCCCACAATATAAACAATTATTTACCTCCTCTATTCCCCCTAACTCCCGCTTTAGTAATATCTTCTCGTCATCATCTGTGCAGTTGTTTATTAGAGCTTCAAGTTCACGCTGTCTAATCTTCTTTTTGTGCCACTTATATGCTTCTTTTTTAATATATTCCAACCCACTAAAACTCCACCTTTCAATTATTGCTCTGTTAATAACTCCCCAATCTATATTTTCAGATGATTTCATACAAAAATAATAAGTTAAAGCAATATTTTTTCGTTTACATTCCTTATGATTAATTTCATTTAATATTGTGTCCTCACAACACAATAATTCCATTGTAAAATTATCGTTATTCACTTTTTACCTCCTATTTCTATATACCAAAGTAATTTATTCTGTGCCTCAATTAAATCCTCAACTCGATTGGTGAGGTTTATCAGGCCTACGAAACTGATTATCACCATGATGATTAGGATGATGATAATGGTACGTTTGACACGGTATAGGTTAGTCATTTTATTCCTCCCACTTTTCGCCAGTCCAGAATTTGTAATATTTCAGTATATCTAATTTAGAAATTCTACCCCAAATTTTTACCCACATCTTAATATAATTTTTCGTTATCATTTTATTTTTCCTCCCTTCACCCGATTATCGGGCGATTAATAATATTATAAATTAAATACTGATCCCGTCGTGTAACCTTTCCAGATTTGACATACTGTATTCCCTTCTTTGGATCATTATTGATTCGAGTATTTATTGCCCTTTGAGCTAAAAACTCCGGACTAAATTTTGGCTTTGCCCCTTTATGCACCCCTTTTTTATGCCAATCACTACCTTTAACCTTTACACCCCACATATATAATCTATGACATAAAGTATTAATTTTAGCATCATATTCATCAGCAAGTTCTATTATGTCAACGCCATTATTGTACATTTCGATTATCTTAACTTTATCAGATCGTAGCCTAGCACTAATAAGGTTTCTATTCATTATTTTTCCTCATCGAATATTATTATTTTGCCTTTTAGGATGTGGATGTTATAATGCTCAATTAGCTTTTTTAACGATGTCATGCTACATACAGAATTTACGCAGTTAGTTTGATTATCGATATCAATTAAATTATAAATATATCCACTTCCATCATCCATAAAACGTTTATTTATAGATCCATAAAATTTACAACTACCCCAAAAGTAACTACAAAAGCACGGAAACTTTATCTTATCCAGATTCTCGCCGTTAACCCAGTTGCCCTTACGTTTATTTCTCTCCATCATACAAATATATTCTTGCCCACACCTATAACATTCTTTAAACATTCTACATTTTTCTTTTTTCCTCACTTTCACTATCTTTGTTTCCAAATACGGTCTACTCACTTTTTTCACCTCCTTTTCTTCTATAATTCCTTCATTATCGGGACTAAAAGCATAAACATATCTATAAATTTTTTTAACCATTCTTATTTAACCTCCTTATTTCTTTCAATTTTATTTCCTCTTTCAAATTCGCTATCCTACATTCATCACTGCAGAACAAATCCTTTGCGAATACATTCTCGGTCAATTCGGTATAGTATTCTTTCCCACAATGCCAACAGAATACTTGAATTTTCATATTAACCTCCTTTCTCTTTCCTTCTGCGATACTTCTCATCCTGCCCTAACCACATCCAAACCAACTTCTCCACGCCTCCGGCAATAGCAATTTCCTTTTTGTATCGAAGTGGATCAGTTAAGAACTTCCCCTTATATATATCCTGTAGTAAGTAATTAATATTAAGATTGGGATATTTACCGGAGAACATTTTTATACGCCAGTTATCAAGCCCATACCAGCATTTATCCTTGAAGTCAAATTCTAACGGATCAGTTTCTTTTTTTATTTCATTAATGTCAGAGGCTTGCCTCTCTCTCTCTTTATCTTTACTTTCCTTTACTTTACTTTCCTTTACTTTACTTTGTGGACAAATGTCAACATTTATCCCATTGCTTGTGGGTAATTGTATACATTTAACCGTAGGCACTATACCTAATTGTTGACATATTGCCTCTTTAGTGGGTTTTTCAATGATTCGTCTTTTATAGACATCACCGATATTATCGATAAAATTCTGGCAGAAAATGATTTTATGCTCCCATAATTCCTTATCGATATTCCCCAGTTCTATTAAGACTTCGATAATCTTGTCTACAGTTTCCTCATTCACCCGGATATATGCTAACAGATACTCCCAGGTGGAGGGGTCATTGCAGTCAATATAATGACCCTCATTATCCCCCAGCAATTCTAATAGTTTAAACCAGAAGGCATAACCATCATTGCCGAATTTGTTTTCTAAGATGAAAATGGTCTTACCTTTTTTGATAATATGAGGAAAGTAATCGACAGTAGCCTTCGTTCTTTTTGACATATTTATTTAATTGACCTCCTAAAATAATGATTCTGGGATAGCTTTACCCATCCCGATAAAACTTTATTCAAACATAACTCTTTGGTCTGGATTCTTTCTTTTTTTTTGATCTTCATAAAGCCACCAATTAAACATTTCCTCACCACTATTCCATCTATCCACGCTTTTATTTCCCTTGGTTTTTCTATTCTCATATAGTTTTTCAAATGCTTTTATAAATGCATTTACATATCTTGGATATTTTTCTGCTTCCATGATTCTGTGTTTATGAGTTGCAAATGGACAAAATAAACATCCAATACGACTCCAACCTTTATCATAAAGATTACAATAAGGAATATTAAATTTATGAATAAATTCCCATACTTCTTCATTTGTCCAATCTATAATGACATTTAGATATTGTTTTAATTTGTCTCTATAACAAGTTTCAAGCATTCTTCTTTTGGATCTTCTACAAGATTCATCCCATCTAATTCCTGTAATTACAATTCTCCCCGAACCCCCTCTTTCTTTATATTCGCTACAACACCACCGTCTATGTCTCAGAGGAAATCCTCTTTTTGTCAGTTCTGTTAGGAAGGGTTTGACAGGATGGTCAATTTTTACATCAGGATGATATTTTTTTATGAAGTATATTAATTCTGGTGGATCAATAGTTGTATTATTGTAATGTGCATCATAGATAACACCAGCCATATCAGCTAATTTTTTAATAACTATACTATCTTTGCCGCCACTAAAAGCGAGATAATAACCACCCGAAGGCTCAAACTGTTGTAATCTTTTAATAGCAATTTGAATCTTATTAATTGTTTCTCCAAATATAGTTTTTTCAATTAGCATATTTACCCCATCCTCTCCAACCAACTCAACTGCACCATCTCCTTCTTCCTCGCCTTCTCAGCCAGGCAATTCCTGTTCAGGTTTCTCGCCCTCAATAGTATGCTTATCCCCTTGTGCCTTAACTCCTTGTAACAACTCGTTCTTTCATCTTCGGTATCATACCAGTAATAACCACCTCTGGGAGTGCTGATAATAGGTGCGCCGGCATCGATTAGCTCACGAAGGATTATTCGGGTGCGCCGGTCGGTGATATTAGTACCACCCATAGCAAGGCACTCTTCGGTTATCTCTGCTTGAGTTCGCTTATTGCTATCGCCTACGTAGGATTTGATGATACGTAATATGATGGAATGGCAGTCATTCATTTAATCGCCTCCGGTTTTTTTGCTTTATTAAGATTGCATTTTATTAACTTTTCTGCTTCTTTTTGTGTTATTAATTCATTTTTACGCAAAGCTACTATGTATCCTAAACAAAAACAAAAAGCATCATTGCTATTGTGAACAGGGTAAACTTCACTTTTGAAAAATTTCTTGATTTCCTTAACTTCCATTAACCAGTCTCCTTTCTTTTTTAACAATAGACATATTTTGGGTCTTATGCCTGCCCTACTTAAAATGAAATAACCTGAAGATGTTTTTATTTTAGGACAGTAAAATCTCATTTTCCCTCTTTTATTAATCATTTTTATATGTGGACATTCAAAACAAGTTTTATACATGTTCTGAACTTTTTATATAATCTATCCTAAAATACCAATCATTATTTTGTAATTTTTTATTTTGGCAATCTTGACAGACGATTACAAATCCATTTATATGCTGGCTAATAAAATGTCTATGAGCTATTAAACTCAATTCTTTATCCTTCCCACAAAAAATACATTCTAAACAAAAATTGGTATCTTTATTTATATTACCTATCTTACCTTTCATTTATTTTTTTCCTCCTTTCTTATTGATATATCCCTTATTTGTCCTGTAGGAAATTTAACTCTTACAAAACCATTACCATTCGGAAACATCTCTAAAATCTTTAATACTCTTACTTTATAATTTTCTTCTCCTTGATATTTTATTTTGATTATTTGTCTCTCTTTCATCTAATCCTCCTTAATATTTACTGTGATAAATCCCATATCTTTCAATGCTTTAATATATTTTTTAAAAAAATAGTCATCAGGAAAATATGCACAAGCCATTTATTCACCTCCCTTAAATTGAAATCCAATAAAAATATTTACTATATCCTCAGACAAATATTTTAGTGTCTTTTTTTGCTCTTTTTTAGCTTCTTCTAAATTTTTTGACTCTATACCTAATGCTTTTCTAATATCATATCTTTTTTCTATTTTATAATTTCCATCCAGTTTTGACTTATAAATATAATAAAACAATCTATTGTTAATTAATTCTTTTATTTGTTTTTTTAATCCTTGAATATTATTATTTAATACTATCTATTTTCACCTCCAATTCTTCCAGTTCTTTTTTATAGAAATCGCTTAAAAAATTATAGTTTTTTTATAGTTCCCCCGCAATATCAATCAATTTATCTCTTACTGTAAGCACCACAGAATAAGCGATTTCAGGCAAAACTATTATTATGGCAACGAGAACTATAATTATTAATTCGGCAAGGTTAAGCAAGGATTTCATACCTCATTCCCCCACACATCCCAACCTTCTCTCTTTTCCCTTGCGAATATATCTATTCTCGGTTCTTTCGTATTTTCTCTCAAAACATCATAAAAGATATTTGGCTTTCTTGAATGCTTCCCTCTCTTTTCGTAAAACATCGAAGGAATAAATTTACCTCTCTTTTTAATTCCCATCTTCCCTCTGTAGGCATATATTATCCATTCAACCCTTCTGTAAATACCGTTAACGGGAACTCCTATCCCTTTATCCCATGCAAAAAAATCCATATATCTAAAATCCCATGCTTTTAATATCTCAAAGCAAAAAGGTATTTTAGAGGTTATAGACCATAAGAACAAATCACACCTATCATCAGCAAAATTATTAATAGGGAAATTTATTATTTCTTCATTACTCATTAGAGGATATGGCATTGGTTTTCCTGTTCTATAATATTTTAAATTCTTCAAATTGTTCTTAACTGCCCACGGGAAGTCAATTACTGCTGTCTGGTATTTCTTATTCGGGAATGATATCATCACAACTCCCCACCATCTCCATCACCTTATCCCTTACCCTGAGCACAAGGCTGTAACAAATCTCAGGCGTTACGATAAGCACGGCAACGCAAACTATAATTGTTAATTCGAGAAAGTTAAGTAGGGTTTTCATCTTATCTCCCTCCAATTATCTAATGGACACCAACTTTGAATATAGTCAACATCTTCAATTTGTGAATGCTCTTTACCACATGCAAGGCCATGTATCGGTGCATAAAGATAATCGCAATTTAAGCATTTATCAATCTTTTTCCCATCACAATCTTTATATATCTTCATCGTCGGCCTCCTTGTAATCTTCGAGTGGACACCATTTAGGAATAGTAGAAGCATATTTAATATTTCTTAAATTCTTTTTGTAACAACAATAGCATTTCTCGGATATAACCCATGCTTTGTCATCACAAGACAAACACTTTTCGATAATTGTTTTCCTTATTAACCATTTTTTCATTCTATCCGCCCTTCTCTTTCCATAATCTCATGCGCCCTTTTATCCCCCTTAATAGCATCTTTCTCTTCATCGGTCAGGCCACCCTCGTTATCATCTGTCCAACCATCGCAAGTATCTTTTTCATACAAGTCAAACTCGCCTCGTGCCTCGCAATAACACAAATCACCATTGTAATATTTACAAGCTCCGCAAATATAATCTGACATTTCCTTTACCCCTTTAATTTAATCTAACTAATAAAATATAAAATGAATAATAGCAGGCGGGTCTCGATAGGCTGACCCGCCCTGGAGGTACTACTCGGTGTCTTTTGGTATGTCTTCGTCGGTAACTTCCTGATCTGTCTTAATCGCTACCAGTAAAGCATCATAAACCTCTGGATGGTCGCAAATATAAGTCTTAACTTGAGAAACTGCTATACCGTCATAAAAGATTTTATGTCTTGTTCCTATATCAATTATCTCTCCCCAAGTATTGACTTTATAGGCTCTTGCTACTGTTTCAACTTCGGCAAGTTTAGTCTGCTTTTCCTCAAAAATCTTTTTTACTTCTTCGGGAGTTCTCAAACTGGTTTTCCCTAATTCCCTTGCCGTTTTCAAATCAGCTTCTCGTTGATTAATTGCTTTATTTTCCTTGACCAAATCTTCTTTCTTTTTCTCTAACAGTGCCTCTCTTGCTTTGGCTCCTTCTTCAGTTTCTTCTACAATGACCGCCCCATCTTCCTTTGAATCGTAGACATGGTTTTTATCCTCTTCGGGTGCTTCAATCTCGTATTTCTTGTTTTGCCCAAAAAACAATTTTTTACCGTTCTGCAATTTAGAAAGGTCTTCTTCGGTAATATCAAGTTCCAATTGCAGGGTATAATGGATTTGTTTTTTCCCCTCGTTGTGGGTTTCCTTTGGTACCCTCCTGAGCTTAAAAGGTACGAAGGCTATCTGATCATTTAATAAGGCTCTGGCATAGTCAATCCCGCTGTTGATATCTACGATGCTGTGATAACTTGACAGGTCAATCTGATATACCCCTCCAATCTTTATTCCCGGCATCATAAAAACTAAACTTGCTCTTTGCTGGCATTTACCACTGTCCAGTAATTCACAAGGACATTCCCGTTCTTCCATATTTTTCGTTTCCTCATTAAGCCTTAAAGCAGTTTCACCATCTCCCCGGCACTTCAAACCCATACTGCTTCCATACCATTTGTAGCATTGCGGGAATATTACTTCTGGATCGTTCATAGGAAAAGCAATATTCAATTCTTTTGGCTCATCTCCATAGAATTTTTTAATCTCTGCCGGACAGACAAAGTAATCAGTCTCTGAAGGATATTCCTTCCCGGTCTTTTGTGATACTTTTTTGATTCCCAATCTAATCTTGCCTAACCTCGGCAACCTTCTAATCGCAGACAACCCGCTAATCCGGGTATATTTTTGTCTAAAAACATTCTCACCGTTCATTTCCATTTCCTCCTAATTTTTTATTTTCTTTTTGCCATAAATACTTCTCATAAGAAGTTGGCTTAAATAAGTTTTCATTACTGCGTCTTTTTCTATCTTCTAATACTTCCTGTTCTTCCTCTACGGTGTTACCGTTCATTCTTGCCCTGTATATCGCTATATGTTTCAATGTCATCTAACTTTTTCCTCCCTATCTTTTTTAGTATCCGGTTAAAGCATTCAGGATTAATCGGGATTTTTTTATATTGCTTTTTCTCTTTAAATTGTCTTGTAAAAACTGTATCGCAAAGCATCTCCTTTTTTATCCCAGCTCTGTTACACATTTCATCAAATTCTTCGTTTTTCATTTCATTTTCCCCCTTAATTAATATTTTCTTACCACTTACAACGCCCGTAACGCTTCATAGACTTCCCCTTTCTATTAGATTTTTCATTTCGCCGTAACCAATCTGTTCTCCAAATCATTACTACGAAAAGTATAAAGATTATGATTAATCCCATCAGCTATTCCTCCCTTCATTTTTTCTATCCCAGCAACCTAACCAAGCCCATCAGCTTAATTACGAAATATACCGTCAAAGCTAACACGAGCAAGCCTGCGATAATGCTTGCGTTAAGATTGAACCTTGTCATAGTTGACCTCCTCCTTATATTTATATATGTCTTCTCGTAATAAGCTTAATATCTTTATTTCTTTTAATTCATTTACTCTATTACCATCGATATAAATTTCTTCATCTTTGATATATACTCTGACTGTTATAAATTTCTTTTTTCTACCTCTTTTCATTATAATTTCCCTCCACTTTTAATTTGGATCACAAAATTCATTCTCCACTTCCAATACTGCCTGCCCCGATATGTGTAAGCGTTTTACTTTTTAAGCCTGGATAGTGTCGGCTGCCAGGCCAACCCAGGGCAGGCATGATTTTATTTTGTTTTATTTATCTCCTTCATTTTCGGAATCTATTTCTGGGAGTATTCCATATAACACTTGAGTTATTTCTTGAGATGGAATGGAATTATTTAAAATATAAAACTTTTTATTTTTACCTAAATAAAATTCAAATTTCATCATTTCTCTACATCCTGTTTTGATAAAAATAACCCCCGTTCCATTAAATTGATTGTATAATTTATCTTTTGATACTTTTGTTAATTTTAATTCTTTATTGATAGACATCCTTTTTACCTCCCTTACTATTACCTGCCCCGGCAACACTCCGCCTTTAATCGGCTAATCTGCACCTAACAAGCATTTTTCTTGTAGGCTGTTTTCTCACAGGGCAGGCATGATTAAAATAAAAAAAGCCAAATAAAAAAGCCCAAACATCTACAGGCTCACCGTAAACCTGTTTAATGTCTGGGTTTAGTATTTTGGCTATTAAATTTAATTATATTTTTCTAAGATATTATCATATGGTTTACATACGATATATTATAGGACGTTGACAAGAGCCCAGACATCCAAAATATTCTATTGTAATTAATCTGGATATTTAAGCACCATATACAGTTTTCCCCTTTATTATCTTAATTTTATAATTATATTGTTCTATAATTTTATCAATTACTCTTTTAGTATTTTGACCTTGTGGGATAGTCTCGCCTTTTCTATATCTATAATAAGTAGCCAGGCTAATCCCGATAATATGAGCCATAGTTATAGGACTAATTTGATGCTTATCAGCAATCTCCATTAGTTTTTTAATTCTTTCATCTTTTATCATTTTTTCACCCTAACTAATATTAGCACATGAGAATTATTTTGTCAACATTTATTTTACTATTTTCAAGAAATAATTTAAAATATCTTTTACCCTGCTAAAATTACATGCTGTAACCCTTTAAAATAGCCAATATCGTTTTTTAGATACCTACAACTGCCGTAGTAGCAAATTGTGCCTTTTACATAGATTATAGCGTTAAGATATGAATATCAACGATTATTTATGCAAAATAAGGGTCATTTTATACCCTGTGGGGGTATATAATAAAATAGCCCGGCTCTCGTATCCGGGCTATCAGGAGGAAAAAATGAATCCAGGGTAAAACCCGCCTGGCCGGGATAAGGCTTCTCAATCTTATACACTAAAGTTAACGGATATGGCATGTATCGTGTCTATAATCGTGTAGTCAAGATAGACTTCGATTGTAGTATTTACTATATACCATATACTATATACTATCCCATATTCTTTACATATATGGTTGCCTATCCTGGCAGGATTTCAACCTCGCATCTGGTGGGATTTTGCTTTCAGCTATTAGCTTACTAACCGTTCTTCCCGTTTCATTAATACCAGCGTCCTAAACGCTTCAGAATAGGCAGTTCGTTATAGTACCGCTATTTGGTATAAAACAATACTAATTTGTTACTGTATCGTTACCTTTTCGTTACTGTAATCATCACTTATTGCAGAAAAGAGAAATAACATAATCTGTTGTTATCATATCCTGCAAACAGGGGACGCCGTTAACGTCATAGACGCCCCCGTTACTCCTTCTACACATGGCAGGCGAGCTAATATTTTGGATGATGGTCTAATATATTAGATGATGAGCTAATCAAAATATGCTAAAAATTTCTTCTTGTATTCATCCCCGCCATCGGTATATGGTTCGTCTATCAAGAAATTTTCATATAAATCCAAACAAGCATATTTAAAATCCATAATTGCTTTTTCTTCGGTATCACCTTCTCCGTATATTTCTAAATCTTCATTTTCTACGATGTAAAGTTTTTCTATTTTTACTTCAAATGGTTTTTTTAATTTTTTATCAAAAAGTTCGTTTATAAGCATATTCAATCTCCTTCAAAATATAATAGTCGCCCGAGCAATGTTAATTCCGCATCATTCTTTTCCTCTGGCGTACCATTTTCTAATTTCTCTAACAATTCTTCGTATGTCATAATATACTCCTAAATACTATACTTAAAAGTCTACTAAATTGGATTGTCTCCAATTATGTCTATAATTTGTCTTTTAACGCTTCTCTAATCTCCTCATTCGGAGCATCTTCAATCTTCCAGCCCCGCCTGATTTTTTCAAGCCAGATATCAATAATATATATTTCCATTAATTAACTGTCCTTAACTGTATACATTTATATTTTTCTGTATACCTATTCATCCACATATCTTTGCAAGTGTAGAGGTTTGTTACAGTTCACTGATTAATGAATAATCCTACGGCGTGAACATTAATTGCCGTAGGTTATGTACAATGTGTAATAAGTTGCCTTGTTAGGGTTGCAATATGTGACCTCAAGTTGCTATATTAGGAATGCAATATTATACTTTAGAGTATATTCGTGTCCTCGTGGGACGCTTGGTGCATTCCAAGTGTCATTTTATTCAGCCACATCAGTATATCTGCACTTTCGATATAACAGCCAGAGTACAGCCAGAGTAACAGCCAGAGCTTATTCCACTAATGCCACTTTTATGGAAAATCTGGCATTGGTAGATTTTTGCCTGCTTTTTGTGGTAGCTATGGTTACGTATTCCATAACCTATTATTTCTTTTGTTACAGGCTGAAAACCCGTCAGGGTGCGCATTGTTAAGAGGCGTAACGAGTATATATAAGGTAGTCATATAAACTACCTAACCGATATAATTAATCGGGGAGTCGTATAATTGCCTGACCTATAAAAGCCATTTTCCGATATTTTCCTGATTTATCTTAGAGCGTTAACCCATAACATCAGGTGTATTTAGGGGACTTGACAGATTGCTGTGTACCTTCCTGTTCTACCCTCGACGGTATCTTGCCTTAGTGGACTAAGCTAAAGCTCAGACTTTCTTACCACCTACGTGAGTTATCCGATAGGTCAGGCAATATGGTGGAGGCGTCGGGAATCGAACCCGAGTGTAGCTTTTCGCACCTGTTAGGATTGCCCTACTCCTATTTAGCGGTGTTATTCTGCTATCGAAACCTTACGCCCCCATATTATCTACATACTTGCTTAAATCCCTAAATAATGGATTATATAAATCAGGGTAACCATTTTCAATAATCAAAAATCCTTGATTCCATAAGGGATAAGTATTTGTAGTCTGTATATAAGCTACCTTGTTTGAATCAAACAACCCCCCACTATTAATAACAACATATTTGCCACTCTCACTAACAGACATATCGCAAAAGTGACCATGTGCAGAAATAATATTCATTTCGTATTTACCCGCTAAACGATAGGGGATCCTACCTTTGATCTGACTGTAGTTTTTGGGGTGACATATTCTCCATTTCTTATTACCCGAAGTTAATATAATATGATCCCGATTAGTAATCTGATATTTATCAATATTGTCAGTGAATAATCTAAATATATCTCTCAAATTAAGTTTACCTTTAAAAATTGCCATCAATCTATATATTTCATGATTACCCATATTGATAATTATTTCTTTAAAGTTATCTTCTAATATATGTAGTGCCTTCATGGTTTCCGTTCTCTCAAATGTAAAATTCCTTGCTTCTTCTTCCTCCGGTAATCTTTGTTCAAAATATGAGAAGGCATCTACATTAAGTAAATCACCATCAATAATACAGGTATTAATCTTTTTTTCTTGTGAAACGTTTAGCATAATATTAAATAATTTTTTATCATGTAATGGGATATGAACGTCACAGATTATCATGCTTTTTTTTCGCGTAAGTTGTAAGGGTTCATATAAACGTTTTTCTTTTTCTATACAATATCGAATATTTTGCTTTATATCATTTGCTTTTTCTTTAGGAAATTTACCACAATCATTGCAGAAATATCTTTTTTTATATTCCCCCTTATAAGTTGAATGTCCGTATGGCGATAAATCTATTGAGCCACAATAAGGACAATTATTTATCAAATATCCTCCTCCTTAATTATTTTAATATTCTTTTGGTGGTTCACAAACCCCACCATCACAATTATCTTTCTTCTTATCTTTTTGCTCTTTTTTTTCTTCCTTCAACATAAGCAATATCTTATCGTTGATAACGAGAAAAGGCGTAAATCCTATAATCCTGTCAACCTCTACTCCATTCTTATAGAAAATCAATACAGGCAACCCTCGAAGCGGTCTAAAATTGTTTAGGAATTTAGGGCTTTTATCTACATCTACCTTGACAAATTTAACTTTTCCTTTATGAAATATAGTCAACCTTTCAATGATAGGATCCATTAACTTACAGTATTTACACCAGGAAGCCCAGAAATCTATTACCACAGGCGCATCGCTTTTAAGCACCTCCGCCTCGTAATTATCGGCGTTCAATTCTATTATTTCTTCACATAAACCGAATATAGATAATAAACTGATTACACATAAAGTTAAGATGATTGTTTTAAGTATTTTCATAATTACCCTTCTAAAAAGAAATTCGCAATGCCCCGTAAAATTCCTTATCGGTATTGTATCCGAAGGCAAGTTCGATATTATCCCTTATCATATAGCCAACATCACCGCCAACAACAAACCTAAAATCCTCAAAGTCTTGTATCAGAAGTGATACATTAAGGCTGTAATCTTTTATGCTCAATATTCCTTTAGAGATGATAATCCCGTAAGAATTATCAAAGGAATAATAACCGCCTGCCTTCAATTTTAGACTTGTTTTCTTAATCGCTATTTCTTCTTCGGCAAGAGTTGGTATAAGTTCTGACAATTTTCTATGCCGAGTTATGGTAATACCACTTTCTAAAGAAACAAGATTACCGTCTTTATCTTCATAGATAACTATCTTTTCTTCTCCTTCACCCAAATTAATTAATAT
>Ga0307380_10002977_pt1 | contig 23736 bp, 24 predicted proteins | sample UN3MG_FD_202239 | JGI IMG/M metagenome (GOLD analysis project Ga0307380, IMG submission 202239) | Soil microbial communities from Risofladan, Vaasa, Finland - UN-3 | ecosystem: Environmental > Terrestrial > Soil > Coastal area > Acid sulfate soil | place: Finland: Risofladan, Vaasa | collected... | reverse complement strand
GCCTCCTTTTTTGGGGTAGTTCTCTTAAATCCTACTAAAAAAGTAGGGGGGAGGCAAGTCAATTTCACTAAAACATTTGAGAATAAAGAGTTTAAGAGAAAATTAGTAAATTATTTTTGACATTACTGTGGTGTTTAATAGGAGATAAAAAATGAAAAAAACAATTAAACCAAATGAAAGACGCATAAAAGAGAAAGAAGATCGTTTTCTTAAAGCAAAAGAAGGTTTTCAGAAAATGCAAAAAGAAATCGAACCATTCATAAAGCGAAAACCTTTTAAGCAGCATTCAACCACAGGACAATGGCGTGAAACAACAAATTTATATTTCATATAAAATTTACTGTATACTCTTTAAAAAATATTTTACAATCGTAAACTATTAAGGGGTACAATACTATTTAAATCTATCCTATAGCCAGATTTAAAAAGCAGGAAATGCTTTTAAATCTGGCTATTATTTTATAAGGAAAAGAAAGGGATAAAAGGTGTAAAAAAAATAAACAGCGCATCAAATTAATATTTGTATTTTTTAAGAAATAGGATAAAATTTATTTTTATTTTCTCCTGATTATTTCTTTTTAGTGTTATAATTATAAGTACAAAAGGGAGTGCGATCCCCAAAATTACACTCCCTTTTAATATGTTTATACCGAAAGATTTAGCATATGTTTTCCTTTCGGTTTTTTTATTTTATTAGACTTAAATATATTTTAAAGAAGTTATAAAAATACTACAAGAATCAATAGATCATACTCAGTTTAAAAATTACTCAGGCCTGGAGGTGATTTGTAGGTTATCCCTTTTATTCATACCATACCAAAGAAGGGGTATGAATTATAAATAGGAATATAATAAATGAGTATCTAAAAAACGAATATAGCCTAATACCGATTAATAAGGAAAAGAAACCTTATATCTATTGGAAGTCTTACCAATATAAAAAAGCAAATATAGAAGATATTTTTGGTTGGTATAATAAATTTTGTGATGTAAATGTTGGAATAGTTACCGGAAATATAAGTAAATTAGCAGTTATTGATATTGATGATCTTAATCTTTTACCGGAGTTAAAAGAATATTTACCTGAGATAAAAGAAACAACCAGAGTTAGAACAAGAAGGGGTTATCATTACTATTTCTCTCTCAATGGAGAATATATTAAAAGCACTAATAGTTTATTCGGTAAAAGAATTGAATTAAAAAGTAATGGAACCTATGTGGTAGCTCCCCCCTCGATCATAAAAGCCCATCAGTATATTTATGAAGTTCCTCTTAGTGAAATATTGCCAATCCCAAAATTATTAATCAAAAAAGAAAGGGAACCAGTTTCTTGCGTAGAGGAAAGAAAACACAAAACCCTTGAAATGCCAAAGTATCATGGCCATAAAGTAGATTGCATACGCCAGATATTATGCAGGGATTTAGAGGAAGGAGAGAGGAACAACAGCTTATTTGTTCTCTATAATCTATTACTACAAAATAAGAATACGGACGAATATTCAAAAAAGTTAATTATTGAAAAAAATGGATCACTATCAAAACCTTTAACAGAATTGGATTTAAAAAAGGTCTGCCGGAAAGCTTACAATTACGGATGTGTTGGTATCAGGGATAAACTTACTTATATAAAATGTGAGGCTTGCGAATATAGATTTAAGGATGGTAAATTAAAAGATACTAATATTTTAATTAAAAATATAAGAACATTGCCGGAACTTAGTAACACAGAAGCTAAAATAGCTTTGATGCTGGGAATTGTTTTTGATGGAGAAAATCCTTCAGTTACAAAAATTTCAAAAAAAACGAAAATGAATTATAATACCGTAAAAAAGGCGATAATAGGGCTGAAGGGAAAGGGGATTATATAAATATTTCTATTATATTACCAAAACCCCTTCACTTCTGAAGGGGGTAATTCTATATTTTACAATGGTTTTAGCGTGAAAAAAGGGACTAGTATCCTGGATTAGGATCTGTTTAATTTAATTATAATTTATTTTATCTCTTTCTCTCTCTCTTTCTCTCTCCATGGGTTAAGATCTCTTAGGTACTAAAAAGAGGATTTTAGAAAAATATATCTTAGTGTAAAAATTTAAGATTCGAGTGTTATTTTTAATTTTTTTTAATCCTGGCTAATCTACTTCAATCACTCCGATTTAATTAATCCTGGCCACTCTGACTAATCTAATTTACCCAATCCGATTTACCCACTCCGGTTAACCTGCTCCAGCTCCCACAGGCTAACGAGGTTACATTCTGTTCCGCACCATAGCGGAACAGAATGTAACCCCTGGACCCTCTCTTAACCTCAATGATCAACTCCCACCGGGACCAACTCTTAACCTTAACTAATCTCTTTCTGACTTTTCGTTTTAATTTACACCGACGGGGCGGGTAATTTTCCTTCCCCCTTATACTTCCTCCCTAATGAATCATAGCCTAACCCTGTTTTTTTGCGGTGGCGAATAAAGCGAAGCAACAGCGGGGCATCAGAGCGTTATTGCCCACATTTATGCTTAGAGGCGTCCCCGTGAGCGTAGCTTTTGAGCCAAGGAGCAAAAATAAAAAGAAGGGGGTTAAGAGGGGGGTCTTAGGGGGGATTTAAGGGGGAAGGAAAAACTGCGGTCGATTCACCTTCGCTCTACCAGCATAAATGTAAACCATATCGCTCTTTCCTCTCTCCTTTGCCCCGCCCCTATTTGCGAACCTTTTCGTGATTCTGCTATCTCTCGTGGGTTAGTCTTCTTCCCGTAAAAAAAAGATAAAAAGTAAGAGAGAGAAGAAGAGCGGGAACTTTTTATCTTCTTTTTCGGTGGCTATTTTTTTCCGAATCTTTGTATTTGGCGCACCTATACTCTCTTAGGATAGTTTTTAGTATTGTTTATACTGCTAAATAATATTAAAAATGCAGAAGAGTAGTGATCAGGAATAGAGTTTTAACCCTGCGATAAAAAGTATCTAATTTAGCCCGCCTTTATATTTTTAACCAGGCTAAAAAAGCTCTTGGCGGGCGGTCGTGGTAAAGTAGATTAACCGGAGTGGTTGAGGTGGGTTAATTAGAGTGGCTGGAGTAGAGTAAAATTGATGGGAATATGTCCGGATAATAGATTATTAAGGGAAATTAAAATTAATCAAAATAACGATACATTTTAAAATTATTTTCAAAAAGAAGGATTTTTGATTGTTTCGTCGAATAAAATAATAATAAATAAAAGGCAATTATCTATCATATTTTTTAGTAATTATCAGCCAATTTAATATTGATTTTTTCTTTATTTTATTTAAAAAGAGAGAGGTGGGTTACCGGTGAAAATAACACATAAACTTGCCCAGAATATTGTAGATAAAACTATGAATATTTTAGGGAAAAATATTAATATTATGGATGAAAATGGAGTGATTATTGGTTCAGGAGATAAAAATCGCTTAAATCAGTTTCATGAAGGAGCAGCTCAAGTAATTAAAGAAGGAAAGAAGTTGGAGATTTATTCTAAAGATATAAATCATTTAGTGGGGGCAAAACCAGGAATTAATCTCCCCATAGAATATAATAACAAAATTATAGGGGTAGTGGGTATTACCGGTGAGCCGAATGAAGTTACACCTTTTGGAGAGGTGATTAAAATGACCGTCGAAATGATGTTACAACAAGAATTTTTATTAAAAGAATTACAATTAGAACAACAGGTGCAAGAAAATTTTGTCCACGATTTAATTTCTGGGAGAATAGGAAATGATTCAGATTTATTTATCACTCGTGGACAGATTGTAGGATATGATATTCTGATTCCTCGGGTAGCTTTGGTCATGGATATCTACCAGTTTGGAAAGACTGCCCAAAAAAGTTTTCAGACCTTTAGAGGATTGAAAGAGGGGGAGATTTATTTACAAAGGTTAAAGAATGATGTGGTAAAAACTATTCAAGGAATATTTGTTAATTCGCCCCAGGAAATTGTATCTTACCTAGGGGGGGATAGATTTGTAGTTCTAAAAACCATTAATCTAAAAGATTTGGCTGAAATGGCGAGAAAAAAAATTTTTATAATTGGAGAGAAAATAAAAAATACTATTTCTCAAAGGATGAAGTTTAAAGTGACTATCGGAATTGGAGAATATCATGAAGGTATTCGGGGACTAAATAAATCATTTAAAGAGGCTACCCAGGCATTAGATGTGGGTAGTCGGCTTTTGGGGGCGGGTGATATTTATCACGTTGATAACCTGGGTATAGGAAGGTTATTAACTGAGATAAAGGAAGAAAGTCAGAAAGAATTCATTGAAAAAACTATTTATTCTACAAAGGGCAATAAAGAGAAAAAGATAAATGAGTTTTTATTAGAAACTTTACAGGGTTTTTTTGATAATAATTTAAGTATTGCTAAAACAGCAAAAGTGTTGTTTATGCATCGTAATACTTTGTTATATCGATTAGGAAAGATTAGGAAAATTACTGGTTTAGACCCTAAGAAATTTGATGATGCTGTACAACTGAGAGTAGCTTTAAAGATGAAGATATATCAAGATGGTGAGAAGATTAAATAATCGTAAGTGACACCCATTACGAATTTATTAATTGTAGAATATTTAAAGGGTTACTTGGTATGAAAATAGTGGTATTTTTAAAATAATTTTCTTAATAAATTATACAAAATATACAAAAACATATTAAAAAAAAGTGTATAATTCATACTATTGTACAAAGGAAATGTTATATATGATGGAGTATATTTTATAATGGTAAACAAATTAAGGAGATATATAGTTCTTAATTGAGGTATAAAAAACGATGAAAATAGTTGTAGCCCCAGATTCTTTCAAGGGCAGCTTGACCGCCGTAGAAGTAGCAGATGCAATAGGGCAAGGAGTAAGAGAAATCTTCCCGGAAGCTAAAATTGTAAAAATCCCTATGGCAGATGGGGGGGATGGAACAGTTCAGTGCCTGGTGAATGCCACCGGAGGAAAAATTTTAAGAGAGAAAGTTACAGGTCCCCTGGGAGATGAAGTTTTGGCTTCTTACGGAATTTTAGGAGATAAGAAGACAGCCGTTATTGAGATGGCTGAAGCCTCAGGATTAACTTTAGTTCCAGAGAATAAAAGGAATCCATTGATAACTACTACCTACGGAACCGGTCAGTTAATTAAAACAGCATTAGACCGGGGATGTAGAAAGATGATTATCGGGATCGGAGGAAGTGCCACCAATGATGGAGGGGCTGGTATGCTTCAGGCATTAGGAGTCAAATTATTAGATCGAGAAGGGGAAGAGATAGGTTTTGGAGGAGGAGAATTAAAAAAAATTAGCCGGATTGATATAAACCGTCTGGATAATCGTCTTTCCAATGCCAAAGTACTGGTAGCTTCAGATGTAAACAATACACTCTGCGGACCAAAAGGGGCTGCTCGGATATATGGACATCAGAAAGGCGCCACTCCAGAAGTAATTAAAGAACTGGATGAATCTTTGGCTTATTTTGCTGAAATAATAAAAAGGGATTTAAATAAAGATGTAAAGGATATACCGGGTGCAGGAGCAGCCGGGGGTTTGGGAGCAAGTTTAATGGCATTTTTGGATGCAGAGATTAGACCAGGTATTGAGATTATAATTGAGATAGTAAAACTCGAACAAGCTATCAAAGATGCTGATCTGGTAATCACCGGCGAAGGGAAGATTGATAGTCAGACTATCTACGGAAAAGCGCCAATTGGTGTTGCCAAGATTGCTAAAAAATACAATGTCCCGGTAATAGCGGTGGCTGCAATAATCGGTGATGATGCCGATATTGTGTACCAATACGGTATTAATACTTTGATTAAAATTAGTGAACCACCAATGAGCTTAAGTGAATCTAAATATAATAAATCCATTTTAATAAAAAATAGTATAGAAAATTCTAAAATGGCAATATTAAAGAAAATAGAAAAAAATTAACAGGTCAAAAAAAATAGATAAATTTATAACACAAAAAAGATGGTGAATTGATAAAACTTATATTAACAAATTAGATTTTATAATTAATTCTTGAGGAGATCTTTATGAAAATTAATGAAATAAATGAATTAAAAGAAAAAGCACGGGCAGTCAGGAAAGGAATTTTAGAATGTATAGGAATTAATAAAAAAGGTCATTTGGGAGGTTCCATGTCTTCAGCCGATCTGGTAACAGCCCTCTATTTTTACAAAATGAAAATTAATCCTAAAAATCCTAATGATCCCGATAGAGATCGTTTCATTTTTAGTAAAGGGCATTCCGTGCTTGCCCAGTATGCCGCCTTGGCTGAATGTGGTTATTTCCCTAAATCAATGCTTGAGACAACAAAAACCTTTGGTTCTATATTACAGGGACATCCAGAAATAAGGACTCCCGGTATCGAGGCTAATACGGGGTCTTTAGCTCAGGGGTTATCTGTTGGAGTAGGAATGGCTTTGGGAGGGAAACTTGATAAACGTGATTATAAGGTTTATGTTATTTTAGGTGATGGAGAACTAAACGAAGGACAAGTCTGGGAGGCTATTACTGCAGCAAGTGTTTATAAATTAGATAATCTTGTGGCTATTGTAGATCGTAACAAACTTCAGGCAAGTGGGCCGATAAAAGAAATATATGATATTGGTGATATTAAATCAAAATTTGAGGCGTTTGGTTGGAAAAGTTTTGAGATTAATGGTCATAATATGAAAGAGATAGTTGAGGCATTAGATTCTGTGGATGAGATTAAAGGAACCCCATCTATTATTATAGCTCAAACAATAAAAGGTAAAGGCATATCATTTGCTGAAAATGTTACCGGATTTCATAATGCATCGCTTACCGCAGAGCAATTTAAAGAAGCGAATTTGGATATAGAAAATTTAGAATTGCAAGGTGAATTAATATGATTAAAAAAAGTAATTTGCGAGAAGCATATGGAAAGGAATTAGTAGCATTAGGAAGAAAAGATGAAAGGATAGTTGTCCTTGATGCTGATTTAAGAGGTTCAACTATGTCATGTTATTTTGCAAAGGAATTTCCAGAAAGATTTTTTGAGATGGGCATAGCAGAACAGAATATGATTTCTACTGCAGCAGGGTTATCATTGACAGGTAAGATTCCGTTTGTAAATACCTTTGCTGTATTTGCTACCGGGCGGCCTTATGATCAAATAAGACAGGGTGTAGCTTTGCCCAAGTTGAATGTTAAAATAGTTGGCTCAAGTTGTGGATTATCTGATTATGGGGATGGCGCAACTCATCAATCGATTGAGGATATGGCTATCATGTGTTCTATCCCTAACATGGTAATTATCAGTCCTGTGGATGCTGTTGAGATGAAGAAAGTTGTCAAAGCAGTCGTTGAATATCAAGGTCCTGTATATATCAGAATTAACAGAAATGATTTACCAGTTTTAACTGATGAGGATGAATCATTTGAAATTGGAAAGATATACAAAATTGCTGACGGTAAAGATATTACTATATTTGCTACTGGATTTATGGTTTACCAAGCATTGCAAGCCAGGGCAATACTTCAAGATAAAGGTATTTCAGTTCGAGTAATAAATGTGAGTACGATTAAACCGATAGATGTGGATAAAGTAAAAGAATATGCTAAGGATGTAAAGGGAGTAATTACTGCAGAGGAACATACGGTTATAGGCGGCCTTGGTGGAGCTATTTGTGAAGTCCTTAGTGATGAATTAGTGAAAATTAAAAGAGTTGGCATTGATGATAAATTTGGCCAATCGGCAAGTAATTACGAAGAATTAATTAATTATTATGGTTTGACCCCTCAAGCAATTATAGAAAAGGCAGAGGAATTATTAAGTTAAGTAAGATGATGTAATCAATAAAAAATATAGAATATTAAAAGGAGAAATTAGATGGAAAAAATTGGATTTATAGGTGTAGGAATAATGGGAAAGCCTATGTGTAAAAGGCTTATTGATTCTGGATATAAATTAGTTGTTTATGATGTCAATGAAGAAGCATTAAATGAAGTGGTAGAATATGGGGCAAAAAAAGGCAATTCACCCAAAAGTGTAGCAGAAAATAGTGATATTATTATAACTATGTTACCTAATTCTCCTCATGTAAAAAATGTGGTACTTGGAGAAAAAGGGGTCATTGAAGGAGTAAAGGAAGGACAGATTTTAATCGATATGAGTTCTATTGCTCCTCTTGTATCCCAAGAGGTAGCAAAGGAGTTAAAAAAAAGGGTGTGGAAATGCTTGATGCCCCGGTAAGCGGAGGCCAGGAAAAAGCTCAATCCGGTACTCTAGCTATTATGGTTGGAGGAAAAGATGAGGTTTTCCGTCAATGCAAAACTATTTTAGAAATAATGGGCAAACCTGTTTTGGTTGGTGATATTGGTGCAGGAGAGACCACAAAGTTGGTTAATCAAGTAATAGTGGCAATTAATATCGCTGCAGTAGCAGAAGGTTTAATCTTAGGGAAAAAGGCAGGAGTAGACCCAGAAAAAATCTTTGAAGCTATAAAAGGAGGTTTGGCTGGAAGCCAATGTCTAACCGATAAAGCACCGAGAATGTTTCAGGGTGAATATGACCCTGGATTTAGGATAAAACTACATGTTAAAGACTTAAATAATGCTTTAGAGACAAGCCGGGAGTTGCACGTAGCCATGCCTATTTCAGCTCAAGTGATGGAAATGATGCAAACGCTTTTAGCAGAGGAGCATGCAGAGATTGATCATGGCGGTTTAGCTTTGTTTTACGAAAAGATGAATGGAATTTCATTGAAGTATTAAAATAATGAATAGAGGGGCAACCTTATTCCCCTTTTGGGAGGGCTTATTGGACTCATTTTATTAGCCGCGTCCTTCTCATTATTTTCAGTGGAGTCCGCAGAATGATCGAATTTTCAAGAGAACAACATCCTCTCAACACTTCGAAGCCGGAAGAAAAGGAGATAAAAAAATGAGACTACAAGGTGAAATCGCTATAATTACAGGAGGGGCTGGAGCTATCGGCACTGCAATAGCCGTTCGTTTCGCCGAAGAGGGAGCAACTGTTTTCATCTGTGATCTGGACGAATCGAGAGGAGCGGAACTTGAAAAAACAATCCGCTTGTCCGGTGGTAAAGCGACGTTTTTCCCGACGGATGTTACCGCGGAAGAAGAATGGAAAAAAACAATTTCCAAAGTAGTAGAATCATCGGGCAGGTTAGATATTCTCGTTAACAATGCTGGAATAAATATCCGTAAGCCGATAGAGGAAATGGAAGTTGGAGAATGGGACACCATGATGCGGGTGAATGTGAGAAGCGTATTCCTCGGTATTAAGCACGCACTTCCGGTAATGCGAAAACAGAAAAAAGGAAGCATTATCAACATGTCCTCAATCTGTGGTCTGATAGGACACCGGTATACCTCGGAAGCATACACAGCGACAAAAGGGGCTATAACACTTTTAACGAAATCTACCGCAGTAAGATACGCTCAGGATCAAGTTAGGATTAACTCTATCCATCCTAGTACGGTGGATACTCCCTTAACACAAAGTGTGTTGGCAGATCCGAAAAAAAAGCGTGAGCGTTTCGATGAGGTTCCTTTGGGCAGGCTTGCTACGATCGGCGATGTGGCTAATGCAGCACTTTATCTGGCCTCAGATGAATCTTCATTTATAACAGGTATATCTCTTCCTGTGGACGGAGGATTGACTGCTTATTAATAATGTATCAAGGTGTCGTTTAAGACCGGTTATATCGGTATGTTGATTAGTGCTATGTGATGTTATTTGCATTATTTTTGAAATATAGTTACTTTAGCTACTTTTTGGTTTGTAATCATAGAATATAGAAAAAGGGGTAAATTTATGGCGCAAATTGTTTTAAATTTTTTGTATATTCGTAAGTTAAAAAAATTTTTTGAGAAAATAAAAGGAGGCAAGACAATGAAAAAAATTCCCAAGAAAATGCTTGGCAGATTGGGGGGGGAGGGGGTGATATGCTTAAAATAAGATTTTGGAAAAACTAAACTGTTAACTTAAGTGTGTCTAATCAATTGAAAGATCGTATACGCTGCCTATTTTTACTTTAAATAAAAAAAATAAGGAGGTAAAAAAATTAATAAACTAACATCTTACTTAATGTAAATTATTAAATTTTAAAAAAGGAGAATTATAAAAGTGAAAAAATTTTTAATAATAATGTTAATTGTATTTGTTTCTATATCAATTTTATGTTTGCAAGGTTTTGCACAAACAAAAACGATTGTTTTTATTACACCTGAGACAGATCCCTTATCGATAAAACTTGACAATAGTTTTATAAATAGATTTGAAGAGGAACATCCAGGGGTAAAAGTTAACATTACACATAGTGATATTGGCGGCATGCTTACTAAAGTTTCTGCTCAGCTAAGAGCTGGTACTGCACCAGATGTAGCATTTTTCACACCTCGTTATGTAGCACAGTTAGCTGAACAAGGTTTTCTTCTTCCATTAGATGATTTATTTGAAGATATTGGTGACATTAATAGAAAATATGTTACTTCAACTTTAGATGGTAAAATATATAATATTCCAATCTCCGCAAATAATTTCCTGATTTATTATAGAACGGATCTACTTGAAAAGGCTGGGATTAAGCCACCAACTACCTTTAACGAATTATTAGAAGCAGCGGAAGCTTTGACATTGGACATCGATGGGGATGGTAATATAGACCAATATGGTATTTCCCTTCCTGGAGGAATACCGTTAAATTGGGGTTTTTTTGCAAGTTTTATGTGGTCTAATGGGGGAGAATTTTTTGATAAAAATAAAAATGTAACTATAGATTCTCCTGAAGCTATTGAAGCACTAGATTTTTTGGGTAAACTTTCAAAATTTGCTCCGCCAAGCATGGTACTTGATAGAACATCTGAGACCCAGATCCAGTTTGCAAGGGGGATTTCAGCTATGGGTATACTTTATGGAAGGATATTTGCTACCATTAATCAGTATAATCCTGAAATATCTTCAAAAATTGATGTTATAACAATACCTATAGGACCTTCTGGAACAAAATCATTTGAACGCCTTACTTTTGATTGTTTTGTTGTATTTAGTGGTACAAAGTATCCTGACATTGCTAAAGAGTTTATTAAATCATATATATCAGGAGATCACTATTTAGATTTTTTACTCTCAGTACCAGGGCATTTATTACCAATACGCAGTAGTTGGGCGGATAATCCAAAGTATTTTGAAAATCCTGAGATTAAGAAATATGGTGATATAATTAAAAAGACTATTACTGATATAATGCCTAAATACGGCACTGATATCGATAGACGTTTTGATGGTGTAAATATTTATTTAGCACAAGCTATTGCGGATCCAACTCTAACAACAGAAATCAACAAATTTTTCCTTGGAAATGTTACTGCTGAACAAACTCTTAAAAACGTAGCTAATAGTTGGCGCAAAAAATTTAATATTGAATAAATAAAAGTATCATTTATGGAAAATAAGTAGGTGTCAAATACCTACTTATTTTCCATAAATAAAATAAATCGGAAAGAAAGTAGAGGATAGATAGGATTTTTACTAAATTGCAAAAGAAAGATAATATAATAGGATTTTATTTTCTTATTCCAGCTTTAATACTACTGAGTATTTTGATCATTTATCCTTTAATTAATGCTGTATATTTAAGTTTTTGTTCACAATTGATATATGAATTAAAAGGACGTTTTATAGGCTTAGCTAATTATATTGAAATACTTCAAAGTAAAGAATTTTGGGATGCATTATTATTAAGTTTTATTTGGACAGTATCAAGTGTGAGTGCACAAGTTTTATTAGGAGTTAGTGCAGCTTTATTGCTTAATGAAAATTTTAAAGGTAGGGGCTTAGTTCGTGCTTTAGTATTGTTGCCTTTTTTCGTGCCTACTATAGCCACAGTTATGATGTGGAGATGGGTATTGGATCTAAATTACGGGGTATTTAATTATTTATTAATGTCTTTCAATATCATTAATAAATCAGTGAATTGGTTGGGAAATCCCAATCTTGCTATGTTTACCGTGATTAATATTGCTATTTGGCGCTTTACTCCTTTTGTGATTATTAATGTGCTTGCTCGATTACAGATAATTCCTCCTGAATTATATGAGGCTGCGGAAATTGATGGCGCTAGTAAATGGAGTCAGTTTAGATATATCACTCTACCAGAGTTAAAAGGCGTATTATTAGTTGTAATACTCTTAAGAGTAATATTTATGTTTAAAAAATTAGATATAATTTTGATTCTTACTGGTGGGGGACCTGGAAGTAGCACACGAACATTGCCTGTATTTGTATTTACATCTACCTTTCAAGCTCTGAGGCTCGGTGAAGGTGCTGCTAATGCAATTTTGACATTCTTAATTACTTTAACTTTTGTCTTATTTTACACAAAAGCTACAGTGAAATATAATAAAGAGGTTGAATAGTATGAATTTTAAAATTAATGTTTCTCGTATATGTTTTTATTTATGTGTTTTGCTTTTAGTATTATATTCTGTAGGACCACTTATTTGGATCTTGCTTACATCTCTATCTCCAGAACAGAGTTTCTTCGATACTCCAGCATCAATTTTTAATCCTAAGCACCTTACTTTTGTTAATTATTTTAACTTATTTAAAGATACTTATTTTATTAATTTTCTATTAAATAGTTTTTATATAACAATAGGCACTACTTTAATAGCTATTTTAGTAGCAACTTTAGCTGCTTATAGTCTGACTAGATTTAATTATCGTGGTAAAAATCTATTTACTATTTTTTCATTATTTGCTTATATGATACCTACAGTGCTACTAGTTATACCTTTATATTTGTTTGCTGTAAAGGCAAGACTTACAGATAAGCTATCTGGATTAATATTTGCTTATGTAGCCCTATGTTTACCTTACTCTATATGGATGATAAGAGCCTTTTTTCAAAGTATTTCTATAGAATTTGAAGAAGCTGCTTTCATCGATGGAGCAGGAAGGTTAAAGGTATTATTTTATATAATAATTCCAATTTCAATGCCTGGAATAATAGCTGCAACAGTTTTTATTTTTAGTTTAGTTTGGAATGAATATTTATTTGCATTAGTTTTTATGAGTTCAGATTTAAAAATGACTTTTCCAATTGGTTTACAGAGTTTTATAACGGAACATTTTACATATTGGAATTATATTTTAAGTGGTAGTGTTATTGTTTGTATTCCTGCATTAATAATCTTTTTAGCTACTCAAAAAACTTTGGTAAAGGGATGGTGTGCTGGTGGGATTAAAGGTTAATTAATTTTTAGAATAAATGTTTTATAGAAACATTAAAAGTATAGTTTAAAAAATATATTTAAATGTATTACTTTCAAGTGTTGTTTACACTTTGTGCTCTTTCCTATAGAAAAATGATACTATCTATCCGGGCTCAGGTAAAGCATATTTTCGTTTACCATCAAGGAATTTCTGATAAGGGATTTTACCCTTTAACCCGTACCCTTGATTTGTTCTTTTAAAATTATAATAAAAGATAAATTGATCCAGGTCATCCTGCAATTCCGATAAAGAGGAATAGACCTTCTTGATCATGGCGATCTGGTAGAACTCTTCCAGCAGGGTCCGATTGAATCTTTCTACCATCCCATTGCTCTGCGGGGTCCTCGGTTTAATTCGGGTATGTCTGATGCCCCGTTGTTGCAAGAATTTCTCATGCTCGTGCTTGCTACCTACCCAATGGGTGGTATATTCCTTGCCGTTATCGGTTACGATTCTATCCAGAGGTATATGAAATCCTTGATATATCGGTAATACTTTTGTCTTCAGGAAATCTATCGAGCTTGTTACCCTCTTATCCTGATAGACTTGGGCAAAACCAAAATTACTGTCAGCATCCATGCCGGTCTGTTGATAGATTCTACCCAAACCTTTAATGGTGCCCACACAGAAGGTGTCCTGACAGAAGAGATAACCAGGATAATAAGCGTTGATGTGGACTGGTTTTCTCTTAGCCACTTCTCTTAAGTACTTTTCAGTTATGACCGGATTATCGAATTTCCCCTAGGCAAAAAAGAGCCGAGTAAGACGACGATTCGAGCCTTTTCTTTTTAAGACATTATAGACTCCGGTATCACTGATGGTGACTCCTTGTTGACCTAGTTCATTGGCAATCCTCTTCGGTCCATGGGTTGGGTAATCGATTATGTAATTGAGAATGATCCGTTCTTTATCTGGTTTGATCTTATTGGGCATCTTGGGTTCTCTCTTGACCTTATCGGCTAATCCCAGATAGCCGAATTTGATAAACCTTTTTAACCAGGCGTAATAGATCGTCCTGGATATATGAAATAATTGACAAGTATCAGTAATATTCTTGTGTTCTTTTGCATGTTGCAGTACACTGTACTTAAAACTGGTAATACGTTCTTCTTTGGTCATGTGTGCTGTTCTCCTCCCTATTTTGAATATTTTTGGATATTAATATTCTATAGGAAAGATCACATGCATGACCAATTTATTTTCAGTGAAAGTGTAAACACAACTCGAACTTAGTACACTTAAAATAAGATTTTGGAAAAACTGAACTATTACCTTAAGGAGATCTAATCAATTAAAAGAAGGAAGTGAAAAAAATGAGCAGTATTTTAGAAGAGCGTTGTGACGTTATAGTTGTTGGAGGAGGTCCTTCTGGAGTTATGGCTGCAGTAGCCGCTAAAAAATCGGGTGCAGAAGAAGTGTTACTAATAGAGCGATATGGCTTCTTAGGAGGAGAATTAGCTTCTGGATTGCTAATCCATGGTTTTTTTGATGGAGAGGGCAATCAAGTGGTCTATGGTTTAGCTGATGAATTAATAAATAATTTGAAAAATAAGTATGAGGCGGCAGTCAAAATTAGGATTTCGGGTAAGGAAGCAAACATGCTAGCTGCAATTGCGGTAGATTTGGAATATTATAAATTGGAACTGTTAGAGATGCTTTTAAATTCTAGTGTAAAGTTAATGCTGCATACTACTTTTTTAGATGTACTTAAAAAAAGAAATTCATTACAAGGAATTGTGGCTTTGAGCAAATCTGGAAAACATGTAATACCCGCTGATATAATCATCGATTGTACAGGAGATGGAGATGTATCAGCTACTGCCGGGGCAAAATATCAGATAGGTCGTGATAGGGATAAATTAACTCAAAACCTTACATTAATTTTTACAATGCAAAATGTTAATATTGAAGAAGTGGTACAGAGGATGGGAGTGGCTTATGGTAAGCCTGTAGATGAAATTTCCAAGGCAAGTCGTCCTCCTTATTTCTGGTGTAAAGGAACCTTAGCACCTTGGGCAGAAAAATTAAAAGAAGAAAATATTTTTCCACAGAATGCAAATATTGAAAAAATGGGGCTTACAATGAATACTTTTCACCCTAATACTTTAAACTTTAATGCTACTATTGCTCCTGCGTTATACGGGACAGACGTATATGATTTAACAAAAGCAGAGATCCAATGTAGAAAACAAGTAAAGAAATATTCCAGTTTCTTAATTGAGAATGTCCTGGGGTTTAAAGATGCATATTTAGAAAAAACTGCTTTTAAAATAGGCGTTAGGGAAACTCGTCGTATTACTGGAGATTATACTCTTTCTTATGATGATTGTATAAAATCAAGAAGTTTTTCTGATAACATAGCTCTGGGTGGCTTTTTTATCGATATACACGATCCCAAAAGTGAAGAATGGTTATATAAACCTAAAGAAGGAGCATATCCAAAACAAGCCTATGGAATTCCTTACAGATGTTTATTACCAGAAGGTCTAGAAAATATTATGGTAGCTGGACGCTGTATCTCAGCTGAGCATGAAGCTCTGGCTTCAGCCCGAGTCGTAGCCACTAGTATGGCAACAGGACATGCTGCTGGAACAGCGGCAGGTTTAGCTATTTGTGATAATTGTTCTCCTCGAAAATTACGAGTAGAAAAATTAAAGGAACAGCTTGAAGAACAAAACGCTATGGTCAGTTATTAAAAATAGCTTTCAAATTACATAATTAGGCGTTTCTGCTGTTGCGCAGCACCATTAGAAGGATGAAAACATACTAATGTCGACACTTTTGGCTGCCGAAGGTAGGTCGTATTAGCTTGGTACCTTTAATGGGTATCGAAATTATTCAAGGTGGGCAAGGAGTAACCTCGCATTTTGAATATCTTGATACTCAATCAATAGGTGGTGTTGTATTTGAACTGATTCAGCGCAGCAAAAGAAGAGCCTATTAATTTTTAGGTTAGCAATTATTGTTTGAAATTGAAATTATTGCAAAAAAGTTTTAAAGAATATTATCATTACAACCCAAAACCCAAAAAGTGCATAAAGAGTCTATATTCAAAAAAATAGTACAAAAAATAAAGAAACTAATTGTGATAAGGTAATGGGGCTTGATCTTGGACTCAGGCAAATAGCTGTGGCCAGTGTTAAAAATAAGAAAGGAAATGATATAAATTATAGGCTTTCAGAAAACTCGCTCTTTTAAAATTAAATATTAGGAAGAAAAGATTTTACAAAGCAAATCTTATCTTTATTTCCGGTCTTGGCAGCAGTTAAGGCTATAAGTAGAACAGTAATATGGGCAATAGTACAGTGATTGAAGACAGCCCTAAGCCCCCTGATACTCGGGTTTGCATACAAAGATCCAGCAATCTGGAGAAGATCCTTTCACATCCACTACGCAGATCATAGACTTTCTTAAATTCTGGCGTACCATAAGCAATCTGTTGGCGGATATCTTCACCAAGCACCTGAGTATAGGCAAAACAATCTGTGCCCTTGACAAACTGAGGGTGCATCCAGGGATAGAAAGGATGTTCATCTCAAAGCCAGCCAGGCAGATGCGGTTACCGGTTTTAGAAACAGGAAGGTCTTTTTCTCTTCTTAGATTGCGAGCAATATAAGGCTTGGCTTTCAGATCCTTGATAATATAGGAGAGGACTTTGGCTGAATCAAGGCCCGAAACAGCAATAACCGCGTAAACATTCAGGCCGAACCTTTCTTTAGCCCATTCAAGCTGGGGGATGATAACTTGACTATCTACAATATTGGCCCCCCTGGTTTCTTCTACTATAGGTAATTCAGAGAAGGCGTCAGAGAGGACGAAATTCCGGTAACCTAGAGAAGTATCTGATCTCTTTTTGAAAGGGTTTGGGGAAATGGACCATGATACTAAGACGGGATTGTGGGTCACCTTTAGGCTTCCTGCTCTTATTAAATCTGTCTTTTAGAGCAGTCTCGAGGTTGTTTTCTTTTACTTTCACCGGGATATTAGAGGAATCGAAAGATAAGAACCATTTTTCATGTTTTGTAAATTAGGGCTTTCAGTAAAGCTTTATAGCAAACAGGTAGTCTACCGGTAGAAGGATACAGTATCTTTAAGGTCGAAGTATCAAGAAAAGAGAAAAGAATCTCGTATTTCTCTAAAGGTCTTAAGTTAAAAACAGTTTTAGCTTTAAAAAGAAGTTTCTGGTTTGCCTTAAATCTATTCATAGTATTACCCCCTACTTTTCTGAAAGTTGCTAGAACTAAAAAAGAATATTCTTAAAATATTATATAGTAAAAGGTAGGTGGAGGTGAAATCAAATTCAGATTGCCAAAATGTTTGATTAAAATAGAGATGAGAGTTTCAGAAAACTTTAGAAGGTTAAAAAAATTCACCTCCAAGCCCATAAAAAATCGATAAAATAGGCAGAAATTAATCGATAGCCTTCCTAAAACCCTTATCTGATAAGGGTTTCAAGGGGTGGAGGTGAAGAATAAAATAGAAGTGTGCTAAAAGCCTTACAAGGCAAGGGTTTCAGAGTTTTCTGAAAGGCACTTATAAAAAGTCAAAGGAGGTCAAATGATAATGATAAAGAAGCCCAATATTATTTTAATAAACACTGATCAGCAAAGATTTGATACAATCGGTGCTTTGAACGCCCCTTTTATGGAAACCCCAAATATTGATAAATTAGTAAAAGAAGGTGTGAGTTTTAATAATTGTTTTACAACTGCTCCCTCATGTGTACCTTCAAGAGCGAGTGTTTTTACTGGATATTATCCCCACAACACAGGAGTATTATGTAATGGAGATACCTGGGAACCAAGCTGGGTAGAAATGTTGGCAGAAGAAGGTTATCATTGTGTTAATATAGGTAAAATGCATACGGTGCCTTTGGATGCTCAGGGGGGATTTCATCAGAGATTTATAGTAGAAAATAAAGATCGTACCCTTAATTTAGATACCAGAGAATCTGCATTTTATGATGAATGGGATAAGTATTTAGCCCATGAGGGTGTTGAAAAACCTTCTAGAGAAAAATACAAAACATTCGAAGGTTATGAGAACGCTTTGGGAGCTTTTGAATGGTATTTAGACAGTAAATATCATCCCGATAATTTTGTGGGAAATATGGCGTGTTGGTGGTTAGAAAATAGAAAATCTGACAGCCCTCTATTTTTAGAAATTGGTTTTCCTGGTCCCCACCCTCCTTTTGATCCGGTGAAGGAATATATTGAACCTTATATGAATAAAGATTTGCCTTTACCTGAAGTAACAGAAGAAGAATTAAAAAATCAACCCTTACATCACCATCTCTATCGGGAGGAAATGATTCATTCGAGAGCTCCTCATTGCAAGAAAAGAAACAACAGTGATCATGATGCTTTAAAATGGCAAAAAAATCCTTCTCCTCAACAATTAAAAAGAATGAGAGCACATTATTATGCAAATATCACTATGATAGATGAAAAAATTGGAGAAATAATTAATGTTTTGGAGAATAAAGGATATCTTGATGATTCTATTATTATTTTTACTTCAGATCATGGGGAAGCTCTTGGAGACCATGGCCATGTAGAAAAATGGACTATGTATGATTGTGTAGTAAAGGTGCCACTAATAGTACGGTGTCCAGAGAAATTTAGGGGCGGGAGAGAAATAAATTCCTTAATACAAAATATGGACATTGCTCCAACGATTTTAGAACTTGCTGGAATAGATATTCCAGATTCTTTTGATGCACGTTCATTAATGCCATTACTAAACAAAGAAAAAGAAAATATAAGAGAATATGTATTTTCTGAACATGGTAGAGATAACTGTAATTATTTGGTAACGGGTACTGATTTAATAACAATGATCCGTTCAAAAAAATGGAAATTAGTTCATTATTTAGATGATGAGGAAAAAGAATATGGAGAATTATATGATTTAACTAATGATCCTGAGGAAAAGAATAATTTATGGGAAAATAAAGATTACCAGGATAAAAAACAGAAGCTCTTATCAATAATGAGTGATTGGAGAGCTAAAAGTATTTATAGGGCTAGACCAACAATAATGAAGGGAAAAGTAGAAACCGGTAATCTAAATTAATTTAGTACTCATTATTAAATCATTAATCTCTAAAGTATAAAATAGTATTGTGCTCCATACCCAACCAACATTAAATTAAGGTATAATAAAACAAAGGTGCACTTAGAACATTGAAAAACTGTTGATCTTACAGTATATTTGGAGCATAAAAACATGCCCTCGCTGCAGCAGTACAAAACTATGGTTATTTTCTTCATGAATAGATTAGATGCAGTCAGTGTGGTCTAACCAGAAAAATATCCAAAAACCTCTGGAAAAAGAGCCGGGTCTCTCCTTGCTGGAAAGGGAGATTGGTTGAATATTTCTGTTTGGGAGTACCAGCTTATCGACTGAGGTTTCAGGTGCCTTACAGTCAGCCGACGATTCAAAGATGGTTTAGGATGCTAAGAGAGACTATTTGCCGAAATATCATCAAGGATCTAGAGTCTCTCTCTGGAGAGGTTAAAATGGATGAAACTATGTTCGGCGGCAGAAGATCAGGCAAGCGTGGCTGGTGAGCAACCGGGAAATGTATTGTCTTTGGGATTTATCAGAGAAACGGGAAAGTGTTGACTTTTCCCATTTCTTCCAGAGCCAAAGAAACTATGCGATCTTATATCACCCGATATACCCATGCAGGGAGTCTCTACTATACAGATGACTGGTTTGCTTATACCTTCCTACCTATTCGCCTGTGGCATCAATATGATACACCCCACATATGCATCTTAAAAATTGTCGGTCGTCTAAGATTAATAAACACCAGTTTTGGTATCTTGATGATATGATTGATCTATATGAACATTGGGAATTTTTAGAAAGAAGAAAGTTGGGATAAGTTAGAGATACTGAATTTACTGATTGGAATATTAACTGATATAAGGGGTAGAATTGAAAAATTTACCCCTTATATCAGTTAATGCAAAAATAACAATGAACGCGTTGGTTATTTATTAATTTAAATTCACCAACTCCAAAAGGATATTTTTCTAATAAAAAGTCGATATAACGGTAATGCATTTTTTAAAAAATATAATTATGAGAATATAAAAATTGGATATGCATTTAAAAATAGCTGATTATTTATGATTAGAACATTATACGTAATGATAAAGCCTTCATCAAGTAATTGCAATATGCGTTGTAATTACTGTTTTTATCATGATATTTCAAATAAAAGGGCAAAAAAATCATATGGATTTATGGATGTTGATCTTTTAGAAGTAATTGTTCAAAAAGCAATTACTGAAACGCAGGAAGAAGTTACTTTTGCTTTTCAGGGTGGAGAACCAACATTGGTTGGACTAGATTATTTTAAAAGACTTATTCAGTATGAACAAAAATATAATCAAAAAAATTTGAAAATTAATCATGCCATTCAGACTAATGGTGTTTTGATTGATCAAGAATGGGCTCGTTTTTTGGCAAAGAATCATTTTTTGGTTGGCATCTCTTTGGATGGTCCTAAATCCATACATGATTTTTTTCGTTTAGATCAAAAAGGGATGGGAACGTATCAAAGAATCATAGATGGCATTGAAAATTTGAAGAAATACCAAGTTGATTTCAATATATTATCGGTGGTTACTTCCCAACTAGCACGCCATGCCCATCAAGTTTACCGTTTTTTTCAAAAAAAAGGATTTAAATACATTCAATTTATTCCTTGTCTATTTCCTTTAAAAGAAAGCCCGGGTCAATACTCTTATTCACTGACACCTGAAAGATATGGAAATTTCTTAAAAACATTATTTGATTTATGGTATCATGATGTCATTAATCATGATATTGTAAGCATCCGTTATTTTGATAATTTGCTCCAAATGATGCTGGGGTATCCTCCTGAATCATGCGACATGGTGGGTCATTGCGCCTGTCAGTTTATTATTGAAGCTAATGGTGGGGTATACCCATGCGATTTTTATGTTATTGATCAATGGTATCTAGGGAATATTAAAGAACAATCTTTTTCTCAATTTTTCAATTCACCACTTGCCCAGCAGTTCATTCGCTCTTCTGCTTATAATGATACGGCGTGTCGAGAATGTTCCTGGTTTCGAATATGTCGAGGAGGATGTCGTCGTTGGCAGGAACCATTTATAGAGGGCAAACCGCGTATTAATTATCTTTGCCCGGCATATCGGGATTTTTTTGCTTATACCATCGAACGATTTAAAGAAATTGTAGAAAAAATTAAGGCCGGAGAATTCAAATAAAAGAAACTTGTCAATGATAATATGGTTAAATTAAAGGGTAGAGAGTCCAGTCTTATCCAATGCAAGATGAGCCTGAAAGGAAGAGTCATGCTGCTAATATTTTATCAAATAATTTATCTCTTTCAAGCTGCACCTTTTTAGCCATCTCATTATCTGTATATCTTTTTGCTGTTTTATCTAACATTTCAAATCTTATACTTTCTTTTAGATATATCCGGGCATTGGGTATGCTCCTTAATTTCTCATACGGAGTCATATAGTCCTGATATCTGTATTTCTTCTTTATCTTTCCTTTTTTATCCTTTACTTCAATAGGAAAGGCACAGGGACGGTGAAAATTCAAATACTCATTAAAACAGCCAAAATAAAACTCATTTATCCCTTTAGCATATTTCTGCCCTATATGACCATATCCCATCCATTTTCTTAACACTAAAGCCGTTTTTCGTTTCCGCAAGAGCATTATCATTGGTATGCCTGGGTCTGCTTTTGGTCAGTTTTATCAATAGATTATTCAACATCTCCGCCACTTTCTAAGTTTATGTATTCTTTAACCATTGTCTGCGTGAAAATTTATAATCCGGTAAGGGTAACTACCTATTATCTTTCCCAGTAAAGGGATGAGCTGTTCATCTGTGATCTTTTCAACTGCTCCAACAACCTCCCATTGAACTACCTCATCAACCGTATATATATGATAGACCCCTTTTTCTCCATCTCTATCCCCCTGATGCATAGTATCTACCCTTAAATATCCCGATTTCCCTCCCGGCTCTGGTTTGCACCTCTCCCCTATTGCTGTTCCTTTTGTCTTCTTGGTCTCTTGATAAAATGGGACACTACGCTGATATGACACTGTTTTCTTCAGATTGTATATATGGGATACCGAAATTGCAGATATATTCTGGTATTCTTCTTTCCCATATTTCTTCGCCATTCGCTCCAGTGTCTTTTTTAGGGAAGCCCCATTTGGATAATCATGCAATTCTGCTGTCCGAGCAAGTAGTCGAATGTCTTTATTGGTGTATTTCCTCTCAAATTTATTTCTCTCATATTCTTTCACTCTCACTCGCCCGATTCTCCTGTATTCCCTTATTTTTCTGGTAACTTGAGGCCGGGAATATCCGGTTACTTTCTCTATGTACTTCTTTATTAAACCTTTTTCTTTTTTGCACAAGTTTAAATAATTAAACCTTTCCAGCGTCTCTTCTATCCATTCATATGCCTCCTTCCGGAATCTCTTTTTAAATTCTATTACATGCGATTCTTTCAAAAATCTCTTTACTTCAACAATACTGCTTAATTGTGAGTCATTCATAGTTATTACCATAATATAGCTATTATGACTCTTACATTTAGCCTGTCAAACTTTTTTCTGTCAGGGGATTCTTTCAGGCTCATCTTCAGATTAGAAAAGAGTCCTTTTGATTAGCCCAATATTTTGATATAATAAACATCATGCTGGAGGCAATGGAAAATTTTTACATCACTGACAACCAGCATTTTGGTTATTATATTTTCCCCAAAGGAAAAAAATAGGATAGAGAAAAATTATGGAAAGATATCCCATTAATATATGGATTAATGAAGAACGGTATCAACAACTCTGTCAGTCTGGTTTGCAAAAACTAGCCAAAGAAGTATTAGCTGGTATGAAAGTGTTACAGGTTTTTTGTAATGATGACCAGAAAAAAAGAATTGTTAAAGCAATATCCCCAAGCCAAATATGATCTTTCAACGACCAAGAGTATTGAACTATTGCCGGCAGAATTAAAAACCAGAATATTCAATGAAATTCTCAATAAAAAAGATCTTGATGTTATAAGTGATATATTAAACGAAATAGAATAGCTAAAGAGAAGGCAAAATAATGATTGACCTAGAATCTGTATATACCTGGATATTGTTAATATTAATTGGTTTTAATATCGGTATAATAAGTGGGTTTTTTGGAGTAGGGGGTGCTTTTATCCTGACCCCCTTGCTCAATATCCTGGGCTTACCGATGGCCAGCGCCGTAGGGACTGGATTATTTTTTGCGGTAATGGTTTCTTGTGTTGGAGGGATCCGACATTATTTTGCTGGGAATACCATCATAAAAGTTTCAATTATGTTAGGATTTTTGAGTTTTATTGGAATCAGAATTTCTCAACCTCTGGTTATTTATTTGGATCAGCTTAATTTAGCTGATATTTATA
>Ga0307380_10002971_pt1 | contig 23769 bp, 16 predicted proteins | sample UN3MG_FD_202239 | JGI IMG/M metagenome (GOLD analysis project Ga0307380, IMG submission 202239) | Soil microbial communities from Risofladan, Vaasa, Finland - UN-3 | ecosystem: Environmental > Terrestrial > Soil > Coastal area > Acid sulfate soil | place: Finland: Risofladan, Vaasa | collected... | reverse complement strand
CCAGGCCCTCGCGTCGCGCCTCCTCGGGATAGCGGACGTGCGGGTCGGCGCGCATGTCGGGGATGGTGAGGATTTCTCCCGCGAGGGCCCGCTGGTCGTTCGGATTCTCGGCGACGAGGACCGGCCCCTTCTTCAGGTACGCCTTCGACAGGCCGTAGGTCGCTTTGATGACGAGTTCGTCGCCCGTCTCGTTCAGGAGCCTCAGGCTGCACGCCTTGACGCTCATCACCTCCGCCATGGTCCGCACGATGTTGTCGAGCACCAGGTCGGGTTCGAGCGTGGAGGAGAGCAGGCGGCTGGTTTCGGCCAGAAGTGTCAATTCGTCGATGCGTTCCTGGAGGACGACCTGCTGGTAGCAGAGGCGCGTGAGGGTGTTGGCGAACAGTTGGAGGAACGAGATGGCGGCGCGCATGTTGACGTCGGAGCAGACGGGGAGTTCCCGGGCGGCCTGCCGGAGTTCTTCCTCGTTGATGTTATGGGCGCGGGCGAGGCGGGCGACCTCGTCGCGCGTGATCGGCCGTTCGGGCAAATCCCCCAGGACGATCGTCCCGAGCAGGCGGTCCTTGGCGCGGATGGAGGCGGCGAACTGGACGAGTCCGGCGTGGCAGACGTACTTGACGGGGGCGTCGGCCGTCTTCGCCGCCGCCGCCGCCGCATAATTCGAGATCGAACACGCCTCGTTGTCGTGCCGCGCGCCGCCCAGGAGGTCGCAGAATCGGCTGGAGCGGCTCGGTTGGGTGACGAGCCGGCCCTTGTCGTCGCGGATGCTCGTCGCCATCTGTGCCAGTTCCGCAAAGCCGTCCTGGATCGCCTGAAGCGTTTCCAGGTCGATGAGGTCCACGAGGCGCAGAGGGGGGTCCGGCTGGCGCGCCGCCGCGTCCCCGCCCGTTTCAGCGGGCCGGGCGGTCAATTCTTCGCCTTGGGGGTTCGGGTCGGTCATGGTTTGTCTATCGGCTTGCGGCGATTGCGGTGCGATTCACGCGAGCGCGAGCATCCTTTCGATGGCCTGCCGCGCCCGCCCGGCCACGTCTTCGGGAACCTCGACGCGGACCTGCATGTCCTCCAGCGCCCACGCGATCTTCTCCAGGGTGTTCAGTTTCATGTTCGGGCAGTCCGCGAGGCTCGAAATCTCGACGATCGTCTTGCCGGGATTCGCGCGGCGGATGGTGTGGCACACGCCGAGTTCCGTGCAGATGATGAACGCCTTGGCCGACGACTCGGACACGCGCCGGATGATCTGGCTCGTCGAGCCGACGAAATCCGCCAGCGCCACCACGTCGCGCGTGCACTCCGGGTGGACGAGGACTTCGGCCTCGGGGAACTCGCGCTTCCGCGCCGCGATGTGCTCCGCCAGAATCCGATGATGCGTCGGGCAGAACCCCGGCCACAGAATCACATTTCGACGCCCCGTCTGCTGCGCCACGTAGTCGCCGAGGCTCTCGTCGGGAACGAAGAGGATCGGCCGGTCCTTCGGGATCGACTCGACGACGCGGACCGCGTTGGCGCTCGTGCAGCAGATGTCGCTCATCGCCTTGACGGCGGCGGAGGAGTTGACGTAGCAGACCACCGCCGCGTCCGGGTGCCGGCGCTTCGCCTCCGCCAGTTCTCTCGCGGTGATCATGTCGGCCATCGGGCATCCGGCGTTCGGGTCCGGCATGAGGACCGTCCGCTCGGGGTTGACGATCTTGGCGGTCTCGGCCATGAACCGCACGCCGCAGAGGACGATCACCTCGGCTTCGACGCTGCGGGCCTCGCGGGCCATGGCCAGACTGTCGCCGACGATGTCCGCAATGTCCTGGACCTCGGGCGTCTGGTAATTGTGCGCGAGGATGACGGCCCGCCGATCGCGCCGGAGGCGGGCGATTCTCTCGACCAATTCGGATGGCGGCAGGCGATCCAGCGACGTCACGACTTCCCTCCCTTGCCTCTGCGACTTCGGGTTCGTTCCGTGCCGTACAGCCCCGCATTATAGGTTTTGCCACCGGCGAGGTCCACCGCCAAAAGCGCAGCCGCGGGGCCATCCGCTTCTTGCGTCGGCGCGCCGGCCCGATTAGAATGCTTCGCCACGACCTGCGCCGCCCCGGGAGAACGGCTGTGACGAACGTTGAAGAGATGACAGAAGAAACGACCAGCGAGGAACGTCCCTCGCGGCCGGAAAACTGCGACGCGCCGGACACGAGGCCCCTCCAGGAGATCATCGACAACCTGCCGTACGGCGCCGTGGTCCTCGTGGGCGCAGCGATTCTGTGGATGGGTGCGGGAGCGGGCGTCTGGCGCTGGCTCGCTCCGGCGCTGTTCATCGCCTATGGCGTGGCGGGGACGGTCTGGATCATGGCTTTCATCTGTCCGTACTGCCACTTTTACGACACGCGCCTCTGCCCGTGCGGCTACGGGCGCATTGCCCCGAAACTGCGGGCGCGCCAGGGTCCCGACGGTTTTGCACGGCAATTTCGCCGGCACATTCCGGTGATCGTGCCGCTCTGGTTCATTCCGCTCGTGGCCGGCATCGTCTTCCTCGTGAACGCCTTCTCGTGGCTCCTGCTTGTCCTGGTGGTTCTCTTTGCCGTCAATGCGTTTGTCGTTCTGCCCCTGGTGTCGCGTGAGTACGGCTGCGCGCGGTGTCCGCAGAAAGACGCCTGCCCCTGGATGGCCAAGTGCCGTTCCTAGTAGTCCGTTGCAGTTCGTTTGAGGGGTGGCATGCTCACGGCGTCCGTTCCGTGGGCATGCATGGCCACGCAACGGAGCGTGGCCATGCCACCCGGCAACCATCAATCGTAGTGCAACGGACTACTAGCCGCCGGGGGGCCGTGAGCCCGCTTGGCCGGCAACCTTGACACAATCGCCCAAGCGGGCTATAGTTAGCCCGCCGTCGGCCTTGCGGGGCCGCGAGCGGCCGTGCGGGTACGCGCGTAGCTCAATTGGATAGAGCACCGGCCTACGGAGCCGGGGGTTGGGGGTTCGACTCCCTCCGCGCGTGCCATTGAAACTCAAGGGCGCGGCCGGCGCCCGTCGATAAATGCGGATGCCCCCTTGGCGGGGCGGTCGGAAGCAAATGGGTTCCCCGGTAGCTCAATGGTAGAGCGCGCGGCTGTTAACCGCTAGGTTGCAGGTTCAAGTCCTGCCCGGGGAGCCATGCAGTAGAAACCGCAAAGCGGTTTCACTGCATGGCTACGCCCGCAGTGAAACGAGCGAAGCCCCGCCGTGAGACGGGCGAAGCGAGTTTCTACTGCCGGGCGAGCCGGCGGTTCAAGGACGGGCACGTGCACTACGTCTACGTCCTGCTCTGCGGCGACGGCCATCTCTACACGGGCTATTCGTCAAACCTCCGAGAGCGGGTGCGGCAGCACGAACGTGGAGAGGTTTTCTCCACCAAGAGCCGTCGGCCCGTAAAACTCATTTTCTACGAGGCCCTTTTCCACGCGGCGGACGCGAAGCGCCGAGAGAGGTATCTTAAGACGACGGCGGGCAAGCGGGCGCTTCGTCTCATGCTCCGCCGCTTCTTTCAGGACCGCGCCGGGTCTCGATAGTCGAGCCATCGCCCGCCCTTAAAACCCCGCCTGCCGGCGGGCAAGCCTCGCGCGGCCCCTGAGCCCGCCGATGGGCTCTCGTTGGCATGCCGAGTTAGTTAACGGTAAAAAAACGTTCGGCCGCCCGAAAGCAACCCTGTCGAACCACCGGCAAGAAGTGGACCGGCCGGGGTTCGCAGCCGGGTCGCTGCGCTCGGTCTATGGAGGTTCTTATGCCCATCCGCATAAAACGCCACGATGAAAGCGTGTCCTTGACGCAACCGGCTGATGTTGCAAGAATTGGGTTAGAATTGTCTCCGCATTCGCGGGCGTCTTGTGCGGCACTCTAAACCGGATTTGGGGTATTAGGCGGATCGGCCTAAACATTGTTGTGCCAGCAAAGGGGAAATCGAATGCTTCTCAAAGTCGATACTGAAAGGGCGCTGGCGACCAAAGCGCCGAGCGTTCGTCTCGCGCACTTCGGCCTTGACGAACGGGGGCTTCAGAACATTCTATTCCGCGCGTTAGATAGGCTAATCCCTGATGACGAACTCCTTCTCATCATGCAATCGCGTCACTGGAGGGAGGAGCCGGACCTCATGGCTCTTGACGCCAGAGGCACTCTCTACATCTTCGAGCTCAAGGCATGGGAATCTCATTCTGAAAACATCCTGCAAGCTCTTCGCTATGGCCAGATATATGGACAGTACAATTACGAACAGCTCGATCAGATGTTTCGGACCTTCTACAGAGGAAAGAAGTCTCTCCGGGAGGTACACCAAGCCACGTTCGACGTGTTCCTTGACGAAACGGCCTTCAACGCCGCCCAAGTCTTCGTCGTAATGACGAACGGCGTAGATCACAGGACTCGAGAGGCTGTGCAATACTGGCGGAGTCGCGGCCTCGATGTGCGTCCATGGGTCTACCGCGTCTACGAGGACGCCGACCTCAAGATGCTTCTCGAAATCTCGCGGTTTGCCACTGAGGATGATCCCTATGAGGATATCCAAGAGGGTTACTACATCGTCAACACGAATTATCGGAACGACCCGAAGGACCACGAGATGATGCTCAAGGAGCGCGTTGCCTCAGCGTTCTTTACCCCGTGGAAGGAGAAGATTGCACGCATCAACAAGGGGGATGTGGTCTTTCTCTACCAATCCGGAGTTGGGATTCTCGCGGTTGGCGTTGCAAACGGCAAGCTACAGAAACGCGCTTACCAAGGGAATCCCGACAACAAAGACGAGGACTTCTCGATGCCGTTGACAAAATTCGAGTTGGTTGATCCGCCAATGGCTCCATCTGAGATCAAGGAGACCTGCGGCGTCAACTACCGATTCATGAGCACCCTATTCTCAATTGATGCAGAGGCAGGCCGAAAACTTGAGACCATCCTCAGATCACGGAAGAAGAAATAGGTAGGCACGACAACCGCCTTGACCATGCCGCTGACAGCGTGCGGACGCGTTTGTCAGCGTCTGGTCAGGCGTGGGATTCTGGGCGTTCGGCAAGCGCGCAAGGCCAAACTCCAACCGACTCACCCACTTACGGCGCGGTTAACGACCGTGTCCAATCCGCACCCCCAGCCCGTCATCTCGAACTTCCGGCGGGTAAGTATGCAGTAGAGAAACTCGCCGGACAACGCACTGGCCGCACAGCGGAGGTCGTTGTGGGCTTGTCCGCCGTAGCCCCCTGGGCGAAGGCGGAAGCCTTGGCGAAGGAAGGTTCCACGACGATCCCAACCGCATGTCCGACGAGGATCGCCTGGGCGAGGTCGCCGCCCTCCTTGCCGCCGGGCCGCCGCATTTTACCCGATTCATCCCCCGCCGGGCCGCGGATGGTCCGGCTTCCCCTTCAATCGCACGCCCGGATGCGTATAATGGTGCAGCGCGGCGACGGGCGATGCGGTCCCCGTTTGCCGGACCCGGCCAGGAAGGGAAAGATGCAGGACTCGCTTCCCATTTCGCTTCGCGTCTCGGTCACGGACCGCTGCGACGAGCGGTGCCTCTATTGCCGGCCGCCCGAGGGCGTCGCCCTCGTCTCCCACGAGGAGGTCCTGCGCCTGGAGGAGATCCTGCGTTTCGTCCGTTTCGTGCGGGACCGCTTCGGCCTGGCGAAGGTCCGTCTGACGGGGGGCGAACCGCTCCTTCGCCGCGGCCTCGCGGAACTCGTGCGCGGACTGGCCGGGATGGGCCTGCCGGACCTCGCGATGACCACCAACGGCCAGCGCCTGGCCGACATGGCCCAACCCCTTCGCCGCGCGGGCCTGCGGCGCGTCAACGTCAGCCTCGACTCGCTCGACCCCGACACGTATCGGCGGCTGACGCGCGGGGGGGACCTCGCCCGGACGCTCCGCGGCATCGAGGCCGCACGCGACGCCGGTCTGGTCCCCGTCAAACTGAACACGGTCGTTTTGCGGGGGATCAACGACGAGGAGGTGGTGCCCCTGGCGCGCTTCGGCCTCGAGCAGGGCTGCGAGGTCCGGTTCCTCGAACTCATGCCGATTGGCGAAGCGGTCCCGAGCCACGCGCGGTGGTTCGTTTCCTCCGCCGAGGTCCGCTGCCGCGTCGCCGGGGCGATGCACCTTGAGCCGCTCGCCGCCGAGCCCGGCTCTTCGAGCGGGACGTTCCTCGCCCGCGACTCGGGCGGCCGCACCGGACGCGTCGGCTTCGTCTCGCCGTGCTCCGAACCGTTCTGCGGCGAGTGCCGGCGCCTTCGCCTGACGACCACCGGCCGGCTGCTCGGTTGCCTGGGGCAGCGGCGGGGGGTGGACGTGCGGGCGGCTTTGCGCGCGCCCGGCGGGCCGGACGAAGCGAACCTCGCCCGGGCCGTCGAGGAGGCGCTGCGCGCGAAGAGCGACGGCCGGTGCTTCGCCCGGCAGGACCTCATGGTCCGCATCGGCGGGTGAACATGTTTAGCCGCCCACCTTGGTGGGCGCGTGCCGTTGCGGCGCGGCGCGTTGGTCGTGCACATTTAGCCGCCCACCTTGGTGGGCGCGTGCCGTTGCGGTGCGGCGCGCACGATGCGAACGTTTAGCCGCGACCCGACTTGTCACGGCGTAGCCCGAAGGGCGAAGCCGGAAGGGGAGCGCGTTTGTGAAAGGGGAAGCGCCATGACGAAAGATCGGCGCGAACTGAACCATCTCGGCCCCGACGGCTCGGCGCGCATGGTGGACGTCGGAGCGAAGGCCGTCACGCGCCGGTCGGCCTCGGCCGAGGCGTACGTGACCGTCGGCGCGAAAATCGCCGAACGCCTGCGCCGCGAAGGCGGCCTCGCGAAGGGCAACGTTCTGGAAACGGCGCGCCTGGCCGGCATCGCCGCCGCCAAGCAGACGCCCGCCCTCATCCCCCTCTGCCATCCCATCGCGCTGGACGCCGTCGAGGTCGAAGCGCTGCTCGATGGCGAGCGCGTCCGCATCCGCACCCGCGTCCGGGCCGAGGCGAAGACCGGCGTCGAGATGGAGGCGCTCACCGCCGCCGCCGTTGCCGCACTCACCGTGTACGACATGGTCAAGTCCGCAGGCAAAGGGATCGAGATCGGTCCCGTGCGGCTCCTCGCGAAGGAGGGCGGACGGTCGGGCCGATGGACCCGCGAGGAGCCCGGCGATGGCGCGCGCTAAAGCCCTCTGCGTCGGCCCGAAGAAGGGCGAGCCGAAGCGTCCCGTTCCCGAGGCGCGCTTCCGCGCGGGCCACGGCATCGAGGGCGACGCCCACGCGGGCCCCTGGCACCGCCAGGTCAGCCTTCTGGCCGAGGAGGACATCGAGACCGTCCGCCGCGCGGGTCTGCCGGACGTTCTCCCCGGCGCGTTCGCCGAGAACGTCGTCCTCTCGGGCCTCGACCTCGGTGCCGTTGGCCTCGGGACGCGCCTCCGCCTCGGCGAGGACGTCGTCCTCGCCGTCACGCAAATCGGGAAGGTCTGCCACGCCCCTTGCGAGATCGCCCGCGTGACCGGCGACTGCATCATGCCTCGCCTCGGTCTCTTTGCGCGCGTCGAGAAGGGCGGCTCTGTCCGCCCCGGCGACGAAGCGCAAGTCGTCCAACTCGTCCCGCGCGAACGCCTCCAGGCCGTCGTCCTGACGGTCAGCGACCGCTGTGCGCGCGGCGAGGCGGCCGACACGGCCGGCCCGGCCGTCGCGCGGCTCCTGGAAGAACGCCTCGGCGCGCACCTCTACCGCCTGGAAGTCGTCCCCGACGAGGCCGATCGCATCGCCGAACGCCTGAAGCATTACGCCGACGGCCACTCGATTGACCTCGTGGCGACGGTCGGCGGGACGGGCTTTGCCCCGCGCGACGTGACGCCGGAGGCGACCCGCGGCGTCGTGGAGCGCCCGACGCCGGGCCTCGACGAGGCGATGCGCGCCGCCTCGCTCGCCAAGACGCCCCACGCCGCTCTCTCTCGCGGCTCATCCGGCATTCGCGGTTCGACGCTCCTGCTGAACCTGCCCGGCTCCGAACGCGCCGCACGCGAGAACTTGGAGGCGATCCTCCCCGCGCTCGGCCATGGCCTGGCGAAACTGCGCGGCGACGCGACCGACTGCGGACGCCCGCCGAAGGACGCGCCCCATGCGCCCCGCTGACCTTCCCATCCTGGCGGTCGGCGGATCCCACGACGCCGGCAAGACGACCCTGCTGGAAGCCCTCGTCCCGATGGTGGCGGCGCGCGGTCTGGCCGTCGCCATCGTGAAGAGCGCCGGCAGCCGGATCGAGGTGGACCGCCCGGGCAAGGACAGCGACCGCCTCTTCCGCGCGGGGGCCGATGTCTTCGTCCGCGGAAAGGCCGAAAGTTTCGTCCGCACCCGTCCGGCCGAGGAGGATCGGACGGCGTCCGACCTCGCCGCCTTGGCGCGGCTCTATGACGTGGTGCTCCTGGAGTGCCGCTCGCCCATGCCGTGCGCGACGGTCTGGCTCCTCGGCGAAGGCGAGAGCGAGCCGCCCGCCGGGGCCGGCGACGTCCTCGCCGCCCTCCCGCGCGGGCCCGAACGCATCGAGACCGTCCGCGCCCTGCTCGATCGCTGGCTCCCCGGGCAGTGGCTTCGGACGCCCGTCTACGGCTGCGTCCTCATCGGCGGCCGAAGCAGCCGCATGGGCAGGCCCAAGCATCTGCTGAAATCGGGGGGGCGGACCTGGCTTGAGCGCACGGTCGAAATCCTTCGCCCGGCCGTCGAGCACATCGTCATCGCCGGCGCGGGCGAACTGCCCGATGCGCTGGCCGGCGTCACGCGCCTGCCGGATGTCCCGGATGCCGAGGGGCCGATGGCCGGCATCCTGGCCGCCATGCGGTGGGCGCCCTGGGCGACGTGGCTGGTGGCGGCGTGCGATTTGCCGAACCTGCGGCCCGAGGCGCTCGAGTGGCTCCTCGCGACGCGCGCCGCCGGTGTCTGGGCGACGGTCCCGCGATTCCCGGGCGCGCGGGGCGTCGAGCCGCTCCTGGCGCACTACGATTTCCGCGCGGGGGCGATCCTCGAGCGTCTCGCCGCCGACGGCCGCTTCTCGCCCTCGCTCGTGGCGGAGCATCCGAAGGTCGCCGCGCCGACGCCGCCGTCGCACCTCGCGCCCGCCTGGGACAATGTGAACGCGCCCGGCGACCTCCCGCACGACCGCCCCCGCGCTGGGCGAACCATGTATTGAACCGCAAAGTACGCAAAGAGCGCCAAGGCGAGGGTGGCATGGCCACGCTGTTCTGCGTGGCCATGCGTGGAGACAATCTGCATGTCCACCCGGAACAGGGTGGACATGCCACCCACCTTTCTCTGCGTCCTTTCGGTGGTTTAGCCTTACGCCGTTTGCTGTTTTCCTTTCCCCTGTCTCTGTCGTTCTCTGCGCTCTCCCCATGTAACAAAGGGGCCCTTTGGGCTGCGTTGAAATGACCTCTTAGAACCGGAAGTCGAGCGGATAGGCTTCGACGCGCGTCCCCGCCGGGTGCGTGCCCGGCTCGAGCACGACAAGCGCGTCGGCGCGCGAGAACCCGACGAGGTCCGCCGACCCGCGAGTCTCCACCGCTTTGACCACCCACGTTTCCCCTTCCTGGCGGAGGATGGCGGGGACGAACGTCATGCGGCTTCCGTGGACCTTGGTCTCGCCCGCGAGCGTCGCCTCGAGCGCCGGGGGGGCCGGATCGGCCTGGCCCATCATCTTCCCGAGCGCCGGGCGGACAAAGAGGTGGAAGCCGACGATCGTGGACACCGGGTTGCCCGGCAGCCCGAACACGAGGCCCCGGCCGTGCGTGGCGAAAAGGGTCGGCTTGCCGGGCTTCATCCGCACCGTCGCGAAATGAATCGTGACGCCCAGGTCCCGCAGGACCTTCGGCACGAGGTCCCATTCGCCGACGCTGACGCCGCCCGAGACGAGCAGCACGTCGCGTTCGAGGCCGCGGGCGATTCTCTCGCCCAGGTGGTCTAAAGTGTCGCGCGCGACGCCGAGGCTCTCGGCCCCGACGCCTGCGCGGCGGCAGCAGGCGAGCAGGCTCCAGGAATTCGCATCGCGAATCTGCCCCGGGCCGGGAACCGTCGAGACGGACACCAGTTCGTCGCCCGTGGCGAGGACGGCGACCATCGGCCGGCGGACGATGCGGACCCGCTCGCGCCCGACCGACGCCAAGAGGCCGATCTCGGGCGGGCGAAGGACGCGGCCGACCTTGAGCACGGTCTCGCCCTTGCGAACGTCCTCGCCGCGGAGGCAGATGTTTCGGCCGGGGTCCGTCCGCAGAATCCGGACGCGCCCATCGGGCAGCGCCTCGGTGTCTTCGACCTTGACCACGTGGTCGGCGCCGGCGGGCACGGGGGCGCCGGTCATGATCTTGGCGCACGTGCCGCCTTGGATTGGCCGCGTCGGGGCCGTCCCCGCGGGCAGCGATTCGACGACCGCCAGGTCCGCGGGCAGGCGCGCGAGGTCTGCGGACCGGACCGCGTAGCCGTCCATCGCGCTCTTGTCGAACGGCGGCAGGTCGGAGTCGCTGGCGACGGATTCATCCAGGACTGCGCCGTCCGCTTCCGGCAGGGGAACCTCCACCGCCTCCAGCCGCGGGGTCTTCTCGAGCACGATCCGCAAGGCCTCGGCTGGCTCCATCATGGCGACGCACCTCCGGAGACATCGGTTGTCATTTGCGGTCCGGCGGGTCGGCGAAGCCGAACCGCCAGGCGGCGGTGTACACGTTCATCCGGTCGCCGCGCGCGAAGCCGACGACGGCCGCGTCGGCCGACCGCCCTAACTCAATCGCCCGCGACGTGACGGCGCCTCGGCTGACGACGGCAGGGATTCCCGCGCGAACGGCCTTGGCGACGATGTCGGAACTGGCGCGGCCGGTGGTCAAGAGCGCGAGGGCCGCCAGATCCGCGCCTTGCCGCAGCGCCGCCCCGACCGCCTTGTCCACAGCGTTATGGCGGCCGATGTCCTCGGCGAAGGCGCGGAGCGTCCGGCCGTCGGTCAGCGCCGCTGCGTGGACGCCGCCCGTCTCGCGGAAAAGAGCGGAGGCCTGAAGAAGGTCCTTCATCCGCGCCAGGATGTCTTCGGGCGAGAAGTGCGCGTCGCTCGCCAGGACCGGGAGGACATCAGCCGCGGCCGACGCCCCGCTCCCGCATCCGCTGCTCGTGGCCACGCGCTCGCGGAAAAGGACCAGCCGGTCCGGGTCCACGTCGGCCCGGACCTCGATGCGCCCGCCGTCCGGCGCGACGCGGCACTCGGCAATCGCGCGGGGGCTCTCGATGAGGCCTTCGGTCCGGAGGAACCCGGCGGCGAGGTCCTCGAGCCGTTCGGGCAGGCACTGGACGCGCACCAGGACGCGGCCGCCCAGGACAATCTCGACCGCGCGTTCCACGATGACGGTGTCGGACTCCCCCTCGGCGCCGACGCGCCCGCCTCGGCGGCCGGCGAGGCCGACGGGCCACACGCGCTCGGAGCGGACACGGTCCTGGGAAGGCTCGGAATCGGTCATGGCTGGGCTGCGTCCGAAGGTTCGACACGCACCGCACAGACCTTGAACTCGGGGATCTTCGCGACGGGGTCGAGCGCGGCGATGGTCAGGCGGTTGGCGGGCGACTCGCGGTAGTGGAACGCGAGGAAGAGCGTCCCGGGTGCGACGCGGTCGGTCAGGCGGGCCTGGATGGTGATCTCGCCGCGGCGCGAGGCGACGCGCACCGGCTGGGAGTCGGCGACGCCCAGGCGCGCGGCGTCCTGGGGATGGATCTCGATCGCCCCGACCGACACCAGGCGGTCGAGGACCTCCGAGCGGCGCGACATCGTTCCCGTGTGGAAGTGCTGGAGGATGCGCCCCGTCGAGAGGAGGAAGGGGTACTCCTCGTCGGGCAACTCTTTCGGCGGAATGAATTCGACGGCGTGGAACTTGCCGAGGCCCCGCGTGAAACGGTCCTTGTGGAGGATCGGTGTGCCCGCATGGCCCGGGTCGGGGCAGGGCCACTGGAGGCTGCCTGACTCGAGGCGGTCGTACGTGATGCCGGCGTAACTGGGCGTGAGCGCGGCAATCTCGTCCTGGACGGCCGACGGGTCGGGGTAATCCATGGCATAGCCCATCTGCCGCGCGAGGTCCGAGAGGATTTTCCAGTCGGCTCTGGCCTCGCCGGGCGGCGGGAGGGCCTTGCGCACCCGCTGGACGCGGCGCTCCGTGTTCGTGAACGTGCCGTCCTTCTCGGCGAACGAGGCGGCGGGCAGGACGACGTCGGCCAACTGGGCGGTTTCGGTGAGGAAGATGTCCTGGACCACGAGGAAATCGAGGGCCTTCAGGGCCTGCTCGACGTGCGCGATGTCGGGGTCGCTGAGCATGGGGTTCTCGCCCAGGCAGTAGAGGGCCTTAACCTTGCCCTCGGCGGCGGCATTCAGGATTTCGACGACTGTCAGGCCCGGCGTCGACGGGAGGCGGATGCCCCACGCCTTCTCGAACTTCGCGCGAGCGGCTGCGTCGTCCACCTTCTGGTATCCGGGATAGACGTCCGGCAGCGCCCCCATGTCGCAGGCGCCCTGGACGTTGTTCTGGCCGCGCAGGGGATTGACACCCGTGCCGGGCCGGCCGATGTTCCCGGTCACCATGGCCAGGTTCGCGAGCGCCAGCACGTTGTCCGTGCCGGTCGTGTGTTGCGTGATGCCCATGGAATAGATGATGGAAGCGGCGTCGGCTTTTGCGTAGAGGCGTGCGGCCTCGACGATTTTCTCCGCCGGGACGCCGGTGATCTTCGCCGCCATCTGGGGATTGTACGGCTGGACGGCGCGCCGGAGGTCGTCGAAGCCCTCCGTCCGCTCGGCGATGAACGCCTTCGCCTCGAGGCCTTCCTTCAGGATGACGTGAATGAGTGCGTTGACCAGCGCCACGTCCGTGCCGCCGCGCTGCTGTAAATGGAGGTCGGCCATTTCGGCAAGTTCGATGACCCGCGGGTCGGCGACGATGAGGCGCGTCTTGCCGAAGCGGACGGCCCGCTTGACGGCGGCGCCGATGATGGGATGGCACTCGGTGGTGTTGGAACCGATGACGAAGATGACGTCGGCCTGGTCGAGGTCGGCGATGGAGTTGGTCATCGCGCCTGAGCCGAACGCCCGCGCCAGGCCTGCGACCGTCGAGGCATGGCACAGGCGGGCGCAATGGTCCACGTTGTTCGTGCCGACCACCGCGCGCATGAACTTCTGCATGAGGTAGTTTTCTTCGTTCGTGGTCTTGGCGCTCGAGAGCCCGGCGACGGCGTCCGGGCCGTGCCGGTCGCGGATGTCGCCCAGGCGTTCGGCGACGAGCGCGAGCGCCTCGTCCCACGTTGCGGGGACGAGTTCGCCGTCCTTGCGGACGAGCGGCGTGCGGAGGCGCTCGCCGTGGCCGATGAAGTCGGCCCCGAAGCGGCCCTTGACGCACAGCAGGCCGTCCGAGACGCCGAGGCCCGGCTCGCCGGTGATCGTTACGATCCGCCCGTTGTGGATATTCAGAACGATGGTGCACCCGCACCCGCAGTAGGGGCAAATGGTTCGGACCTGCTCGAACTCCCACGCGCGTCCGTGGCCGGTCGCGCCGACGTAGGCCAGCGCCCCTGTCGGGCAGACGTCCAGGCAGTTGCCGCACTCCGTGCAGCCGGAATCGTCGCGCGCGACGTCCGGCGGAAGGCTCACGCGCGTCTCGAACCCGCGGCCCAGGAAGTCAATCGCTCCGGAGACCTGGACCTGGTGGCACACCTGGATGCACCGCCCGCACAGGATGCACTTGGAGCGGTCGTACGCGATCGCCGGGCCGTCCTGGACGGGCTCGACGGCCGTCTCGGCGGCGCCGAATCGCGGCTCCTTGACGCCGAGATCGTAGGCGTACTGCTGGAGGGCGCACGTCCCGGACTTCTCGCACGTCAGGCAATCGTGCGGATGGTCCGACAGCGCGAGTTCAATCACCATCCGCCGGTGCGCCTGAAGGGCCGGCGTTTCCGTCCGCACCACCATGCCCGGCGCCACGGGGTAGGAACACGACGGGACGGGCGTCCGCGCGCCAGAGACCTCGACGAGACAGAGGCGGCAGGAACTGGTGGGCTCGAGGCCCAGGTCGGGGTCGTAGCAGAGGTGCGGGATGTCGATGCCGGCCCGGCGTGCGGCCAGGAAGATCGTCGTGCCTTTCGGCGCCGTGACCTCGCGGCCGTCAATCGTCAGATGAACTTCGTCAGGCATCCGGTCATCCTTCAGCGCGCCGCGCCCAGCCTTCGCCCTTCGGGCTTCGGCGGGTCTCCGCTGCGCTTCGACAAGCGCGGCGGCTAAACGTTCCGGCGCGGCGGCGAAACCGCTACGGTTCCAGGTCGCACCGCAAGCACCGGCGCGCCTCGGCGCACGCCGCCTGGCGCGAATAGCCTTTGAGCACTTCCTCGAAGTTGCCCCGGCGCTTCTTCGGCCGAATCGCCCGGACGGGCCGGCGCCGGGCCGCCTCTTCCGACTCGTCTTCCGTCCGTTTGCCGGGCGATGCGAACCCGCGGTCGGGCGGCAGTTCGCCTTTGCCGCCCAGAAAGCGGTCAATCGCCTGGGCGGCCCGCTGGCCCGCCGCAATCGCCTCGACGATCGTCGCGGGGCCGGTGACCGCGTCGCCGCCCGCGAAGACGTTCCGCCCCGCTGGCGTGCGGACCACGGGGTCGCCGGTCACCGCATCGCCGCCCGCAAACACATCGCCGCCGTCCGTCTGGAGCGTCACGGGGTCCACGGCCAGCCGGCCGCTCGTGACGACGACGCCCTTGTCGGCCTGGGCGAAGTCGAGGTCCGGCTGCTGGCCGATGGCGGCGATCACCAGGTCTGCCTCGACCCGGTGGTCCGAATCCGGGATGGGGATGGGTCGGCGGCGGCCGCCCTCGTCGGCGTCGCCGAGGCGCATCTTCGTGCACCGGACGGCGCGGACCCGGCCGTCGCCCTCAATTTCCTGGATGGCCGAGAGATAGCGGAACTCGACGCCCTCGAGCATGGCGTCCTCGATTTCGTCGGGGGTGGCGGGCATTTCGTCGGCGGTGCGGCGGTAGAGGATGGTGACGGCCTCGGCTCCGAGGCGCAGGGCCGCCCGGGCCGAGTCCATCGCCGCGTTGCCCCCGCCGATGATGACGACGCGGCCCTGGACCTTCGTGCGCTCGCCCAGCATGACGCCGCGAAGGAAACTCAGGGCGTCCACGACGCCGTCGAGGTCCTCGCCGGGGACGCGCAGTCGGCTGCTCTTGTGGGCGCCGGCGGCGAGGAAGATGGCGTCGAAGCCCTCGGCCCGGAGTTCCTGGAGGCTTTCGATTCGCCGGCCGGTGACGATGCGGACGCCGGCGCGGCGGATGTACTCGACGTCGCGCCCGAGCGCTTCGGGCGGCAGGCGGTAGCGCGGGATGCCGACCGCCAGCATTCCGCCGACGCGGTCGAGGGCCTCGAAGACCGTGACCTCTCGGCCGGCGAGCGCCAGGAAATACGCCGCCGTCAGCCCGGCCGGACCGGAACCGATGACCGCCACCTTGCCGCGCCGCGGGCCCTGCCACTGGGGCGGCGAGCCGGCGTCCTTCACGCGGTCCGTCACGAAACGCTTCAGGTGGCGGATGGCCACCGGCTGGTCCACGTCGCCGCGCCGGCAGAAGAGTTCGCACGGATGGTGGCACGCCCGGCCGCAGACGCTGGCGAACGGATTCCGCCGGCGAATGACCTCGAGGGCGTCGGCGAAGCGGCCCTCGGCGACGAGGGCGACGTACTCCGGCACGTTGACGTGGGCGGGGCAGGCGTCCGAGCACGAGATCGGCGCGAGCCGCTCGCACGCGTGCGACGGGCAGCGTTTCTCGAGGATGTGGACCTCGTACTCGTCGCGGAAGTGCCGAAGGGTCGAAAGCACCGGGTTCGGCGCCGTCTGGCCCAGGCCGCAGAGCGACGTTTCCCTAATCGTCGCGCCGAGGGCTTCGAGAAGGTCGAGGTCCTCCATCCGTCCCTCGCCGGCCGTGATCCGCTCCAGGACCTCCAGCATCCGGCGGGTGCCGATGCGGCACGGAATGCACTTGCCGCACGATTCCTTCTGGCAAAAGTCCGTGAAGAAGCGTGCGATGTCCACCATGCATGTCGCTTCGTCCATAACAATCAGGCCGCCGGAGCCCATGATGGCGCCGACCTCCTTGACGGAGTCGTAGTCGATGGGGAGGTCGAGGTAGCGTGCGGGGACGCATCCGCCGCTGGGGCCGCCGATCTGGGCGGCCTTGAACTTGCGTCCGCGCGGGATGCCGCCGCCGATGTCGAAAATAATCTGGCGCAGCGTCGCGCCCATCGGCACTTCGACGAGGCCCGTCGTCTGGACCTTGCCGGCGAGGGCGAAGATCTTGGTGCCCTTCGAGCCTTCCGTGCCGACGCTCGCGTACTCCTCGGCCCCGAGTTCGATGACCCGGGGGACGTTGGCCCACGTCTCGACGTTGTTGATGTTGGTGGGCTTGCCCCAGAGGCCGCTTGCGGCGGGGAAGGGGGGCCGCGGCCTCGGCATGCCGCGCGCGCCCTCGACCGAGGCGATGAGGGCCGTCTCTTCGCCGCAGACGAAGGCCCCGGCGCCCTGGCGGATCTCGATGTCGAAGTCGAAGCCGGTCCCGAGGAGATCAGAGCCGAGGAGGCCCGCCTCGCGCGCCTGCTCCAGCGCCAGTTTCGAGTGCTCGATGGCGATGGGGTACTCGGCCCGGACGTAGATGACGCCGCGGGACGAGCCGATGGCCATCGCCCCGATGAGCATCCCTTCGATCACGAGGTGCGGGTCGCCTTCGAGGATCGCCCGGTCCATGAAGGCGCCCGGGTCGCCCTCGTCGGCGTTGCAGATGATGTACTTGGGCTCGCCGGCTGAGGCGCGGGCCAACTGCCACTTGCGCCCCGTCGGGAACCCCGCCCCGCCGCGACCGCGGAGGCCGGAGCGGATGACCTCGTCAATCACGTCCTGGGGCCGGCGCGTGGAGAGGACCAGAGCCGCCGAGGCATAGGCGCTGTGGGCGACGGCGTCCTGGAGGCTCTTCGGGTCCACCACGCCGCAGTTCTTCAGCACCCGCCGCATCTGATGCTTGTAGAAAGGAATATTCTTGCGTCGGGCGACCGTCCGGCCTTCGGCGGACCAGCAGAGGCGCTTGACGACCTTGCCGCCCAGGACTGTCCGCTCGACGATTTCCGGCACGTCGGCCGCCGTGACGCCCAGGTAGAAGATTCCCTTCGGGTCCACCAGAACGGTGACGGCCCCTGCGCACAGGCCATGGCAGCCGACGCGCACCACGTGCGCGCGCCCTTCCAGGCCGCGCCGCGCGATCTCGGCCTCGAACGCGTCGCAGACCTCCAGCGCGCCGAGGGCCCGGCAGCCGGTCGAGCAGACGCGGATCGTCGTTTCCGGTTTCGGCCGGGTCGCCAGATCCCGTCGCCACTGCTTGAGCGCGTTGACCGATTCGAGGCGTTTCACGCTTCGCGGGTCCTATAGGCCCGGAGGACGCTTGCGATCCGCTGGGGCGTCAGCCGCCCGTAGTACGTCGAGTCAATCATCATCACCGGCGCCAGGAAACACGTCCCCAGGCACGCCACCGTCTCCAGGTAGAAGAGCATGTCGGGCGTCGTCTCGCCCTCTTCGACGCCGAGTTCGCGCTGGACGGCGTCGAGGATGCGGCCGGCGCCCTTGACGTGGCACGCCGTGCCGCGGCAACAGCGGATGGTGTGCCGGCCCCGGGGCTCCGTGTAGAACTGGGCGTAGAAGGAGACGACGCCCCAGACGCGGCTCAGGGGGATGCGCGTCCGCCGGCTGATTTCCCGCAGCGCCGCCGGCGGCAGGTAGCCGAAACGCTCCTGCACGTCCTGCAGCACGCCGATGAGGTTGGACGCCCGCGAGACGCCCAGGTCGTCCAGGTGCGCGGCGATCTCGGCGTCGGGCGGCGGCGGAGGCAGGCCGCGCCGGCGCTGCCTCAGCATGGACCGCGGCGACTGCGCCATCGAATCACCCTCGACCGACAAGCCCGGGAAGGACGCCGACCAAGTATAGGGATTCGCCCCCGGACGGACAAGGCGAGAATTGTGTCTAACGCGATTTTGTCAACTCCGCGCCCCCGAGAGAAGATAGCGCGGCGTCCCGCCGGGACGCCGCGCACGAAAACGGTCAAGGGGCGCTGTAGGAATCCGCCCCCGGCCTTCTTCACGATCCCGTTCTGTACGCCATCACCGTATCGAACATCGCGAGCACGTTCTCGACGGGCGTCTCCTCGAGGATCGAATCGTGGCTGGCCCCCGCGATGTAACCCCCGCCCGGGGCCAGGATGTCCAACACCTCCCGTGTCTGCCGCCGCACCGTCTCCGGCGTGCCCTGGATCAGCACGTGGTGCGAATCGATCCCGCCGTTGAACACCATCGCGTCGCCGTACTCCCGCTTCAGCGTCGCCAGGTCCATCCCCGTACAGGAAGGCTGGACGGCGTGGAGCGCGTCCAGGCCGACGCGGATCATCGCCTGCATCAGGGGCTCGACGCCCCCGCAGCAGTGCAGCATCACTTTCAACCCGTGGCTGTGCCCCAGGTTGATCAGGCGCGCCAAGTGCGGCAGAACGAACCGCTCAAACTGGGCGGGGCTCAACAGCGGCCCGCGCTGGCCCCCGAAGTCGTTCCCCACGAAGAAAATGTCGATCGCCTCGCCGGACGCCTCGAAAATCCGACGGCTGACCTCGAAGTAGTAGTCCACGAGGTGCCCCATGACCGCGTCGACCACCGCTGGCTCGTCATACATCTGCAGGTACAGCCCCTCCATGCCCAGCAAGTCGATCGCGTCGTGGAAGAACGGCGACCAGTCGCCGCCGAGAATCGCGTATTGCCCGCCGTAGGCCTCGGCCTCGGCACGGATCGCGGAGACGTCCATCCACGCCGGATCGGGCCAGGCGTACGCGTGCACCAGGTCGAGCGTTGCCCCGGCCAGGGGGTGGTTCATCGGCTGGCCGTAGCCCATCCCGTGCCGCTCCACGCCGAAAACCGTCCGGCACGTGGCGCCCTCGCGGAGCGTGAAGTCCGGCCCGGCATAGCGGGCGAAGACGCGCCGAAAGTCGTCGTGGAATCGCTCGCGAAGCGCCTCGTCGTCCAGGCCGAGATGGGCCTTCGCCTTCGCCCAGAACTCCGCCGACGCCCCGCACCACATCGGAACCCGGTCGGGCTCTTCATGAGCAAACGTCGTCAGCACGCGTCCGCGCGAGTTCATACGGTGCCCCCGTGACCCCCCCGCCGCTCGCTGGTGGCTAGGGCGCGCTCGGTCTTGGCTCGTGCATTGTTGCTCATGATAAGCGTTCCTGCCTTGGCCGTGCCGGTCGGCGGTTCCGCGCGGCAAAGGGCCTGTTATTGCGATTCCAGGACGACGATGTCCGCCTTCCGCTCGGGCGGCGTGACGTTGAGTTCGGCGATCTTGCCGTCCCGGTAGACGCCCTCGATGGTGGTCTTCAGCGGTGCGTGCAGTTTGAAGTCCACGTTCCAGTCCTTCGGCCACGCCGGAAGGAGATAGATCTTCTTGCCCTCACTTTGGAGGAGCATGTATTGGAGCGTGGTGAGGATATTGTTGCCGTGGTCCTGGTCGGGTATCCAATCGAAGTTCGGACCCCACATGGCCGGAAAGCGATTCGCAGGGTTGATCTGCGCCGCCCGCGCCGCGACCAACCGGGCCGCTTCCTCGCCGAGGCCGAGGCACGCGGCCTGAATGCTGTCCTGACACCAGCCCTTGTTGTGGCGATTGGCGCGCCGCGCGTAGGTGTCGCGCGCCATCGCAAGTTCCGGTCGCCCGACGCCGTAGAGCCGGTAGGGGAAGACGGCATACAACTCCGGATTCTCGGAGTTGCTCTTGCGGGAGTAGGATTCCGCCGGGCGCAGCAGTTCCACGCCGTTCACCTCGGCGACCGGCACGGGCGGCAGTTCGTCGAGCATTTTCTGCCAGCGGGCGCGTTGGTCGGCGGTGGTCACGCCGGCCGGCAAGGCGAGCAGCCGGGGCAACAGGAACCGCAGCCCGGCAATCTCGGGCAAGGGGTTCACGGCGGCGTGCCAGGTTTCCAGCGACTGCGCGGGATCGAACCGGATTTTTCCGTTCGCGTCGCGCTTCGACCAGTACTGGTTCAGGAAGTTAATCAACGGATCGGCCAGCGGCACGAGCGTTTCTTTGGCGAACGGCCGGTCCTGCGTGAAGTCGTAGCGGTCGAGCATCACGGCGACGAGTTCGAGGCCGCCGTTCCAGTAGCGGGCGATGTAACTGTTGGCCGGCTCGGGCGCCTGGTTGTTCCAACCGTAGTCGCTGTTGTTCGGCAGGCCCCACCAGTACATCGTTTCGGGGAACTGCGCGGCGTCGGCGAACCCGTAGTACGTCTGGATGCGTGCCCGGCTCAATGGCAGCGCGTCGCGGTACATGCGGAACCACGCGTCCATCATATCGAAATCGCCCGCCGCCAACATCGGCCAGTAGGCGAGGCGCGTGTTCTGGAACCAGTAATTGCCGCCCCAACGCCGCCAGTCGGGATCGCCTTGGGGTGTTTCGGGCGACGCGCCCGGTTGGTCTTCGACCGTGAAAATCGAGCCGTTGAACTTAATCGGCGATCCGCCTCGACCGGAGCAGGCGTTCATGAAACGCTGCAGAATATAGCCGCGCGCCACGGTCTTCGCTTCGGGCGCACCGTCAATGAGCACCCAACTGCGCTGCCAGAACTCGCGCCACCACGTCTCGTGCGCCCGACGGGACGGGGCGGGTTTCTTCTCCAGCCGGTCAAGTTGCGCGAGCCACGCTTCCGGCGTTTCGGTCTGCGCGGCGAGCACGGTCACCCACAGCGCGTGCTGCTTGGACGGCGCCGCCGACTTGATCGCTTGCGCTCCGTCGCGCACAAATCCGGCGCCGCTCAGGCTGGCGCCGAACGTAAAATTGAGCAGCGGATCGGCGAACCGGTCCTTCAGCGCCTCCAAGTGTTGCACCTGCAAGCCGAGTCCGTAAACCGACCGCGTATCCCGGTGGTACCACACGACGCGCGGTTTCTCGGAAGCGACCACGACATCCGGCAGGACCGTTGGCTTGAATGCGGACGCCGCCAGGCCGCCCCCGGAATGGCTGTCGTCATCGCCGCCGAACGGCCGTTCGCGCAACCTCCACAACTCGACGGTGGCGCGACAACGGACCGGCGCGGCGAACTGGGTTTCCAACCGCACGACGGGCTGGTTCGCATCCACCCAGAGGCTCAAGCGGGCGCCTTGGCCCGTGATCTCGATGACGCCGTCGCGCAGTTTCAATTCTTGCCGGAAGTCCCTCGTGACCGGCAGCGGCGGATCGAACTTCACGCGGACGCGCCCGACTTTGCAGAGCCGGCCGTTCTCGTCCCAGGCGTCGGTCTTGCTGACGTAGAAGATCAGATCGCCCGACGCTTCCACCCAAGCGTTGATTCCGATGTCGCCGTTGCCGAGAGGCATGGAACCGGACGAATCCTTGCTCGGTGTCTCCCAGACGACGTCGTAGGCATCCTCCGGGGCCGCGGCGTGGGCGGCGGGAATCCCGCCCGCCAGAGACCAGAGGATAAGACAACAGATCGCAGGGAGCACCTTGGATCGTAAACGCATCGTTTCCCTCCAGGACACAACCATTCGCGATTATACCTCGGATATCACGGGGGTAAACAGTTGCCCGCGGGGAAGCGCGCGGCCTGCGTCCCCCCCGTTCCTCCGGCGGCAGACGGCGCCCCGGAACTTCCGCGCCCCGGCTCTCTATGCCTTCTTGATGCGCAGTGGGTGCTTCCGGCAGAGACCGTCGAGCATCATGGTGATGGTCGTGCATGTCATGCCGAGATATTCTACTCCCAGTTTTTTTCCTGATACGGAATCGTAGCGTTCGCTGATTCCGTTCTTGATAGCGTTGGCAACCGTTTTGTCAGCAATAGCTGCGGCGAGATCATGGTATCCGTAGGCCTTCAGGCCGCTGGCAATCTGGTAGTTGGTTGCGGGCCAGACGTCTCCGCGCCAGAACCCGTCGGATCTCCAGCGATTGTCCTTTCGATCAACGGTTGGCACGGGAAGCGGCGTATTCCAGTTCGGTGTCTGCAGGGTTTCTGCCATCCGTTTTGCCTGAGCTTCGGTGGGGATTCCGGCATGAAGCGGAATCCAACTTCCAATAGTCGCCACAGGAATCTTCTCAAGCGTGTCCCGGTTGACAGAGAGGAAAGTGCCGGCTTCCTGGTCCCACATGTGCTTGCGCATGGCCTCGACGGCCTTGTCGATACGCACCTTACGGCGCGCAGCCATTTCCTTGTCGCCCAGGATTTGGGCCAGCCGCATGAGGCTTCGCTCTGCCATAACAAGGTAGGCCGTGTTGCCCGTCACACAGATGTCGCCATACCAGGGGCCTTCCTTTTTTCCCTTGCGCGTGGGGTGGGTCGTCATCTTCAGCCCGTCCATATTGCATTCATTGTCAAAGGTTTCCCACTTGGCGTACCGGGTTTTCCCATTGTAAGCCCCTACGGCGATCAACCCGATGTTGGTCACATCGCGCTCGCGCCAGTACCACTCGTGGAAGCGTTCTGTCGGCTGGAGGCACTGCTTAAGGAGTTCCATGTCGCTGTTACGCTTGTAGACACGTTCAAGCCCCCAGGCGAGGATCGGGATCTGGGAATAGGGCCAATTCTTGACATTATCCTGGCCCGGCTTAATATTGCAGGTCACCATATCGTGGGCATTTTCAGGCATTTGCTCGTTCCAAAGCGCCTGAAAATCCCAGTAGTTCTGGAAGACATCCCGGATCACCTTTTCTTGTCCCGGCAAAATGCTCAGCAGATCGACCACAAACATCGTGTCCCAGATCCACTGGCCCCGGTAGCCTCCGCCCGGGCCTATCCAGTTATGCTTCAAGGGTTCTTCCGCCGGAAATATCTTTCCAAGAATACATTTTCGGAAGACTTTCTCCGCAAGCGGAATCACAGCGGGATCGGGTGAATCGAACAGGTCGCCCAGAATTTTGTCGGGTTCCGCGGCGAGCAACCCGGCAAAAGAGGGACGCAGGAGGCTTGCAAACCCTGCTGTGGCCGTTCCGAAAAACGCCCGTCGGCTTAATTTCATTTGTTATGCCTTCAACTTGTTGAGGTTAAACCCCGAACCCAGGAGTTCGAAGTTCTCGTTCCCGCTTTTCGCCCTTTTCGCGGCGCCCCTATCGCTCGGCGGCGGGGCGGACGGTGATCGCCACCGGTTCCGACTGGAGGCCCTGCGCCGTTGCGCTCAGACGGATCTCGCCTGATGTGCGGGCCGCTTGGATCACCACCAGGCACAGGCCGTGAAACGCCTTGTGCTTCGTGGCCTTGAACGGCTCGTGATTGGTCGGGTCGCCGTTATCCACACCGGCGATTGTGCCCGGGCCCTCAAGGCCGAAGGTGATCTGGTTGTCGGCGTTCGGGCAGAGGTTGCCGTCCTTGTCGACGATGCGGACCTCGACAAACGAGAGATCCTCGCCGTCGGCCGCAATCTGCTTGCGGTCGGGACGGACGATAAGCCTTGCGGGCTCGCCCGCCGTGCGCACTTCGTCGACGATCGTCTGCCCGCCCTTTTTGCCGACGGCCTTCAACACCCCCGGCTCGTATTGCACCTTCCATTCCAGGTGCAGGCTCTTGGTGTCTCTGAAATCCTTGCTGCCCAGCGATTTGCCGTTGATAAACAGTTCGACCGATTCCGCGTTCGTGAAGCACCACACGGGGATCTCTTTGCCTTCAAACCCCTTCCAGTTCCAGTGCGGCAGCAGGTGGATCACCGGCTTGTCGGTCCACTGGCTCTGGTAGAGGTAATAGCGGTCCTTGGGGAAGCCGGCCAGATCGATGAT
>Ga0307380_10002968_pt1 | contig 23774 bp, 16 predicted proteins | sample UN3MG_FD_202239 | JGI IMG/M metagenome (GOLD analysis project Ga0307380, IMG submission 202239) | Soil microbial communities from Risofladan, Vaasa, Finland - UN-3 | ecosystem: Environmental > Terrestrial > Soil > Coastal area > Acid sulfate soil | place: Finland: Risofladan, Vaasa | collected... | reverse complement strand
CCCGCAACAAGCCAAAGCAGGCGGCAGAGCCGCCCGCGTCGCGCAAGCTTACCATAGAAGCCGGCCGCTATCAAGGTGCCTCGCCCGTGCGTAAGTCGTGCCGATTCGCCCGCCTACACTTGACAGAATGTGCTTGAAATGGTAGTAATGTCGTAGTAACTGTTCCAAAAGGGAAAAATGACACAACAGCGAGGGCAGCACACATGTACCTCATGTCCGTCGAGGAGCTTGCCGAGTACCTGGGCGAGAGCAAGCGCACGATCTACCGCTACCTCCAGTCCGGCGACTGCCCGCGGTACATCCGGCTAACTCCCCGCAACATCAAGTTCGACAAGCGTGACGTCGACGCGTGGCTCGAGTCCAAGAAGGTGGGCCCGAGGAAGGAGAAGAGGGAACGATGAAGGTCTGGCAGGTTGCGCGCTGGGTGTTGTTCGTCGTCTGGGCGCTCGCCGTGGCGCTCTTTCTCGTGCGAGGGCCCGAGGATACCTGGATTCGAAGCGCCGATGGCGGATGGGTGGCCCACGGCCGTCCCGCCGGGCCGCCGCCCGCCGCCGACTACGAGCCTCCCCTGGCCGAGCGGATCCTGCCAGCGGTTGTTCTGGCCGTCTTGGGTGGGGCCGCCGTCACGACCGTCTTCTTCGCCGGGCGTTCGCCCGCGGACCGCGATGCGCTTCGGCGGAGCATCCGCTACTTCGGGGCCGTGAGCATTTTCGCCAGTGCCTTCGCGGTTGTCCTCGCGTTGGTCCTCATCATGGGGCTGTCTGCCGAGCTCGGAGCGGCTTTCAGCGATCCGGGCGTCGTCGTGCTCTGCCTGCTGGGCATCGCGATCATGCTCAAGCTCTTGAGCTGGCACGCCGATGCAACGAAGAAGCTGCTCGAGGCCCATTATGATCTCAAACGGATGGGTCAGCTCCTCCAGGAGACCCTCGAACGGCTCGCGACCGGGCCGAGTGCCGGTAGCGCTCCCGGGGTTGACAGTCCCTCGCCGCCCGCGGTATAGTCCCCGCGCAGATGACAATCGAAGGGCGTGTGCGCCAGCGGGAGAGCGTTCCCGCAGCCGGATGGCCGAAAATGGCGTGCCTCTCGGGTCAAGGATAGGGAGGGTTCGAGAAACCGATCCCTCCCTTGCTCTTTATCAGAGGGAGGAGCAAGATGAGCTTCATACCGCACACGGACCAAGACCGCGCCCATATGCTTGCTTCCCTCGGCCTTTCGAACATGGACGAGCTCTTCGAAGAAGTCTGCGCTGCCCTGCCGCCCGGTGAGGTGCCCGACATCCCGGGCTCGAGCGAGTCCGAACTCTCCCATGAGCTCTGGGACATCGCCCGACTCAACGGCCGCCCCGACCGGACCGCGTGCTTTCGGGGCGCCGGCGCCTACGAGCACTACATCCCCGCCGCCATCTCCCATCTGCTCTCCCGCGGCGAGTTCCTCACCGCCTACACGCCCTACCAGGCCGAAATCAGTCAGGGTACCCTCCAGGTCATGTACGAGTTCCAGACGATGGTCTGCGAGCTGCTCGGCCTGGAGGTGGCGAACGCCTCCATGTACGACGGCGCCTCCGCCCTCGCAGAGGCCGCCCTCATGTCGATGCGCATCACCCGAAAGCACCGCCTCCTCGTCACTGAAGCACTCCATCCGCACTGGCTCCAGGTGCTCCGCACCTACACCGCCAACGTCGACGCCGACATCGTCGCGATCCCGACAGAAGGCGGTGTCACGAGCGCCGACGCAGTCTCCTCTCTCCTCGACGACGACACCGCCGCCGTCATCATCCAGAACCCAAACGTCTTCGGCTTGATCGAGCCGATGCGAGAGGTCGGCTCGCTCCTCGCCGATCGCTCCGCTCTCTTCATCGCCGCCGCCCATCCCATCGCCCTCGGGCTGCTGACCAGCCCGGGCGAGGCGGGCGCCGACATCGCGGTGGCCGAGGGGCAGCCCCTCGGCATACCCCTCTCCTACGGCGGCCCCTATCTCGGTCTCTTCGCCACCAGGATGGAGCACGTGCGCCAGATGCCCGGTCGCATCTCCGGCATGTCCTCCGACGCGGCGGGCCGCCGCGGCTACGTCATGACCCTCCAGGCCAGGGAACAGCACATCCGCCGCGAGCGCGCCACCTCCAACATCTGCTCCAACCAGGCCCTCTGCGCCCTCGCCGCCACGATCTACCTCGCGCTCATGGGTCCCGCGGGATTCAGGGCCGCGGCCGAGCGAAGCTTCGCCGCCGCGCATGAGCTTGCACGGGAGCTTGCCGCCCTGCCGGGATGCTCGCTCGCTTTCGACGCGCCCTTCTTCAACGAGTTCGTGCTCGACCTCCCGATCCCGGCCGAAGACGTCGAGCGCGATCTCTGGAAGCATGGCATCATCTCAGGATTGCCGCTCGGCCGGTGGTGGCCGGATCGACGGAATCAGATGCTCTTCTGCGCCACCGAGATCATCACCGAAGCTGCCATCCACCGTCTCGCGGCCGCGATGGAGGAGGCGCTCCCATGAGCGCTCGGACCGTCTTCGAGAAGAGCCGCCCCGGGCGACGCACGACGTACGTTGCCCCTTGCCCTGTGCCGCCGCCCGACCTCAGAAAGCTCCCTGAGGCCGCCCTGCGCGCGGAGCCGCCCCTGCTCCCCGAACTCACCGAGGGCGAGGTCGTGCGCCACTACACGAACCTCGCCCGGAGAAACTGGGCGGTTGACGTCGGCTTCTACCCGCTCGGGTCCTGCACCATGAAGTACAACTCCCGCCTCGCCGAGGACATCGCCGCCTGGCCCGAGTTCTTCGCCGCCCACCCGCTCCGCCCAACCCACGCTGCCCAAGGCCTGCTGCGCGTCATGTACGAGACCGAGCGCATGCTTTCCCAGCTCTGCGGCATGGCCCGGTTCACCCTCCAGCCGGCGGCCGGCGCTCAGGGGGAGCTCTGCGGCATGCTGTTAGTGCGCGCCTACCACGCCGACCGCGGCGACCGCCGAAACACCGTCATCGTTCCAGACTCCGCCCACGGCACCAACCCCGCGACGGCCGCCCTCGCTGGGTTCAAGGTCGTGACGTGCCCGTCCTCAGACGAGGGCCGTGTGGACCTCACCGCCCTCGGCAAGTTGGTCAGCGACGACCTCGCGGGCATCATGCTCACGAATCCAAACACTCTGGGGATCTTCGAGCGCGACATCCAGGAGATCAGTCGCATCGTCCACGACGCAGGCGGTCTGGTCTACTACGATGGGGCGAACTTCAACGCGTTCGTGGGCCGCTTCCGACCCGGGGACATGGGCTTCGACGTCGTCCACCTCAACCTCCATAAGACCTTCGGGACACCTCACGGCGGGGGGGGACCCGGCGCCGGCCCGGTTGGCGTCGTCGAGAGGCTCGAGCCCTACCTACCGGTTCCGCTCGTGGCCAAAGGACCGGAGGAGTTCGAGTTGGAGGAGGATCGCCCCAAGACCATCGGGCGCATGAACGTCTTCGCGGGCAGCGTGCTCATCGTGCTCCGCGCCTACGTCTACATGCGCCTCCTCGGGACCGCCGGCCTGCGCGATGTCAGCGGCCATTCCGTCCTCGCCGCCAACTACCTCAAGCAGCGACTGTCGACCGCCTATCGACCCTCCCACTCCGGCCGCTGCATGCACGAGTTCGTTCTCACCGCCGAACGCCAGAAGGACGAGCAGGGCGTGCGCGCCCTCGACATCGCCAAGCGCCTCATCGACCTCGGCTTCCATCCGCCGACCATGTACTTCCCCCTCACCGTCCCCGAGGCCCTCATGATCGAGCCCACCGAGACCGAGAGCCTCGAGACACTCGACGCCTTTGTCGACGCCATGCTCCAGATAGACCGCGAGGCCCGGGAATCGCCCGATCTCCTCCACGACGCGCCGCATCACGCTCCCGTCGGGCGTCTCGACGAGGTGGCCGCTGCGAAGAATCTGAACGTTCGCTGGACGCCGGACGCCGCCGGCGAGAGCAGGGGATAAACCTGGACTTATAGAGTTTCTTGCATTATGGTTAGGAGCACCATAATGCAAGAAACTCTACCGCCAACGGCGTGAGGCTCACACAGCAGATTCTCTTGCGTTACGGTCGTGACCGTAATGCAAGAGAATCCGTACGTCAAGCACACGAGCGAAGAGGGACAGGCTATGAACATCCGAGATGATCTCAAGTACACGAGCACTCACGAGTGGCTGCGCCGCGGCAGCGACGGCGCCGCCGTCGGCATCACCGACTACGCCCAGTCCGAGTTGACGGACATCGTGTTCGTCGAGCTGCCCGAGGTCGGGCGCCACCTCGACGCGGGCGATGAGATCTGCGCGCTGGAATCGGTGAAGGCCGTCGCCTATGTGTACGCGCCGCTCGCCGGTACGATAGCCGCCGTGAACGAGAAGCTCTCCAAGCAGCCGGAGCTGATCAACCAGGATCCATACGGAGAGGGGTGGATCGTCCAACTCGCTCCCGACGATCCTGAGAAGAGCGTCGACCTCCTGGACGCCGCGGGATACAAGCAGAAGCTTGAGGAGGAGCACTGAGCGGCGCGGCGATCACAGCAGGCGCGCGAAGGCGGCGATGCCGAAGCCGGCGATCACCGCCCCCGCCGCCCTGTTGACCCACGACAGCGCGCGCGGGCTGAGCCGCGATTTAGACGCGCCCACCCCTGCGCTCAGGATCGTCCACCACATTGCCGACCCGAGAAACACCCCCGCCGTCAGCAAAGCCGCCGAGCCTACGTCGGCCGCGGCCGCGATCCCCAAGCCCGCGAAGATCGCCGCGAACATCAGGATCGTCACCGGGTTCGACAGCGTCAGCACGAACGTCGACGCGTACGCCCCCGCCAGCGTCACGCGTTTCGAACCCGCTCCCTCCGTCGGGGGCCGAGAGAAAAGAATCTGCGCCCCCAACCCCACCAGCAGCACCCCCCCGATCAGCCCGAACCACCACTGCTGCACCACCAGAAACCCCGAAACCGACGTGAGACCAAATGCCGCCACCGCGCCATAGATGCCGTCGGCCGTAGCCGCTCCCATCCCACTCGCCAGGCCCGCCCGCCGCCCATGCGCGAGCGACCGCCGGATGCACAGCAAGCTGATCGGCCCCACCGGCGCCGCAATCGAGAGCCCGATGACCATCCCTTTGACCAGGAAGCTGATCTCCAAGCCGGCCTACCTCAGTACAATGAACGCGCCGAATCTCCATGCACCTGCTGCCCAAACGTCAGCCGCTCGAACTGCCAGGTGAAGAGCGACCCGGTTCGATGCATGAACAAGAGAGCCCCTTCCGGCCTATTGGACTCTACGTGTACCCCTCCCGCGGCTTCTCCGCACCAGGCTTCAGCCAGCTCCGGACTCGCACCCGGGTGCCGAGACCTCTGAGAAGCTGCGGGATATCCGTCACCAGCGCCAGCCCGGGCACCCAGGCCGTATATCGCACCTGCCCCGACATCCCCGGCGCGTCTCTCAGCGTCCGCAGCATCTCGTGCAGCTCCACCTTCGGGAAGCCCGTCTCCACCGACCCCGCCAGCACGGCGACCATGCTCGCCTCTCCCCCGAACGCAAGGACCTCCTCGACCGCATATCCCTTCCGCCGGAGCCACTTGACCACGCCCACCAGGTCTGTCACGCGCCCGCCCACGAGCGTGCTCCCCGAGAAGGCGAGATAGTGAGCGGCTCGCTGCTGCCACTCCTCATTGGGTGGCGCCGTCTCCCCCTGGCCCCGCCAGTCGAACACCGCAATGCGGCCCCGCCGCCCGCCAACACGCTTCAGCGCTTCGTCCTTCCCGCCATCCGCCACCGCGACCGTCACCCCCCCCGTGCCCGACCCTCGGATCGCCAGCGGCACCACCCCGCCGTCCCCCATCTCGACCACGATGCGCGCCCACTCTCGGCCGACCGCGCCGGCGAGGCCCCGCCCGTTTGCATCACTCGACCGCCGTCCCAGAAGCCGGTTCAGCCGCGCCGGGCTCGGCCCCTTCAGCCGCTTCCCCCCCAGCTCCCTGCGATACAGATCCGCCACACTCAGGGGCCTCGCACGCCGCTTCGGCAGCGCCCGAAGACGCGGATCGGAGAGGTCGACATCCTCCCCCTCGTCTCCCGGCCCATCCAGGTCGCCGGGATGCTTGAGCGCGCTCTCGAAGAAGAGATATGTCCCCAAACGCATGTCGTCCGGCACCGCGTGCACGCAGTAGTGCTCTTGCAGATAGCACCTATGGGCCGCGGTCAAGCCCCGATAGGCGAAGGATGCCTCCTCCACCGCTCGCCGCGCGCCGATGATGGGGAACAGCGGGTCGCGGATACCGGCGAAGACGCCCAGCGGCCTCGGCGCAATCGCTGCCAGCAGATCGTGGTACTCGACGCCGGCGGCGACGAGACCGGGGATCGCTTCGCAGTGGCAGTAGGCACCCGAGCCGGAAACAGCATGCTCCGCGATCAGGCACGGCGCGTTCGTCGGCGCGGCCGCCGCCACGCGCTCGTCGGCGACGGACAAGAACACGGTCTGGTTCCCCCCGCCCGAGCTTCCCGTCACCCCGATCCGCCTCTCGTCGACGAAGGGGAGCGCGGCGAGATACGTCAGCGCGGCCGAGTTGTCCTCCACCATGATCCGCGGGAGCGGTAGGTTCGCCATCGTCGGATACCACAGCGCGTGTCCCGTGCCTTTCCGCTCATCCGCCTCCGGAAAGTCCACGAACAGGACCACGAATCCCCTCCGCGCCAGCCCCCGGCACCTTCGCGCATACATCAGCGTGGACTTGCCTTCGTACGAGTGCCCGTGCACGTGCATCACCGCCGGCGCCGGCCGCTCCATCCCGTCGGGCACGTACAGGTGCGCTGTGATCCACCAGCCCCGCCCTCGCTCGATCGCCACCGGCCGGATCGAGAACCCGTCGAACTGCACCGCCAGCCTCTCTCTCACCCGCATCGGCTTCCCCGGAATCGCCCGCGCCGGCAGGTGCAGACACCGCCTCACGATCCGCTTGACTGCCTCGATCCTCGCCCTCACCTGCTTCGCGGTCTTCCCCCGATAGTCATACAGCGGCCTCCGCTGAAGCGCCTCACACGAGAGCTCCTTCAGCAGATTCGCATAAGGCAGCTCGCTCCGCTCTTCCTCCAGGTTGGGCTCTTGCAGCAAGCTGACGATCTTCCTCGGCATGGCCCGTCTCCTCCTCTGGTCGCGCTCGGCGCCCGACGCGCGTGCCGAAGTCGTTCTTCGTCTTTCCTCCCCGAAGCCCTGCGGCTTGCTTGACGCGCCCCGCTCGCCACCGTACTATGTCGCCGGAGCATGTAGGGCAGGAGCGTGTCTCCTGCCCCGCGTCCACCGGAGCAATGAAGAAGAACGCCGCCGACACCGAATGCCGCCTGGAGATCCGCCGCCTCCGCCTCCTCGGCCTCGCGCTCTTCCTCTGCTACGCCTACTTCTTCTACCTCGGCGGAAACTGGAACGTCGAGTCGCGCAGCGCCCAGATCTACGCCCTCGCCGAGCGCGGCACCCTCGTCATCGACGCCTACCCCTTCCTCCCGCCCGGCGGTGGCGACGCCGCCAAGTTCGGGGGCCACTACTACAGCGACAAGCTCCTCGGCCCCAGTCTCGTCGCGGTGCCGTTCTACCTCCCGCTTCGCCACCTCCTCACCGCCATTGGCCTCGATGAGCGCCGCGCCGTCTACTTCTCCCTCCGCCTCACCAACCTCATCACCAATGCCTTCCCCTCCGCCCTCCTCGGCGGCGCGCTCTATCTCTTCCTCGCGCACCTCGGCCTCTCGGCCGGACTCCGCGTCTGGCTCGCCCTCGCCTACGGCCTCGGCACCCTCGCCTTCCCTTACTCCACCCTCCTCTTCGGCCACCAGCTCGCCGCCGTCGCCATCGGCTTTGCCTTCATGCTCCTCTGGCTCCAGCGCGCCGACTGGTCCCCCCGCCGCGCCCTCGTCGCCGGCGCCCTCCTCGGTTTCGCCGCCATCTCCGATGTCATGGGCCTCTTCGTCGCGTTCATACTGGGGTTCTACGCAATATCAACCGCGGTACAGCATCGGGAAGGCGCGGGCAGAGTCGTCCGTCGCATCGCTCCCCTTGCCCTCATCGCCCTCGCCATCTTCGCGGTCCAGCTCCTCGCCAACTGGTCCAGCTTCGGCAGCCCCCTCACCTTCCCCCACATCTACCACGCCCAGGCCGCCTTCCGCGCCCGCCACACCGCCGGCCTCTTCGGCCTCCACCTGCCCCAGCTCTATCCCCTCTACCAGCTCACCGTCGGCCCCTGGCGCGGCCTCTTCTACGGCAGCCCCGTCCTCCTGCTCGCCCTCCCCGGCCTCGTCCTTCTCGGCCGCAAGTTCCGCGCCGAGGTCATCACCATCGCCGTCTCCTATCTTGCGATCCTCATGATCAACTCCGGCTACGAGAACTGGACCACCGGCTCCGCCTACGGCCCTCGCTACGAGATCGTGGTCCTCCCGCTCCTCGTCATCGCCCTCGCTCCCGCCGCCCAGCGCTGGCCCTTCATCTTCAAGACCCTTGCCCTCATCTCCATCGCCTTCACCACCATCGTCACCGCCGCCACCCCGCTCCTCCCCGAAGACCTCCGCAATCCCCTCGCCAACGCCCTCGCTCAGTTCGCCCAGGGCAACCTCCAGCACGCCAACCTCGGCTCCCTCCTCGGCCTGCCGGGGCTCACGAGTCTGGTGCCGCTGGCCCTCATCGTCGCCGCCTTGCTGTTCGCGATTCAGCGAGCCAGCGGGATTCACACGCGCCAGACCTGATTCGCTCTGGGAGATGCCGAGCGCGACATTTCACCCGCAATCACAGTACTATCCTTGGGACGGCTGTCTTGGATCTCGGACCGATGAGGGAGACGCCTGATGGCTGAAGGCGAGGCCGCGCACCTCCGACAAAGAAGTGAGCAAGCGGCTGATGACCGGCTGCTAGCCGGGCTGCGAGAGGGATCGGCGGAGGCCTTCACGGAGCTGCACGACCGCTTCGCACCGGGACTCCACCGCTTCGCGGCCTCCCGTCTCTCGCAGGACATGAACCTGGCCGAGGACATCGTCGTGCAGACGCTCGCCAAGGCGGTGAGGAACATCGACCGGTTCGACGGGCGGCGAGCCACGCTCGCCGCTTGGCTCTACGGAATCGCCCGCTGGCAGATTCGTGAGGAGATCCGGCGAGGGAAGAGACGCAAGTCCGTCCCGCAGGCGGCGGTCGTGTCCATCGACGCGGTACCCGAACACCAGGACGATCACGACCTGGCCGCCGAGGCCGCGGCGAGGCTCGACGCGCAGCAGCAGGTGCGCGAGCTGGCCGGTCTCCTGTCGGAGATAGAGATGGAAGTGCTCGTGCTCCAGTGTGTCGACGAGCTTTCCGTGAGGGACATCAGCCACGTCGTTCGCAGATCCGAGCGAGCCGTCCACTCGCTTCTCCATCGGGCCAGACAGAAGGCCCGGGAAAGGCTGGTGCAAGATGCGCACTGACAAGACCGACGAGAAGATGGCCGAGCTGCTCGAGCGCGCGCGGCCTCTGTATGATGACAGCGCACGAGAACGGGCGCTGTCGGCGATGGCCCGTTCCCATGCCGAAGGGGCGCCCCGCACGGCGACCCGTCGAGGCAAATGGATCGTTCGGGCCGCGGCCGCGGCGGCGGTCGCTGTTCTCGGCCTGGGCCTCTTCATGATGCCCGGCCGGGTCGGCGAGCCAGACGTCGATGCGATCCTCGCCGATGTCGCGCATGCGATGGTGACCGCGGACTCCATGCTGTGGGTGTGCGAGCTGACCGACGAGGGCCTGGCGCTGTCGGAGCAGTGCTGGGACGGCTTGATCGAGAATGCCCTGGAGCTCTCGTACAATGACCCCCGGTCCGCCTACACGCGCAGGATTGGGGCCGACGGCCTGGTCTCGTGGGCGGAGGGAATAAGCCTCGACACGCGGGAGTGGTGGCTCTACACTAGCCGGCCGCGCCACCCGGCGCTTTACGAGGACTTCCTCTATGTGCTCTATGTGGCAGACCTTGCGCCGGTGGAGGCTGAGATGGCGGACTACCTCGCACGGCCCGATGAGAACCGCCTCCACGACTGGCCGTATACATACCGCCTCTACGCCTGGCCCTGGACGCTTGCCGGCGGACTGGACGACCAGGAGGTGAGCGTGACGAGCGCGATTGGCGACGGCCGCGAGGTCACCGTCGTGACCTTCAGCGGCTGGAAGCGGGTTCTGTTCGTCCACGAGCCAGGGATGTCTGAAAGGGATGCCCGGCAGGTCGCGCTCCTCGCCCGCAATGTCCTGGAGGTGGATGCAGAGACCGACCGACTGCGAGACGCCTACTTCTACTGGCAGTTCGAGGGCGGGCCCGAGCAGTTGGTGGCCCACTGGCGGGTCGAGTATGATGCACCCATGCCCGCCATCATGGCCGAACTGCCGGATGCCAGCGAGATTGTGGAGGCGACCGTCGGGGTCGACGAGACTATCCAATCGGGCTACGACGTGACCCGCCTGTCCATGTGGGTCGGCGACAATTGCGTCACCGCGATAGGTGTGCGCAGGGACCAGTATGGTGAAACCGTACGCGACACCGAGTCGACGTTCAAGGCCGGAAGGACCGAGCTGGATCAGGTCATGAAGAACATGATGAACGTGTCGCTCGCGGTGCAGATGCACCTGGCGGACCATGAGAATAATCTCCCGCCGGTGGACAACGTAGATGACCTCATGACGGTGCTGGACCAGTATATGCGAAGTCGGCATGTCTTCATGCGCCCCGGCACCGAGGACGAGGTCGTCGTACAGTACCTCGTTCCGCTTGGGGTCAAGTGGATGGAGTTAGAGGATTTCCCGGGGACGCCGATCGCGGTGGCCGACTACCACCCCGACTTCGCTGTCTTCGCCTATGCGGACGGGCACGTCGAGGCAGCGGACAAGAGCGACCCAGCCTACCAGGATAGATGGTGGGAGGACTGGTGGCGGGAGTACCAGGCGAACCGTTGACAGCGCTGCTGCCGCGTCCGGAGCTTCCCACGCGCGCTGCGCACGATCCTGGAGAACAACGCCTTAGCCTGCAGACATGAGCGAAGGGGAGCCGTCACCGGCTCCCCTTCTTCCCGTTCGGCAGGAGCCCTGGGCGCCGTGGCGACTTGCCTCCTGCCTTGATCCGCTACTTCCGCGTCCCAAACTCCCCCACCACCTCCTTCATCCGCTCCGGAATATCGATCCCCGCGGGGCAGCGCGCCACGCATTCCTCACACGCCACGCACGCGTCCGCGGGCATCCCGAGATCGTCGTACAGCGCCTTCCCCATGTGCCGCTGCTCCTCCGGATACTGCCGGTGCATGTAGAGCGCCCGGAAGACCTTCGGGATATCGATCTCCTGCGTGCACGGTAGGCAGTACCCGCACCCCAGGCAGAGCTGCCCGTACCGCATCTCCTTCTTCATCGCCGCCAGCCGGTCGAACAGCTCCTGCCGCGCCTCGTTCCCCCATATTTTCGCGGTGGTGACGGCCTTGAAGTTCTGGTCCACCTGCTCCACGCTGATCATGCCGGGAATCACACTCGTCACATTCGGGTTCGAGGCTATCGCCCGCAGCGTCCCCGCTACCACCGGGTCCATCCCATCCACCTTCTCCGTCCCCGGCGGCGACACCAGCGCCCCGCCCGACAGCGGCTTCATGATGATCACACCCAGGTCGCGCTCCGCCGCCATCGGAATGATCGGCCCCGTCCCCTCCTCGTCGAGCGGATTCCAGGCGAGCATGATCGTCTCCCAGACGTCGTCAGCGATCGCCCGGAGAATCGCCTTATGATCCCGGTGCATCGTAATCCCGATATGCCGGACCTTCCCCTGCTCCTTCGCCTTCTGCAATGCCTCCAGCGCCCCGCCGCCTCCGACCACTTCGTCGTACACGTTGTCATAGCACACCCAATGCGCCTGCCACAGATCGAGGTAGTCGGTTTGCAGGTTATTGAGGCTCGTTTCCAGGTCTTTCATCGCCCCCTTCGCATTCCGCGTCGGGGTCTTTGTGGCGATGTAGACCTCCTCCCTGCGCCGCTTCAGCACCGGCCCGATCTTCGCCTCGCTGTCGCCATAGCCGCGGGCCGTATCGATGAAGTTGACGCCGAGATCGATCGCATGATCCAGCGCCGCCGCCGCCTGCTCTCCGGAGATATGCGGGAACTTGATGCAGCCGAATCCAAACACAGTGACATCCAACCCGGTCTTACCGAGGCGGCGCTTCTCGAGCTTCTGTGGCATGAGCTGTCCTCCATGGCCCCCCGAAGTCTTACCTTGTGTTTTAGGCGCGTCCGCCCCCTTCTCCTGTGCCCGCCCATTCCGCAGGGGACGGCGCCCGCTCGTGGAACCGTCCACATGAGGCGACGCATGTCGTATTGGAGGAGGCCGTCATGCAGCTTCGACTCGCCCTGGTGCTGTGGGTCATCCTCGTGCTGGCCGCGCTCCCGGTCCGCGCCGACCTCGCCGACATCTGGGCCGTGGACGACGGCGAGAAGGTCTTCCAAGACGACCTCACCCATCCCCTGAAGGCAGGCGGCGGAGATAACTCCGTCTGGGACGGGTCCACGGTCTCGCTCTTCGCCGCGCGCAACGAGACCGTCGCCTTCCAACTGATCCTCGAAGCCGACGTCTCCGGCGCCGCCCAGTGCGACGTGCACGTCACCAGCCTGGCTAACGGCGCCGCCACCATCCGCGGCAGCCATCCCCTCCTCCCGCCGAACGACTACCTCGGGCTGGGCGTGGAGTTGTTCACCGAACACTACTTCGACATCTCCACCCCCTCGTGGGACAGCGACTGCGGCGGCCTGGGCTGGAGCGGCGAGGCCAAGCCCGGCCTCACCGGTAAGATCCCCGACGCCCTCGTGCCCTTCGCGGCCAAGCAAGGCAAAGGCGGCGCGCCCTTCGACATCGGCGCCAGCCTCAACCAGGGCGTGTGGGTGGACGTCTACATTCCGCACGACGCCCCGGCCGGTCTCTACACCGGCACCATCTCGGTCAGCGCGCAGGGCGTCTCCGCGGCCGAGATTCCCCTCGAACTTGAGGTACTGAACTTCACCCTCCCGGACGAGAATCACTATAAGACCATGGTGTTCTACAGCAAGGACACCCTCATCGAGCGGCACAACACTGGCTGGTGCACCCCCGGAATGTGGGACATGATGCTCGCCTACAACCGTATGGCCCACCGCCACCGGCTCGAGCTGATCGGGTGTGGCAACTTCGACGAGGCCAACAACCTCAAAGGCACCCTCACCGGCGACGCCTTCACCGCCGCCGGCAACTACGATGGCCCCGGCGTGGGGGTCGGCAACTCCCTCTTCTCCGTCAGCACCTACGGCGTCTACTTCGACGACAACGAGGCCGCCTACCGCGCCGAGTCCGACGCCTGGGTCAACTGGTTCAACGACAACGGCCTGGGCAACCTCGAATATTTCCTCTACCTGACGGATGAGCCCGGGCCCGACATGTACCAGTGGGTCCGCGATCGCGCCGCCTGGATCCACAACAACTCCGGTCCCGGGGGCGACCTCCCGGTGTTCCTCACCAAGTGGCCTATGTCCGACCTGGTGGGCGCCATCGACGTCTGGTGCACGCCGCCGCAGCTCTACGACCGCGTGGACGCTGCCGACGCCCAGGCCCGCGGCGAGCGCGTCTGGCTCTACGCCAGCTACCGCCCCTACACGCCCGCCGACGCCACCGATGAGCACGGCATCGCCTGGCGGGTCAAGGCCTGGGTCGGGCACCACCGCGACATCCCCCGGTGGTTCACCTGGGAAAGCACCCATTACTACAACAATAGCAACGAGGTCGATCCCGGCGGCCGCAAGAACGTATGGGCGAACCCCATCGGCTTCTCCCGCGAATGGTACGACGGGGTCCCCTGCCCCCAGGATACCGGCAATGGCGACGGGATCCTCTTCTACCCCGGCCAGGACGCACTCTTCCCCGAGGAAGATCGCGACTACCCCGGTCCGGTCAGCTCCATTCGTATGAAGATGTACCGCCGCGGTATCCAGGACGTCGAGTACATGTGGCTCGCGGAGCAGTCCGGCCATGCCGCCCAGGTTCAGAGCCTCCTCGACGCCGCGCTCCCCGACGACATGTGGGACGCCCCGGCCGTGCCCACCTGGTCCAACGCGAACGCCGACTACGAGGTCGCTCGCCGCCAGATCGCCAACCTCATCAGCGAGCAGCCGACTCTCAGCCTTACGAAGACAGGCAACGGATCGGTCAATGTCGACGGGACGCTCCGCTTTCTGCCGTGGTCGGGCACCTTCCTCAGCGGGACATCGGTGGCACTCGAAGCCGTGCCTGACGCCGGCTGGACGTTCGATGGCTGGTCTGGTGATGTGAACTGGAGCGGCAGCCAGCTCACCGTGACGATGGAAGCGTCAAAGAGCATCACCGCCACCTTCAGCCAAGATGGCCAGGTGCTGAACCTTTCGAAGATCGGCAACGGCTCGGCCAAGGTCAACGGCACGCTCCGCGCTCTGCCGTGGTCGGGCAGCTTCGCCAGCGGGGCATCGGTGGCACTCGAAGCCGTGCCTGACGCCGGCTGGACGTTCGATGGCTGGTCCGGTGATGCAACCTGGAGCGGCAGCCAACTCACCGTGACGATGGATGCCTCGAAAACCATTACTGCCACCTTCAGCCAAGACGGCCACGTGCTGAACCTATCGAAGGTCGGCAGCGGCTCGGTCAAGGTCGACGGGACGCTGCAAGCACTGCCGTGGTCGGGCAGCTTCCTCAACGGAACTTTGGTCGCCCTCGAAGCCGTGCCTGACGCCGGCTGGGTGTTCGATGGCTGGTCCGGTGATGCAACCTGGAGCGGCAGCCAGTTCACCGTGACGATGGATGCACCAAAGAACATTACCGCCACCTTCAGCCAAGTCGGCTACGTGCTGGACCTGTCGAAGGTCGGCAGCGGCTCGGTCAAGGTCGACGGGACGCTCCGCTCTCTGCCGTGGTCGGATACCTTCGCCCTAGGCGCCGAGGTGACGTTGGAGGCCGTGCCTGACACTGGTTGGTACTTCGCCGGCTGGGCGGGCGACGCGAGCGGGATAGCGAACCCCATTGCGGTGACGATGGATACCGACCGGTCGATCACAGCGACCTTCACCCAAACGCTGTACGCTCTGAATGTGAGTGCCGTTGGGAACGGTTCGATCGAGGTGAACGGCTCCTCGGTCGTGCTGCCGTACTCTGGGTCCGTGCCATACGGCGGGGCTGTGATGCTCGAGGCCGTGCCCGAATACGGGTGGCGGTTCACCGGATGGTCTGGATCCGTCGTTGGGACTGACAACCCCGTCGTCGTCATGGTGAACGATGAGTTGGACATCACCGCCACCTTCGTGCTGCCGGACACGTACTTCCTCACCATCACCAAGGCCGGCTCCGGCTCGGTTTCGGTCGACGGCACACTCGTTTCACTCCCCTGGATCGGCGAGTTCGCGCGGAACGCCGAGGTGGTGATAGAGGCGGCGATCGAGGGTGATCAGGAGTTCTACGGCTGGTCCGGAGACGCCAGTGGAACGGACATGTCCGTGACGCTGACGATGGACGCCGACAAAGCTGTGTCCGCCGAGTTCATGTGCATCTCGACATTCCCCGACGTGCCATGCGACCATTGGGCGATAGAGGCGATAGCGGCCGTGCATGATGCCGACATCGCCAACGGCTACTCGGACGGCCTCTATCTGCCAGATCTGGCCGTCACTCGGGCCGCCATGGCGGTGTTCATAGCGAGAGGGCTTGCCGGAGGAACCGAAGGCGTCCCGGCTGGCCCAGAGGAGCCGACCTTCCCTGACGTTCCGTTGGACCACTGGGCATATAGCTCAGTTGAATACTGCGCCGACAACAACGTGGTCGAGGGCTACGGCAGCGGCACCTACCAGCCCACCTGGCAGGTCAACCGCGCCCAGATGGCCGTCTACATCGCCCGCTCCATCGTCACCCCCACCGGTGATGCCGGACTCGAGCCCTACGAAGCTCCCGAAACGCCCACCTTCCTCGACGTGCCCGCGGGCTACTGGAGCTACAAGCACGTCGAGTACCTGGCCGAGCACGCCATCGTGGAGGGCTATCCCGACTACTTCGGACCGGGCCTGAACGCCTACTTGCCGACCAATGTCGTCGACCGAGCACAGATGGCGGTCTACATCAAGCGGGCCTTCGAGCTGCCTGCATGACCCCGGCGTGAATGGGGACTCGAACTCGCTTCCCCCATAGGCCTACCGGGGACCGCGATCCGCGTTGCGCCGCGGCTGCGGCATCGGCGACCTTGGGCTCGTCAGCCCGTCCCACAGGCGGGTAACATGTGGACCACGGGTCGGGCCAGCGGGTGTCCATGTCTAGGCGGAGGGGACTTTCCCCCAACTCGACCGCGATTGCGTCGTAGGCCTGCACTGCTGCCTCTGGCTTCCCCTGTCTGTCGAGAGCCCAGGCGAGTCCGAACAGGGCGTGGAATCGCTTCTCGCCACGGCCGAGTTCCTCCGCCACATTGCGGAACAACTGCGCCGAGACCTGGAAAGGACTCGCTCTCCCTCCGTGGAAAAGCCCCGAGAGCGCGCGCGTCGCGCGCGCCAGAGGCGAGGGACGAAAGGAGGTGAGGGCCGGAAGGAACTCGCTGCCGTCCAGGTTCGGCACAACCTGAAAACAGCCGTCAGGAGGAGGGGGATGATGAGATCCCTGATGTTTCTCGCTGTACTATGCTGTGTCGTATTGAGCCCCTGCCTTGCGTTGGCCACCGAGTACCACGTAGGCTCAGGTCAGCCCTACGCCACGGTAAACGATCTACTTCTTGTCGTCACCTTAGGCGACAACGACATTGTCTGGGTCCATCCCGGCACCTATCCCAGAATCTCGATGACAGAGGGTGGCGGGAGTTCGAGGGAAGCCGCCGTGCAGATCCGCGCCTGGGACCCGAACAACAAGCCCGTCTTCGATGCAGCCGGGGAGGACAACACCATTGCGTATCACGACGTCTCTGGCGGCCTGGTCGGCAAATGGTTGCTGATTGAGGACCTCGAGATTACCGGGGCCGCGAGCCGGGGCATCTACAACGTGGGGTCCAGCATCATCGTCCGCAACTGTTACATCCACGACAACCACAACGGCTACATGGGCGGACAACACAACGCGCGGGACGGTCTGCGCGGCGATGCCATCTTCGAGTACAACGAGTTCAATCGCTGTGGGAGCGGCATCTACGCCCATCCGCTGTATATGGAGGGCTATATCGCGGAAGTGCGCCACAACTGGATTCACGACAGCGGCGGCGGGAACAGCTATAAGGACCGCTCTCGCAACACGATCCTGGAGTACAACTACATCTCCGCAGGTGGCGACTATGGCTATCGGGCCGTGCAGTTCTGCGGCTTCGACGACAACGGTGTGCCCGCGGACACCGACCAGTACGCCCTGCTCATCGGCAACATCATTGCACAGAATGGCGGCGGGAACCCCTGGCTCTTCATTGCAAACGAGCGCAGTGAGGGCGGCCAGGGTCAAAACACCGGCTACATGACGATGGTGAACAACTCCTGTTACGCGGAGAATCTCACTGGCCCGGTGATCGCCGGCGACGACTTCGCCTCAACGACCCTGCATAACAACGTATTCCACACCAATTGCACCCGGATGTTCGACTACGTCGAAGGTCAGGACACCTACGGGACTGTCAACACCTCGTACAACAACTGGGTGACGAGCGGGTGCACGCTCGACCCCGCCATGGTCAACACCGTTGTCGGGAGCGACCCCGGATGGGTGAACGGCGCCTGGCCGCTGGGCGACTTCCACCTCGCCGCCGGCTCCCCGTGCATCAACGCAGGGAGCAATAGCGTCGCGAACCTGCCCACGAAGGAGTACTCCCATCCGGCCGACTGGACCACCCGCCCTACGGATGGCCAGATCGACATCGGTGCCTATGAGTACGTAGGCGGTCCCGTCCCGCCGATAGCCGAGTTCTCCGGCAACCCGACCGAGGGCCCGCCGACCTTGACCGTCTACTTCACCGACCTCTCCAGCGGTGCCCCGACATCCTGGCACTGGACTTTCGGCGACGGCGGAGAGTCCTATGACCAGCACCCGACCCACGACTACACCAGCATCGACACCTACACTGTGAGCCTGACCGTGGAGAACGCGCTGGGCCAGGATACGGAGACGAAGGTTGATTACATCACCGTCGCCGACCAGAGCTGCCACGTCGGCGCCATCGACATGTTCAACGCGGGCCCGCCCAACTACAAGGGCGGCGCAACGATCACCATCCACGACCAGGACTGCGTGGCGTTGGAGGGCGTGACGGTGGCCGTGACCTGGACGGGTGCGGCGCCTGGGTCTGACTCGGCGGTGACGAACGAGTACGGGCAAGTGACCTTCACCTCCGAGCGCAACAAGGCCGGCGGCACCTTCACCATCTGCGTAGACAACCTGACCAAGGTTGACTACCCCTACCAGTCGGGCGACAACCACGAAACCTGCGACAGCATCACGCTGCCGTAACGTGCTCTGTCTCGTCTGAAGACGGAACGCGGGGGCCTGCTCCGGCAGGCCCCCGCATCCTGTTCACAACGGAGTTGCCCTGAACACGCCTCTTATCAGAGTAGCCTGCAGGGACCGTTTCGCGACTGCGCTGATGACGATCGCCTTCGGAGTGCTGCTGTCCTTCACCCCGGGCCGAACCGCCTCCGCCGCCAATCCCCCAGGCACCGTGCTCGAAGCCATCGCCACGGTCAACGGAGAGCCCCTCCCTCGAGCCGTCTTCGATCGCGCCTTTCTGAAGCTCGCCGAGGAGACCGTGCGATTCGGCCCCGGCATCCCCCTCTACCGGATGTGGTCCTACCGCCTGCAGGCGCTCTCGCACGCAGTGGACGAGCAACTCGTGACCAACGAGGCCCGCGCACGCAACATCTCGCTACTTGCGCGCGCCGTCGATGACGCCCTGGACGAGATGGTGAACGACTACCTCGCGCAGTTCGGGGGCAGGGGAGACGACCTGGAGACGAGGTTGGCCCGAGCGTGCGCGGCCCTGGGCGGCCCCCTCCAACCCACGATGACCGAAGCCCAGTTCCGCCCCTGGCTCCGAGAGTGGCTCATGCCCCGCTATGCCGAAGAAATGAGGGCAACCCTCACGGCCCACCGCCTCAAGACCGAACTCATCCCTCTTCCCGCGCTCAGCGAAGATGACATCCGAGCCCAATTCGCAACCATCGCCATGCGCACCATCGCCATCCGACACCGACCCGCCGAAAGGCTCGAGCAAGCCGAGCGCGAAGCCCAGGAGCGCGCCGAGGACCTCCTGCGCCAGATCCGAGCCGGCGCTGACTTTTCCGCCCTCGCCGCCACCGCCTCGGATGACGACAGCTACAGCGCCACCGGCGGCCTGCAGCCGGAGACGCTCCTGTCCTCACTCAATCCGGATCGGCAGAAGGCGGTGGCGTCTCTTGCTGTGGGAGAGGCAAGTGAACTCATCAAGGCCGATCGCGGCTACGAGATCATCCGTGTTGAGGAACGCGGCTACCGTCTCCCTCCCGACTACGAAGAAACCAAGCCACAGCTCGGCGCCCGCCTCGCCGCCGAACGCCAGGAGCAGGCCTGGCAGGCACACGTGAGAACCATGCGCGACGCGGCATCCATCGAGGTGACCGATCCCGAGTTGCTGGCCTACGCATCCCTGGAAGACGGGAAGGAAGACGCAGCAATCCCCCTGCTCGAAACAGCCTCCCAGGACCCAGACACCCTCGGCCCCGCGGGCGCGGCCTGCGTCTTCTTCCGCCTCGCCGTCGCCTACTCCGTTCACAACCGCTGGACGGAGGCAACGCGCGCCTACGCTGCATCTAACCACTACGTCGCGCAGGTCATCCACCTCTTCCCCGACGCGCAGGTCGCAACCCTTCTCGGGCTGGGCCACACCTACGAGAACCTCGGCCTCCAGCTCCGCGAACACCAGCCCGACGCGGCCCCAGCCGCCATCGCCGAGGCCGTCAAGTACTACCAAGCTGTCGTCCAGAACTCCGCCAGCCCCTCCCATCACGACCGCATCCGGCTTGCCTTCGAACGCCTCGGCCGGCCCGACCTCGCAGAGCAAGAAGCGGCCTGGCTCGACCGCTACCGAAGCGCCATGGATGCCCGCCGAAAGACCATCGAGAAGGGGCGGGAACCGGCGGCAGACGGTGCCGGCCCGAGCCACTGAGCGCGCCAGCCGGGAAGCCTCGGGCCAAAGCTTCTGCAGGAGTTCTGAACCCCCAATTCTGGTCCACCTGGAATGAGATGAAGCAAGCGGATGGGTGTCGAGCAGTAGAAAGGACCCCAGGCCCAAAGATGTCAAGGCATTGCCCAATACTGCCAAACGGGGCTACTGTAGCGAAATGCCGCCGCTGCCACGGGGCCGGGTACGCCCTAGGCGGGACTGGAGCGCCGGAAGTGGGGGTTAGGGCGAACATGGGTCCCTCACCATGCCGCCCGTGCTGCTCTCGCCCGGAGCCTGGACAGCTCCAGCCGCTTCTCCATGAGGTGCGGGACAGCTCGGGTTACTGTGCCCGGCTCGTTCGAGCTACCGTAGTAAGCGGAACCGGATGCGGGCCGCAGCTTAGCCCGTGATCCCGGCGATTCGGAACACGAGCGATTGGATGAACGATATCGTGGCGCTGCCGACCAGCAATCCGAGGAAGAACGGTAGCGCCTTCCGATGGGCGCGCAGGCCCCCGTACCTGAGCAAGAGCAGCTTGATCAGCCAGGAGATGATGATGGCGGGCAGCATCGCATCTATCGGAAAGCAGAAGGCCAACGGAAATGCCACAGGGTGAAGCGGCCAGGCGGGGAACCGCAGCTTGATCGCCATGAGCAGGACGCTCCCCCCGAAGCCCACACCGATGGCCTTAACCCCACCCCAATTTGGCCCGGCCGGGTTGCGCAGCGACGCGTCCAGCTCGGTCGATGCCCCCTGAGCCACGAACACCACATCCGGGCGAACCTTCGCCGTGCCCATCCCCACGCCGTATCCGATGTGGAGGCTGGCCCAGAAATAGCACACCATCGTCAGAATCATGACCAGCATCAATAGCCAGGCGAAGTGCGACTGACGAGTATTGCTCCGGTCCGCCATTCGCAGGGCCTCGAGCTGTGCGGGAGCCGGGTTCGGCCGCTGCTCGCCGAGGTACGGCCGCAGCAGAGCGATCAGGCCGAGGGCGCGGTTGCCCATACCTCTCGTGCCGGGGAACTGGGTCAGCGCATACGACGGCATGGCACCGTAGAGCTCGTTGTTGGGTGGGCCCAGATGCGCCCGGATCCGGCTGATCGCCATGGCCATAGCGAAATACAGCACAAGGAAGCTCGCCACCACGCCGCCCGCCATCCCCGCCTTCGCCAGGAAGTGCCACAGAAATGCCAGCCCGACGAGCGCGCCGAAGACGGCCGTTCGGTAGCTGAAGGCCTCTCCGCTGTCATCGGCGTGAGAGCGCATTCCCAGCGCCTTCCGCGCCACCTGAGCCAGATACCGCCGATCCAGCCAGATGACCGACACCATCAACGCAAGGTAGGCGCCAATGCTTTGCTGGTCACCATATGGGAAGCCGCTCCAGGGATCGATGGTCCAGCCCAGGACTCGCGATACGACGTACTCGGCCCGCCACAACAGGTTGAACACGATCATCGAGAAGGCGAGGTCCACAGGCATCAGATACGACAGCCCGATATGCCACGGCTCCCAGTCGAGGTAGGGCGTGCGAAGCGCATCCCACGGTCGGTTGTTCGTGAGATAGGTCGTGATATCTATCCCGGTCGAGATGCCCGGAACTGCCGGCGCCAGCCGCGAGACCATGTTCACCAGCCCGATGGCCACGGTAATCGTGATGCCAATCCACCACAGATGGTTGCGGAACAGAGTGACCTAAGACTCGGTCATCTGAAGCGGGAGTATGGTCATCGGAAACGGAAGCTGCTCTTCCTCCGACCATCGCCGGCGCACGATCACGTTCAAGCAGAGCGTCACCCAGGCCAGCGCCACCGCCCAAGCGCTCCACCACATGGCGGGCCGCATCCAGGCGCGCAGCACCTGAGCGCTGTATGGGCTGCTCCCCCCATGAAGAATCCCTCCAGGGCATCACGGTCTGTCACCGTCAGCCATGTCGGGAGATTCGGCCAGATCAACGCCTCCCACTGATTCTCGGGCCCCGCGTTCCAGATGGGATACGTGATGACCGTCGTGATCGACCCGCCCCAGTCCCAGGCGCTGGATGTAATCCCCATGCTGATGACCAGGGCCATATACACGGCGATTAACTCGCCGGGAGAGAAGGCCCAATGCGGACGCCACTTCCTCAAGGCGGCGTTGAGCGCGGTGAAAACGGCAAGCCCCGCAATTGCCGGTGCGATCAGCGAATCGAGAGCGCCTGCCATTCCCGCCGTCCAGCAATTCCACACGCTGAAGAACACCGCCGCCGGAACCAGAACCACGATCAGAACGACGGCTCGTGCTCGAATGCCTCGCATCCTGTGCTCGGCCTCCACCCGTGTGCTCGTGCAGTCTCTCAGCCGATGAGACGTTGGTGTCTTTGCCACCAAACGAAACGCCTGAAGATGCCCGGCAGCTTACCGGAACCGGCACAAACTCCTTCACTGGGTGCGTTGTCGCTTCGTCGCCCAGCGCCTGCCACCTTCTGCGTGCCCGCGATGGGACCCCCTATCCAGACCATAGTCCATCAACAGCAGACGGCCGTTCATTTCGAGGCTTAGGAGAACATGATCTTAATGAATGGTGCAGTATTGACTCAAAGGCAAAGAGCATTCTCAGGCTGACTGAGCGGCCGCGGCGCTCCCCCCAGCGCTTCGGCCGCTCTTCGGCGCACACTGAGCCGTGTCCGACGACAGGCCGGTTCCTTCAAACCGAGCACGCGGCCTTCTCACACGTAGTTCATACCAGGCATGGGGAAAGGCACCGGGAAGAGCGAGGCAAGGACGCGGCCAAGCTCCCCAGGCACCTTCGGCGCCTTCGGCCCGCCGAGCACCAGCGCGGCGGACTTAGCCAGGCTGAGTCCCACGTTCTCGTCCCCCAGGCGGAAGATGCAGCCATCCTCCTCTTGGACGAACGACAGCCGACGAGCCTGCAACCGCGGTAGGCGGGCAGCGACGTAGGGCCCAAGCCGGCGCATCAAGCGATGCACGTCGAGAACGCGAATCGTGTGGTCCTCCAACGTGCCCGGCCTGAGACCCAGCCCCAGCCTGGCAAAGATGCCCGCGAGCTCGCGATCATGCGTGGGCACCGCGAACTCGATCTGCTCGTACCCACCGGCCTCGAAGAGCGCGGGCAGCGCGTCCGCAAGCGCAGCTCGCGAGCCGGCGTACTCGGCAGCGATCCGGCGGCGGTTCTCCGGGGATGTCCCCCAATGTCGAGAGAGGACCACGTAGGCCGCGGGGGATCCATTCGAGTCGATCACCCATGTCTCGCGGTGGCTATGCTCGAAGGCGTGGCGGAAGAAGTCGGCCCTGCGAACGAACCGCACCGGCTCTGACTGATAGAGCGAGGCGCACGCAAACCAGTCTTCGGGGGTCCCGCGCCGCGCCGTGAGCGGAGGCGATGTAGGCTCGATGGAGGTGGGCGTTAGCCTCGCCTCCAGGGTCGGGCCCGCATCGACCGCATGGGCGCGGCGGTAGAGGCCGCGCCCTCCGGAGATCAGCATGAGGCTGGCGCCGGCGCCCGCACTCTCGGTGATGCAGTGATCGAGCAAGATGGTGGCGGTGCCCTGTCCCCGATAGTCGGGGTGGGTGCACACCCCGCCAATGCTGGCGATTTTGAGGCGGCACCCGTAGAGTGATA
>Ga0307380_10002965_pt1 | contig 23775 bp, 23 predicted proteins | sample UN3MG_FD_202239 | JGI IMG/M metagenome (GOLD analysis project Ga0307380, IMG submission 202239) | Soil microbial communities from Risofladan, Vaasa, Finland - UN-3 | ecosystem: Environmental > Terrestrial > Soil > Coastal area > Acid sulfate soil | place: Finland: Risofladan, Vaasa | collected... | reverse complement strand
TCAAGTCTTCTATTAAAATTAGAAATATTTATCGAATTATTGACTTGGTATATCTTCTAAATTTATTAAAATATGACAGTCGAGTAGATGGATATCTCTTAACTTTAGGAACAGCTTTGTATTCCCCGTTTCTTCCCGTTTCCTTAATGGAAGTGTCACAATATTTGTTCCATGGCTAATTGATAGCCCACCCCTCACAGATCCGAACGTGCCCAATTCAGGCATTCGGCTCTTTATATTATCTTATCCATAAGCTCTATTAATCAAAGATACTTACATATATTCTCGGTAAAGGCAAAGGATTAAGTTTGAGGTATCGTTTAAATTTATCATAGGTAAATGAACTTCCCCCGCTTTACTGGACAGCAAGTTAAGAGCTATAATTAAATTAAAGGAGGTTCAGAAAAGATGGAAGGAATTCGAAGGCAATATAGTGAGGAATTTAAGAAAGATGCAGTCGGGCACAGTCTGACATCAGAAAAGACAGTAGAAGAAGTAGCCCAGGACCTGGGGATTGTCCATAGCAATCTAAGGAGATGGCGTGCCCAATATAGCAAAAAGGGAGAACTAGCCTTCCCCGGAAATGGGAAGCAAAGGCTCACTCCACAAGAAGAGGAGATCAGAAGGCTAAAGAAAGAGCTTTATGATGTCAGGCAAGAGCGTGACATATTAAAAAAAGCCTTGGCCATCTTCACAAAAAAACCGTAGATTCATTCCGGTTTATCCGGGAACACGCTGATAGGTTCAGTGTCACGAAGATGTGCCAGGTGTTAAAGGTTTCCCGGTCTTTAGTATTACCAGTGGATTAAATATTCTAAAAGTACCAGAAAGATAGAAGATATGAATTTAATACAAAAAATAAATACAATATACCACAATAGTCGCAGGACCTATGGGAGTCCTCGAATCCATCAGACACTTTTACGAGAGGGTTATCATATGAGTAAAAAGCGGGTGGAAAGATTAATGAGAGAAACAGGAATTCATGCTATTGCCAAAAAGAAATACCGAGCTACTACCGACTCTAAGCACTCACTTCCGGTGGCAGAGAATCATTTAAATCGCAATTTTAGTGTAGATAAGCTCAATCAATTCTGGGTGGCCGATATCACCTACATCTATACCCAGGAAGTCTGGCTTTACCTATCCATCATTATGGACCTGTATTCCCGTAAAATCGTGGGGTGGTCCATGAAAAATCGGATAACACAAGACTTAGTAATCGAGGCACTAAATATGGCTATTAAGCAGAGAAAACCTGGTCGAGATTTACTCCTACATTCAGACGGGGGCAGTCAATATACCAGCTACTCTTATCAGGTATTACTTAAAAGATACGGCATGGTATGTTCTATGAGTAGAAAGGGAAATTGTTGGGATAATGCAGTAATGGAGAGTTTCTACCGGACTTTAAAAGTAGAACTAATTTATCTCAAAAAGTACGAAATGAGAATCGAAGCTAAAAGAGATATATTTGAATACATAGAAATATTTTACAATAGAGAAAGATTACATTCTTCTATAGGGTATAATAGCCCTGAGGAATACGAAAAAATGTCCCTGGCCGCTTAACTGAGTGTCCGTTTTATCGGGGGAAGACCACTATAGCATTTACCCCTTCTTTATTGTCGTAGATATAATGCATTAATCCTTCTAGGTCTTTCTTATGTTCTGGCCTTAGGTTTCTCTCTTGATGTAATTCTTCCAAGTCTTTACCTATTTCCCCTTCTTGAAGTAGACCCCTTATCCGCCTTTGTATCTCTTTATGATAGTAGAGGACCTTCTTTAGGTTACGCTCTAAGTGAAATTTACAGAGTTGATAGAGTGAGTTGGGAGAATAATTTTTAGCTCCTTCTTTTATCCAGGATGCTCCATCTCCTCCGATTAAGATTAGCTTTTAGGAGAAGAGATGGAATTTTTTTCTCTCAAGATGCTTAAATTGGACATAAATTCATCCACAAAAGTAGCGGTTCTAAGATACCTAATCCGCTCATTTCTTTGACACCCCAGGAATCTTTATCTTTAAAGAAAGGATCTTGGGCAGCCTTCATATAATCGGCTCTATAGTCAGAGAGGGCATAAGAAAATCCTACTCCTTATAAAATTTTTTACTGAACATCTTTGCATGTTTGTACATTGTCACAATGTTTTTAGGTGGTACTCCTGGTTGAATATTATGAACAGCACCAAGGATATAACCCCCATCTTTTCCAAGATCCCTGATTCTATGTTCAACTTCCCTTCTTACTTCTTCAGGAGATCCATTAGGAAGAACATGTTGAGTATCTATTGCTCCCCAAAAAGCTAAATGATCACCATATTTCTCTTTTAAATAAGCGCTATCCATATTTTCTGCTGAAACCTGTACCGGATTTATTATATCAACACCTACATCAATTAAATCACCCAGAATAGGTTCGATAGAACCACAACTATGAAATAATATCTTTAGGTCTGGAGAAAACTGACGAATAACATTAAAATATTTCTCAAAACGCGGTTTTATAGATTTTCGGAAAAAATCCGGAGAAACCTGAAGACCTCTTTGAGTTCCCAAATCATCTGCAATCTTCACAATATCAACTTCTTTCCCTACTTCTGATAATAAGTTTTCAACTGTCCTTATGTTAATATCAAGTATTGTATCAAACAAAATTTCTATTCTTTTAACATTCATACCACAATCAAGGTACCAATCTTGGAAACCTCGTAAATATTGACTCATGTGAATAATAATTGACGGTGCACTTAATACAATCGCACAATCGAAATTATCCCTTATTTTTGTTACTTGCTCTTTTAATCCCTTAACTATGTTTGAATCATCCGGATTGGGCCACTTATAATTAATTATATCACTTTGGGATATATCACCAGATAAGGGGAAAATACTTTGTTCAAAATAATAAATTCCAGAATGCTTAATTCTAACTATGCCCCATTGATCTTTATAACTATTCTCATCAATGTGCACTACACTTGAAGGCACACCGGGAATAACTCCGCGGACATCAGTTTGAAAATAATCAAGCACATCATCATCAACATCTGCTACCCGCATCATTCTATCAATAAGTCCAGAATTGGTGGGGTCCATTCCAAGGTAATTTCTTAATTCGTCATAGGCCTCTTTAACAATACTAGAATCAGTTGTCGATCCTAAATCTATTGGAACTCGGTCGGGTTCTTCATGATTTATAGCTTTTAATACCCGTTCCTTGTGTGTCATTTATCACCACTCCTTCTATAAATTTGAATTTATTAATTTTTAACCCTTGGCTGTCAACCAATAATAAAAAACACGTTTTCTGTGTACTACTTTTGTCTTTTTATAATAATACCAACTCATATACATCTTTATTAATCATGCCCCATTTAGTATTCTTTTTCTTTGGGTTTTTAGTAGGCTCAACACTATTAATTATACCACTTTGAGGGCACTTTTTGTATATATTTGCTTCACCTTTGGGGTGAAAAGTTGAATTCTTTGTGAGCCTTATATATCAATGAGTTAAGTCTGTTTTCTTAAAGACTCACACAGATTCTCGGTTATAGTTTCATCATTTAACTTCATTAGGTAGCCAATCTAAACCTATTTCGATCAGTTTGGCCGGGATAACCATTCCGCTATCCGGATCCCAGCCCATCAGTTCATATCGTAATCTTAAGGCTTTTTCAAAGTCTTCTTTATTAATTGCCCCTTGGCCATCTAAATGACCACCCTTGAAGTTCTGATAGAAGACCTCAGGAAGAGTATCATCTTTGGTAGTAAAACCTTCTCGGTGGTTAAAGATGCGGGCCATATTGATAGAACGCTCTCCTAATTTCATCAATTCAAACCAGGTTGTCCTCCAGCCGGTAGAAGCATAGATAATCTCTAATAATTCCTCCATTGTCCCTACACTGCGGGGGACATAACCAAAGTCACAGACCCCCAAGATATCAAAGACTGTCCAGTAGATATCCAAAAGTTTAAAGAGGGTGACTTTCTTCTCTCCTATATCGATGGGAGATACTGGTTCTAAGATACCCAGTCCCTTCATCTCTTTTATTCCTACTGAATCTTGTTCTTTAAAGAAAGAGTCATGGGGGGCTTTCATGTGGTCTGCTCCGTAGTCAGAGAGAGCATATTGGAGACCTACTCCGGTCTTTACTCGGGGATCGTGCATGGGGATTTCTTGACCTTTTACCTGGTGGATAAAGGCTTCTGCACCTTTGCCTATTTTTTGAGCTGCAAGGTAAGAACCTTGAGACAGGAGGTCCCCTAGTCCTTCCCGGTGGGCAATCTTTTCTATTAGAATAAGGAGTGTTTCCTTATTACCAAAAGTAAGCTCTATTCCTTCAGTATCTTCTTTGGTGAGGAACCCTTCTTCATAACACTGCATGGCAAAGGCGATGACCATACCGGTAGAGATGGTATCCATAGTGTATTTATTACAGAGTTCATTGGCCTTGGCTATGTATTTTAAATCAGAAATACCGCAAAGAGAACCTAAAGAAACGATGGTTTCATATTCTGTGCCTCCATAAGCGGGGTCAACTTTAAGGCCGGGTTCATCTACTTCTACTACTCTCTTATAGCGGATGGGACAGGCAAAACAGCCTTTAGTGCCTTTTAAGATAGTTTTTTTTAAGGTTTCGGCAGTAAGATTTTCTCCTTCTTTAAAATAGCCGGTAGTCCAGTTATAGGAAGGAAGGCATCCTGCTTCATAAAAACCACGAACAACCGCAGGAGTCCCTAATTCTCGAAGACCCCGGCTTAGGGGATTATCCATAACTCTTTTAGTAATATTTTTGGTTACTTGACTGACTTTCCCTTATATCATAGAGGTGGGAAACAGCTTTTCACCCTATCTTACCCTCATTAATCCAAATGATAACTTTAATGATTTCTATTTTTAAATATTTCAAAACATTGTTTTTGAAAACAAAAACGGCTGACAATCAACAAAGCGACCCCGATAGTTAGAGTAAGCATATAGATCATCGACATTATTTCAAATTGCATTTCTTTTAACATAATTCCTAAAGCAGTAAGGATTAAAAAAATAGCATAAAATTTTTTCAAATTTTCCCCCTCAATATTTTGGGTAGCCCGAACTCCGAAATTAACCCCAAATAAACTTCCTGCTCCTAATAAAAGAGCAGCTAAAATGACAACTTTTCCTTCCTGAAAATAAAGATAAGTAGCAAATATGGAAGAAATGACAATGGTCAATAGGCTTGTCCCCACAGCATGATGGGGTTTCATATCTAAAAAGATAATCAGTAATGGAACTAGAATAAATCCGCCACCAACTCCCATAAACCCCTGCAAAAAGCCGACTACCAAAGCTATCAAAACAATTAACCAAATAGATACAAGCGGATAAGAAGAATCTATTTTAATTTTGGGAGGCATTAGAGCAATCCATTCAAGTAAAAAAAACTTCTTTTGTTTACTGTCCGGATGAGCATTATTCAATCTTTTTCGCATTGTTGAAATACCTAATAATAATAAAAGAACAATATATAAAATCCGGATATAAATATCGGCCAAATTGAGCTGATCCAAATAAATAACCAGAGGCTGAGAAATTCTGATTCCAATAAAACTCAAAAATCCTAACATAATTGAAACCTTTATGATGGTATTCCCAGCAAAATAATGTCGGATCCCCCCAACGCAAGAAACCATTACCGCAAAAAATAATCCAGTTCCTACAGCACTGGCCATCGGTAAACCCAGGATATTGAGTAAGGGGGTCAGTATAAAAGCACCTCCTACTCCAAAAAACCCACTTACTACACCGATATTAAAACCAATTAATATTAATAATATCCAGGTATATACAGATTCTAGGTCAATCATTATTTTGCCTTTTCTTTAGCTATTTTATTTTTTTTAATATATCACCTATAACATCAAGATCTTTTTTATTGAGAATTTCATTGAATATTCTGGTTTTTAATTCTGCCGGTAATAGTTCAATAGTCTTGGTCGTTGAATGATCATATTTGGCTTGGGGATATTGCTTTAACAATTCCTTTTTCTGGTCATTATTACAAAAAATCTGTAATACTTTCATACCAGCTAATACTTCCTTTGCTAGTTCTTGCAAACCAGACTGACAGAGTTGTTGGTACCGTTCTTCATTAATCCAGATATTAATGGGATAAGTTTCCGCCATTTTTTACCTCCCTAATTATAACACTACTATTATAAATTTTTTTAACCATATTACTACTTTTTTACTTCCTTATCCTTTAAAGCGTATTCATTATACAAAAAACAGAAATTATAACTTTTGAAAGTTTATGTGGCCATTTCCTATCTTATAATTTAAGAAAGTTTAAATATCGGTTGTCTTTTGTTTAGATATTCCTCTGTACAGAAAGGAGAACCAAATCCATATTCGTCGGCATTTTCCATCATTATATCAAAGACTTCTGGTCTCATGATAAGTTTAGTAGGTTTTACTTTATCTTGTATCATACTTCTTATCATGCTCCCGCTAAAGGGTTGTCTTTCTTTACTGTGTCCACATAGACCAGAGTAAGTCACTTCCCCACATATAGGGCAATACCACCATTCTAAAACACGAACTGGTTTAATATTTAGGCTACCTTCAGGAATTTGATCAAATATCCGGTGGGCATCATAGGGGTCATAATAGCTACCTACCCCAGCATGGTCTCTTCCAAACATATGGTGGGTACATCCTAAATTTGTTCTAATAATAGCATGTAAAATGGCTTCTTTTGGTCCGGCATAACGCATATCCCATAGGACAAATGAAACCAGATGGATATCATCTCTAAAATATTTTGCATCCTGTAATTTTTGATGACCTAAAAGGATAGCTTCATCTATATAATCACCAAGACGTTTTGGTCCAATGATACAACTGACTAATATTCCTGTTTTGATTTTTTCTACCGGAAGGTCTCCATTAGCAGAAAACCAGGCTCCTTTCATCAGCCATTCATGGCCAGTATGCGGTACATTTCTAGTTTGATGGGCCACTATCCTTTCCCAACCTTTTTCAGTAAATATTTCTCTAAATTGTTTTGGGGTATACCAAAATTGGTCAAAAGGCGGATGAAATTCTATCTTACTTACCAAGGTGACTTTCCCGCTAATAAAAGTATCTTTTAACTCATTATACATTTTTACTCCCGGATGTTTTAAGTCAGTGGTGCCCAATACTGCCTGTTCCAGATCTAATTTATGGTAATGAAATATTTCTTCTACCTTTAATATCGCCAGAACATGATCATGATAAGTAAGAAGGATGACGTCTTTTTCTCTTATTCCCTTTTCTTTTACTTCTTCACCATCAATATCAAATATTATAGGAATAGGCCAAAGAGTACCATCAATTAAGGTCATTCCCTTGCAGACCGATTCTACATCTGCTTTCCCCATAAAACCTTGTAGGGGTGCAAAAAACCCATAAGCAAGGTCAATACATTCTCTTGCCACTCGGTCAGTAACTGAAACCTGTTTTAATCCTTTAATTCGTTCTTTTGCTTCATTTAGTGACAATATTTTTTCTGTTATTTCTTTGCCACCATGTCCGATATATTTCACTCTCTATTTCTCCTCTCTTGATTTAAAATACAAAAATTAAAATTTAATATTATTAATATCGATTAAGTAGCCTTAAATTTATTTTAAAAGCCCACATTGCTGACCTTATCTTTAATCTTAAACCTTCATCTCCTTCTTCTTCCCTTCTCTTCCACCACTTATAGAAACATTTCCTGCTTATATAGTGTTTCTCATCAAGAAGTGTAATGGGGATTTCTTTCTTATCTGCTTCCTGAAATATTTTTAACCTAATTTGATAAAGAAATTCTCTTTCGCTCATAGTTAAAACCTCCTTTTATTATCAATGATAGTTTACTTGAGGTTTCGGCTGATGTCAAAGAACAAAAGTAAATATCATTATTCACCTTTATTCACTCCCCCTCTGAGCTCCTCCCCCCGTGAATACTACTGTTACCACCTCTTGAAGATATTACACTTTATTAAAAAGTTTAAATTTATTTTTTCTGGTAGTTATTTCTATTTTGAATTCCATTCCACCTTTTTAAAAATTCTTCTTTTGGAATCGCCTATTTTAGGTTCAAATTTATTCTTGATAACCAATTAAATTATTGGTCAACAAAGATTCGGCCAAATGATAATACTACTACTCAAATTGAAAATTTTTAGTGATGTATCCTCCTATAGTATTTAATATTAAATATCCAGTGTATGCTCCGGGATCCATCACTCCAACACTTCTATCGCTAAACCACTTCGCTCTTCCGATTTGAGACTCTAAATTTTTCGTTGATTCAGCACCTTCAAGTGCCTTCTTAACCATTTCCTTGATAACCAAAGCTTCATCTGTCTTGGCATTCTGTTCCTCCAGATATTCCAGGGAAGGTACCAGGGAATCCAATATGGTCTTTTGCCCTTTTGAAGCCTTTCCTCTTTTTTTAATTGCTTCAATAGCTGCCTGAAGCATATTTTGTAGATCTTTTAAATTTATTGTATCTTTATCCTTAACCACTAAACCTGCCGCTCTCATGGCAGAAAAAATGAGGATGCCAATGGTAGAGCCGGTAACCTCATTGAATTGCATACCACCTTCTGTCAACAGCTCGGAAATGGCCAAACCGGGATTTTTTTCTGCAGTTTCCATAACGGTATTAAAGCCTCGAGACATCGACAAACCATGATCACCATCACCGATTTTACTATCCAAATCATTGAGAAAATCCTTCTGCCGGTTAAAGGTGTCTGCAAGCCGGGTGATAATTTTCTTTACATCTTCTTGTTGTAATTGGATAGCCATTGTTACCCTTCCTTTATAAAAGGTGTCCAAACAGGATGATCCAGGTATTTTTTATATTTTTCATTTAACTTAAATAAAGTGATCGAAAATCCGGCCATTTCCATGGAGGTAGCATAGCGCCCAACATAGGGTTTATATATTTTAACCGCTTTTTTATTTAAAATCTCGGCTACCTTTCTATAAATGATAAATAGCTCTTCCAGAGGGGTTGCACCCAAACTATTGACCAAGACACTCACTTCTTCCCCTTCGTTGATTGATATATCAGCAAGCAATAAGTCTAACATATCCTGGGTTACTTCATCAGCAGACTTTCTTTTTTCTCTTCTTATGCCAGCTTCTCCATGAATACCCATGCCAATTTCCATTTCTTCTTTATCTAACGAAAAAGAGGGTTTGCTTGCACCGGGAACGGTGCATGGAGAAATTGCCACTCCCAAAGAACGCATTCCTTCTAAGGCACTTTGGGTTGTATTATACACTTCGTCAAAAGAGACACCTTCATCAGCACAGGCACCGGCAATTTTGTAAGCATAAAATAATCCTGCTACCCCTCTCCTTGCTGATTCGTTTCCTTTTTTTCCTGAGGCAATATCATCCGTTACCAGTAATGATTTGATTTTGATCCCTTCTTCTTCCGCTATCTCAGAAGCCATATCAAAATTCATGATATCACCACCGTAATTTCCATATAAATATAATACACCTTTCCCTCCGTTAACTGCCTTGGTGAGTGTTAGCATTTGATTCATACTGGGAGAAGCAAAGACATTACCAATAGCAGCACCATCGAGCAGGCCTTTTCCCACATAACCCATAAATACCGGCAAATGCCCAGAACCTCCACCGGTGACAATGCTTACTTTTCCCTCTATCGGGGCGTCAGCCCGGGTAATTGCTCTTATCTCACCGTTTGCTTTTTTCAACATATTGGGGTATGCATTCAAAATGCCTTCGAGCATTTCATTAACATAATTTTCATCATTATTGTAAAAAGTTTTCATCTTTCATGCCTCCTATGGCTAAATTTAAAGATTATTTTACTTTTTTGCCATAAATGACCTTGGCTGTTGATTCATCCGCATAATTTTTCCAAGTGTGCACAACCTCACTCATTGCTTTACTGCTTACAACTTTTTGCCACTGTTCGAAGCTCTCAACCTCAATACTTTCTACAATTTGATAAGGAGATTCTCCTTTTTCTGCTCCTTCAATGGCATAAACCTCAAATCGATAGACTCCAGGTTGGAAAGGTGTAATTTTTTGGTCTAATTCAATGGACCACTTCCAATAATCCTCTATAGAAACACCCGATTTTAACTTATACATCACAAAAACTTTTATCATTGTATTTCCTCCTTTTATTTTAAAAAATTAAATACACCAATTAGCTATGGTTAAAGCAATTGTTTTCACTGAAATTAAAAAATCTTCAATTTTTACATGTTCATCAATGGTATGTATTTGGCTTGTACTGCCAGGACCAAAAATTACAGTAGGAGTATTGCCATAATTAATTAAAAATCTAGTATCAGAACCACCAGTTCTTCCACTGATAATGGGTATCGTATTGGTATGACCGTTCAAAATTAAAGATTTCCCCTTACCATTTCCTTTTAATGTGCCAACAACATTGGGTCTATCTGAAAAATCAATATTTAAAGGTATACATCCCGATTGTCCTTGTAATAGTTTTTTAGAAGGTTCAAATTTATCTACCTCTAAACCAAGGTTAAGTAAATATTTCTCTAAAAAATCTTGAATGTTTTTTTTCTTTTCCAGTCTCACTGTCAATTCTAAGTAATTGTTGAAGAAAATTAACCATCTCTTCATGATTTTTATCAACCTGTTTTTTAATTTTTAAATCTAAATCTTTAGTCAAAATACCACCTTGCTTAGCATAGCGCATCCATCGCATCTTTTATTATAATTTATAGAAAATTATTGAAGAGCAATGAATTGTCTCATGACTTTAATTATATATTCTATATCCTGTCTGCTAATACCATAATGCAGTACTGCCCTGAATCTCCCATCAGAAGGAGGATTAATCTGAATGCCCTTTTTCACTAAATGATTTAAAAATGCCATAGGGTCCATTTCTTTTGACGGTAATTCAAAATAGACCATATTGGTTTGAACAGTTTCAATATCCATACGAAAATCCATGTTTAACAAGCTGTTTGCTAAAAATCTTGCATTCTTATGGTCCTCCGGTAATCTTTCAACCATTTTTGTGATGCCAAGCAAGCCCGCTGCAGCCATGATGCCAGCCTGTCTCATGCCCCCTCCCATCATCTGTCTATTCTTTCTCGCTCTTAAAATGAATTCCTTATTTCCTGCAATTATCGAACCGAAGGGGCAAGCCAGGTCTTTTGACAAACAAAACGTAATTGAATCTGCATCTTTGACCAATTCATATGGTTTAACACCCAAAGAGGCTGCAGCACTAAAAATTCTTGCTCCATCAACATGAATTTTTAAATTGTATTTGTTCGCTAATTTTCTCAATAATCCCATCTGCTGTGGGTTGATACAGGTTCCACCTGCGGCATTATGTGGATTCTCAACGCATATTAAACTGGTTTTAGGATGAAGAATCTCATCTTGAAATATTTCCTGTTCAATCTCATCAGGATTCATGAATCCTTTATCTCCTTTTATTCTTATGGGAATGACGCCTGAAATAGCAGCCAAATGACCGGTTTCATTGGCAAAAATATGGGCATTTTTTTCGACAATAATCGAATCCCCTCGATTAACATGGGTAAAGACCGAAACCAAATTCCCCAGAGTCCCGCTTGTTACAAATAAAGCCGCCTCTTTACCCAATTTTTCAGCTGCTAATTTCTCTAATTTGGCAACCGTGGGATCTTCGCCATAAAAATCATCACCTACTTCAGCATTTTTCATTGCTTCTCGCATTTCTAATGATGGTTTGGTGACTGTATCACTCTTGATATCAATTAATTTGACCATTGAAATACACTCCTATTTAATTATTTATGAATCTGACTTTGTTTGAATAATACTTTACTTATGTATAACGCATAAATACATTTGGTAAATATAATGTTAAAGATGGAATAAAGGCAACACACAAAACCGCTACGATTAATATTACTAAAAATATTAATAGATTTTTAATTAATTGACATTTGTTAAAATTCAAACAAATGATTTAAATAGGCTAAACGGGAAGAAAAGTACTCCCTATTTTTAGTTGTTTTCCAAAGTAGGTCAATTAATAAAGACTTTTGCATTCTTGATTTTGAGTATGACTAATAATTAGAAAATAGTAATATAATTTAACATCTCGTAAAATACCTAGCAAAAAATCTACTCAAAGCAGTTAAAAAAATTGCTAGGATGATATGTTCTATGTTGTAAAATAATCCTGTTTATGATCCTGATAGAATACTTTTCCAAGAGAAACCATCTATGGAAGTAGCTTCTTAAATCATTTAATCTTAAAAGAACAAAGAAAAGATAATAATAAATTATCTTAAAAATTTATTGTTATTCTTAATTTTATTATTTACTTTTTACAGAATATCTTTATTCAAATCCGACGTTTTTCAAATCTTAAAATTATATCGATATCTCTTTTTCAACTGAAAGCATTCAATTCCTTATGTATCCTATTTTTATAAAACATTATCTATCTTGGATGCTCTTTGCTGTTTTTTCTTAATGATATAAAATGCAATTGTTAATATAGAGGCACTTAGAAAAATTAATGAAATTGGATGTGTAAAAAATGGTGAGATACTACCCGCAGATATTATAAGAGCTTGTCTCAATCTTGTCTCAAATATACTTCCCAAAATAAAAGCTATAACTAAGGGAGGTATAGGTATATTTATTTTTGTCAATACGTATCCAAAGATACCTAAAGGGAATAACAATACTACATCAAACATACTATAATTAAATATATAAGTACCGACTACTGTAAAAACTAATACTAGCGGATATAATATTTGTTTTGGAATATATGCTAAATTCTTACAATATCTAACAAATAGACTTCCTACGCTAAATGTAAATACATTACTTATTATCAGTAGAGTAAATAACCCATATAGCATGGGAGCATTTTGCTGCATAAACAATGGTCCTGGAGTTAAACCTTGAATCATAAAAGCCCCTAAGATAATAGCAGCAGCCATATTTCCAGGCACTCCTAATGTAATTAAAGGAATTAAATTTGGTCCCACACATGCGTTATTTCCAGCCTCTGCAGCCGCTATACCTTCTATGGCCCCTTTTCCAAATAATTCAGGATGCTTAGAGGTATTCTTTGTTCTCGCATAACTTAAGTAAGATGCTACTGTTGTACCAATCCCCGGTATTGCACCCATTAATGATCCTATACCTATACCATTGATAATAGGTCGTATACATCTTCTAAACTCCTTTTTACTCAAGTGTTGATCATTCATTTGATCAACTTTTTTAAATTGAGTTACTTTATCTATTTTCTTCGAACTTTTTATTTTTTTGTCCATAATACATGATTCTAATTGAAGAAAAGATTCTGAAATCACAAATAAACCCAATCCCAAAGAAACAAGACTAATCCCAGAACTTAATTCTAACGAACCAAAGGTAAATCTAAGACTCCCAATAGTAGGGTCCATGCCAATTGTAGATAAAAGCATACCGATTCCTATCGATATCATTCCTTTAACTAAATCCTCACTACCTACTAATCCAATAATTAGAATTGAGAATAAAATTATCATAGCATATTCTGGGGGTCCTACCATAAGTGCTAGTATTGATACGGGAGCAGCTAGAAAAAAAAGGATAAAATCGCTCGCAGTATCAGCTATTGTTGATGCATAAAGTGCTACTTTGAGGGCTTTTTCACTCTGACCTTTTTTAGTTAACGGATAACCATCAAAGCTAGTAACCTTTGCTTGGGTTGTTCCTGGAACATTAAATAGAATTGCAGGAATTGAGCCACCAAAGTTTGCTCCTTTAGAACACCCCATTAACATTGCTATTGAAGCAATCGGATTTATATAATAAGTAAATGGAAGTATTAAAATAATGGCAATAATATCATTAAATCCCGGTATAGCGCCAAAAAACATTCCAATCGTCACTCCTACTAGTGCAGCAAAAAAATTACCCAAAGAAAACATCATGTTTATGCCAATTATTATATTTTCAAACATAATTAACCTCCAAAAATACTCTTAACAAATTATAATTCTACAAAAATCTTAAGAATATACCCTTTGGTAAAGGAAATTTTAGTATTACTTCAATAAAAACATAAATCACTAATATACATACAGTTGGCATAAGAAAAAGAATTTTCCAATTATGTATATTAAGAAATAACATAATAAAAATTAAAAATAAAAAACTAGATAGTATAAATCCAATTAAATAAATCATAATAATATAAATAAAAAAAAATAGCATAATAAATATAATTTTTAAAGTTCCTTTTTTTTCATTTTTTAAAGAGAGATTATTTTTATTAGGAAATCTAGATTTTCCCAATAAACCAAATATAGCGCTAATTCCCAGCCAGATAGTAATAATTTTAGGGAAAAAAGCTTCTTTTGGACCTTTTGTTTGGTTTGGTATCAGAAAAAACCAGAGTATTAGACAAAAAATTATCAACACTCCAAAAATTTTAAATTGACGATCCACTTAAATCTCCTTTTAGTTTTAATAATAAAATATTCTATCCTTCATTTATTTATGCTTGACAAGAATAAGACATCCTTGACATGAATAAGAATAGCAACTTTAGTTGTAACTCTTTTAAAATTAACTTTTTATAACCTGTAAAATAATTAATTTTTAGAGTTTATTTAAGCCTTTAATTGAATGTCAGCGTTTAGCAGACTTTATGATTTATTTATATTGGCTTCAATATCTAATTCTTATTGCTTTAAAACAATAAATAAATTTTTAAAAGTATTAAAGAAAATTTATCCCTTCATCTATATCTACATTAATCTTATAGCAATATACACTAATCTTATAGCAATATACACTTTTATAGATTTTACTTTCATCAATTTTACGCCAGAAAAAGCAAAATACAAAAATACTTTGCTTTTTCTGGCTCTTTTACCATAACTCATTATTCTTTCAGATTCTTAACATATTCAAGAAGTTCTATTGATGAAGTCACGGTACCTCTGTTTAATTCTTCAAATTTCTTACCATTAATTAATTTAGGTACCCATCCGTTCTTTTCCATTTTCGCAATAATTTCTGGATCTTCTATAACTTTCTTAAGAGCTTGCTCCCACTTTTCCCTTATATTTTCGGGCACTTCCTTATGCAAGAAAATTCCATAAGGTATGTTCATTTCAAATTTTGTATATCCTAATTCCTTAGTACTTGGCACATCAGCAAAACCTGGAACAGTGCCTTCTCCTAATTTTGCTAATATTATTGCATCACCTGCTCTTGCAGCTTGATAAGCTGCTGTCCCAACACCCGTTTGAGCTATATCTACATGACCCCCAAGAAAGTTTGCTGAAGCATCAGCACCGCTATCGAAGAGAACATAATTCATCTTTAGTCCTTCGTTAATAGCTATTGTCTTCCAAATATCCAGAGCCCATACAGAACCACCAGATCCAATAGATAATTTGCCGGGATTTTCTTTTGCATATGCAATGAATTCATCAAACGTTTTATAAGGAGCATTTTTATGAGCGATAACAATCTGTGCCTGCATCATATAGCCCCCTACATATTTAAAATCATCTTGGTCAATAGGTTCTATACCCGTTGAAATAGCTGATTGAAATCCTTCATTTGTCATAATACATACGGTATATCCATCTGTGGGTTCTGCTAAAAAATATTTCAGACCTATTACTCCACCCCCGCCTTTCTTATTAACAATAATTATTGGTTGCCCTAATTCAACCTTAAGTTTTTCAGATAAAATACGAGCAGAAACATCAGTACTTCCCCCAACTCCAGCTGCGATAATAGCAGTAATCGTTCTATTTGGATATTCTTCGCCAGCTGCAAATAAAGGTAAAGAGATGGAAAAAACTATTACTAAACACAGTAAAAATACTTTCACTATCAAAAATTTAATATTTCTCATTTTTAACTCTCCTTTAATTATTAAATTAACTAAAACACTTGAATCTTTGTCATAATTAGCTATGCAATTACTTTAATTTATTTTAATCACCTCCCCTGATAAAAAGTATCTGTAACTAATGATATTTATTTTAATCACCTCCTCTGATAAAAAGTATCTGTAACTATAAAATATGTCTGCTCTTTGCTCTATTTGTAAATGTTTTCCATAATTAGATTATTGAAAAAATTTACAAGTATCTACTTAATATATCCAAGTCTTTTTAATCGTTCTTTTATTTCCTCTTTTTCTTTATCCGAAAATTCTTTGGTTTTTGTCTGCGGAATTGACATCAAAAATCCATTCATTTTTTTTCGCAACTCAATTAATGTTTGGTCTTTTACTCTATCTTTAATATTGCTTTTTTCTTGAGGATCATCATTCAAATCATAGTACTCTTCAATTCCCAATGTTAAGTTACGTATAAATTTAAAGCTATCTGTTCTAATGGCTTGAATTGCTCCTCGACCTCTGACCTCAAATAGATCTTCAGAATACACTTCCTCCCCTTCAGCCTGACCCTTTTCAATTACGGGCAATAGGCTTTTACCATCAAAATCAATATTACCTTTGGAAATACCTATTAGAGCTAATAAAGTTGGAACTAAATCGATAGAGCGTACCATCCCTTTAACTTCCTTGCCTTTAGGAAGACTTTTACCTTTTATTATTAATGCCACTTTAAGGTCATGATCATACATAGTGGAATGTTGAGGATATCTAATTCCTCCTTTTCGCCAAGGAATAGGATCAACTGTATGTTCTCCTAGGTTTGTCCCATGATCGCTCACAACTACTAGGATAGTTTCTTCATAGAGATTCAACTCATTTAATGTCTTTATTAATCGCCCTATCAAATTTTCATCAGCCATTTTTATTTTCGCATCTTTATATCCAAAATCTACTAATTTACCTTCTTTTATTAATCCTCTTTCTAAAAGTTGATGCTCGGAACCTTCATGAGTTTCATAAAAATGCCCCCAAATAAAAAAAGGATTATTATAGTTTCCCTTTAACCAATTAAAAAATTCTTCCACCCAATAATTCCCTTCATAGTGCATTACTTTCTCATAACCGGGATAAATTCCTCTATTCCATTGAGTATCTTTTGAAGGTTCACTCCAAAAATTAAAACTATTTCCAAAACCATGTTGTTCGCCTAATAATCCATTCCCTACAAATCCAGCAGTATTATATTCGTGCTCTTTTAAAATATCAGCAATGGTAGGACCATTTACATAGCAAAATGGGTTTCTATAGGTTGTTTTATTGGGATATTTTCCAGTAATTACTGAACTCATTGCAATGGGTGTAAGTTCTGAAGAGGTTATACAGGTTTCAAACCTAACACCCTCGCTCGCAATTTGATCTATATTAGCAGTTTGTATATTACTATAACCATAACAGCTCAGATTATCTGATCTGACCTCATCTAAACTGATTAAAATAATATTTTTCTTTTTCATAATTATTATTCCCCCTTCTTAAATTTAATGAAAATATATATTTTCAAAATATATCCAATAAATATTTAAAGAACTTAAAATATATAATTAAGTATACAAATAAATATTTAAAATCTTTTACATATATCCTAACTTTCTTAATCTTTCCATGGCCTTTTCCTTATCTTGCCTTCTACCCGCTCTTTCAGGAACGTTTTCTATATCTTGTTCCCAGGCAGGGATTCCAACTTCTCCCGGATTAGAACTAGTTCTTGCTCCTAAGGAACGATAACCTATCTTGTAGAGGGAACAATAAGGAAGATGATGTAAATGGGTGTTATCCCAGATATCTCTTTCGGTGAAATGTAAGATAGGAGAGACTCGGGTATGTTCCGGCATGAGATAGCCAGCTTCGTGGCGAGTAAAATATTCGTCTTCTTTCCTTGCTGCTTGTTCATCTCTTCGTAAAGCCATAAATAACAATTCAGTTTTACTCTGTTCGAGAAACTTATTCAGCACTACTGTTTTCATGAGATGATTACCTGCATAGGATTCCGCTTCAAAGGGGAATGATTTAAATTCAAATTCAATACGTTTGAGTTCGGCTTGATTACGTTCGTCCAAATCTTTTACCTGGATATCATTACCTAAGTGACTCTGACAACACTTAAGCATATCAAAATTACATAACCATTTTAGATCAATATGCCATTTTTTAGAAAGGGTCACTAAAAAATCAGTTATTTCTGTAAAAGCATCCCCTTCATCGATGGTGATAACTTGAGGGAGTTCGATGTTTTCCTCCAGGCATACCTGGCGAATAATCCATAAATTAGTGGTACTGTCTTTTCCGCCGGTCCAGGTAATAGCACATTTCGCCGGTTCATATTTCTTAAAGGTTTCACGCACTACTTCTTTTGATTTTTCGATTAATTCTACATTTCTTTCTTTTGTTTCTTTGTTCATTTTCATTCTCCTTTTTGTTTTTTATTTCTTATCTTATATGGTTATCTGTTTAATCTGAGACATTATTTTTTTCTTCATATCTTTGCTCTTATCTGAGATATTAATTAGGTTATTTAACTCTTGGGGATCTTTATTAAGGTTATACATTTCCCAACTTTGATCACTTTCTTGGTAGATTATTTTTAAATCATTTTCCTGGTAAAAATATATCGGTTGGTCTGTTTCCTTTTCCTGATTACTCGTTTTACCAATCGCTTCACCAAAAACCCCTTTCTGAGGATAATTTTTTAAGGGGAGGAAAGAATGTCCTTTAAATGCTTCTAATGGTTCGAGACCAAAGAGGTAAAGTATAGTAGGAGAGATATCAATATTGCTAACAAGGTTATCACATACTTCTTGAGTGCAATTGTAATAATAAATAAGCAAAGGAGAGTTGATAAGTTCAGAATACATTTTACCATCATGAGAAAGGCTACCGTGTTCACCAAATTCATCTCCATGATCAGTAGTGATAATAACCACTGAATCTTTTAAAACTCCATATTTTTCTAATATTTTAAAAAAGTTTTTAACATAATCATCGGTTTCACGCACTCCTGCGTCATAAAGCTTTTTTAAAAGTTTTACTGTTTTTTGGTCAGATATGTCTCTCTTAAGTATTATTTCTTTGAACAGGTCTAACATTTCGTCTTCAGAAAGATTAATCGAGGGGTCTACTTTATTTAGATATTCTCTTGCGGGGATATAAGGTTCATGTACATCCATATAATGTGTCCATAAAAAGAATGGACGATAATGGTCATCTTCAATATAGGAAGATAACCATCGGTCCACTTTACGATTAATACCATCCCCCTTAATATAAGGAATTTTATCACTTACCTCGTCCTGCATAGAATCATAAAAAACATCCCAACCTCTGTTCCAACCAAAATAACCACAAAGGTAGGGATTAGAATGAAAACCAGCAGTAGTAATTCCAGATTTTTTTAGAACTTCAGAAATTAAAGTTCTTTTTGGTGAGCACTTCTTCTGCCTACCATATTCAAGATAATAAGAAGAGGTAAGAAGACCAGGAAAGGAAGCCTGAGTATAAGGGCCAGTAGATTGAGCATTTGTAAATTTAATACATTTATCTTGCAAAGAATCGATAAAGGGGGTTAGCTTATTTTTGTTTCCATAACATCCTAAAACATCTTTCCTTAAGGTATCTATGGTTAATAAAATTACATTTTTCATTATTTTCTGCTCTCATTAAATAATTAGTAATAGCCTTTATATTAATTCAACTGTGTAGTATTTATTGTCTGTCTTAATTATATGTTTTCGATATTCAAAAATTATGTTATTTGACCAAGCAAGTCGCTCAACCATAAGAATACACGATTTTTCTTTGATACTTAATTTTTTTGAGATATATCTATCAGCTAAAATAGTAGAATAAAATTCTTTTACTCTAGATACTTTTAATTTATATTTATACATAAAATTTTTGTAAATAGTTGTTGAGGATAAATCCTTTTTACTGAGATTAGGAAACATCGATTTTAACAAATACGAAGATTCTAAAGCTACTGGACTTTTATTTAAATATAATAGACTTTTTACTTGATACACTTTATCATTTTCGTTTAATTTCATTATCCTTTTTAGATCATTATTTACTGCAATTGTTCTCTTAGAGATAACCTTTTTTTCAATTTCTGGTCCATTTGATTTAACAAATAATTCATTAGAATAATAACTGCTTACTGGCCAGATTTTTCTTGGTTTTTTTATGAAAGTACCTAATCCGTGCTTTCGATATATATAGCCTTCTTGAATTAACTCTGTAATTGCTTGCCTTACAGTGCCTCTACTTATTTTATAATTCTCACATAATTTTAATTCCGAAGGAATTTGACTATTAGTAATCCATTCATAATTTTCAATTTTTTTACGGAATTCTTCTGCAAGTTGAAAATATAATGGGATATTTGAATCTTTATCTAAAGTACTCATTTAAACATACACCAAAAGACTATATTTATAGTCATTCCTTTATTTAGTTTATTTTGAAACTTTAAACTTTCCGCTTATATTTACTTTTTTTTAGTTATTATTCAGTTATAATGATTTTTAATATTTCGTAGATGTATAGATGTCCATACGACTGTATAATATCACTATCAAATATTATTGTCAAATTATTTTTTAAAATTATTTTTTAAAATCTGTTATCTAAAAGATAAAAGTGGACTACCCAAAAACAGTAAAAAGGTATAATTTAGAACTAAATCTTAAAGAGAAAAGAGGTTCTAAATTATGTCCAAACAATTACACAAAAACTTCACCGATTATCAGGTTAAATCACTTTTAAAAAATTATCTGGATAAAAAAATCAAGATTAATTATACCTTATCAATTCTCTGAATCAAAAGAAGAAGATTCTTCGAACTACTAACCAGATATCGAAAAGATCCAGATAGTTTTTCTGTCCAGATTAACGGAAACACTACATAAAACTACTGTATGTTACTCTTAATTTCTTTAATAGTCTCAAATGCAAGTTCTATATTCTCAAGTGGTGTATCTGGTACTATACTATTTGTAGGGTGGAAAATAACTCCACATCCATTATGGCTGAAAATTTCAGCAAACTCATATAAAGATTCCTTAATTTCATCTTTTGTACCATTGGGTAGGATTTTTTGGACATCTATCCCTCCCATAACTGTCAAGTCTTTTCCAAATTTTTTAGCTATATAGTTATAATCATTAGATGCAGGTTGAATAGGATGCAAAACATCAATACCTATTTCAATAAGCTCACCAATAATTTTGGTAATTGCACCACAACTATGAAATATTACATGCATATTATTTTTATGCACACAATTAAAAATTTCTATATAATATGGTTTAAAAAATTTTTTCCATAAATCAGGCGATATTATCATATTGTTTTGTGCACCCCAATCATCAGTCATAAATATAGCATTAACATTTAATTTTGCCCATTCTTCAACCATTTCAAGATTGTAATTTGTTAACTCACGTAACAAAAGATTAGCAATTTTTCCATTAATATATAAATCTGTTAAAAAGTTTTCAACTCCTCTTAATAATTGAGCTCTTTCAAAAAGAAAAAATATTAAATCGCCCACAATATATTTATTTTCGCCGCTTTCAATCTTATTTATCTGTTCCTTTGCAGCCGACAATCTTTCTGAATTAGAACCCTTTGGCATTTGGTTTTTAATATATTTATCGAAACTATCCCAGTTTTTTAATGGAAAATCAACAGCACAAGCACCAACTGTATTTTTTTTGTACTGCATTTTAACTCCCCATTCATCAACCCATTCATAATCCTTATTTATAAATTCATAATTTATTGATTCAAAAAAATCTTCATATTTTATTCCCTCTGCTGATTTATATCCTATAAATGGAGGAAAAGGTTGAATTCTGATTAAATCATCCGGGTATTTTCTTAAAAGATTTAGAATTGCGTATCCTTTATTTAATATAGTTGCTTGTGCAATTGAATTATAACGGGCAGGAAAATAACTTGATTTTCTTTCGATAGTATCGATTATCATGCTTTTTTTTAATAGCGTTTTATTTCTTCCTTCTTGCTCAATCATTTTTACTTCTTTTATAAAACTCTTTAACTTTGTATTTTTAATTCTATCCATGGTTTTTCTCCTTCCACTTTTTAAAAATGTTACATAAATCTGTTACTTGCCCCGACCATCTAATAAGTTTTATATTAATTGTATATTGGAACATTAATATTTACCATAATCATTTTTATATTTAATTTTTATGATGAATTTTTAAATCTGGATTCAAATTCTTACATTTCGCACACCACCCTCCTTTTCCCTTTTAATAATTTTTACTAATAATTTAATTTTTTATTCCCGCTTTCCTTTTCAACGTGGCTTTTTATATTTTTCAATTAATTATAAAAAGTAAAATTGCTTGCTAATTTCTGGCCCAAGTGGATTTATATCTGCTTCAAGATAATAGGGCTCCATTAGCGGACGATACTTATCCATAGTAATAGTTTAGTTTTTCCAAAATTTTGTTTTCAGTATATCACCCCCCCCCAAAAAATTGTCAAACATTCGAATTGCCTTACCAAAAAAGTACTCCAGATAGTATCGATGCCTCATCAGTAGCAGGAGTTACTATCCCCCCACCGCTACAACCTACTAAAAATATAGCTAATATCAAGAATAAAATTACTAAATAATATTTCCTTTTCATAATTTAATCTTCCAATTAATTTTAATTTTTAATACTATGTACCATACACATAAAGCCATCATCTTGAGGATTTAAGGCAATTTTTTCTTAGATTCCTAAATTTTAATATACAAGCTACATCCTTTTCTAAAAAAGAACCTCATCTTACCTTCATATAAAATAATATAATAGAACCGGTAATTACCTTTTGATAGATATAATATATAACAATAACGGGATTAATCATCTTCTGTCTAATTAACTCAATTCTTTCTTATTGGACTTGATACTTTTTCAAGGTGATTTTTGTAAGATATGTGGAATGGGTTTTGGTAGTATTTATAAGTATAAATTGGGAGTTAACAAGTATTTTTCTTGGAACTTATTAAATACATATAATATATTTTCTATATTTTATTTTAAAAAGGAATTGTATAAATTTTTTAAATCCTTTTATATGTCTAATACTACATAACTTATTAAAAATTCTTCTTTTTTATTAAAATAATTTATAAAAGTAAAAAGCCCTTCAGCAAAGGCCAAAGGGCTGGAAATTGTCTGGCTCCCCGGGTAGGATTCGAACTTACAACCTCCGGTTAACAGCCGGATGCTCCACCGTTGAGCTACCGAGCAAGGTTACAAGCAATTATACCCAAAAACCTCATCCTAGTAATAATTTTTTAAAACCCAGTCTTTCAATCGCTCCTTAACTGCTGCATAAAGGACGAAGCTAATATAAATGGAATTATTTTTATTAATTTAGATTTAACTTCTTTAACTTCGATGAATTTATTAAATTTTCTGTCTTTCTTTTACCTTTTCTCTTTACTAACTTCTATATAATCCCCAGGCAATGAACCTACAATCAAACCAACTACTTCATCAACATTAGTCTTTTTTGTAATCCTCTCGGCTACTTTTTTCCCTCTACGCATAATTAACAGTCTCGTAGCAACTGAAAATACATCATGCATCTGATGACTAATAATAATAACAGAAACCCCGTGAGAGCTCAAAGTCCTTACCAGATTTAATACTTTTTTTTGCTCTGCCACTCCTAAAGCTGCTGTTGGTTCATCCATAATCAATAATTTCGCATTCCAATAAATAGAGCGTGATATGGCTACAGCCTGTCTTTCTCCTCCAGAAAGTGTCCTGATCT
>Ga0307380_10002960_pt1 | contig 23805 bp, 19 predicted proteins | sample UN3MG_FD_202239 | JGI IMG/M metagenome (GOLD analysis project Ga0307380, IMG submission 202239) | Soil microbial communities from Risofladan, Vaasa, Finland - UN-3 | ecosystem: Environmental > Terrestrial > Soil > Coastal area > Acid sulfate soil | place: Finland: Risofladan, Vaasa | collected... | reverse complement strand
TCTCGGTGGTTACCATGACCACGTTGGGATTTGGCGACATTGCGGCAAATCCGGATAGCTGGGCCGGTCAAACTTTGTTGATGATCCAGGTGATTTTAGGTTATGTTCTATTAGGTGCGTTGGTGACTCGTTTTGCGGTATTGTTTACGGCCGGTGGGCCGGCAGGGAAATTTGCAGATGAAAAAGAAAAAGAAGACAAAAAAAAGTAAAAGAGGAACAGGTGATATTCATGATGAGGCCTTCGACGCGATGGGGCAAATTATTGAGCTGATAAATGCCTTCTGTCTGAATCATCTCGATGAAGACTACCGCGAGCTGTGCGAGGACCTGACGTGGGCCGTTTTAGAGGAGGGGCTGCCATTGCAAAAAGGCAGGCCGGCCAGTTGGGCCGGCGGGATAGTTCACGCTATCGGCTTTATCAACTTCCTCCACGACCCGAGCCAGTCCCCTCATATGACCTCGGCCCAATTGGCGGAGGGATTCGGAGTCTCGCAGCAGACGATGCTGACCAAATCAAAAATCATCCGCGACGAGTTCGACCTGATGCAAATGGATCCGGACTGGTGCCTGCCCTCACTGATCGGGGACAACCCGCTGGTGTGGATGCTGGAGGTGGATGGACTCTTTATAGATGCTCGCACCGCCCCGCTCGAGTTTCAGCAGGAGGCATACCGGCTGGGATTGATTCCATACATCCCCGGCAAGAATTTGCCGGAGGAACCTGAGCCGCAATCCGGCACCGGGGCAAGGATTATAGAATTTCCTTCCGGACGGAACAACACGCCAGCTTCTGAACCTGCTCAGAACGCAAAGGATGAAGGGCCCAACCTTTTCGAGGGATTAGAAGGATAAGAAGCGAGCAGCATCAAGCACCATATTGCTTTGCTTAACGCCGGCTTTGAAAGCCCGATACTCGGGCTCATAGTAATTTCGACCGTAGGGCCACGAAATGGCCCAAAGCGGAGAAATCTATTCAAAAAGATTTCCCCTTCGAGGCTCTCCACTTCGTTTCGTCTCTCGTCTCCGCTCACCCTTCGTCTCCGCTCACCCTTCGTCTCCGCTCAGGGTGAAGGGCTTCCGATTTCTTCATGCCGAGCGAAGACGAGGCATCATGCCGAGCCCGGAACCGCTTCAATAATCTACGATTGCTCCTTTAACGTAATCCACAGACACCATATTAAGGCCTGCCTGTTAGGAATAATCGCATATCTGTTATTCTTTTTCGACGGCCTGTGATTTTCTTTCGTAGATCTTTTTATATCTTCCCAGAAGAACCACTAACGACCCGCCCAGCAGACACCAGAAGACCATAATAAGAACGTTCGAAACCTGGAAAGACGTAGTTTCGACAATCCTTTTCACGGGTGTGCCCAACGCCCCGATTACAAGTCCGAGCAGCACATAAAGCGTCCTGCACTTGTTCCTCCTGAAAAGGAAAGATATGATCCTCGAAATAGTAAAAGCGCCCAGTGACGCCCCCGCGGCAAATACCAGGAAAAAAGAGATATTATTTCGAAGATCATTCAAAACGTTAACCATAAATTCGTACAAGCCCATAATCAACAATATGAAAGCCCCAGAGATGCCCGGCAGAAACATGGCGTTGATGGCGCAAAAACCGCCCAGGAAAACATACCCCAGACTCGGCGTCACCGTCAAAGGTACGAGCATCGAAGAGACAACGCCCAATATCAGTCCCAGAACACAAAACAGGATATTTTTCGTGCTGTGATCCTCGATATGTTCGAAGATTGTTTTCGAAGATGCCAAAATCAAACCGATAAAGAAAGACAAAGTATAAGCAAAATATTCCTCCATAAGGAACTTGATGACTCTCGAAGCTACTAAAAAAGCGCTGGCAATGCCCAGCAAGAGAATCGTCAGGAAAACCAAATCTAATTTTTTAACGTCCTCTTTCAAGCTGTCGCTCTTTCTGTGAATCGGATACGTGATGATATCGTACACTAATTTCAGCGAAAAACCTTTTACCGAATTTATCAATCGGGCGTAAATCCCGGTTATAAAAGCGATAGTTCCCCCCGAAATGCCGGGTATTATGTCGCAGATGCCCATTAAGAAGCCTTTTAGATATATAAAAATCTTATCTTTCATTTTCGTATTCTAACCCTATTGCATTCTCAAGTGTTTGGAAATTCCGTAATGGCATGTTTTATTGTAAAACGGTCGGCACTTCAAGCTAAATTGTTATCTCTTGCTTTTGAAGAACTATTGATTGATGGATTGCTTGTGGTAAAATGGCGGCATTAAAACCCCCGGTGGAACCGGGGGCTAAATATTGAGCTTTTATTATGAACGATCGACAAAAACAAACACTCCTGAAGGTCGCCCGCGATACCGTCGAGGCGGTAATCAGGCGACAGAAAATCACAAAACCCCAATCGGACGATCCTGAATTGAACGCTCCGTGCGGCTGCTTCGTGACATTGAAGAACCGCGACCGGTTACGCGGCTGCATCGGCCAGTTCATTTCGGACAGACCCCTGATTGAATTAGTTGCCGGGATGGCGAAGGCCTCGGCGACCGGCGACCCGCGTTTTCTCGCCGATCCGATTACCGCTGGCGAGCTGGAAAAACTGGACGTTGAGATTTCCGTCCTCTCGCCGCTGCAGAAGACCGACGACCCGTTGAGCCTCCGCCTGGGCGTTGACGGCATCTACATAAGGCAAGGTCGGGCCTCGGGATGCTTTTTACCTCAGGTCGCCACCGAGACCGGCTGGAGCAAAGAGGAATTTCTTTCCTGCTGCTGCGCCCATAAAGCAGGCCTTGCCGCCGACGCGTGGAAAGACCCGGAAACGCAAGTCAATCTTTTCACCGCCGAAGTGTTCGGAGCGGACTTCAAGGATATATAACTTTCGGCCAGACGCCTCCACGTGTCAGTCCTATCGCGTAACTCCTGGTCCTCTCCTTCATTGACACGTTCCTACTCGTACTCGTTAAATGCCATGACCCGACCGTTTGACAGGGTATAGCGGTACGTATAGATTCTACGCTTGACTCCATTTATTTCTATCTCTTTCAGGAAGGTTCTCTCGTACTTGCCGGCTTTCTTCAGTTCCCTGGTCTCCCGGTTTACTCTTCTTGCTTCCTCTTCATCAGTAAAATCCCCGGAAAGAGTTACTTCGGTCGTGGTGACTGTGACAGTTCCATCATCGCTAACCTGTCTGGATTCGAACCTGAAATGATAGATTTTTATAAGCTTGTCTGCCCCATAGCTCAGTGGCAGCAGAACCGCAATCGCAATTGCGGCTGCTGTGGCTACTCGCCAACGCGAGATTCGACCACCGGTGGGGGCAAACCACCTCCGAAGAGCCGACCGCTGTACATTAATATCCGGGACAGAGACGTCTGCCTGCAACCTATCCAGCAAACCGTCCGGTGCCGTCGGATTTGGGGCAGCCCTGAGACAGTGCTCGATCTTGTTTTTCGTATTCATATCGGTTCTCCTTTTGCGATGGAAATTGTTTGTTCTAAGTTTAACTCGTTCTCTTCAACACCTACTTTCACCCGAAGGATTCTTAAAACTTCGCGAAGTCTGTATTTTACAGTGCTGGATGCAATGCCCAGGACTTTGGATGTTTCCCTGATCGAAAATCCCTGGTAATAATGCAGGTGTACGATGTCTCTTTTATCCTCATCAAGCTTGTCCACAGTTTCGTACAGCCGCCGGGCCAATAGACGCTCGGCAACATTTGCAAAGGGGCCGGGATTTTTATCTATGCACTCGGCCCACCATTGGTCAGAACGGTCCCGGTTGCTGCCGGCGTTTCCTCGCTTTGAATCTATGTAGGTATTGTGAGCGATCCTGTAAAGCCACGTCGAGAACTTGCTGCGGCCTGCGAAACTATCGAGCGAAGACCACACTTTAAGAAATGTTTGCTGTGTCAAGTCTTCGGCATCAGCCTGGCTGCCGCACAGACGTCTCAAATATGAATAGACATCTGTGTAGTGAATTCTCAACAGTTCACATGCAGCATCCTTATCAGCTTTCCTGGCACGTTTACACAGGCTCTTTATTCGACTGTCCATAGGCACTCCTGTTATTGCGTTGCATCAGCCTTATCCGGCCGGCCATTAGTTTAGACGAAAAATAATGCCCTTGTGGACAAAATATTTTGGATTTACCGCTATTTACTGCCGATGGTACAAACAGTGAGGAGTTTAGGATGCGATTCTTGATTTAATTTAATCCCGGCAAAGCGGAGGATTGCCGGTTTAAATGCCTAACCATTCGTTTGGAGGAAGGTTTGTGCTGAGAAAGTCTACGCTGATTTGGATCATCGTAATTATCTGCCTGGCCGGCTGTCAGTCCGATAGAATCGAGGCCGGAGAAGCCGGCGCCGAGCAGCGGGACGCCCGTGCCGGGATGATCGAACATTTGCGGCAGCAGAATCCGCCGGCCTTAAAAGCGGTTGAAGTCTGGAACAATCAGTACGGCCCGGGGCTGAAACTGACGACCGCCCACTATGAGATTTTCACGACACTTTTAGAGCCTTTGATGCTTCGGCAGAGCGCCGGATTTATCGAGTCGGCATATAAGGCCTATAATCTTCAATTGCCCGAACCGATCGAGACAAAAACCAAGTTCATCACTTATCTTTTCGCCGACCGCCGGCAGTGGGAGGATTTCACGAATAACTTCGCCGGCGAGCAGGCGGAAATCTTCCGCCGGATAAAGGCCGGCGCGTATTGCCATAACGGCGCGTGCGTTGCGTACGATATCGGCAGCGAACGCACTTTTTCCGTTCTGGCCCATGAAGGATGGCATCAGTTCAGCAGCAGGCATTTCAAGTTTCGCCTGCCGAGCTGGCTCGACGAAGGTGTTGCAATGTTATTCGAGACGCAGGCAGCCGGGGACGGGACATTTGATTTTGAGCCGGCAGAAAATGCCTATCGACTCAATGCGCTGAAAAAGACGCTTTCAAAAGATAAAATGCTGCCGCTGCGAAACTTGATTGCGACAACCCCCGGCGATGTGCTGGCGACCGATCAGACCGAAGCGGTAATGGGTTTTTACAGCCAATCTTACGCCCTGATACGTTTCCTGCGGGAAACCGGCGGCGGCGAAAGGCTGGATGATTATCGCCGGCTGCTGGCAGACGGCCTGCGGGGAGACTGGCCGCTCGATGAGGTGAGCAAAAAAATCGCCGCCGATAGAAATATCCCCCGAAATATCCTCTGGAATCATCTCGTTAGTCTGGTATTATTTCACGAGTATATCGGCGATGATTATGAGCCGGTCGAGAAAGAATACCAGGCCTTCTGCCGGCAGATTGTCGCAGATTCGCCTCAACAATAAAAACAGTACCAGACACCGCCGTAAGGCGTACCATAGGAAGAATCAATGCCCGAAAAGGATCCGGCACCTGTCATTTTAGCATCGGCCTCGCCCCGACGCAGGCGGTTAATGTCCGAAGCTGGCTACGAATTTACGGTTGTGCCGCCTCAAATCGATGAATCGGCTTTTGCTGCGGAGAAGGCAGACCCCGTCGAATACGCCAACCGGCTGGCCCTCGCCAAGGCGAAAAGTGTCGCTCAAAAACACCCGGACTCATTTGTAATCGGCGCCGATACTATCGTGGACTTCCGAGGCCGGATCATCGGTAAGGCCGCCGATGCCAAAGAGGCAGAGCAGATTACCAGAAAACTCTTCAGCGCGCCTCATAAGGTAATCACCGGCGTGGCAATTGTCAGGCTCAGCGACGGTACGGAGCTGGTACAAAGTGACAGCACGACCGTTTATCCCGGGAAAATGACGGCCGGTCAAATCGCCGACCACATAAAAGACGGCTCCTGGCGGGACAAGGCCGGCGCGTACGCCATACAGGAGACCGGCGACGAATTCGTCGAAAAAATCGAGGGCAGCCTGACAAACGTAATGGGCCTGCCGATGGAACTGCTCGAATCGCTCCTTGCCGGACTGAAAGTATCCGTCAAAAGAGAGCGGAAAGATTAGCTTTCCCCGGCATTTTCTTTGCTCCCGCGAGGACGTCTCGCACAATCTCACCCCCATATTATCCTTGACGGGAAACCGGCTAATTTGGTATAAGTAAAATCGTAAGCATCGTGGCTTTTCACCCTTGCAGCAGGCGAAGTTTCTATAGCTTGTTCCAGATTTTTACTTTAAATTAACCGCCCAAACTGAGATTTGGAAGGAAGGCAGCGGCGCTGATTCGTATATAATTACCCCGGACAAAGATAGAACACAATTTTCATCATTTGTTTCTTACATTAACATTGTTAAAGGATAACTATCATGAGCAGCAAATCGATTTATTTAGTCTCATTCGTTTTCATGTTGGGTATTGCTGGTAACGCGCCGGCGGAAGATTTTCAGTGGGACAACAGCAGCGGCGATTCCCTCTGGCGCACTGCGGAAAACTGGAACCTCAATAAACTCCCCGGCGAGGGCGATGCACTCTACGTCGATTGGATTCGCGAGCCCACCGAGATAATCATCGACGCCGATGCCGACGCCAAGTGCAATAGTATCACCTTGAGTAACGATTCTGTCAGCAGACAGGACTATGTCCACTTGCACATGACCGGCGGAACCTTGTTCGCAGGCAATCTGATCAGGATAGGCAGGGAAGAATTGGGCAAGTTTACGCTCGATGCCGGCGAGGTCACCTGCTACTCTTTCCAGCTTGGGCGAAAAGACCCCAGCAAAGGCATGGCCTATATTAACGGCGGCACGATAACCGTCGCAACTAATACGAGGGTCCCCCGCGGCGGTTCACAGGGCAGTGAATTACACCTTAACGGCGGAATTCTTTATACCGGAGGCCTCGTGATGAATGACCCGGATGATGAGTTGTCCGGAACCAATGGAAGTACGGATATCACCGAAGGAGTAATGATACTGACGAGCGAAGAGGATCAGACCGAAAAAATGAAGGAGTATGTAACGAACGGCTGGCTCACGGCCTATGGCGTTAAGAGCGGCGAACTTCTCGAAGACGGCCGGCTTGCCTTAGTGCAGATGGACTACGACGTGACGAATCCCGGCATGACGACGGTATGGGCCACCGCGAGCGACCCGACCCAGGCCCGTAACCCAAAACCGAATGATGGGGCTACGGTGCAATTGGTCGAGGCGACAGCAATTAACTGGACGCCGGGTAACAGAGCGGTCCGGCACGATATTTACTTCGGCGCCAATGAAGATGCCGTAGCTAATGCCGATACGTCAGATACAACGGGCATTTACCAGGGCCGCAAAAATGCTAATGCTTACATTCTGCCCGAGGCTCTTCAATGGGGCGGCACCTATTACTGGCGGATCGACGAGATTGAGGCCGACGATACATTACATACAGGCCCGGTCTGGAGCTTTACAGTAGCCGATTATCTTCTTGTGGATGACTTTGAGGATTACGATGCCGGCGATAATCAAATATGGTACGCATGGAAAGACGGGGTCGGCTATGGCACGCCGGATGATCCGAACTCTTATGCCGGTAACGATACCGGCGCGGCCGTAGGCGACGAGACTACTAATTCTTACACGGAGGAGACTATTGTCCACGAGGGAGAAAAGGCGTTGCCCTATTTTTATAATAACAACAGAGCGGATTCGGCCATGTATTCAGAGGCGGAGAGGACCTTGAGTTATCCGCGCGACTGGACCGATCAGGGTGTCGCGGAATTATCGCTATGGTTCATAGGCTATCCGCCATACGTCGGCGGCTTCACAGAGGACCCGGCAGGAACCTACACGATGACGGCCTCAGGTACGGATATCTGGGACCCATCCGACCAGTTCCACTTTGCTTATAAGGAAATTTCCGGCGCTGGCTCGATTCAGGCACAGGTGCTCAGCGTCGGTCATACGGACGACTGGGCCAAGGCCGGTGTGATGATTCGCGACACGCTCGATCCGAATTCCGCGCATGCGATGATGGCTGTCACGCCCGCTAACGGAGTCTGGTTCGGACTCCGTGCCGCGACCGGTGACATCAGCACCAGCATAAAAGACCCTAATGTCACCGCTCCTCAGTGGGTGAAATTGGAGCGCAGCGCCGGTGGACTTGTCAGGGCTTATTATTCGGCGGACGGCACCACATGGACGCAGTTGGGGTTGGCAGTAGTTACGATGAAAACACCTATTTACATAGGCTTGGCGCTGAGCAGCCATAATCCCGATGCGACGTGCGAGGCGAAATTCTCCAACGTCAGTTTCCCCGACACCGGCGTCGATCCGCAGTGGAACGATCAGGATGTCGGTATGCTCGCCAATGTCCCTGAGCCGATTTATGTCGCCGTGGCCAACAGCACCGGTACTCCTGCGGTGGTTTACCACGAAGATCCGAATGCAACAGTGATAGACACATGGACGGAATGGATTATTCCCCTGCAGGCCTTTGCCGACCAGGGCGTGGACCTGACCGATGTTGACAGGATTGCCATTGGCTTCGGGACCAAAGGCAATATGACAACGCCGGGCGGCTCTGGCAAGATGTTCTTCGACGACATTCGGCTGTATCGTCAGCGTCTGGAACCGGAGCCTGAGCCGGAGCCGTAAACTTACGGCGGATATAAATGCGCTGTCTTGAAAACAAGTTAAGGGCTGTAAGCATCGTGCTTACAGCCCTTCTATAAATTTATTGTGCTTAAACTTCACAAAGCCGAACCGGACGGTTACGGCCGGAAGAGTTTATTTCTTCGAAGATATGATTCGTACCTCGTCGGTCCCGGATACTATCGTTCCGCCGCTAACCTGGGCTGTCGACCGGGCTGTCATTTGGCTAGTCAATTGGGCCAATTGGGCCGTTAGCGTGGCCTCCGTGCTGCTTTGGTCCAGGTCCAGTTCCTGCGTCCTGAAATGGAACATCATATCATCGTCGCCATCGTCATCGACATCTTCGAGCTTCCAGCGCACAGGCGCGGCTCCGGCGAATTGTACGGTGGCCGGGTCAACTGTTGCCGCATCGAAATCATCCGTCGTCAAGACCGCGACCGGAACGACTCCTTTGGACTTGAGATTAATGTTGTTCTGGTCGTTGCCGGGCTTGATATCAATCGCCACCCCGGAATCAAGAGTAACCAGATTAATGGGGATATTGCCACAGAACTTCAGATTGATGGAATCCCCATTGCCATATAACCCCGTTAACACACTGAATGTGCTTAAAACAAGGGTAAAGTCCGTTGCCGAAGGCTCGCACGGGTACGGGTCCTCCCCTTCCACGGCCACGGCGAAGTTTGTTCCGTAAACCGTTATTTCCGGATTGGTCGCGCTGCTGAAGGCCGTTATGTAACTACCCGGAGTCATTTGCCCGCCGTAAAAATTTATTGTGCAGCCGCCAAGGGCCATGATCCCCTGATAGACATAGGCACCCGGGTATAGATTTACCGTCCCCAGAACTACCAGGGAGTCAACCTGTTGGATCTCCTCGTCGTAACCGATATTAACCGGTTGGTCACCGATAACTAACAATGCACGGCTCGGCACGGCAAATAATAAAACCGCCAGAATACATCCTATAACTATCGAGAATTTCGCACGGATATGACTTTTATTCTTGTTTTCCATTGCTCCACCCCCCAAAATAGAGCTTCCTGGTTTTCTGTTAACGAGATTAGATCAATTACAATAGAGTGTCGGAGGTGTTTGTAAGGGTTTCAATCCTCGTCTCTGTGATGAAAAAAATGTCCTTGCAGTATGAACCATCAAGCAATTCCCCCCTTGCAAAAGAATCTTGCCTATCTACCTAAACAATAAGGAATAATCCGGCTAAAGCAAATAGCAATTTCCTAACAATCCAACTCTCTAAACAGACCGGAATTAATATAGGACCTATAAAGCATTATTTATCTCGAAGAGATAATAAAAAGGGCCGCGAGCATAATGCCCACAGCCCGTTAGTTTACCAGTCCTGGGTCAACACACTTATTGGCTGATGGGCCTGTGTTTTAGCCGCCAAGCGCTTCTACTATAGCGCCGGCATATCCTTTGATACCGTCTGACGCCTCGAATGAGATCTTTTTATCGGTTTGGGCCAACACTTGGTTAACTAAGGCTTTCATGTCGTTCATGACTACCTTAGCATCATTGGGATTTCCCCGGTCCAGTGCGTCCAAAGCCGCATCCACCTTGGCCAGCAGACTAACTTTCAATTCCGGGGCGATACCTTTGAGGATTTCTGGTGGAGCTGGCTCTTGGTATTGTTCCACTTGTTCCAAGATGTACAATCCAAGATCTATAAGCATCTGTACTGGATCTGTTGATGGAGCTGACAGTGTAACAGTCGCGCCACTAAAGCAATAAAACTGCATACTAAATTCGGTTTCACTGCCCGTGTTAACCGTTAATATGTCATTTATTTTAACGTCCCCTTCAGGCTGTGGAAATCCGCCGATCTCGAAATCTGTGCCGTAAACTGTTACGTTGGCAAGCGGAGCGACATCTACCCACCATCCGGCTGTTACTGTTCCACCTGTAATGTTTACTGTGCTGTTATCCGTAGCAATTACATCCCCCTGAATAACAGCTCCCGGAAGAATGTTTAAAGTCCCGTAAACCCATATAGTTTCAGTTACTACAGGTCCATAATCACCGGGGATGCTATACTCGTTTTCATCATTTGGGATGTCCAAAGCCCATACACCTGTTCCTGTACATAGCAGAATCAACGCAACGGTCCATAAAACAGTAGAAAATCCTAACTTTTTACATTTGTTTTTACGTTTCATAATTCCACTCCTTCATAAAAATAACAGAATAATGATTTTCGCCCTCACTCTACGGGGCACTCTATGGAGACTTATCGGTCAAGAGGCATAAATTATAACACTTTTTCAAAAGAAAAGCAACGTCCTATAATAGTATTTCTCATTAAAAATCGGATTTCCCTTCCAAAGTCGGCCTGAATAATGGTCGATAAAGTGCCTACATACTGTATTCTCTATTTTTTGAGGATGGGAAAAGTGAAAAAAAAGGGCTTTACTCTCGTTGAATTAATAATAGTGGTAACAATATTAGGCATACTTGCCGCAATAGTTCTGCCTACCTTTCAGGGCAATGTTGCAACCGCCAAGGAGTCCGCTTCCAAAAGCAATCTTATGACAATGCGCACCCAGATAGAACTATACAAATTGCAGCATAATGGAATCACGCCGGGATATGCAGATGGAAATCCAGTCAGTGAGGCGATGCTTGTACGTCAGCTTACAGCAACGTCCACGGTGACGGGAGCGGCTTCCCCATCCACAGTCCCTACAGATCCGTATCTTTACGGGCCTTATTTAAAGAAAATCCCCCAGAATCCTTTTAATAAGCTCTCTTCAATTGTCTACGCGGCCGACTTTTCCGCTGAGGTGGACGGCACATCCAGCGGATGGCTGTACAAACAAGGAACCGGCGAGATCGCGATTAACTGGACCGGCACCGACAGGGAGGGCGTAGCCTATTACAATTATTAATTCGGTTGATACACGCCGAAATCAAGAATCGCTACCAGGGGAAATAGCAGCTATAGTGCCGGTAGAACAAACCTATTGAACGCATAGAGATAATCGCCAGCGCCTGGACGGCGAGATTTGCCAGCAGGTGTAATCCTATAACGAGATTGTCGCTGCCGATGAGCCTGCCGTAGCCGATGGTTCTCAATTGCAGCTCCCCTGCCAATACGAACAGGCCCGCTGCGAGAAGGTAAGGCCAAAAAGCCCTCGCGACAGGCTTGAAAATATAATCCGGCCGGAACACCATCAATACATCCCCGCCGGCCGAAAAGGTCAGAACGGCCATCGGAAAAGCAAACAGCCCGGCAATGCTCAACACGTGCGAAACGACGCCGGTGCTTCCCGATATCGAAATGAAAATAACGCTGGGCAGCAGGACGGCAAAAAGTCCGACCGCAAAAATGGCTAAAGACTTGATAACGTTCCAGATAAAGCCGAACAGTCCGCCCATATAGACGTCCGGCAGCTCATCGGTTTCGTTCGCCGTCGTGCAGATAATCTCCATATAGTACCAGAACAAACATCCCCACGCCGACAGTGTTACTACCAGACCGACCGGGGCCTGAACCCTGAACATGCCCATTGTAAAAGAGTAATCCGTGTGGCCGGTAAAGAACTTGAAGCACACCGCGGCGGCAGCAAAAACCAGCCCGGTTGCGTTCTGCGGGCTGACAAAAATCTTCCAGCTATCAATCAGCACCGCGCGATAAAAACCGGGCAGCGGTTCGGCTTTCTCTGCGGGTGGTTCAATCTTTTTGGGGATTTTCTTGCTCTCGGATGGAATGATAAAGCGCTGCCCGCAGGAAGTGCATTTCGCCTGCCTGCCGCTGTATTTATCGGCAAAGGCAATCAACTCATCACAGTTTGGGCAGTTGAAGCGAATCGTCATAAAAGTTCTCGAACCTTTCACCAAGGCAGCAGGCAGCTATAGTGGCGGAAAAATAATCCGATGGAGCGCATCGCAACCAGGGCAATAACCTGCACAGTAAAATTCAGCAGCAAATGACCTGTGGCCGCGGCTTGAGACTGGCCCGAATACTGGCTTGCTTGCATCTGAAGCACGGCAGCGGCGCCAAGCAGTACGGCCGTTACCAGATAAGGCCTGAACGCCCTTGATATCGTGACCAGAAAATAATCGGGCCTCAGCATCGTCAGGTCTTTGCCGACCGCCGCGTTTAGTATAGCTGCAGGAAACAGAAACAACCCGGCAAACATAAGTGCGTACAGAAGCACAGGCCATTCGGCATCCATCCAACTCGATATTAAAGCCGCAATAAGGTATGGCAGCTCCACCACAAACAGCATTATAATAAATATATATACGGATTTAGCAATGCGCCAGAGTAAACCCTTGAATCCTCCGACGATCACGTCCGGCAGCTTTTCCTGCTCATAAGCGGTCGAGTAAATTATCTCCATGTAATACCAGAACAGGAATCCCCATGCCGCAATGTGCAGAACATGTCCTATCGGTATGGGAAGATCGACACTATACGCCTGCCCCGGTATCGTCATAGTGTAGTTCATGCCGGCCGTGAAAAACTTCAGGCAAACCGCCATCGCAATGAACACCAGCCCGGTGACATTTTCCGGATTTGTAAAAAGCCGCCAACTGTCGATAAATACCGCCCTGTAGAAGCCGGACAGCGGCTCGGCCTTTTCTTTGGGGGCTTTGATTTTTTTCAGTTTTTCTTCGTCTCCGGAAGGGATGACAAATTGCTGGCCGCAGGTCATACAGTGTGCCCGTTTTCCGCGATGTTTGTCGGCAAATGCAATCAGCTCATTGCAATTAGGGCAGTTGAATCGGATTGTCATTTTAGTTCTGCGTTCTTCGTTCTGCGTTCAGCGTTATTTCCCGGTACGCAGTACGCAGCACGCGGGACGAGATTCAGTACTGTTGCATAGCATCCGTAAAACTCTTGATGTTATTGGTCCATTTTTTCGCTTCAAGCAGATCGATCTTATCGTCCTTGACGAGCATTGCCAGGTGCTTTTCCATCGTAATCATTTTTTCGTCCGGCTTGTTTCGAGTTTTCGTCTGCAACTGCGAGTACATCTGCTCGGTTTTGCCGGTGCGTATCAGGTTCGCACAGGCGTAGTTGTTGTTGAGTATTTCCATCGCCACAATTCTTCCGCTCGCGTCTTTTTTCGGCACGAGTTTCTGGCTGATGATATAGGCCAGTCCGAGTGAGAGCTGGTTTCGCACCTCAGCCTGCCTGCCGGCCTCGAAATAGTCCAGGATCCGCGTGATCGTGCCGGTCGCATCGCGCGTGTGCAGCGTGGAAAAGACAAGGTGCCCGGTCTCGGCGGCCATCAGCGTCATCGATATCGTCTCGGCATCGCGCATCTCGCCGACAAAGATAATGTCGGGGTCCTGCCGAAGCATCTCTCTGAGTCCCTGATGAAAGGATTTGACGTCCCTGCCGACCTCACGCTGCGAGATCATCGAGAATTTCTGCGGAAAGAGGTACTCGATAGGGTCTTCCACGCTCATAATCCGGCAGGCAGTTTTTTCGCTGATTCGAGCGATCAACGAGGCAATGGTTGTGGATTTGCCTGCTCCCGTGATTCCGGTCATAAGAACCAGACCGTGTTTGCGACTGATGATGTCTTCCCAGACATTATTTGGAAATCCGATGTCCTCGATTTTCGGAATGTCCATCGACAGCGCGCGAATAGCCCCGGCAAGACCGTCGTTTTCCATGAAGATGTTTATTCGGAACTGCAGCGTGCCGAGCCGGTAGGAGCAGTCAACGCTGTACTGGTCGCGGAGTTTGGACAGATTTAGGTCGCTCATAAGCGGATAAATGAGTTGTTTCGCCATATCGGCCGTCACATTCGGGCCTTTGAGTTTCACCAGGCTCCCGTCGATGCGATAGGCCGGCGGCGCACCGACCTTTATATGCAGATCCGAGACCCTTAACGCGCCGTGCTTTTCGAAGTATTCCAGCATATTGAGAATGCTGAACTTGTCATGCTCGGCGGTCGGATAAACCTTTGCCGTAACCGAAAATTCTTCTGCCATATTTACCTCCAATGGAGTAAGTCGTTCGCCGCCCTTCGACTTCGCTCAGGCTGAAGGGCTTCTTCATGCCGAGCGAAGCCGAGGCATCCCCGGCCCTGCCGGAGCCTGCAGTATAGTATACCCCCACAACCACCCCAAAGCAAAGGCCAAATTCCTAACCAGAACGCTGGCGTGCGGCCGAACTTCCCGGCAGGGCTATGCTGCATGTTTTCGGCTCTGGCAGAAGCTTTTCCAGGTATTTGACTGTTGCAGAGCGACTAAATGCAGTTCTTGTTCTCTTTTATGGCAAGAGCAGTATCTTCCAATTCATACGTGCCTTCTTGTCGACGCAGGAGTTTTCTACACACGAATCAATTAAAGTCCCGCCATTCGGTAAACGTCCCGATAATCCCATGAGCCAGAAGTAGCTACAGAGCTTGATTTGTTGAGATGCAAGAAATTGGAAAAGTATTGAACAGGCAGCAAGAACTTCTTATACTGGTAGCAACAGTTTGTGTCTCATGTTCCATACAGGCTGTATGACCCACGGCTGGCTGGAAGCCAAGATTCTAACCGATGACAAGTAAGAAAGGGGCTCGGCGGATGAGTACAACTGGCGAGTTGGTTCGCAAGCTAGTACAGGCCTTCATGGCTGACGATAGTGATTCTTTCCGATCAGCAGCCGAGAAGTATGTTGCCGAGGAACGCCGAAAGAACCATCATATTCTGGCACGCGACATTGAGAAACTGCTCTTGAACGGCGCTTCGACAACTGCTTCGACCAAGACGTTCTCTCTCATTGGCACACATGTTACCGATCTGCCCCGAGATAAAGAACGTGGTATTGTCTTAGTCGAAGTCATGGAGCCCAAGCGTAAGCTCGAATCTCTGGTTCTGGCACAGAATATTCAACACACTCTCGATACCATTATCCAAGAGAACCGAAAAGCAGATATTTTGCGATCTTATGGGCTAAGACCAGCCTCCAAGATATTGTTCTGCGGTCCACCTGGATGTGGAAAGACCGTTGCGGCGGAAGCCGTGGCCCAAGCGCTCTATCTGCCGCTTGTTCTGATCCGATTCGATGCGATTGTATCTTCATATCTCGGAGAGACCGCCGCCAATTTGCGCAAAGTCTTCGACTTCGTCCGGACTCGCCCTATGGTGGCGCTTTTCGATGAATTTGACGCTATTGGTAAAAGTCGCACCGCCGAAGAAGAGCACGGCGAACTCAAGCGCGTGGTCAATTCGTTTCTTCAAATGCTGGACGGATTTCGAGGTGAGACGCTGATTATTGCGGCAACAAACCATCAGGGCTTGCTTGATTCTGCGCTGTGGCGCCGCTTTGACGAAATCGTTTTCTTTGACAGACCTAGTTCCGAAGCCATTCGTGAAGTATTACTCCGAAACATGAAGCAGTTGGGATTGGAACAAGGAATCGATCTTGAGTCGCTTTCACGTGATCTATCAGGGATGTCTCATGCGGATGTCGAACGCGTGGCACTAGACGCAGTTAAAACATCGGTCTTAGCGGACAAGCATCCCATCGACACTAAGACGCTGAAAGCAAGCGCACGAAATCAGAAAAGGCGTGTAACTCTCACGAATAACATGACTTCCAAGCCCGAAACAAGAGTTTCTCAACTCCCAAAGACGAACGATAGAGAAACATCCATTGCAGAAGATAAGGAGGACTGCAATGCCTAATAGTCCTTCGGAACAAGCATACCCCCATCTTCCGCTTCTGCGTGAAGAAAGGAGTGCTGAAAGACGCAAGAAGCCAGGCTGGGCCGGAAATCGTCCTAGCCGTGGTGGCCGCTCGGTCTTTTCTCCTCAATTGGAATCCGCGGCACAAAGACTCATTACCGAATGCCAATCTAGACCAGCGCCATTCCGGGGTATCCAACCCCATCTTGTCTTTTGTATTCCTTATGCCGAAGGTGTAAGCGCAGAGCAATTGATTGAAAATCTTCAAAAACAAACGGGTTTGGAGATTGTAAGTGTCGAACCAGATGGTGCTGTTGTTGCTTTCCGAACCGATGTTAATCTGCAAGAGTTCAATAGTGCTGTTGATACCTACAAGAATGGGCCGAGAGAAGGTATCAATCCTATGACAGACAAACCGTATGCATCAACTGTTGCGGATTTTCTCGAGTGCATTGAACCTGAAGGAATGCGTCTCTGGAGCAAGGAAGACCGAATCGGGACAAGATTGCAGGAAGTGATCGGGGTGGCTGGCGACAGTATCGCCATGACGGAGCGTTATGTAGTCGAAGTCGAGCTCTGGCATCCTGGTGGTGCCGATCGCGCGAACAGCTTCCTTGACGAGGTCCGGCGTTTGGTTGATACGGATTGCCGTGAAGGTGAAAAAGTTCTGGATACATTCAAGGGTGAGTTCATTATATTGGTCAAAATTGCCGTACTGGGCGATAAACTCAAACGTCTCGTCGAAATGGATGTTGTCGCCGAAGCCGATTTGCCTCCCCGACCAGATTTCGACCCTCTTCAAGCCTCCGATGTCACGTCTCGTGATTTCCCAACGCCGCCGCGCCCACCGCAAGATGGGCCTTGTCTTTGCGTTATCGACAGTGGCATCACTTCCAACCATCCCCTTTTAGCTAACAACGTGGGACATGAAGAAGCCATTCTGACTCAAGATCCGTCACCAGCCGACGCACACGGCCATGGAACAATGGTTGCCGGTCTTGCTGTTTTCGGTGATGTTCGTGCATGCTACGAAGCCAGAAATTTTACCTCTCCCATTACACTCTTCAGCGCACGAGTGCTAAATGACCGCAACGAATTCGATGAAGAGAAACTAATCATTAACCAAATGCGTGAAGCAATTGAGGCTTTCGTTCAGCCACCCTACAATTGCCGTGTTTTTAATATTTCGATCGGAAGTGGAGTGCCCGTTATAGATTCGCCCCGGCCACGTCAAGCGCTTTGGGCTGAGGAACTGGATATTCTAGCGCGAAAACTGAAGGTCGTTCTCATAGTTTCAGCAGGGAATCATAAAGAGGCAGAAGCCGTTAATGCTCCTGATGCCGAGACCGTGCTGCAATCCTATCCCGGTTTGCTATTCAATGCTCATACTGGCATTTGTGAACCTGCGAGTTCCGCCATAGCCGTGACGGTTGGCGCTCTTGCACAACACAATATTCCAGCTCAGGTTAGAGGTGTTGGCGCCAATGACATCGTTCGACCGCTCGCAGCCGTAGATGAACCGGCCCCAATGACACGCATAGGGCCAGGTATTAACGGTGCTATCAAGCCAGAATTGGTTCATTACGGCGGCAACTTGGTCTTTCGAGGATTTGGCAGCAGCATAAGAAGGGTGGGCCATGAGCCAGGAACGGCGGTCATGTCATTCTCACATCAACCGATGCAAGAATTATTCTCCTATGATTGCGGAACAAGTTTTGCCGCGCCACGAATAGCTCGTTTGGCTGCTTTGGTCGAACACCGTTTACGGGCCGATCTTAATGAAGTCCCTTCATCAAATCTGATCCGTGCAGTATTGGCTGGAACCGCTGAAATCCCTGAAGTTGCTATAAACCGCTTACGTATCTCCAATGGAGAGCATGCCCCGATAAAGGTTTGTGGTTACGGCCTACCTTCAGAAAGTGATGCTTTACAGTCTCGGGATCGCCGTGTGACAATGGTTTATCAAGGTTCCATCCAGATCGACCACTTCGACGTATTCTTTGTACCGATTCCGGACATATTTCGCGATGCAAGGGGAACGCGCAAAGTCATTGTTTCTCTTGCATACGATCCTCCAGTCAGGCGACGCAGGTTGGACTATCTTGGATTAGAGATGGATGTTTTCATGATACGAGGTAAGACCAACGAAGAGGTACGCGAAGCTTTTAGAAAACTAGAGCCGTACGAAGACGCAGAAAATGCGATTACGGGATCAGCTAGGATGCCACTTGAACCAAAAGCAAATCCCCGTAATAGTGGTTATAGCAGAAAGAAAAGTACACTTCAAAGATGTGAGTGCGTGATGAAACGGCCCGAAAGATCGAACGTAGATTATGGCAATGAATACCACCTTGTTGTCCGATGCGAGCGAAAATGGGCTCCCCCAGACATCGAGATACAGGACTTCGCCCTAGCAGTAACACTCTGCGCCGATGATCCTGATCTCTACAATCAGGTCGCTCTTAGAATTCAGCAACGTGTCCGTGCGAGAAGATAAACCTGATCCGAAGGCCAAACAAAATCCGTGTTTATCCCTGTAAATCCTGTCTACTTCAAGTTGATTTAAGCAATACGCACAAAGCCTGCCCTGAGCCCTGTCGAAGGGGACGCCGTCTCACGGAGATTTTTTTAGAATTTTTTCGACCTTTTTGATTGCAGTTCGTATAATACTTAACGAATAGAAAATTGAATACATAAATAAGTAAAAAGGTAAAAGGGAAAGGGCTTTGTCATTGATTCCGTCCAGGAATGGCCGGATCTTCGATATTTACTATTGACGATTGACTATTTTTTCCGCGTTAATCCTTCGGCTTCGCTCAGGACGGCGTCTGCGTTTATCAGCGGTTAATGAAAAAACAGGGTGATATCAGGGAAAAACGAAGAAATTTTGAACTAAAAAATGCAAAACAAAGCCAATTTTGTGTAGGCCATTGGGGTTTATTCGTGTTAATTTGTGGTTAATTTGAAAAAACAAACCCAATTTTCGGAAGGGCAAATTGAAAGCAAAGTCAATTATAATAAGGGGATACGAGAAATAAATTGGATTGGACACTTGGTGAAAACAAACCCAAACAAAGCCAATCTCAGTTAGCCCCCAGACCTGCTCTGGGGGTTGAAAAAACAAAGCCAATTTTTGAAAGGCCAAAATGAACGTAAGTATTTATGTGAAAGGGTATTATGAGGAATTTCATGCTTTGAGGCGGCGAGAAAACAAAGCCAAACAAAGCCAATCCGTCAGGCCACTCGATGTCGGTGTGGAATTGCCGGACTGATCAAAGCAAGTCGGAGATGTCATAGACGCGGGTTTCCCACCTTTCGGGCAGCGATTCGACCGTCGCTATCATTATGATGCCGTCCTCGAGGATGTAGCCGAGCTGGTCGTAGCCGCCGGAAACCGACGTTAGCAGGAGCCTTAACGCACTGCCGGGAGAAACTCCTGATATTTCATCCATGTTTATGGGCGTCGTCCGGTCGATATCGGCGTTGTCGTACAAATCCTTCCAGATCACGACTATCGGCAGCGGCGGATCAACGCAATACTTTATTTGCTCTATCGCCTCGGCAAAAGACATGTCCGGCGTGAACTCGAAAACGTAGGCGGGTTTACCCAGCGCCTTAGAGACGGTTTCATCAGTCCTATGTCGGGTGTTCGAGTCTTGCGCAGGTTCGTTTCGTGCCTGAATGTCGGCCGTACCGGAAAATGATTTCCATTCGGCTTCCAGCAGGTTCTTTTCCGCCCGGCCGGGATGAATCAGAACCCGATACTTCAGCGAAAAGCTTTTCCCGGCGGGCAAAGTGTAAGGCTTATTGAAAAGCAACGCCGGGCTGAAATATCCGAACGGCACCTTGGGGTCCATGATAACAAAGCCCGGCGACGGATGCCGCAGGTTGTCCGGATGGTCGAAGACGGCAATGCTGAAATTTTTACTTTCAGCGGTCAGGCCGCCGAAATTCATCCAGCGTGCTTTTTTGCCGTGTGCCTGAAGGTCCTTTCGCCCTTCGCTGTCGGTGAGATGCCAGCCGGAGACATTTTTCGCAACCCGCACCGAAAGCCCTGCATAGCCGCCCCAGCTTTGGCCGTCTTTCTCGCCCATTATCGGCGTGCGGTCCAGCAGAACGTCGCCGGCACCGGCGGTGAACCGGCTGCTCCAGTCGATATGATAACGACCATCTTTATACGGCTTACCGACACGAATGCGACACGATTCAGTCAGCACTGCCGGTTGACCGGGCGGATGATAACTGAGCTGCATTGCAATCTGTGCCGAATAATCATCACGGGGCTTTACTTCTATGTTATTAATCTCGGTCCGTCCCTGTGACAAGCCGGTTTTGCGGTCTTCCTCCCAGTAATTCAGGCCGTTGATATACTTCCAGGAAAACCACAGCCCGTAGTGCCACGGATGGTCCGGCGGGCGGTGCCAGGTCAATTCCGCCCCGTCGGTCAGGCAGACCGGATGGAAGTATGGTTTGCCCTGCTTCTTATCGAAATTGAACTGCCAGACAACGCGCCCACTGTTGAGCAGCGCCAGCGAGCTGTCGTTTTGCCGCCAATCGTAGCGGGGCTTTGTCCCGGCGACATCTTTCGCCCAAACTTGCACAGATTGCAAGAGCAGCAAGGCCGCCCAGACAAACACGGTCAATCGTTTAGTGGTCACCGGAGACCTCCCTTTGCATAGACTATCATTTTTATACCCGAAGGCCGGTCAGATCGACTTCGAGCTTCTTATTCGCGCCGATCATATCGTCCCATGTCACTTTAGTGTTCTTTCTTGCCGCTTCGCGTCCAAGAATCGTTGCCAGCGTGGAGTCGATACTCGGCTGAACCGTCGGGTTGTCATAGATTCCGTTTACAATACTGTGATGAAAAGTGTCCAGGTTCCGCCTGATTCCATCGACATAGAGGTTCGTAATTTCCCCGCCCCGGTAGCCTCCTTTATTTCCTCTTACCGAAACCTTGCCGGTGTAGTTAGTTTCCAGGTAGCCGTCCTGCCCGAAAGCGAAACAACTGCATTGGAAGCCGTGAGTGTTCCGCATGTGCTCACCGCGGTGATTCAATATCAACCCGTTTTCGAATTGATAGGTGACAGAATACACATCGGCCGAGTTTCCGTGGGGATTATGCCGGGCGATACGCGAGCAGCCAACGGCGCTGACAGGGTGTGCCCCTGCGATCCACAGGGCGACATCGACAGCGTGGATGCCGGCACAGACCAACTGTCCGCCGCCGAGAGCGATATCGTTTACCCAGATAAGGCTCTGGAGCCTGCTCTCGATATTGCCTGTCTTCGGCGGATCCGGGAAGGCCTCATCCGTGTAGAAGGAACTGAGCAGCCCGGGTTCGCCGATCAATCCGTTATGCGTGCGTTTGATCGCTTCGATAAAAAACGGGTCCGTGCGCGTCTGGAAATCCACCAGGAAAACATGCTTGTTTTTCGAGGCCTTTTTCGCCGCCTCCCGAATCGCCAGACATCCGGGCACATCACAGGCGACCGGCTTGGCAAGGTACACGTGACAGCCCGCGTCGATCGCGGCGGTTACATGCTCGCCGAAACAGTAAGGCGGCGTTTCGCAAAACACGGCATCGACCTTGCCGGCAATGAGCTTTTGATATCCGGATAGCCCCGAATAGCGGCGATTTTCGGCAACACTTAGTTTTTCGCCGGCGCTGCGGACGACCTCGGGAAAATAATCGGCAGCCGAAGTCACCTGGAAACCTTCGTGCTCGGCAAGCATTCCGGCGATCTGGCTGCCGCGGCCGCCAAGGCCGATACAGCCGACCTCTATCCGGGAATTGGCGCCGAATCCGCGAACGGCCGAAGGCTTCACAATCGCAAAGCCAGCAGTCGCGGCAGCGGATTTGGCTATGAACCGGCGCCGGCTGAATAAATCTTTTCGCTCGGAGGTCCGCGTTGCTTTTTCAGTCATTTTTCGCTGATCCTCCAATTGCGCGGATGGACTTCCTAATCCATCGGCGAGGGCGGTACCTTGACCATTATATTCTTGAAATAGACGATGCTATCGGGGTCGTGGCCCTGCAGGGCGACGGTTCCGTCGCCGATCTTTCGGCCGGCCATGCTCTGGGGCGGCGTCCAGTCTTCGGGCTGCGTCCATGCCGCGGTAGTCTTGCCGTCGATCTGGATGATGACGTGATTGTCTTCGACCCTGATGTAATAGTGAAACCACTTATCGTCCGTGGACGGGGCATCATCCATCACGTCCTGTACCGCGTAGATGCCTCCGGTTTTCTTGCGGTCGCTGTGGGTCGTATTTACCTGGCATTCGAAGCCCTTCGGCGGCCAGCCGGTTTCCTCATACTGCGTATGGAAGTATATGCCGGAGTTGGAGCCGGGCGTGGTCAGCACGTCGGCCTTAAACTCGAAATTCTTAAAGTTGGCATCGTTGACGAGCCCGGTGTAGAAAAGATGGCTCCGGGGCCCGTGGGCAATGATCATCCCGTTGCTGGCGGTAAACGTATCTTTGTTCTCGCTGGCCAGCCAGCCGTCGAGGGTCTTGCCGTTGAAAAGACTCTGCCACTGGCCCGCATTTTCGGCCGGTGTTGTTTGACATCCCACCAAAAGCAAACTCGTAAACAGCAGCATCAAAACTAACTTCCTTGTCATCTGACTTTCTCCTTAACAAACAGCTTCTTCCGTCATTCACATTCTTCACAACGTCCATGGAGTACGCATGGGGCGAGACAGCCTGCGGTTGGCTGCATCGTTGTTTGTGAAAAGTTCGGTTTTCGGATCCCATTTAAGTTTTTGCTCAAGTCTAATAGCAATGTCACTGATGTGACAGATTATATCCGCCTGCACGGCCACGTCAATATTACAGACGGTTTCGGCCCGGCTTTTGACGCAGTCCAGAAGGTTTCCGACGTGATTATCGCTTTTGTACAGGTGAATATCGTTAGGCCCGAATTCCGTTTCCAGCAGCTCTTTCGGATGAGCGTTGAGGCCGGAGCGGTCCACGTGCACCCATCCATCGGTGCCCTCGAAGGCCGTACCGTGGCTGGTCGTTCGTCCGTAGCGTTTCTTCCACTCGTCCGGATAGGGATCGCCGGTGAAATTCATCGTTACGCCGCTGTCGTATTTGCAGACGACTTTCCAGTTCATCGCCGTGTCGGCTACTCCTTCGGTGGGCCAGACGCCTTTGCCTTTGATCTCCACGGGGCAGGCAACTTTTTCGCCGCCGCCCCAGAGGGCAATGTCCAGAGGATGAACACCCCAGCCGGCAATAAAACCAAGCGCATAATCGGAAATGAACCACCACAGTTTGTTCGAGCAGCGGTCCTTCGTATAAGGCGTATACGGCGCGGGCCCCAGCCACATGTTGTAATCGATCCATTCCGGCACGGGCACGGGTTTGGGGTCCCCGCCCTGGCTGCTGCCGGGAGACCATACGTTAATGGTATGCAGTTTGCCGAGCTTGCCGCTCAAAGCAAGCTCGCAGGCAAAACGGAAGTTGCGCTCCGAGCGCTGCTGCGTGCCGAACTGGAAAACTCTGCCGTGACGGTGCACGGCCGTACGAAGAGCCCGGTCCTGGGCAAGGCTCAGCCCCATCGGTTTTTCCAGATACACGTCCTTTCCCGATTTGACCGCCGCAAGCGC
>Ga0307380_10002959_pt1 | contig 23817 bp, 39 predicted proteins | sample UN3MG_FD_202239 | JGI IMG/M metagenome (GOLD analysis project Ga0307380, IMG submission 202239) | Soil microbial communities from Risofladan, Vaasa, Finland - UN-3 | ecosystem: Environmental > Terrestrial > Soil > Coastal area > Acid sulfate soil | place: Finland: Risofladan, Vaasa | collected... | reverse complement strand
GCAGCATCTACACAAAGTAATTTTGGAAATACTTCATCACGATTTATAAGAGGAAGACGATAAGTAACTTCTTTCAGTTTCTCCACATCTTCAGAATTAATTCCAATTGTATAAAAAGTGTAATCCCACAAATCCCGATTCGTATCAAAAAAATTAACCAAATCTTCAACAGAATAATGCTTGTGTAATGCCGTTAACATATGGTGCTTGGATAATGCCGCTGCCATAGCCATCGTTCCAGTGCCATACATATTAGCCGCAATAATAGGAACGCCTGTCCATTCAATCCCTGCATATTTGGAAACAAATGTTCTTTCCAGTTGTATTGAGGAACGACTTGGTGCTCGACTTCTCTTGGGTTTTATTAAAACGTCTTGAAAATCTAATTTAATACCATCTTCTATTCTCATTTAATTTCCTCCTGTACATTAATTAAAGGTTCAACCAATGCACTGATTTCTTGATAACTTGGTCGGATATCACATCTAGCAGAAACACCGCTATCAGCCTCATTGTCTCTAAATAAGAATGTTCCATTCTTAATAATATCAGACAAATCATCTTCCCAACTTTTTCCTTTTTCTCTCAACATTTCTTTCATATCATTCTGATTTTTTTTGTGCAACTGTTTGTGAGAGAAAACAGATGACGCATACATTTGTATCGAGTTTCGGTGCCAGTCTAAAGCCCTCCAAAGCACATAATTTGATACATCTTCTCTGGGAACATTGAATGCACGAGAATCAAACTGGGCATCACCATTATTAGGCCCCACATAAAAACGATTAAATCTTCCTGTCATAATTGAAGCGGAAATACTGACAATTTTACTGTGGTTATAATCAAACCATCCTTGGCTGTGAAGTCCGTCATAATCAGTCATCACAAAACTTGCTTCATCCGACTGGATATAAGCCACTTTAAATCCCTGCATTTCTTGTGCTACATTTGTTGCCGCATTCACCATAGCATAAAGGATTTGATCGTCAAAGGGTTTTTCACATTTCCACTTTTTAGTCATACCAGAAAAACTTCTTCCATCCACTCTCACTATGACAGGCATTCTTCTTGTCAAATACCTTCTATATGCCCCTTCATAAAGTTTGATACGATTTCCTAATGACGTATTATCCATTTTTCTTTTTCCTTAATTCTTCCCTTAATTCTTTCACAACTTCTGCTACATCTTTTCCATTGACCGGAATTTTATTTTCTTTGAATAATCCAATGGCTTTTCCAATGGCTTTCCCAGCATTATCCATTGTATCAATTCGGTTTGATGTTACCGACTGTAAATCATCAGAATCTTTAAGATATTCTTCAATTTGTTCTTTTGTCCATAATTGAGGAAGCAATTCTTCAAGAATAGTATTCTCTAATTTCAATGTAAAAAATTGAGTGAACCTTTGATCCGCTGTTGTATCGGAAGTTTGATTGATAGTTCGTTTTCCTATTTCATCAATTGTTTGCTTGTTATTTTCTATCATTTTACGCAGAATTTTTTGACATCGTTCTTCGGTTATAGAGCCTTCTCTTGTTTCGACTAATTCGATTTCACCTAAAGCGACTGAAAGGATATTTTTCTTTTCTTCATTCTTGTCCTTCATGGCCTGAATTCTCTGTTTTTTAATTTCTTCTTTTAGCATTTTTAATCTCCTAATCTATCTTTTATTTTATCTTGAAAATCCATTTCTGAACTTGGCATTACAAGTACAAGATCTTCATTATTATAACGGATCACGCCGAATTCCATCCAATCTACAGGATATAGACCATATTGATCCAGAGTTCCACACACAATACCATAAACAGTATTTTTCCCTCTGTCATCCCTTATATGTTTTACTTTATCTCCAATGCTAAATATTTTCATTCTAATCTATCTTTTATTTTATCTTGAAAATCCTGATAATATGCTGGAACCAAAGAAACCAAATATTTTGGACTATGTATGCTGGAATGTGAATCCCCACACCAAATAATAACATATGGGTATTCTATCCCTTCATGTTTTTCTGTAATGACGCCGATTGAACCGCTAATACGATGCTTTACTCGATCTCCTATTTTAAACATTTTTATCCCATTCTATCTTTTACTTTATCTTTAAAATCAGGATAATCGTGTTCAAATTTTCGTTCAAATTTTGGCGTCTTCTTTTTCACGACACTTTTCACAATACAAATTATTAAAAGGACTAATACAACTAACGGACATAAAAACTGTAGCAAAATACACCACCCCAAAATATGCATATAATCCAATTCTTGTACGATATTAGGGAAAAATTCAGACGAATTATCAATCATTTCAAACAAAAACACAATTGTAAAAGGTATTATCCAGAAAAATATTAAAATATTCAACAACATCTTATTCTCCCATTCGATCATCTATTTTATCTTTAAAATCAGGATGATATCCCATTCTGTCATCTATTTTCTCTTTAAAATCATCCCAATACACATCACGAGGTTTATGGAGTAAAGGTTTTCGTTTTTTGTACGATAAAGAAAATATGGCCATCATAATCAATTCTAAAATCAAAAAAACAGGAGGCAAGATAAAAAACAGTACAAAAGAAATAACAAATCCTATTTTCTTATATTTATTTATCAATGACACAAAAGGAAAATAATTCCATGCTTTTGGACAATTTTCAAAATAAGGAAAACTCCACAAAAGAATTCCAAATGATAAAATCCAAACAATACATATAATGATACCTAATATCATTTACTTTTTGTCCTTCTCTTTTTAAGATTCTTCCACTACATTATAGCATAATTCAAAATAATTTCACGACCCCTTCGTCTTCTACCTCATAATTCACAATCAGCAATTCTCCGTTTTTTTCATGTAAATAAAATCCATCTTCTTCCAAATATAAACTACGTATCAATTCATTATCCTGACAATCCATCAAAACCATATGTTCTGTTTCTTTAACTACTTCTGCCAATTTTTTATGGTCTTCGGTGTCAGGGAAATTTGGTGGGTCTAAAAAACAAAATACATTTTTTCCTGGAATTTTTAATAATGCGGTAGCACAATATCGAGTGATGGCAACAGACTTCAAATATTTTGACATGGAGGTAATACTTCGTAAAAGACCAAAATTTATCTTGTGAGGGCAAATTATCTCTTTATTCGGGGTTTTTTGGACCTGTTTATAAAAATCGACTATATCTTTATCGATGTCGTTAATCCATCTTTTTCCTTTGGCGGGAAGATTAAAAAAAAGTTCTCCATCACCGAAAAAGCAACTTCTGAATTCGTCATATTCTTTTGGCATTTTTGCTAAAATGCTTCCTAGTATAATGCTGCTCAACATATTTTTTCCTCTTAACAAATGATAATGCGTTCTTCTTTTTTTCGAAATGAAAAAACAGAAGAGGTTGGAGAACAGATAATTCCAAGATTCTCCAACCTCTCTGCTTGTAACTCCCGTTTTGCGGTTTCAATTACAAGGGCATTAATTTGGCGAAAATTTTGTTTATTTTGTTCCGCTGTTGTCAGAACAATTTTACACATCTTCTCCTTATCCCTCTTTCCGGGAACTACAATTTCTTCAACAATAATCTTCATCTTATAAACATCGCTTAATCTTCAACTACTACCTTTAAAACACGCACTTTCTTCTTCGCTACTCTTTTTGCCCTTTTTACGAGTCCACGACATCCCGCTTCTGTTTGACATAATGAGCCTCGATAAGGACCACTCCACCTGTTTCTCCGCTGACAAAATACACCGTATCGCACCATAATATTTCTCCTTATTTCTTCGGTGCCACAACTTTTCCTTACTCTTAACTATCGGTCAAGAGGCAACACGACTACAGGACATTATACTCTATAGCCAATGTTTTTTCTTGAACAATTTTTCTTGATTGGATGCTATAATTTTTTTTGCCTTGTCAGTCCATCTACAAAGTTGTATTTTTTTTACATCTTCAAAATTTTCTTCTTTTTCAAGGATGTATTTTTTAAATTGAGATTTTTTAACCATAATACACAAAGCATTTCCAGCAAATTTACGACAGATCTTTGGAGTAAAATCTTTGAGTAATCTCTCCATACATTGAGGTCTCAATACCATTCTCCATTTTCTATCACAAATCACCATCAAAGCATTTTGCTCGATTGCCGCTCTCAATGAAGTCACTTTAATAGTAATAAAATCTAATGTGTCAAAATCTTCTCCCTGATCACATGTTTTTATTTCTATTGGAATTTTTTTCCCGTTAATTGTATATATTTTATCAACTTTAGACAAATCTTTTGATGATTTTTTTACAACCGCACCTGAACCATCTACTCCATTATCCTTCACTTGTACTTTGTATCCTTTTTCTTCCAAATTCACTTTAAGAATTTCTGCCCACAGATTCTCTCGCCTTGTTCTTATGAGAATATGCTTTGTGTATGTTTTCAAACTTCGGCCATCTAAACGATATTCTAAACTCATGATTATTCCCTATTAAATTAAAACATTTTAATTTTCCTAATAATACCCTTCATCTTCAAATAAAAATGCTTCATCTTCATCTGGTGCTACGACTTCTGGCATTCCACCTTCTACTATTTGTGTCCTTTCTTCTCCTTTCCTATCAAAAAATTCTATATATACTTTGAAACTTTTATCTAAACTATTATTGCTTAATACTTTCTTTATTTTTTTGAATAATGCCTCCATCTCCGGAGAATCTTGTATTTCCTGGTGTGCAAATTTTTCCATTCCCTTAGCCTTTACATCTATTTGGTAATCATTCATTTTTTATTTTTTTAAGATTCTGAAAATTCTCGGCTTCAGCCGAGAATGAAAGAACCTTCCTTTCTGTTATAATAAGAAAATTTAAATTTCAACCTACTCAAGAACAAAAACAAACTTTTTAAGAAGGAAACAACGGAAATTCTGTATCACGAAGACGATTGCGAGCAATTTCACAATACTCCAAAACAATATCAATCCCAATCCATCTTCGTCCAAGATACTTCGCAGCCACACAAGTAGTACCGCTACCTACGGCAAAATCCAGAACAATATCACCTGGATTGGTATAGGTTTTTATTAAGTATGCCATCAATTTTTCTGGCTTTTGTGTTGAGTGTCCCACTTTTTCTTTACCACAAACTGTATTAAACTTTTGCCAACTGGACGGAACACGCAATTTTGATAGTGTGTTTTCAGGCCGATTGGCAAATTTCCTATAATTATCTGATTTTGTAACAAATGCACAATTATATTTTGTTCTATTTGTACCACTTCCAGTTCTCTCCTGCATTTGTTTATTATAAGTCCAATTACCTGGAGAAAATACCAATATACTCTCATGCTCTTTCATCGGTTCCCGCACAGTATTAGCAAAATTACTACCACGATTTTTTATCCAAATCCATTCATGTCGAAATTGATCCAAATTACTCATCACAATCATACTCGTAAATGGCTGACTTGCCGTAAATATCGCAACTGCATTTGTCGTAATAACATGTGAAATTTTTTTCCACATTATCCCAATTGGTATCACATTGTCCCATTTACAAGATGTTATACCATATGGAAGATCAACAATTACAGCATTTATACATTTACTTGGCATAGTAGTCATAATATCCAGACAATTTCCACAAATAATACAGCCTTCAGACTTGCCATTAATTACTGCCGCAATATCAGGGTGTAAGTTCATTTTTTGTCTCCACCCCAATTATGTCTCCAGGGAACTGCTGTATCGGAAGGGACTTTAACATCCGTATCAGTATTACATATTGCTGACAGTGAATCTTTATTAGGGAGAATTCCCTTTGTAGCCAAATATTTGATCATAATGATAAATGGTTCCCAAAAATTTCCATCAAACTCGACTAACTCGACATCTACATAATCAATCATCCTTTTCATCGCAGCCCATTCTTCTTCATCTTTGTCTAATCTAACAGAATTAATTGGTCCCCAAACAATTTTCTTAATTCCCGCTTGAGCCATCATCTTAAAACAATGAGAACAGGGATGACCAGTGACATACACCGTGGCTCCGTCTAAAGAACCATTATAATTTAGGATGGCATTCTCTTCACTATGAATGATTTCAAAATATTTCCCAGGTGGTGTCAGATCGAACTTATCGTCATCAACACCTTTAATTGGTCCATTATATCCAGTAGACAACGGTTTGTTATTCGGTGCTACGATATAACACCCATGTTTTGTCCTCGGGTCAATAGAACGAGCAGTTGCCAACATCGCAACAGCCATATTGTAATTGTCCCATTCTGCTCTTCCGAATTTGTCCATTTTTAACTCCAAATAATTTTTCTTATTCCACGAGGGTTGGCAATCATGAATCCTACATGTTCAGTAATATTAAAAAATACTTTATCAGCGGACCAACGATTATCTATGCTAAACCCTTCAAATAATATAGGACCTAGATTATGAGGAGCAACTAAAGCATAAATAGTATTACGAGGAATACTATCATGTATAAGTATTCCTCCATTTGCTTCCTCCAAAATGAAATGTAAAAAATCATTTTGTAACAATCTTTTTTGTTTCAATTTTTTCATAGTGTCCGGATTAACCAAAATATTTCCAAGTCCACCATTCTCGTCCAAAGATCCCATTGCCGTATCCAAAGCATCATCCACATAGGAAAGATTAAAATCGACTTCATTTTGGGATATTTTTATGATATTATTTTCAGGATATTCTCTACAAGAACAATCGAGAAGTTTTATAGCATATTTCAATTCTTTTTCTATTAAAATTTTAGTTACATTATAAATGCCAAATACTTTTAAAAGGATTTCTCGTAAATATTTTACACAATAATAGTCATCTAATTTCGCGGTTTCCCTGGAACACCAAATCTTTTCTTTTACATTCAGCAAACAATCTTGGACATCTACACTACTTTGATCTGTTAATAAATTACATGTGAATGGAAATGACAACTCTTCATCATATAGATCTTCATCTAATTGCTCAAATATTTTTGCGACAATAGAACATCCTTTCCAATTAGATAAAAGAACATCGGTAATACCGTAAGATAATATATTAGTAGTAGTCGTCATTAATTTCCTTCCCCATTAAATAAACAATCATAATACATCATAAATGTTTTTTCTGCATCTTTACAATTTTGCGGAAAATATATGGGATTATCCAATGGTTCAACTATCCCTTCCATTTCCCAAAGTGCCGGTGCCTCTTTCATCAAATCCCTCTTCTCTGTCATAAGCATAACATTATCAACTATCTTTACATATTTTTTTGTAATTACCGGATGCTTCGGCCATATATCAAAATGAGTAATAATGGCTGCCATATTCAACTCTTCATATTTTTTGTAATTATTAATACTTTTTTTAAATGGACGAGGCAAATCACACATATATGCTTCGGCAGCATCGTGTAATAATGCCATTTTCTTCAAAGGAAGCATATATTCATCAAAAAGAACTTCGAATGCCTTATCTTGATCTTCTGGCAATGACGAAAAAACCTCATTAAAAATATCTGGCCACATCATAGAAATAGCATCGACACATCTCCTTGAATGTTCCGCCACTGAATAGTATTTTTCACAGTGACCGTTAAAACGACACTGAAGAGACAAAGAATGAGCAATATCTTCTATATCAACATCATCTGGATGTGGTGCCAGTGGAAAATACTGTTTTCCAGTATATGTCTGCATCCAGCGACCTCTTCTTTTGTCTAACTGTCTTTCCCAAAAATCTTTCTTATTAATTTTGAGTGCCATTTCTCCCTCTTCTGAATATCTCTATACGATGATGTTATTCCCAATTTCTTTGCTTCTTGTACTTTATATTTTCCTACATCATATAAATTATCAGTAGGAGTTTTCTTCGATAATATTCCACTATGTGTTGTTAAAATAAATTGTTTTTCAGGGAAAGTTGACAAAAGTTTTTTGATAAGTAATTCATGTCTCTTCCAGTAAATGTGCATAGCAATATTGTCAATCAAAACAATGTCATACTCCTCCATATAAGTCGGATCGCAGAGGCTACGAATCAAGGTAGCAATTTTTTTTTCTCCATCTGACATCCTCTTGAAGTGGACTTTATCACCCCACGGTTTTTCAAGAATTAAATCGACATAAAAATACATCTTTTCTGCACCTTCCATCCCAATGGTTCCGTCTACTTTGTTTCCAAGTGAACATTCATATCCGTAAATTGTTTCTGCCAAATCAAGAAATAGATCGGCTCTTTCTTCCTCTATTTGAAATTTTCCCATATTTGACAGGCTATCTGCCTGAATGAAATAATGATATTGAGATGAACCTCCATCATATAGCTCGTCTTTTACGACTCCTGAAGTTCTCACTATAACTTCTTTATCTCCATCTGGTGTTTCCCATATACCGGAAATTTCCATCTCCCTCATCCCTTCCATTATAGTAGCAAGATATTCAGAATCATCAGTTTCATATTGTTTTTTTGTATTATCGATGACAACTTTTCCATTTTCATCTCTTTTTAATTTTTGACTTGCTAATTGTCTTTGGTATTCTTGTTTTGCCGGATCATAATCAAAATTATATGTATATTTTGCGAAATTAATTGTTGTATTTCTTCCATAATATCTTGAAGCAGAAGATAATAATTGAATAGCGTCGAGTATTGACGTTTTTCCAACGCCATTTTCACCGATTAAAATGACTAGATTTTTTGCTTTACCTTTTTTGGTGAAATCAAACTCTAAATCCTGGTATCCACAGAAATTCTTTAAATGAAGTTTTTTAATTTTTGGCATTGGAATTCCTTTCTCCTACTTCTCTTTTCGGTTTTTGCCGAAAAATAATAATGAAAAAGGTGGTATCAAAAACAGGAATTATACAAGATAAACAGTCTTTCAAAAAAAGTCAAGGAAAATGTAGAATTTGTGGAAATAAAATTTACAGCACTTTAGATATACACAGAATTAAACCCGGTGCTGAAAATGGACAATATTTTTCCACAAATTCCACCGTTCTTTGTGGGAATTGTCATCGAAGAGTTCACGCAGGGGAAATAGTTATAGATAGGTATTACCAATCAACTTCTGGTAAAAAAATGTTGAGAATTATTAGAAATGGAAAAGAAGAATTCGTTTAATCTTTGTCTTCTATCTCTCTGATAGTATTTATTACATTTTTATGAACATACGCTTCTTTATCTGCCAGAAAAAAACTGAGTTCTTTCGTGTGTTTAAACACCAGTTTAGTAAAAATTGAATTGGCTATTGGCCATACATTCTTTTGCTGCTCAGCGTATTTATAAATGTTAAAAATACCAGATTTGTCTTGACCTGAAAAAAAACTCAAAAAACCACGCTTTTTAGATGAGATATAGATACGATCTCTGTTGCCAAATAATTCTCCACCTATCCAAATAAAATATTTTTTTCTATTTATTTTAACATAAGTAGTAAAAATACCAATTGACGAGGAGTTTGAGAATTCATGTTCCCACTTCAATTCCAAAACATTTTTATGAAGACATTCTAAAATTTCTTTTAATCCTGCCATTAGTAACCCTCCGTTAAAATATCCTCGTCTTCATCAATAGGACGAAAAGTGGCTTTGCTAATTTTTTTCACATCCGCCATTACCACCCTCTTATCTTCTGCAACTAACGCATCCCAGGTGGCTTTGGCACCGCTGATAAATCCCAGGCTTCCACTCGCTTTAACGCTCTTGTCGACAGTCACCTTGCCACTATTATTTATATTTCCTATTACATCTGTTAAAGATTTCATCACATCATCAACAGTAATATCAAAATCTTCCAGAAAAAAAGGACAAGGCCACTGGAATATATGTCCACCTTCATCTTTAAATTCTTTTAATCTTCTTTCACTGTCATCAATCAAAATTCTATCTGATCCAGCACACATATATTTGTGTTTTGTTATAATAACTTGTTTTAAATATTCTTTGCCGAAATATTTTATTATCCACTGCATTTTGCCAGTCGGTGCCATCTCACATAAGCCAGGAGAAGTCAAAAAATGTATTTCTCCAAATTCTTTCATTTTGTTTATCAAGTGTGTTGCCCAAGGATATATATCGAGGTCTTTCCACCAATCAGTTCCTTTAGGTTTAATTACATCCCACATCTCTTCTTCTGTAAAAAATCCCATTTCGTCAAGCCATATTCCATCTTTTGTTTTTTGACGAATTTCTTTATTTTTTACATCGAGGTTTAACGCTTCACAAGCAGCATCAAGCCAATTACTCAATACTCCATCCATATCAATGAAAATATGTTTAATTTTAGGCACCCGTAATCTCCTTCACAACTATTTTGGTGAGAAAACCTTCTGAATTAGATGGAAGAGGATAAGATGATCCAATGCGAGGTCTTGATTTAAAAATTCTCTCAAAAACACTCAACGGTACACGAATAATCGACTTCTTCTTCTCAGTACTTGAGATTAAATTTTTCATTCTATTCATATGTGCCCAGGCCAACAAGGTGCCTACCGACTCAGAAAATGGATATTTTAAATAGAACTCTACATCAATATGTATTTTGTCTTTTTTCATTATAGACTCCCTATGTATTTTTCGGCAGGAAAAAAGAAAAATCCTGCTGAATTAATGATATGCAACAAGAAATCATACATATACCAAATTATGGCAGACATAACATAGATAAGTGGGTTATTGACTTCTACATCAAACACCCCCAATTCAATAAAAATAGTTTTTTTGTAGAATTAGGAGCAGATGATGGAATAAAATTTTCCAACACTCTCGCATTCGAAAAACACTTTAATTGGGATGGCATTTGTATAGAACCTAATCCAGAAGCATTTTTACGATTACAAAAAAATAGAAAATGCCATACAGAACAAGCACTTGTATACAGTAAAAAAAAAGAGATACTACGATTTTTTGTTCACAGAAGACCTGATAAAAGCGGGATACCAACACACATGAGAGAACAAAATATACACAAACGACCAACCATATCTTTGACAACGACAACATTACAAGACGTTTTACAAAAATATCATTCTCCTAAATTCATAGAATTTTTATCATTAGACACAGAAGGTTCTGAATATGAGATATTAAAGAATTTTCCATTTGATATATACACATTCGGAATAATGCTTATTGAAAGGAATAAAGATCATGATAAAATAGAGGATTTATTAACGATCAAACAATACATCAAAATAGAACGACATAAACGATCAGATGATTATTATGTACATCAAAAACTAATATAATATCACAAATGATAATATGAGTTATGTTTTTCGGCAAAAAAAAAGATTATCCTATGGAATTAATGAAATATGAATAATAATAAAATCACAGGTATAATTGTATGTGTTGATTTTTCTGTTTTTCTAAAAGAAACACTTCCTTTTAGCAAACCCCTACTGGATAACTTATACATCATAACTGCCGACGATGACATAAAAACAAAAAAGTTATGTGAAAAAACCGATACAAAATACCTATCGATGCCACGAACAACCCCTATCTTCTTAAAAGGAGTATATATCAATTATGCTTTTGATCACATTCCTCATGAAGGGTGGTTTCTAATCACAGACGCAGATATAGTTTTACCATCTAAAAAAGAATTTAATCTTTCACAAATAAAAGAAAAATCAGAATGTTTATATGGAACATATTGTCAATATTGTAGAGATTATGAAGAATGGATAGATTATAGAGATAATAGGACGCAATATAATTGGAAAATTTGGGAACACAATCAATCAATTGGTATGGGATATTTGCAAATTTTTCACACAAATCATTTTCAAAATAGAAACAACTGTAGATACCCTGATTGCACAATAGTCAAAATAAGGAACAAAATAAAAGGATGCGATTATATATTCGCCAGACGATTCAAATGTCGCAAACAAAAATTGCCTTTTAATGTGTTGCACTTGTCTGATAACAAAAATATAAAGAATGATACAAATAAGAATAGAAATAGACAATACAAAGACATCACAAAGCTATCATTCGGAAATAACCAATAGTCAATTTTAACCCTTATTTATTTTATTGGTACTTTTAAGATAATCTATAAATTCTACAATCTCTGATCTAACTTCTTTTCGATCTCTACCCACTATTTCAATGACATCTTTTATTTCATTATCACCTCCACTCCCAAAAAAACATAAATTATAATCATCTAAATTTTTATTGAGTATTTTAATCCCAAACTGTTCCGGATTATTCCAAATACGACTGCCAGGAAGAGGCTTGAATAGAGTACAAGCAATAATCTTATAAGAAATTTTTTCCAGAGTATTTATGTTTATTTTAACAGTATTTTTAGTTTGGCCTGGGACACCAATCATCATAAGAATTCTTGCCGTTAACCCTACATCATTGCAAATATTAATTGCCTTTATATTATCTTTACTATTAGTTCCTTTATTAAGCAATTTTAAAACATTGTCATCAAAACTTTCTATACCAAAAGATATTTCTTTGCATCCCGCCTTTTTTAACATTTTTGCGGTTTCCATAGAAAACGGTTTTGCCCGAGCTGATATTCTCCATGCAATCTTTAATGGAGCAACCACATTACAAAAATCTTTGACATGCTGAAGATTTTGAGTGAACATATCATCAGATATACGAAATTGTTTAATACCAAAATTTTCTATGACATTTTCAATTTCGTATAATACATTTTTTGCACTTCTATACCTTACCGGTTTTCCATGCATATGAAATTTTGGTACGCTACAAAAAGAACAATTAAATGAACATCCTCGACTGGTCAATAATATTGTTGTCTGTCCTTCTGTATAATGGCGATTATACGAGAAGATATTACCTCCTTGATTATCTCCCAATAAATCCCTAGCAGGCAAAGGGAGAGAGTCTAAATCCATGACTGGATCACCATTATAAATATGACGCAATTTATTATTTTTTACATCATCCACTATATCCAAAATTGTTTTTTCTGCTTCTCCCTTACAAATCGAATCTACGACAGACCAATCAACAAATTCATCAGTAGACGTACCAGCACCACCTAATATTGTTTTACTATTTGGAAATTTATTTTTGATTAATTGAGCAAATTTGTTTGCCCTGGATAACTCCAAACTAGTTGCCGTAATACCGAAAATATTCGATTCGGTCAAATCATCTATCGCATCATCAATAGAAAAAGAAGCATAGTCTTTTAATTCAACATTTATATTATTGTTTCTTAAAATGGATGCAAGATACATCAATCCGAGAGGAGATTGAGATCCTGGTTGTTTTAGATAAGGATGTGGAAGATATATAAAAGTTATTTTCATAATTAATCCTTCGGCCTAAACAATCTCCATACCTCCTATTATTTAGGCAGGAAAAATAACATTCTGATCGAACATATAAGGATAAAAATGAAACCTCATAACCATAAAAAACGAAAGAGGAAGAAAAAACGGAGAAGAGAAAAAAGAGAAGAAAGAAAAAAAATTACTGGTATAATTATATGTGTTGATTTTTCCGTCTTCTTAAAAGAGACACTTCCCTTCAGCAAACAATTACTGGATGATTTATACATCATAACGTCCGATGATGATATAAAAACAAAAAAATTATGTGAAGAAACAAATACAAAATGCCTATCAATACCAAGGACCAAACCTATTTTCTTAAAAGGGATTTACATCAACCATTCTTTTGATAACATCCCTCACGAAGGTTGGTTTTTAATAACAGATGCCGATATAGTCTTGCCGCTGAAAAACGAACTTGATATTTCTCAAATAGAAGAAAGGCCAGAATGCTTATACGGGGCATATTGCCAATATTGTTATAGTTATGATGAATGGATAGACTACCGAGATAATGGAATAATATATAATTGGAAAATAAGGTGTAGAACAAAATCAGTAGGAATGGGAGCATTACAATTATTTCACACAGATCATTTCAAAAAAAGAGATAATTGTAGATATCCTCCTTATACGGTTAAAACATTTGGCAGAAAAAGACCTATGATGAAAGGATGTGATCACGTATTTTCCAATCAGTTTTCGTGTAGTCATAAGCTATTATCTTTTCGTAAAGTGTTGCATCTATCCGATAAAAGAAACATAAAAGATAAAGCAAGTAGACTATACGAAAACATAATAGTATTTGGCCCTGCCGATACATAAAGTATTAATTTTAAACGAGAATACACAATGCCTAAATCAGCACGCAGAATAAAACCACTAATAAAACAGTATATAGTATCAAGTCTCACGGATACTAATTCCTCTATATTGGACTGTGGAGCCGGTGCAGGAACATACGCAAATTTGTTATCAGAAAACGGGGAACTAATATATAGGAACATAGATTGTTGTGAAATATATGAACCATATATAAAAAAATACAATTTATATTCAAAATACAAAAATGTTTTTGTTGGTGATATATGCGATTTGAAATTTGATTACTATGATATGATAATTATGGGAGATGTCCTCGAACACATAGAGAGGTCTCGTGCCCAAAAATTAATAATAAATATATACTCTAAATGCACCTATTTGTTAATAGCAATACCATATTTATATGAACAGGGTCCATATAAAGGTAATATATACGAGTCTCACCTACAACCTGATTTGACACACAATATATTTATGGAATATTATGAAGGTTTTAAATTGTTATTAGAAAAACATAATATAGGAGTATATATAAAAATATGAAAATTACAGGAATAATTGTGTGTGTTGATTTCTCTGACTATTTGGTAGAAACATTACCATTCAGCAAATCGGTATTAGATGATTTATATATAATAACTGCTAATGATGATCAAAGAACAAAAGAATTATGTAAAAAAACTAACACAAAATTTTTATCAATTCCTCGAACAACTCCGACTTTTCTTAAAGGCATTTACATTAATCATGCTTTTGATAACGTCCCTCACGAAGACTGGTTTTTAATAACAGATGCTGATATAGTTCTTCCATCAGAAAAGATATTCGACACTTCTATAGCAGAAAAAAAGCCACAATGTTTATACGGAGTCTTTTGCCAATATTGTTATAATTATGAAGAGTGGATAGACTACAAAGACAATGGAACAATATATAATTGGAAAATTCAAAAAAGATCCATGTCTATAGGAATGGGGGCCTTTCAATTATTTCATACAGACCATTTTAAAAATAGAGATAATTGTAGATATCTCCCGTGGACCATATATGTAGATAAGGATAACAGGGGAGCGATAGGAAGCGATAAAAAGTTTGCACGGTCATTCAAATGTCGAAAACAAAAATTACCATTTAATATAATTCACCTGGATAACTCACTCAATAACAAAATTCACAATTATGATGGTAGAAAAACAGAACCATTTGGAAGGGTGAAAATATGACAGAAATAATAATTCCTGAAAGGTATTGGAAAGGGAATCAAACCATCGAAAACGAAATTCCCTGGCTGACTCCAAAATCCATTTACAGATTAGACGAATTACTCAAAAAAGATTTTAATGTTTTAGAAATAGGTTCTGGTGGTTCAACATTATTTTATTCCAGAAGATGTAAAACAGTAACCTCTATTGAAACAGACCCACCTTGGTATAACGCAATGAAAGAAGTATTATCAAACAAACATATTTCAAATTATAATCTAAATTTATGTGAAACAATAGAAGAAATTTTAGAAATGATAGACAAATTTGACAATAAATTCAATTGTATTATGGTTGATCCTCATAAAAAAGAAGTTAAAACAAAAAGAATAATTAATAGAGATACTATTTTTTCGGCAATTATAAAAAAAGTAGATAAAAAAGGAATCATAGTTTTGGATAATTATACTTCCAAATTCTTTTGTACTTATTTGCGATACCGAACTAATGAACAAATAATACAAGAATTTTTATCAGATGATTGGGTTGCTGAAGATTATAACGATAGAAAATGGCACGGAAGTGGAACAAAAATATTACATAATTTGAATAATGACTAAAATAATTTCATATTATGGAACTTAAACGAGATAACAAAATAACGCTTCTCGTTAGCGATTGTTGCAATCTACGATGCAGCCAATGCCTCGCATGTTGCAATATAAGTTCCGTGAATAAATTTCTCAACAAAAATGATATCAACAATCTTTGTTCTGATATAAAACAATCAGGACATAAATTCACACAATTAGTTATTAGTGGTGGAGAACCTATGTTAAATCCGGAAATAATGGAGATTATAAATATCCTCATTGCATCCAATTTAGCAAAAGAATATCAAATGATGACAAATGGTACTATTAACAAATGTTTAATAACCGAAATTGAAAAAAAAATCAAAATTGTTAATTCACATAAAACATTGGAAGAACCATATCAATCAAACCATATGTCTCTTTACACGGTGGCTCCAATCGATATTAATTTGTTCGGAGAAAGACCTCTTGAAAATTGCTTTTTACTGAAATACTGCGGCATAGGATATTCACGAGGGGGTTTTTACCCATGTGTAGTTGCCCCTGTAATTGGACGAATATTTGGTATAAATGGGATACGATATTGGAAAGATGTAGATAATGCCAATATGGTCAAACTATTATGGCAAACCTGTAGGTATTGTGGTTATTATTTAGGTCAGACGAATGGCACCAATTGTGATTTGCTTCCTAAATATAAATATCCATCAAGCATGATAACTGACTCGTGGAAAAAGGCATTAGAGTGGTATAATAATTTACCAAAGGATCAAAAATAATTCGATACAAGAATATGACTAAAGCAATTGCTTACTACGCGGGCGGGAAAAAGCCGTGCATCGAAGTTTTAGTCTCCATTTATACTTTGCGAAAATTCTATAAAGGTAATATCGCTGTAGCAATTGGACAAACATCAGTTCCACATCTACAACAATTAATTGACTCAAAAGATATAAATACAGTCATTGTCCCGAATACAGCCACGGATCACTCCAGAAGAAATCACTGGGTTTCAAGGTGGAAAGGATTAAAATTAATTGATTATGATAAGGTGCTACATCTAGATTGTGATACAATCATTGTAAATCCAATTGACCACCTATTTAGTTGTATCCATCCTGACAAAGAATACATCACAAATTTTGATGTATTGTGTAGAAAAAAAGATAGTAAATGGAATTTACACCTCAGATCATTTCGTAGAATTTTTCCAGATTTTAATACCGACAAACCAATCTATATTGAATTTGGACTTGTTGGATGGAATAAAGGGTGGCCATATTTCGATTTGGTGTCATCGTTCAGTGTGAAAACAAGAAATGATCAGGAAAGTATGGCATTAGTTCTTATTCAAAATGGACATAAAGCATACAAACCTCCATTTAAATATGATGCTATAAGTAAGATGAAGGGGTATCATAGAATGCCGTTGGAAAAAAGAAATAATTTGATTGTGATGCATTTAGTGGTTCCAGAAGGATTTGCTTTTTTCTGGAAATATTTCCTCGAAGCAAGAAAAAATAGGTTTATGGGATTACACGACAATTCTTATATTGAAAAGGTGCGACCAGATCTACTAAAAACTCTGATGAATAAAAATTGGCCTAATATTATTTTAGGATATAGCGAAAGAGGATTTGGAAAAGATGTACCAATTCTTGAAAAAATTCCGCAAAAAGAATAGAAGGAATTTCTCCTTTTTTGCGGAAAAAATAAGTATTATGCCCAAACCTGCTTATTACGATCAAAGCCGTAGAGAATTTTGGAGAATAACCAATATTTCAAAGAAAATATTGAATATTGGAGATCTACCCAAATTACCTACACTTGAACCTAATGAATTCTGTGATTTGTTAAGATATTATACAAAAGAAGAAATTAACCAATCAGAAAATCTTCCCTATCTCATTAAAAAAAGATGGCTGAGAGCAAGTAAGGATCTTGATAATGTCTCCACAGCAGTCTCCCGTAGATCACCAGAACCATATTTGACAACAACTGAAACTAATGAAGTAGAAGATATCGAAGAAGATTTAAGAGAAGCCATATTGGTATTGGCATCATTTATAGCAACTGGTATAGAAACAATAACAAAAGATGCCACGGCAGGTGCTAGACAAATACTTTTGGTTGATGCAACGAGCAAAGATATAACAATCACATTACCCGCAGCTTCATCCTCAACAAATAGGACATACTACATAAAGAAAATTGATACTTCAAGTAATGACGTAATTATAGATGGAACAGGAGATGATGAAATAGATGGAAATGCCACTGCTTGTATTTCTGTTGCAAATACTACACTAAAGATAGTATCAAATGGAACAGCATGGTGGATAATATGAGTTTTACACCGAATCCACAAAGAATAGAAGGAGGACAACCGGAAACGGTAGTAGGTGATGAAGATGTTAGAGGATTATTGGTTAAAATTTTGCAAGAGTTAAAGAAAATGAATATACATTTAGAAATTTTAACTGATAATAATGTCAAAGATACGGAGATAGATTAATGCTTCGAGTTAATGAAACACAAGTTAACGATAAATTTGTTTTAAAAACATTAAAAAAAATTTGCTTAAAAAAAGCAGAAAGGAAGGTGTATTATTCCTGATTCAATAAAAGACGGAAGCGGTGCCGGTTATTTGGCGAGAGTAGATGGTCAAAATAGACTAGATGTTAATTCCAGATCAAACCCAAGAATATACTATGCATCCAGAATATTTGAGCGTGCTTTTACTATTCACTGGCACTTCACCCAGGACACAGGCGGTGCCAGCGAATATGTAGGATATTTTACATATACCGGTGATGGAATAGTTATTGTAGATCAGACTTTTTTATGTACAGAAGAAACCGGGATGACAGCCTGGGTATGGTCTTTAAGGCCGACAGGTATGAGCGGAGGAGCAGAATATACTCCGGTTATTCTTAATAGGAAGTCGTCTAATTCCTTGGACATAACAACTTACCACCAGAACGACGTTACCGCAGCCCCAATAAGCACAACCAGCGATGGAACACATTGGTTCTGTACAAGGCAGAATGAACCTGGAACCTTAATTTTGAATTTTAACGACTCTCTCATTTTGGGGAAAAATGACATACTTATGCTTAAATGCTCATGTGCTACAGCGGCAAGTAAGGCAAGAGCGACAATTTTCTACTACGAAGACGTTTTAGACTAAATAACATGGAGATATTATTATGATTATAGAGGATGGCTTAGGAACTGGAAAAACGGCGGGGATTAATGAAGAAAACAGATTAATTACATCATCAATTTCAGCGTCTGTTGAACATCATGTCAATCATCATGCCGAAACAGCATTTAATGCGTTATTTGCGGTGAACCCAGATGGTGCAGATGATTGTATTTTTTACTTAAAAAATCAAGATAATACAGATTTAATAATAGAAAGTGTTTGGTGGCAAACATCAGCAGCAGAGGAAGTATATTATAAAATAGGTGATACTGGAACAGCCGTCAAAACAAGCGGAGCAGACATAACCCCTGTCAACCTTAATGCAGGTAGTGGCAAAACCGCTGATGTTCTTTGTTATTCTAATACAGCAGATGGTGCCGTAGACATCACAGGGATATCCGGAGGTTCGACTGTACAAAAATTATGGCTAACATCAGCAGAAAGTAATTTATTTAATTGTGATCAGGATTTAATTATCCCTAAAAACCAGACATTTGCGATATACTGTGTAGGAGGAGATACACTGTTACGAGGAACTGTAGTTTTTAACTTCCACAGTGTGGAAGCAGCAGGCTAACAATGCCCATTAAAGCACATATAACTGATCCTGCAACAAATAAAAAAGCAGAGGTGGATTATACGGAAGGAGAAAAGCAAGCTCTCGTAGTGGCAACTCGACCGTTAAAAATTTACGAAAATAGCTCTGAAATTTTTACAGACGCTGATGGCAACGCTGATATGAACATCGGAGTTGCTTTTGGTACCCCTGAAGGTGTCTATGATGGTGGAGACAGAACGGAATGGACAACATCAACCCCGGTGGGTGGTGCAGGAGCATTCCTTGAAACATCAACGACACACGCTAAAAACGCCATAATAACAGTAACAAATAATGCCGCTATAAATGGTGGAGATACGATTACCATAACTACATCTGCAACTGGTGTCACAGTATTGACCGAAGGTGTAGAGTGGAATAAGTTAGGCAATGCAATACTCACAATAGCAGACATTGCATCGGCAATCAACACGTTGACGCATATGGCATCAGCAAGCGATGGGGTTGACACGGCAAATATGTACACAACCAATGCGGAAGATATACAAACTATAGCGTTTTCTGGTGCCGGACTTTCACAAAGTGCCCAGTGTATAGATGCGACTCCATCTGGTAATAATGACGTATTGCAATTCGATAGGGGATCAGATTTGGACCTAACAGGTTATGTATCATTAACAGGATATATTTACATAACATCATGGCCATCAACGGGCACAAAAGAAGTCAATTTATATGGTTGGGACATAGGTGCCGGGTCCCAATTAGGGGTTTCTGTCAATATAGGTGATTATGTGAACACAGCAGCCACAGGTATGTGGCAAAAATTCACCATACCGTTGACCGACATGGGAATAGCCGGACTATCTGCCACATTTGACGGGCTACGTATGGCCACTGTAGATATCGCAACGGGTTCACCTCCTGACTATTTTATTGACTATATACAGATAGAACAAGCGGGAGTACAAGATCCTACATCATACTCTATAAAACCAGATAAAGGCCAATGGTTATATGTTTACAGTTTTATGTGGTCTTTGGCAGATGCGTTAGATACAACGTTGGCCAATAATTCTATGCCCAATTTATCATATGATAAATTATTAGGTGTTTCAGAATTAGCAAGCGGTATAAATTATCAGAGGATACAAGACGGAAAGGTCTTATTTGGTGCAAGTACAAAAAAAATCGCAGATATGCTACAATGGGCAGGGGCAGAAATAAAGACCCTCATACAAGATGGTACGAATGTATTTTTAACAATAGAAACGAAATTCATAGAACCGTTTGTTTTGAAACACGAAGATTTAGACGAAATACGTTTAACTGTCAACGACGATTTATCAGGACTTTTATGGTTAAGGGCTACATGTGGTTGTCGAACAGAAGAAAGAAGGAGTTAATTTTTTCTCCGGGTCTCCCATCCTTTTTTGGCAGCAGCAGACCTTTTGCCAAATTGTTCGTTTGTTTTTTTTAGGGCTACTCTTTTAACTGCTTTTCTAATTTCTTTCTGTTTTTTTGACGGCTTTGAGGGCATTTGAATTTTTCTTTTTGCTTTTCTTCTACGGTCTATGTCCTTGATTTTTGTCATTATTTCTTTCCAGGTTTCTTCATCGACATCATAGTCAAGCATAGATGTTTCATTACACCCACCCACTGTCCTTCTACGGTTTAAATATTTCTCATCATCGTCAAGATCTATTTCTATTGGTTGTCTGCCTTCTTCTTCTGACAATAATCTCATTTTATTCATTAGATGAGGATATCTAGAGAGACATCGGATAAATTTTTCTTCAGAATTACAGTTATGAGGATGGATTTTAGCACTTAATCTATTATCTACATCTTCTTCCATAGTAACGCCGCAACGAAAACCTCTTTTTGGTCCCTCTTCCATAACACCACAATATGGAATCTTTCTTCTTAAATCAAATACCATTCCCTTATCTGCCAAAATATCAGATGTCTTTTCAATAATATCATCTAACATCGATTCTCTCAGTTCAGCAAATTCCCCTGATACGTCGGCAGCCCCTAAACCTCTTGCCAACTCTGTCATTTGACGTAGTTGGTCTTTCAATTCTTGGCGGGTAAATTTAATTTTTCTCTTTGGATCATCAGTGAATATAACATTTTCTTTTGGTATATCTGCAACGGCGTATCTTTGTTCTGCTGTTGTCTTTTTTCTTTGTAATTTTCTGTCTCTAATTTTCATTAATTTTCTCCATTTTTAACTTAATCTATCTGAAACTTTATTGAAAAAATCCATCATAAAATAAAAATCATTATATTTCTTTGGATTTTGCATATTACGTCCTACATTAAAAAATTTCAAAATATAATCCGCAGTATAAGATAGTGAATTTGGAATATCTTTAGAATACATAGATGCTTCAGTCGGAACCGAATTCACATCATCTGCCATCTGACCTACATCCATGTCAACCCATCCTCTTGACTCTTCCTTATTGTTTATAGTTCTTAGTAATTTTTTCTTTAAATCATTTCTTGGATTTTTATATTTCTTATCAAAATCTTCTTTATCTTCTTTTTTCTTTTTCTCAATTATTTCTCTTCTATTAAGTGGTTTTACACCACATCTACTTTCCACTTTGTCTTGAAAATCCCTAAAACACTCATCATCTATGGCCATTTCAGATCTGTCTTTCATGATTCCACCCCATCCTATCTTTTATCTTTTCGAGGAAATCTTCATGATCTATTTCTGGGTCCATATCTATCTCGATCTTTCGTGCTGAATCTTCTTCTGACAATAACCTTCCTTGTAATTTAATTTCTAAATCCTTTTTTGTCACTTTAAATCTATACTTCTTCATTATCAACTCTTTTTCGTTGGCAAAATTTTTCTTTTTGTGTGTCATAATTTCAAAGGACTTTTCTTTTTATATCGGAAAATATGAATATGAATTGGTACAAAAAAGCACAACCTGACATTCAACAACAATATGCGGACTTAGCAGAACAAGCTGCTTCTATTGAAATTATTGGAATTGGACAGAATGAAATAATAACAATTCCAGGTTCAAGTACGACGATTACAGCGAGAGAATTATTAGAACAAGCAAAAATGCAACTTGCTCCAATTTTAATTGAAAATGGTGTTAGACAGATTGATACCAGTCCAATTCAAGATGCTGGTGCTCAAGGATTGGCAATTTCACATGAGCCCGGCGTCATACACGCTGATATCCCAAAAATATTCAATTCAGCGAGACAAGCATTACCCGCTACATCGCAGTTTGATGGAGTAACACTTGATCCGGATATAGTAAATGGACTTATTGCCAATGTCACTGAGTGGCTTTATAGAGAAGTGGTAGGAGTTTTTTCACACGAATCTCAACACACCCGCGATTTCGGACAATCAGTTCAGCAAGGACAGTTCCGCAGTGAAGAAGGACCAGCCGAACAATACCAGAGACAAGTGCAAGACAGATATGCCCCAGTTCAACCATTCAAAAGAAATTTGCCATATGGAATCGCAGCATCAAGCAACGAAAAATGCAAGTGAAATATGGAAAATCACATGTCAAAAAGAAAAAATCTCACAAAAAGAAACAAAATAACATAAACAATAATCCTAAAGTTACCGGGATTATTATATGTGTTGATTTTTCTGATTTCCTAAAAGAAACCCTACCTTTCAGTAAACCATTATTAAATGATTTATATGTAGTGACATCAGACGATGACAATGAAACCAAAAAATTATGTAAAAAGACAGACACAAAATGTCTATCGATACCAAGAACTAAGCCTTTTCTAAAAGGAGTTTATATCAATCACGCACTTTTTAACATACAACATAAAAATTGGTTTCTCATCACAGATGCAGATATAGTTTTGCCATCCAAAAAAATATTCGATATTTCAGAAATAGAAGGACATAAACAATGTTTATATGGAGTTTTTTGTACTTACTGTAATAATTATGAAGAATGGGCAGATTATAGAGATAATGGAACACAATATTATTGGAGAACAAAAGCAAGAACTACCCATATTGGTATGGGAGCATTTCAACTATTTCATACAAATCATTTTCAAAGACGTAATTTT